>Ga0193717_1000025_pt1 | contig 180703 bp, 127 predicted proteins | sample U2c2metaG_FD_145900 | JGI IMG/M metagenome (GOLD analysis project Ga0193717, IMG submission 145900) | Soil microbial communities from a riparian zone of the East river system, Colorado, United States - U2c2 | ecosystem: Environmental > Terrestrial > Soil > Riparian zone | place: USA: East...
ATGGGAAACTCCGGGTGCCAGGGTCTCGAGCGTAAAGGGGTTGCCATAGATCAGGGGAAGTTCCTGCATGCTCCTCTGTTCCACAATCAACCCGATAGAAGCGCTCGTGGTCGCAAGCTGCTGAATGCCTTCCTGCACATTCACCGTCTCGGTTGCGCTGCCCAGTTCCATCGCCGCGTTCTGCTCGTTGGTTCCATTGACGTCGACGTTGATGTTCGTACGCTGCAACTTCTTGAACCCCTGCATCTCGACAGCGAGCGAATACATCCCGGGGATCAGCGACTGGAAGTTGTAATCCCCAGCCTCATTTGCGGTAGCAGTCTGGGAGACTCCCGTTGCGGTGTTCTGCAAGGTCACGGTCGCTCCCGGCAAAACGGCGCCCGTCGAATCGGCGATTCGTCCCTTGACCGCGCCGCGGTCGTTCTGGGCCAGGGACATACTGGTCCCGACTAAGGAGAAAACGAAAACAAGTAGAACCCGGACAAACAAATGATTGTGGCGCATGACGACCCCCTGAAATCTCTCGCTCGGACCGGCATGGCTCTACATTGCGAGAGCCGCCGGACTTTATTTTTTGGAGCGCACCAACCATACGTGGCTCTCTACACTGTTCGGACCATTCCTTAGGTAAACAACATGTTTCCGACGCGTTATAGACCGCCTAATAGGGTCAGAAGAGCGACACTTGTTGCCTATTTTGCATAGCTCCAGATGAGATCTTGGGAAGATCGGACATCGGCCTTGAGAACGAGCGAGACTCGGCCGTGCGCGGGAATGCGAGCGCGATCTCCCGTATGTGGATGATTAAAAAGGGAAAATTAGGTCTGATACATGTTGACTACACACCTTCTCCCATCAGTCCATGGCAATCGGCTATAGTTTTGTTCGGTTTTAGCCTCCTGTTCCGCCGGTAGCGAAACGGAGAAACAAATTCCGGTTGAAGTTGCCGTCCGGAAGATTTCGCTAAAGAAAGATCGGACCAATATCACCCGGTTGTTCCAAAAAAGAGGAGAGATATAAGGATGGAACTGAATCGCCGTCATCTGATTAAAGGGGTTCTGACCGCAGGAGCGACGGCTGCCATGCCGGGTATCGCCTCAGGGCAGTTTCTGAACGCTCCTCGCCACGGACTTCCCGGGACCCTCCAGGAACGCTACGCCAAACTAGACGCCATCCTTAAACAGCCGGTCTTCAAACGGGAGCTATTCAAGGATCCCGTCATTATCGAATCCGTCGATCTGCTCCATTACAAAAACTCCTGGATCTGCCGGGTGCGGTCCAAAGATGGCCACGAGGGAATCTCGGTCTCGAATGCGCAGCAGATGGAGATCTTTTATCCCGTCCTGGTGAAACGGATGGCGCCGTTCTTTGTCGGGAAGGACGCTCGCGATCTTGAAGACCTCGTCGAGGCGGTCACCGTCTATCAATCGAACTATAAGGCTCAGAGTCTGGCGATCTGGGTGCCGCTGGCGACCATCGAGTTCGCGATCCTCGACATGTTCGGCAAGATGTCGAACCGTTCGATCGGTCTTCTCATCTCCGACAAGATCTATAACCCGAAGATCAACGTCTATCAGGCGAACGGCGAGCGTGATAACTCGGCCGAAGAGGTTATCGAGCACCTGAAGCGCGACCTTGCCCTCTCCCACGCGAAGGCCATCAAGTTCAAGCTCGGCGGCCGTATGAGCCACGTGGAGTACCCCGTCGGCCGCAGCGAAAAGCTCATTCCGCTGGTGCGAAAGACCTTCGGCGATGAGATGGTCATCTCCGCCGACGCGAACGGCTCCTATACTCCCGAACAGGCGATTCCCATCGGGAAGCTGATGCAGGAGTACAAGTACGCCTTCTATGAGGAGCCGGTGCCGTTTGACTGGTATGAGGAGACCCGGCAGGTCGCCGACGCGCTCGAGATTCCCATCGCGGGCGGCGAGCAGGAGCCCTCCATGCACAACTTCCGCTGGCTGGTCGCCAATGGCGGCCTCTCCATCACCCAGCAGGACATGTTCTACTTCGGCGGCATGGTGCGTTGCATGCGCGTCGCCCGCATGGCGCATGCCTTCGGCAAGCAGACCATCCCCCACATCTCGTCCACGGGGCTCGGCTACGTCTACATGATGCACTTCGTCTCGGCCATTCCGAACTCAGGCCCGTATCACGAGTTCAAGGAGTTCAATAACACGCTCCCCTTTAAGTGCGCGACCTCCACGCTCCTCTCCGACGAGAACGGGACCGTCAAAGTGCCGACCGGCCCAGGGCTGGGCGTCGACATCGATCCTGCCTACATCGCAAAGCATGAGGTCGTAAAAGGATGAAGTGGCTCCTTCTCTTACCCTTGGCTCTGCTCGGCATAGCCCCTCCGATCGGCCATGCTCAGCAGGAAGCACTCCCCCCGGGAGTAGTTATCTGGCCTAAAGGCACGCCTCCTCAGGGCATCGGCCACAAAGACGATTATGGCCGTTATATCCTCTCCGTATCGCACCGCGAAAAGAGCGGGGTCGTCGAGCTGCACGAGGTCAAGGAAGACGTCATGATCGTTCAGAGCGGTGAGGCAACCCTCATCGTAGGAGGCAAGGGGACAGGCATGCACCCCTCGGCTCCGCAGGAACAGCAGGGTACGAGCATCGAAGGCGGGACCTCGCGGCACGTCTCCGCTGGAGATGTCATCCGTATCCCGGCCAGGACGCCGCACCAGTTCCTGCTTGAGCCAGGCCGGCAGATCACCTATACCCTTGTAAAAATCGTCGACCGCTGAAAGCGCGGAGCGAACTCGCTCGACCTGATGAGGATCTGTTGACTATGGCGCCTTCGAAGCGGTCCTTCTTTCGAACCCTGTACTTCCGCGTGCTGGCTGGTGTGATCCTTGGCATCGCCATGGGTTTTCTCTGGCCGCACGCGGCACAGGCGATGAAGCCTTTCGGCGACGGATTCATCAGGCTGGTTCGGATGATGGTGGCGCCGATCATCTTCCTGAGCGTCGTCCTCGGCATCGCGAACGTCGGAGACCTGCGCAAACTGGGCCGCATCGGCATCAAGGCGCTGGTCTACTTCGAAGTCGTGAGCACCTTCGCCCTCCTGCTGGGAATGGTCGTCGCCAGCGTCGTTCAACCCGGGCGCGGCATGAATGTCGACGTCCGCACCCTCGACGTCAAAGGGGTTCAGCAGTACACCTCTCAGACAGAGAGCCTCGGTGGCGTCGATTTCGTCCTGAACATCATCCCCGATACCTTTACCGGAGCGTTCAGCAAGGGGGAGATCCTTCAGGTCCTCTTGCTTGCCATCCTCACCGGCATGGCCCTCCTGATGCTCCCCTCCGAGAGTCGGATTCTGCAAGCCGCGCAGTCCGCGAACAAAGTCTGTTTCAAGATCATCTCCCTCATCATGGAGGCGGCCCCATTTGGCGCCTTCGGAGCCATGGCCTTCACCATAGGCCGCTACGGCATAGCCACGCTTCTTTCCCTGGGCAAGCTGCTTCTTTGCGTCTACCTCACCAGCCTGGGATTTGTCTTCCTCGTCCTCGGTGCACTCTGTCTCGCAAACGGCATCAACCTGTGGAAATTCATCGTCTACCTGCGTGAAGAGCTGCTCATCGTCCTCGCCACGTCCTCCTCTGAGTCTGTCCTTCCCCGGATGCTTATCAAGATGGAGAACCTCGGCTGCTCCCGCGTGGTAACCGGTCTCGTCATCCCGGCCGGTTACTCCTTCAATCTCGATGGCACCTCGATCTATCTCACCGTTGCCACTCTCTTCATCGCGCAGGCTACCAACACTCACCTCACCTTAGCGCAGGAGATCTTCATCCTCTTTGTGCTCATGCTCAACTCCAAGGGATCGGCGACGGTAACGGGTGGTGGATTCATCACGCTGGCAGGAACCCTCTCCACCCTCGGCACCCTGCCCGTAGCCGGAATCACCCTCCTGCTCGGCGTCGATCGCTTCATGTCGGAGATGCGGTCCTTCACCAACCTCATCGGCAACGGTGTAGCGACCATCCTGGTCGCCCGGTGGGAAGGCGAGTTCGACTCGGAGCGAGCCCAACTGGTTCTCAGTGGCAATCTCGAAAGCACGCAGCAACCTTCGACTCCGCTCGAGAAGGTGCAGGCCTGAGTGATCCGCGTGCACGTATCTCGTCTTGTCGTGGCCACTGCATTCTGGACTCTGGCAGCCCCGTTCTGCGGAGCCCAGCCAGGCCGGCAGGACGCATCGCCGCAGCAATATACGCAGTGGAAGGCACAGATTCGCCGCGCTCTCTTCATCCCGGACAAGCTTTCGGCCGCCGAGCCTGCCTCCTTCGGGACCTTTTCTCCCGCCCCTGGCGTTACCGCCGAACGCGTTACCTACGCCACCACCAACGGCATGCGCGTTCCCGCCATCGTCTACCAGCCTCAGAAGCCGATTCCCGGACGCATGCCAGCCATCGTCATCGTGAATGGCCATAGCGGCGACAAGACATCCTGGTACGCCTTCTACTCCGGCATCCTCTATGCACGAGCGGGAGCCGTCGTCCTTACCTACGACCCACTCGGCGAAGATGAGCGCAACTCCAATCGCCGCTCCGAGACCAAGGAGCACGACACCATTCTTCCTGAAGCGGATGCTCCAGCTCGCCTGGCTGGCCAGATGATCGCCGACATCCTGCAGGGAGTCAGTTATCTTGCCCAGCGTAGCGATGTCGATCCCCAGAGAATTGCGGTCGCAGCCTATTCCATGGGCTCCTTTCACTCCGCCATCGCCAGAGCCCTCGATACCCGCATCCACGCATTGCTCCTCTCCGGAGGAGGTAATCTCGATGGCCCCGACGGCTACTGGGACACCTCCAAGCTGATGTGCCAGGCCGGAGCCTATCGTGCTCTCAGCCTGCTTGGCGATCGTGGCGCAGTTCTCTATGCGCTCAACCAGCGGCGCGGGCCTACTCTGCTTCTCAACGGCACGGCCGATAAGCTGATCACCAGCAAACACACCGATGAGCCCTTCTTCGTCGACCTTCGCGACCGTACAGCGAAGATCACAGCCACGCGCCAGAACCTCTTTCAAACCGAGTGGTTTGACGGAGCAGGCCATCGCCCGAACTTCGTCACCCGTCGAGCAGCCTTGTGGCTGAACCAGCAGCTTCACTTTCCCAACTGGACGGAGACGTCCATCGCCTCGATGCCCGAGATCCACATCAGTGAATGGGCTGCGAAGACCGGCGCTCACATCGGACAAAGCTTCCAGAACGAGCTCTCCGAAGGCGGCCTCCAGGCACTCGATCCAACCATCCCGAATGTTCCTCGCGAGAGCCTTCAAGTCCTCTCTGACTCTGAATGGCAACGCCAGAAGGACACCCTCACTTGGACCAGCTGGGTTCACCATGTCGGGATTCCGCTCCCCGCAGCACCTGCAGAAAAATTACCTGTGAACTAAAAGGACGAACGAATGTCATCCTCACGACGCGATCTTCTCAAACTGGGCGGGGCAGGCCTCGCCGCTTTTTCCACTTCCGCCTATGCCGCTCCAACCCGCTCGCATCACCCCGCGCAGACCCTCTTCGACGTGCGCACCTTCGGAGCCACCGGCGACGGCAAGACCGTGGACACCCCCGCCATCAATCGCGCCATCGAAGCCGCTGCCGCAGCAGGTGGAGGCACAGTGCTCTTTCCCGCCGGAACCTACATGTGCTTTTCGATTCACCTGAAGAGCTATGTCGATCTCTATTTAGCCCAGGGTTGCACCATCCTCGCAGCCGACGGCCCCAAACCGGGCGACTCCACCGGCTACAACGGCGGCAAATACGACGCGCCCGAGCCAAAGACGGCATGGGATGCCTACCAGGACTTCGGCCACAACCACTGGCACAACTCCCTCATGTGGGGCGAAGATCTTCACGACCTCAGCATCGCTGGTCCCGGCCTCATCTGGGGCCGCGGCCTCACCGCCGGACATGGTAATCACGTCCTGCCCGATGGCGTCGGCAACAAGGCAATCGCCCTGAAGAACTGCCGCAATGTCATCTTCCGCGACTTCTCAATTCTCAAAGGCGGTCACTTCGGTCTTCTGCTTACCGGGGTCGACAACGTCACCATCGATAACCTGAAGATCGACACCGACCGCGACGGCATCGACATCGACTGCTGTCGAAACGTAAGGGTGTCCAACTGCACCGTCAACTCTCCCGAGGACGATGCCATCTGCCCCAAGAGCTCCTACGCGCTGGGCTACGCCCGCTCCACCGACAACGTCACCATCACCAACTGCTACACCACCGGCAAGTACGAAATAGGCAGTTTGCTCGACGGCACCTTCAAGGTAGGCAAGCTGGCCAATAGCAAAGAGGCAACCGGCCGCATCAAGTGCGGCACCGAATCGAACGGCGGCTTCCGCAACATCACCATCTCCAACTGCGTCTGCGAAGGCAGTCGCGGCATCGCTCTTGAGAGCGCGGACGGCGCGCTGCTCGAAGATATCGCCATCACCAACATCACCATGCGCGAATGCACGGTCGCTCCCCTCTACATTCGCCTCTGTGCTCGCATGCGCGGACCGGCCGAGGCAAAGGTCGGCACCGTTCGGCGCATCTTCATCGACAACTTCATCAGTTACAACTCTTCCTCGATTCAGCCCGGAATTGTAGCGGGTATTCCCTCCGCCCTCATCGAAGACGTTCATCTCTCGAACATCTACTTCCACCAGGTAGGGAACGCCCCAAAAGCGATGGCCGATCTCATCCCCGGCCAGTACGAAAAAAGCTATCCCGATCCCACGCGCCAGGGAGACTTTCCCGCCCATGGACTGTTCCTGAGAAACATCAAAGGCATCGACGTCTCTCACGTCGAGTTCGCGTTGTCTTCGCCCGATCCCCGGGCCGCCCTATGGGCGCAGAACGTTCAGGGGCTCGACCTCTTCCGCGTCAAAAGCCCGGCTCCCTCCGGTTCAGCAAACTTTGTGTTCAAGCAAATCGATGACCTGCAATTCAGCGGAACGCGAGGAGTGAAGGATACGTCGATGGACAAGGTAGAAGACAAGACGCTCTGAAGATGTCATAGATGGATAGAAGAGAAGTGTCATCCTGAGCGAAGCGCAGCGCAGTCGAAGAGCCTGCCCTGAGCGTAGCCGAATGGGACCTGCGGCTTTGTATCGACGGCCACAATACCAAAAGATGCCGACTACCAACTCAGAACCCATTAGTGCAAAATCCGGTTCAGAACATAAGTGGTCTCGGTGGGAACATTGTCCTTAAAACGGACCCGCAACAGAACCTGGTAGGCCCTCGGCATCTTTCCGCCGTCGGCCTGTTTCAACTGCTCGACAATCATTCGGGCGGTGTCCGGATTGGTGAAGAAGCGCACCGCCCCCACATAGCCGGGCGATCGAATACTCGTAAAGCTGAGTACGTCGTTGTTGCCCATCGGCCCCGTTACATGCGTCACCAGGGCATAAATCACGCCCTGCTCCGTAGGAGCGGTCACATATTCGTCTTTGTAGAACACCGGTTCGCCCGCCGCCGGATGCGTATTCTTGATGCCCTCAAGATTGGCCACCAGCTCACTTGCCACGGGCATCCCCTGCAGCTGCTCGAAGAACAGATTCTGGACCCCGACGAACACGATGTTGTTATCGGCGATCTGGTGCCACGAGAGCTGGCTGGTGCGCATGATGGAGATGTTCTGCGCGCGCGACCCCAGCAGTCTTCCCAGGTGAAAGGCTGCCTCTGCCTCACCAAAGGCCGTGTAATAGCGGCTTGGTTGCACGTTCGCTCGATCCAAATTCTCCGATAGATGCTTAATGGCGGAAGAATCCTGCGCGTCCTTCCATTCATTCAGCGAGCGATCCCGATAATAGATTCCCGGATTCGAACGGACCTCAACAAACAACGGGTCTTCGATGGAAAGAATCAAGGGCCGCGTAGAGGTGGTGAAGGGCTTCCACAACTCATTCATCGCAGGGGGCCATTGCGAAGCTTGCTCCACTGCCTTGCGGTGAGAGTTGTACCAAAGGAACCCGAGAAGGCACAGCAGGGTCGCGGCAAGCCCGGCGCCAAGTCCAGCGGCGAATCCGCGCCATGAATTTTCAGTTACCGGTGGGAGTGGCGGTGTGAGAACAGGTTCAAAGACCGCAGGCGCAACCAGGGCGCTTGTTACCTCATGGATCCGGGGCTCGCAGGTCAGCCGGAACCGTCCCTTGGGAAGGTCAATGATGAAAGGATCGCGTATGCCCTCGGTGCGGTAATACTCGGCCAGCTTCTGGCGAAGCCTTCCCACCTGGATACGGACCGTGGAATTCTGTTGCGGATCGTACGATGCCGGCTTTCCCAGGCCTTCGATGGCGACAATATATTCCTTCAGCTGGTCCGCTTCGCCTCCCGCAGCCTTTTCGGCGAGATAGGCAAGCAATTTACGCAGAACTTCGGAGCTGCGGAACCCATCGCTCCGCAGAATTCTCTCAACCTGCGCCTGCATCTCTTCATGAGAGGCAGTCTTTTCTTCAGCCAGCATCTCATCGGGTTATCATTTCGCAACTTGCATTGTCAATGATTGGGCAAAGATGCCGGTGCTGCATCTTCCCGTCCCGCCCTGGTCAAGCCGGGGTGGCGAGGCGTTCGATCTGCTGAAGATGATTAAGGTCATGACCCGCAATAGTCTCGACAATCGTCCATAGAGTCATCGTTCCGCGTTCCGGGTGAGTCGCCGGATGATGGCGGTCGTCCTCGGTCACGGTGGTAAGGAATTTGAGATTCCAGTTTCGCGCGGCAGAGAACAGCGCCAAGGCCGAGTTCAGATCGTAAGCGGCGTACCGCTCCCCCCAGATCGTCTGGTCGAACGGTTGAATGAAGTGGTGCTCTTCCGCCAGGGTCTGCCGCAGGCGAATGGAAAAGACGAGCTCGCAATCCGCCAGGTGGGCAACGATCTCGCGGATGCTCCATTTGCCTGGCTCAGCCGGCCGATCGGCCTGCGCTGGCGAAAGAGGATCGATAAGGTCATGAAGTCGTTTGACAGTGGCGGTGATGACGGAGATCGGCTCCTCTCCGTCGAGAAACTTAGCGTACGGGTTAAGTTCCATGGCCTGACGTTATCACGGAGCAAAGAGGGTGTCCTCAGCGATGTGTCACAGGCACGGTAGGTTTATGGCGTGGGTTGCCACGGGTCATAAGTGCCTATGCTCCAGAGGTGACCTTCCACGTCGCGACAGGTGAAACCCCGGCCTCCATAGTCCATGTCCCGGATGTCGAGAACCATCTCGGCGCCCGCCTGTTTCGCGGAAGCATAGGTGACGTCGGCGTCGGGAACCACAAGGTAGATGCCCTTTGTCTCCCGTAGCCCGACCTCGTCCGGCTGAACCATCAGCTTGCCGTATTCGGTCCGATTGTCTGCCGAGCCCAGCATGATCATGCCCCCTCCGCCCAAAGTGAGCTGGGCGTGAGCGACGGTATTGTCCGGACCCGGGTAAACCGCATTCTTCTGAAACCCGAAAGCACGAATGAGCCAGTCGATAGCGGCATAGGCATCGCGGTAGCGAACACAAGGAATGGCGGTGGAACCCGTTGGAGTTGTCATGTTGTAAGCATGCCTCCCTCGCGGATAAATATCTTGGAAAAATCGGAACTCGGCGTCTGTTTTCAAAGTCAGCGGCGCACTAGTTACGCCGCTGACTCTCTCTTCGCAGGCTCAGTTGCTCAGGCCAACATACTGATGGATATGGTTCGGGTGGACCGCCTCCTGGAGCATGAAGCCGGCCACGTCGGCGCGTGTGATCGTCATGCCTTTGGGAAGGTGGTTGCTGACGATACGCAGTTTGCCGCTGGCAGGCCCATCCAGCAGGCGTGGCGGACGGAGTATGGTCCAGTCCAGATCGGGCTGGGACATCTCGTTGTCGCCGTCGCGATGGTCGATCGTGACATTGCGGAAGAGAGTGTTGGTCATCACCGAGTAGATCATTCCGCCTTCTCCAAAGACAAAGGCGCTCGAAACATGGATAAAGCGGTTGACTCCCGCCGAGCGCATGGCCTGGACCAGTACCCGGCCGAAGTCGCGGCGCAGGTGAGTGCGGCGCAAAGTGGTAGGGCCGAAGGCGGAGAGCACAGCGTCGCTGCCGCGTATAACTGTGGCCATCTGATCGGGATCGTAAAGGTCGCCGCCAACCACGCGGAGCCGGGAGCCGGTGCGCTTGATCTTCTGAGGCGCCCGCGCAAAAACCGTAACCTCGTGTCCCTGATCCAGGGCGAGAGGGAGAAGGAGCTGGCCGATTCCGCCGGTTGCTCCCAGAAGGGTGAGTCGCATATCTGTTCTCCTTAACCGGTAAAAGTGAGTTTGGTGGTTACCGCGCGGCTGAGGCTGCGGGCGGCTGGGAGACGGGGATTGAAACGCCGGGCAGCACAACCCCGATCTGGCGAAAGACACCAACCTGGTCGAGCTGGATCCAGAGCTCGGCAATTTTGCCGCCTTCGAAGCGATAAAAGACGATCGCCTGCTGGGTGATAGGGCGGCCCGTGGGAGCAATCCCCGCGATCGGGGCGCTGTTGGTGGCAGTCATCGTCCACCGGGCAGCGGCCTTGTCGTCGTTGACCACGACATCGTCGACGATGAAGTGATGGCCGGGAAACAGGGCGTGGACACGCTCTACGGTCTGGCCGACAGCGGCGAGACCGGTCGAGTCGCCACTGGGGGAATGGAGGATGACACCGGGCGTGAAGAGCTCGGGAAGGACGGTGGACTGGTGCTGGTCGAGGCACTCCTCATAAAAGCGGTGAATGATGACGGCGTGGTCGGCGGTAGCGACGGACATGGGAACTCCTTTGATTTGGGCACAGATTGAGGTTGGAAGAAGAAGAGCGAGGAAAACTGCTGCGAAAAGAGAAGGCGGAAGACGTGGCATATAGGTCCTCATATTAAATATAGAAACATATATCAAATAGATGTCTATACTTTCGAAAAGGTGTCAAAGGATTTTGAAGAAGAAGCAAAAGACGGAAAAGGCCTCAAAGCGTGCGGCCAAGGTGGCCGAGAAACGCGTCTACGACTCCCCGGCCCGGCAGCGGCAGGCCGATGACACGCGTCGGCGGATTGCGGATGCGGCGCGAAGGCTTTTGGAGGAGACGGGCTATGCGGGGATGACAATCCCGGCGGTAGCAAAGGCTGCGGGGGTGGCCGTGCCGACGGTATATGCGATCTTCGGGTCGAAGAAGGGGATCGTCTCGGAGCTGCTGGACGCGGCGCGGTTTGGGGAGGCCTATCAGGCGCTGATCACCGAGGCAAGGAAGGTCACCGATCCAATGGCGCTGCTGAGGTTTCCTCCACGGTTTGCGCGGAAGATCTACGAGGCGGAGATTCCGGTGGAGAACCTGCTGAGTGGAGCGGGAATGGTGGCTCCGGAGCTGGCGGCGGTGGAGGACGAGCGCAACTGCCAGCGGTACGACTCGCAGCTGATGGTGATTGATGCGTTGGATCGAGCCGGTTTGCTGCGGGAGGGTCTGAGCCGCGATGCGGCGCGCGCGGTGCTATGGGCGATGACGAGCCGTGAGGTCTTCCGGATGCTGGTCAGGGAACGTGGGTGGACCGGTGAGCAATACGAGGCGTGGCTCAGCGCGGCTTTGCGACAGCAGCTGGTGGGGTAATTTCTGGGGTTCGCTTCCGATCGAGGCGATAGATATTCAGGACCGTTCATTCCAGCGAGATGTGGTTGCTCCAGGGACGGTTCGAGGCGGTGTAGCTGGTGGGGCTGAGTCCGGAGAAGGCTCGAAAGTCGTTGGCGAAGTGGGACTGGTCGTAGTAGCCGCAGGCGAGAGCAAGCTCGGGCCAGGGGATGTCGGCACCGGAGTGGAGCTGCCGGACCGCCTGCTGAAAGCGCAGGATCCGGCAATACAGCTTGGGGGGAACCCCGATGTGTTCGGAGAATCGCTGCGACAGGTAGCGGGAGCTGAAGCCGGTGGTGCGCGCCAGCTCGGCCACAGTGGTTGTGCCGGGTGAGGCGTGCAGCGCATTCAGCGAGAAGCGGATGAGGGGATCGCGAGCGCTCAGGCGAGCGCGGTGAAGATGGTCCAGAAGAAAGTCCTCGACGACATCGAACTTTCGGGCAGGGGAGGAAATATCGCGGAGACGGTCGCGGAGGGAGCCCAGAGAGCTACCCCACAGTTCTTCGAGCGGAGTCTCGCGATTGGTGAAGAGGGAGGTGTTATGAGGCAGGAAGGGAAGGGTTCCGCCGGGGCGGAAAGAGATCCCGATGAGCTCGGCCAGGTCGATGGTATCGATCTGCTGGTGAACGGAGTAAAGGCCGAGGAAGAGTGCGGGCGAGGAGCGCGCCAGCGAATCGGTGGGGCAGTTGGCGTCGGTAAGGTAGTCGCGAGCGAGCGAGATAACGACCTGAGCTTTACCTGTGGGGAGGACGCGCTGGCGGGAGTGAGCAGCATCGGGGTCGCGGACATACCAGAGAGTCTGGATGAAGGGTGCAAGAGCGGGATGGGGGTTGCGCTCGAGGTAGAGCATGGCACCGGCCTTCGTTGCAGAAGATTATCTGAAATTAACAGCCGACGCGATCATGGGGTCTGGTTGGCTTCGAATCCTGTCTCCTTCAGGAGACGGAATCCTTCATCAGCGATGGGAGGCTGAAAGTAGCTTGAGATGAGCCTGAACTCCTCTTCGGTGGTTGTAGCGAAGTAAAGCCCCTCCGGCTTTTTTCGATTTCGCTCCATCAGACGCGCAAGGCAAACCTCTTCCGGCACTTCAAGATGATGCAGGAGATGTTCCGAGCCCGCAGATTCGAACAGCGAACGTACCCAGCTTCGTTCATTGGCTGTATTTCCGGCAAAGTCGAGAACGACGGAGGTTCCATTTTTCAGAACATCCACAATGAGAGGACCCATCACGGAGCGGCAGCGCCGCGACCACTTCAGGTAATCTTCAAAGCTGGAGATGCCGTCGCTTAACCTGGAGAGCCAGACGTCTTCGCACAGAAAGATGGCTGACTCCGTGGCAGAGATCTTTCGGGCGAGGGTAGTTTTGCCAGAAGCGAGCCGACCGCAGATGAAGTGCAGGGTCGGCGCCTTTCGGACCATGGTTTGGTCTCCTGTTCCGGATGATTCGTCCGGCGAAGACTGCAGGAATGGGCTCAGGAGCATCTTAAGTATTGTGATTGTAGGACAATGGAAGAGTGGATGTATCTGGAAGTGGGGCACGGAAGTAGATCCCTCCACTTTGCCCGTTCGGCTCGCTCAGAGCTTCGGTCGGGGATGACACTTTGCTTCCTGAAGAAAAAGGCTGGCTAAAGATTAGAAGGACTTTTATTGATGGCAGATGAGCGCGTAGTTGGAATTGACCTGGGGACGACGAACTCCCTGGTGGCGTACATGCAGGGCGAAACGCCAACGGTAATTCCGGGTGAGGATGGAGACCGGCTGGTGCCATCGGTGGTGGCGTGGACCGATGACGGCGTAAAGGTGGGCAACGCTGCCCGGGCGACGCTGATGTCGGATTCCGCGAGCGCGGTGTACTCGGCGAAGCGTCTGATGGGGCGCGACATTGCGGACGTGCAGGATGAGCTGAAGCTGTTTCCTTTCAAGCTGGCAGAGGATCTGAAGCCTGGCGAAGTGTTGAAGGTAAGCGTCGGCGGATTGATGCTGACGCCCCCGGAGATCTCCGCTTACGTACTGATGCAGCTGAAAAAAAATGCGGAGAGATTTTTTCAGGCTCCGGTGACGAAGGCCGTGATTACGGTTCCGGCCTACTTCAACGATGCCCAGCGGCAGGCGACGAAGGATGCGGGAAGGATCGCCGGCCTCGAGGTCCTGCGACTCGTCAATGAGCCGACAGCGGCAGCGCTAGCCTATGGACTCGATAAGAACAAGGACGGCCTGATCGCCGTGTACGACTTCGGCGGCGGGACGTTCGATATCTCGATCCTGAAGCTGCACGAGGGGATCTTCGAGGTAATCGCGACCGGTGGGGATACCCATCTGGGCGGCGACGATATCGACAACCTGCTAATTGCGATTGCGCTGGATGATATCGCCGGAGACCTGGGCGAAGATGTTCGTGGCAACGGCGAGGCGGTGCAGGCGATTCGCAAGGCGGTGATCGAGGCGAAGATCCGGTTGTCGGAGAACGAGGACGCGAAGCTGGATGTGGCGCTGCCGAGCGGGAAGCAGTATCTGCGGGAGATTACACGCGAGCAGTTTGAGGGTTTGATCGCAGGTGTAATCGCGCGGACTGCGGGGCCTTGCAAACAGGCTCTGAAGGATGCCGGGCTGGAAACTGCGGCGATCGACGAGGTAGTGCTGGTCGGTGGTTCGACGCGGATTCCGGCAGTGCGGAAACTGGTCGACGAGGTCTTCGGGCTGAGTGCGCGTGGCAAGAAGCCTCACACGGAGCTGAATCCCGATGAGGTGGTGGCGCTGGGCGCGGCGGTGCAGGCGGAGATTCTGAGCGGAAGCGGCTCGGCGGCGATTGAGGACCTGCTGCTGCTGGATGTGACCCCTCTGTCGCTGGGGATCGAGGCGCTGGGCGGCGTGGTGGCGAAGATCATCCAACGCAACTCGACGATTCCGGCGAGCGCGACCGAGCACTTCACGACCGGCGTGGACGGGCAGGCGAACGTGGCGATCCACGTAGTGCAGGGGGAACGCGAACTGGCGAAGGACTGCCGTTCGCTGGCACGGTTCGACCTGAAGGGAATTCCTCCGATGACGGCGGGGCTGCCGCGCATCGAGGTGAAGTTCCTGATCGACGCGAACGGAATCCTGCATGTGAGCGCACGCGAGCAGAGAAGCGGCAAGGAGGCCGAGGTCGAGGTAAAGCCGACCTATGGCCTGACGGACGAGCAGGTGGAGGAAATGATCCTGTCGTCCTTCGACAATGCCGAGGAGGACATTCACGCACGTCAGGTGATCGAGGCGAAGAATGAGGCGGCGGGGATCCTTTCGCATGTAGAGAAGGGACGGAAGCACCAGGCGTGGCAACAGTTGAGCTCGCAGGAGATTGAAAAGATCGAGCAGACTGAGGATGAGCTGAAGGCTTCGGTAAGGGGTGGGGATTACAAGGTAATTCGCGCCGCCATCGATCGGCTGGATCAGGCGACGCGGAGATTCGCAGAGCTGATGATGAATGCGACGGTGACGGGAGCTCTGGGCGGCAAGACGATGCAGGCCGCAGGTGAGAGCATAGGAGAGGGGCCAACCGCTCCACATCCGTTTGCAAAGGCGGATATCGATAACTCGCCCGCTGCCGAGGCAGAGGCGAAGAGGATTGAGGATTCGAAAGACGACGAGGCTACGGCCGGAGAGTCGACGGAAGACTAATTATGAGTGAGACGAACAAGGACCAGGTTGTGGATCTGTCGAAGCCTGCGGGTGAGGGAATGGTTCGGGTGACATTTCTGCCCGAAGGCAAGACAGTGGAGTTTCCGTTCGACACGCTGCCGTACGAAGGCCACGGCGAGCCGATGTCGTTTCTGGATGTGGCGGAGAACTATAACATCTTTCTGGACCATGCCTGCGGTGGAGTCTGCGCGTGCACAACCTGTCACCTGTGGGTGAAGGAAGGTGACAAAGGGATCTCGGAGCCTGAGGACAAGGAGCTGGATCGGATGGAGACCGCGGCCGATGTGCAGTTGAACTCCCGGCTGGGATGCCAGGCGGTGATCGAGAAGCCGGGGACCTACATAGTAGAAATTCCCAAGTGGAATCGGAATTATGTGCAGGAAGGCAAGCCTGCTGCAGTAAAGCAGGACTGACGATTCAAAATGCGTGAGGAGACGAAATATGCCGCGTGAGATTGATTGGACAGACTCGGAGGAGATCGGGATTCAGCTGCAGGAGAAGTTCCCGGACCTGGACCCCTACACCGTGCGGTTCACAGACCTGCATAAATATGTGACCGAGCTGTCGGGATTCGTGGGAAACCCGGCGAAGTCGAATGAGGGAATCCTGGAGGCGATCCAGACGGCGTGGCACCAGGAGTATGAGGACGCGAAGTAAGCATTTGGAAGAGAACGCAGATCTTCCTCACAAGCAGAAAACGCCCCGGCAATTTGCCAGGGCGTTTTTCTGCTTGAATGCTTGAATCTGTCCGAAGCATCAGGGTTGAATCGCGAGTGTGTCGGCAAGTTTGAAGTGCACGATGGACTCCGATGGGATGTCGATATCTCCGTTGCCGGTAAGACCGGCTGCTGCTGTGCCCGCACCCGCGCCAGCCAGTCCGCCGATCAGAAGCCCCGTTCCTCCGGTGGCCAGTCCGCCAATCAGCATGCCGAGGCCGCTGCCGCCGCCGATGAAGGCAGCCGACCGCTTGCCTTTGCCCTTTTTGGTGCGCGTCATGCTCCTGGTCTCAAGTGGGTATCGAGTTCCATTCAGCGTCATCGAAGTCAGCTGCAGTTGCAGGATTGAAGCGCCTTTGAAGTGTCCGCGTTTATGCGAAGCCGCAACTACGCCGCCTACGGGAGTTCCCTTCGGCACGATCAGGCGGTTATTGTCTCCCATCACCGGCTCAACGATCTCGCCGTCGAAGCGATCGCCTGCCCTGCTGCCTTTCACGCTGATGTGCTGGTTGATCCGAATCGCAAGCGTAGTTCCTGCGGGAATCCGCACATCGGCAGGAACGATCACAGGATTGCCTGGAGTCGGGGTTGCGCCTTGACCGTTAACTGGTGCAGCGCTTTGCGAGGCATCGGCGACAGCAGCCTGGCCCTCGGCGACTGCGGGCTGCCCCGCTGCCACGGCGGGCGCATTCGCGGGCACTGTGGAGGCTGGGGTTACCGTCGTTGTAATCTGCTGACCGTTCTGTCCTGGCAGAGGAGGCTGGACGGTTGTGGTTACAGTATTGCCGCTCTTATCGACGGAGATAACCTGTTGGGCCTGCCCGGTTGCTGCAGCCTGCTTCTTTGCCTGTTCAAGGGCCTGGTCCTGTTTTGATTTGGTGCATCCGGTAAAGATTGCTGCGGACAGGACAGCCGCTGTAATCCATCTGATCGCTGGGGAGGAGTTTTTTATATCGTTCATCTTTTTACTGCGGGCCTCGTTTCGTTCTGAGTCGCTGTTTTAGCACACGCAGAGTTTGATTCAGCAAAGTATTTTTGAACTCCTGCGTCTGCAGTAAGTTGGATGCTGCATGCATGAGGAAAGATTGCCTGAGAGGGGCGACGGTTTAGGATGGACGTCATGAGCACTGGTGCGTCTTCTCGTCCGCAACTCGCCTATCTGACGGAACAACTGAACGATCTGAAGGAGCGTGGCACGTTCTTCAGGTTACGCGTCCTTGACGATGAACAAGGGCCCGTCTGCACCTATGACGGCAAGCGCGTGATTAATCTTGCCTCCAATAACTATCTCGGTCTCTGCGAACACCCGAAGCTTCGCGACGCCGCGATTGCCGCAACGGAAAAATTCGGCGTCGGCTCGGGCGCGGTCCGCACCATTGCCGGGACCATGCGCATCCACATGGAGCTTGAAGAAAAGATCGCCGCCTTCAAGGGCGTAGAGGCGTGCGTCGTGTTCCAGTCCGGCTTTACCGCGAACGCGGGCACGGTCTCGAGCATCCTCGGCAAAGAGGATTTCATCGTCTCCGACGAGTTGAACCACGCCAGCATCATCGATGGAGCGCGCCTCTCTCGCGCAAAGATCAAGGTCTTTCGCCACAAGGATGTCGCGCACTGCGAGGAACAGCTCAAGGAGATTCAGAACGAGCCCGGACGCAAGCTCATCATCACCGACGGAGTGTTCTCGATGGACGGCGATATCGGCCCCGTCGATAAGCTGTGCGATCTGGCGGACAAGTATGGCGCGATGATGATGGTCGACGATGCTCATGCCTCCGGCGTGCTGGGAAGAAACGGACGCGGCTCCGTGGATCACTTCCACTGCACCCAGCGTGTGGATGTGCAAGTAGGAACGCTGTCGAAGGCCATCGGCGCGCTGGGTGGATACGTCTGCGGATCGCGGGATCTGATCGACTATCTCTACCATCGCGCACGCCCCTTCCTCTTCTCCACCTCGCACCCGCCCTCCGTAGCCGCTACCTGCATTGCGGCCTTTGATCTTCTTGAAAGCGAGCCCGAACGTATCGAGCGGCTGTGGGCAAACACGCGCTACTTCAAGGAGCAGTTGACCGCAGCCGGCTTCGACGTAGGCGGAAGGTCCACTCCAGCCAGCGAGACTCCCATCACCCCGATCATCATTGGCGACGGCAGAAAGACAATGGAGTTTTCCCGTGCGCTCTTCGATGCCGGACTCATGGCTACAGGAATCGCGTTCCCCACCGTGCCTGAAGGCAAAGCTCGCATCCGCACCATCATGACCAGCGAACACACTCGCGAGCAGATCGACCAGGCGCTGGAGATCCTGACGACCGTCGCCAAAAACACCGGGATTGAAACGAAAGGGTAATCGTGAATAAATCACGAAAAGTGTGACTCGCTCCTGTAGGATTGCGTCACTATGCCCCTGATCACCCGACGTTTGCCTGCTCTTGTTAATGCCTGTGCCTATGGCCTGAGCTTATTGGCTTTCTGTGCGCTTCAAGGGAAAGCGCAGGCGAATCAGAGCAGCAGCTCCCGTGACGATCTTGCGTCTCTACCGGACGCCCCTCACATGGCCAGACAGCAGCCCTCAGGGCAATCCCAGGGAACCTCTCCTGCTCCCGGGTCCGCTTCTTCTGCCCCGCAGGATTCGAACGGACCGACGCAGACAAAGCGCATCCTGGGGATCATGCCGAACTTCAATGCAGTCTCGGCAAATACGAAGCTCCCGCCTCAGAGTCCCAAAGAAAAGTTCGTGATCGCGGCAAAGAACAGCTTCGACTACTCTTCCTTCTTCATTGCTGCAATTCAGTCGGGCATCTCCATGGCCGGCAACTCCTATCCGGAGTTTCATCAAGGCGTGGCTGGCTACGGGCGCTACTACTACCACACGCTCCTGGATACCGCCGATGAGAACTTCATGGTCGCCGGCCTTTGGCCAGTCGTCTTTCATCAGGACAATCGCTTCTACACGATGGGCCATGGCAACCCCGGCAAGCGGGCTCTCTATGCGGCGTCGCGGGTTCTGATTACGCGGAACGATAGCGGCAACAAAACTTTCAACGTCTCGGAGATCCTTGGAGCGGGATCGGCTGCGAGCCTCTCCACGGTCTACTACCCCGACAGGTATCAGACCTGGACCAAGGTTGGCCAGAAGTGGCTCACGAGCTGCCTCATCGACTCGGCGAACTTTACCTTCAAAGAGTTCTGGCCCGACATCAATCGCAAGCTGTTTCACACAAAATAGAGCTCCCCGGAAGCGCAGCCTGCACGCGACCTGTAGGACTCGTGGATCCGAAACCGTTGCTGATGGAGCCGAAGGCAGCGGTTAACGAAATCGCCTATCTCGAAAACACGCGATTTACGATCTGCGGAAAATATGCGAGGCTTCGCCTGAACCCGACACCGAACCTGCACTCCAATCAGAGCTACACTGCTGGAGACGAGGTTCATTTCGCACACCATCGAGGTACTCCATGCCAAACTCCGACATGCTCCTGAAGCCCCGTGAAGCAGCGGACGAGCTCGGCCTCAGCTATCCGGCGATCAAGAAGTGGATCCTGAGCGGAAAACTTGCCACCGTGAAGACTCCCGGCGGGCATCACCTGATCCCCCGCAGCGCCCTGGCTCCACTGTTAAAGGCAGCACCCGAATCCAAAGAAAAGCGGGAACGCTTCCAGAGAGTCAGTGGACGCAATCAGCTCATCGGAAAGATCGTCGAGATCAAAATCGACGGCCTGCTCGCCAAGGTCGTTCTTTCGATCGGCGACCAGCGCATCACCTCCATCATCACCGCCGATGCCGTTCGCGAGATGCAGCTCCGCAAAGGGCAGACCGCGGCAGCCCTGATGAAGTCCACCGAAGTCATGATTACGCGAGTCTAGGTTTACGCAGCTGAGAGAAGGGCGTCTCAGGCGCGATAGACGATGCGGCCTTCGCAGATCGTAGAGCGAACCCTGCCAAGCATTGCCGCTCCATCGAAGGGAGTATTCCTTGACTTCGACCGCGAGCTGTTCGCATCGAAGCTCCACTCCGCTCCGGCATCAAACAGAACCACGTCGGCGACCTGCCCCGACCCCAAAGTACCGCGTCCTGCCAGCGAGGTAATCGCCGCAGGCGAAGCGCTCATCAGCTCGACAATTCGCGATAGCGGTAGCCCATGCTCGCGATGCAGCACCCGCAGAGCCAGTCCCAATGCGGTCTCAAGCCCGGTGATGCCGTTCGGAGCGCGTTCGAACTCCTGTCTCTTCTCAAACGCCGCATGCGGAGCATGGTCGGTGGCGATGCAGTCAGCCGTTCCATCCAGCAACGCCTCCACCATCCGTGTGCGATCCGCCTCCGAGCGCAGCGGAGGATTCATCTTGGCATGCGTGTCGTAGTCGCCCACTGCGGCTTCGTTCAGGGCAAAGTGATGCGGCGCAATCTCGCAGGTCACATGCAGGCCCTCTTTTTTTGCCTTCCGAATCACGTTGATCGCGCGGGCTGTGGACACATGCTGCACATGCAGATGCGGCCGCAAACCCTCGGCACGCTCGATCTCCCGCAGCAGCTGGATATCGCGCTCCACGATCCTTGCCTCCGCCTCCACTGGCATGCCGCGCAGACCCAGGCGAAAGGCCATCGGCCCCGCGTTCATGCTGCATCCGCCTGTCAGCCGTGTGTCTTCGGCGTGCTGTGAGACCGGAACCTCCGCCCGGGCCGCGGCAATCAGGGCAGCTCGCATGATGTCATCTTCCAGCACCGGTTTGCCGTCGTCGGTAAATCCCACGGCTCCCGCAGCGCGCAGGCCGTCGAAGTCCGTCAGCGCGTCCCCCATGCTTCCCACGGTCGCCGCAGGCATGGCAAACAGCTTCACCACCGAACCTCGCGCCGCATCCAGCATCCACTCCAGCTTCGCCACCGTGTCGTTCACAGGAACCGTATTCGGCATCGCGACCACTGTGGTGAATCCACCTGCAGCTGCTGCCGCCGTCCCCGTGGCGATGCTCTCCTTGTAGGTCTGGCCGGGCTCGCGAAGATGAACGTGGACATCGATCAGCCCCGGCGCAACGACCAGGCCGGTTGCATCGATCGTCTCTGCCGCCTCCACTCCGCGAAAGCCTCCCGGCTGCTCAACTGCGGCAACCCGTCCATCGCGCAGCAGCAGATCGCGATTCGCGTCCACGTGGTTGGCGGGATCGATCAACCGCCCATTCAGAATCAAAATGTCGCTCATATCCTCAAACCTTTGGAGCCGCCAAGAGCCCTTGCCATAAGCGCCGAGCGCACCGCCAGTCCATGCCGTACCTGCTCTTCGATCGCCGACTGCGGGCCGTCCGCAACATCGTCCGCGATCTCCATGCCGCGAATCATCGGGCCGGGATGCATCACCAGCGCGGAAGGGGCAAAAGCGGCAAGCCTCTCGCCGTTCAGTTGATAACGGTGGATGTAGTCGCCAAGATCCAGCTCCAGTCCGGCGAGACGTTCCTTCTGGATGCGAAGCATCATCGCCACCTGGCACTGTGCCAGCGCGCGATCGAAGTCGTGCACGATCTCAACTCCCGGTCCCAGCCCAAGCGCGTCCTCGGGAAGCAGCTTCGTCGGACCGCAGAGAAGCACACGCGCTCCGAGCCGCGGCAGAAGCATCGCATTCGAACGGGCAACGCGGCTGTGCAGAATGTCTCCGGTGATCGCGATAGTCACCCCGTCGAGCGTATGCTCTCCAACCGAGCTGGCGCTATCTGCACCGAAGAGTCGCGTCAGGATCGTCCGCAGATCCAACAGCGCCTGCGAGGGATGCTCGTGCATGCCGTCGCCCGCATTCAGCACCGGCAGGCCCGTCTCTCGCGCCAGCACGAAAGGCGCTCCCGAGGCGGGATGACGCAGGATGATGCACTCCGCTCCCAACGCTCGCAACGTCAGGCCGGTGTCCTTCAGGCTCTCGCCCTTTTCAATCGAAGAAGATTTATCGCTGACCAGGGTCGTTGTCGCGCCTAGCGACTTCGCCGCCAGCTCGAACGAGGTGCGCGTCCGCGTGCTCGATTCATAAAATAGCAGCGCGGCGGTCCGGCCTCGTAAGATCCCGCTGCGTTCTGCTGGCGCCAGAACCTCAAGCCGTGCGGCCTCGCCCAGAATGGCCGAAACCTCTTCGACCGAAAGGTGCGCCACACTCAACAACGAGCCTTGTGCATAGGGGGATTGAGCTGTCGCACTCTCGCTTACACTTTGCATCTTTTCGGTCAGTCCACCCGTTCCACCAGCAGCACCTGTTCCTGCCCGTCAATCTCGTTCAGCTTCACCTCGATAATCTCGCGGCTCGAGGTTGGAATCGCGCGGCCCGTATAGGTCGCCTCGATGGGAAGCTCCCGGTGCCCTCGATCAATCAGCGCCAGCAACTGCACGCTCTTCGGTCGGCCATGATCGAACAGCGCATCCAGCGCCGCGCGAATGGTTCGCCCCGTATACAGCACGTCATCGATCAGAATGATGTCGCGGCCGGTTACATCGCATCCGATGGTTCCCGGTGTTACCGTGGGCCGCACGCCGCTGGTCGAAAGATCGTCGCGGTAGAAGCTGATGTCGAGCACCCCCGTGTCGATGGGGTGCTTCTCGATCTTTTCAATCATGGCAGCGAGGCGTTGTGCGATCGGAACTCCCCGGCGCTTGATCCCTACCAGCCCCAGGTTCTCCCCGCCGTTGTTCTTCTCAACGATCTCGTGCGCCAACCGCACCAGGGTCCGTTCGATCTCCGAGGCCGACATAAGCCGGCCCTTCTCGCGAATCTTTGGCTTCTGAACTTTCGCTTCTTCACTCATAGGCTCCCGCTGATAATACCAGCAGGCGCGGATGTTCGATCTTCGAACCGGTCAGCTTCTTCGAGTACGAAGCAGGCCCCCGACTGCCCCTCCCACCGTCGACATCAACATCACCATTCCCGCAAGGATCGAAAATCCGGCGAGCATCATTCCGGCACGGAACTCAGGAGAGTAGATGTACCGCATCATCTCGGCAGGCTGCGGATTCGCGGCTGCCGCCTTTTCGATCTGGGAGCGGAGCTCAGCATCGAACGTTCCCATGTTGTGCAGGCCGAACCGCGCCACCAGGCCTGCGATTGCCATCGTGATTCCAATGGAGGTAATCAGCGTAAGCCCCACCACGACGCCGATTCTCGCGCCTACGCCAGCATCCATCCGGGCCTGCGGCTTTCGCCTCTGGTAGATTCCCAGCGCAACCACCGAGGCGCTCACGGTCCACAGCCAGCTGACGAACGAAAACGCGGGAACCTTTGTCGAGACGACGCTGAAAACCGCGGCCACCAGGGCCACAAGAATCGCGCAGAGGATTGCCGTCTTCCACTCCACCTGTTGCGGAGGAGGGGGAGGCAAAACTCCGGTCGAATCCTCGCCCGAGGTGGAATCGGCCTCGGCTGCCTCGGAAAGATAGATCTGTGGCGCTCCGCAATACGGGCAAAACGGAGATGCGCCCTCGCCGGAGACGAGTTCCCCGTTACATCGGTGGCAAAGCTCTTGCATGAGTCAAAGCTATCCCAGCCAAATACCGGGCGGCAAGCGCGGGACTTATTGCCGCTCGTCCGGATCCGATCCACCGACCGAGAGATTTCCCGGAAGGTCGAGCACGACCAGTCCGAACTTGGTCCCCGGATCTTCCGGATCGATCGCCACAATATGCTGATGCTGCTTCGATCCGGCCTTGAACTCCCTCTTGCCGCTCGCATCGGCGCTCGCCTCGACGTGCCGGTTGTTCCCGTCGGAACAGGTCAGCCCCTGGTCGGTCTGCGTGGGCGTTCCCACAGGCTTATCGTGATTGCATTCAATCACGGTGCCGTACCGCTTCATGGCGTCGCGGTAAAAAACGGCGACCTTTTCCGGGTCGTCCGGGGTCTTGTAGCTGGCCGCCTTCACCCGTAGCTGAAACCTGCCGAAGCTGAGGTTCACGTCCGCGGATCCATTATTCTTGTCTTTCTTTACCAACTCCGCACCGGGATAAATAGGAAGCCCAATCCCGCTGACTCCTGTCGAATCGTTGGTCTTCACCTGGACGCCGCCGAAAGGCGTCGCCACTTTGACGTCCTTGTGGTCACCGTGGTCGTCGGTAGCCACGCGGCAGCCGCATGTCATCGCCACCGTAAGAATTGCCGCTGCAACAACCGTCTGCTTCGCGCCCATCTCTCTTGCCTTTCTTCAGGAACAATACGTTTCTGCCCGTTGTGAAGTTCATTCCCGCTTGAAGGGCTAAGCCTCTCCAACCGAGTGCAGCAGAGCAACAGGATTTCCTTGCTTCATTTTTGCTTGCCATTTCACCACGAAGTCTCATGGATGGGAAGCAACAAAAGGGAAACTCCCAGGAGGCTCAAAAGCGGTTCGGCATCAAAAATGCTCTGTGGATCGCTTTTATGCTGTCCTATACTTGGAAGAGCAGAAGTAGGCGTTCTGGAGCTCTGGCATGGCGCAGCACCAGACAATTCGAAGAAACACGCCGTCCTCCGGAGCCGAGATTCCGGATAAGCTCTACTTTCGCATCGGTGAGGTCTCTCGTCTGTGCGACCTTCCGGCCTATGTGCTTCGCTTCTGGGAGAGCGAATTTCCCCAGTTGAAGCCACACAAAGGCGGAACCGGGCAAAGGCTCTATCGTCGACGAGATGTCGAGGCCGTGCTTCATATCAAATCCCTGCTCTACGACGAGGGTTACACCATCTCCGGTGCCCGCCAGGTGATTAAGAGCGAGCAACGGCAGAAAGCCCCCCAGCTGGCCCTGGATATCGAAGAGACGGGTCCGGCGGGATCGACCAAACAGCTGCGCAAGCTTCAGAAAGAGATGCGTGAGTTGCTGGCGGTTCTCTCCCGACCCCCTGCACGCTCAACCGTTCAGAGCATTCGTCCCTCCCGCAGCTCCTCTTCAACCAGCCGGCCTTCCCCCCGCCCTCCGTCCTCAGATGAGCTCTTTACTCCAAAGCCAGAGCTCTAAGGACCTGCTCAAGAACGCAACACCTCGCAATAACCCAGCCACGGCTCAATCACCCAAGCCTCTGCCGAACAACCCAAACACCACGTCATTTCGACCGGAGACGCGCAGCTTCATCGCGCGTCGGAGCGGAGAGATCCCTGTATTTAGCTTTTGTTCTTGCCGTCGAATCTATTCGACACCCAGCAAGTTTTAGAAAGGTTCTAAAGGGCTCCTCCATCAAGCGCCAAAGGTCTGTCAAGTCCCTAATCCCCCTAAACATAGGAATACAAAAGACATACAGAACGCCGAATAGCTTCCATTCCTTTATTAAAATAGAAGTACAGGGGAGGATGCACTTAGAAACAAGACCGGCACCTAACCCCTTATCTTTGAATACTTTGCCAGCTAAACCTTTTATTTAGAATGTTTTACGAAGTTGGTCCTTGGCTAAGCTGCCTGTAATGAAGACTTTGCGCAAAATTGGTATAGGGGCCACCCCCACAAGGCGATCCTCCCCGAAATCGCCCATAGCAACACTCTGGCCTGCAACGACCCACAGGATCACCCCCTGCAACAGAGGGCGAATTCGAGGAAGATTGATCGATCAACATGCCTTAGATCTTTCCTGTCTTTCAGAAGAGACGTCGTTGACGTGGCGGTTGCGGGGTGTGATAGCATCCCTGTCTCGTCGGTGAGCCAGCAGTCACCGTAGCGAAAAAGCGATGTTTCCGGGCCGATTTCTAGAGCCCAAAAAGGGAAATCGCATCGATTGCGGCAAGGAGCGTTTCACCATTTCGTAATCGACCGAAAGTGGGTGCCTCCTTTGGTGGAACTGGATGGCAGACCGGCAACGCCAGTTGAGATCCACTGGCCAGGAGCAGCGGCGCAGGCTTGCCGCAACGGCATCTCCGTCTTGCCGGAACCAGCAGCGTTCTCTGAAGGGTTCAGCTGGGATTTACCGATCTATCTTGCACAAGAGTGGATTGATACGGAGGGCCACGTATGAGGGTCTATACGGGAAATGACATTCGGAATGTTGCGGTGGTGGGGCACGCTCATAGCGGCAAGACATCGTTGATCGCGGCGATGCTTCATGCGGCGAAGATGACGCCGGAGCTGGGACGAGTCGAGGATGGAACTGCAGTCACCGCTTATGACGAGGAAGAAGTCGCCCGGCAGACAACGATGGCGAATGCTGTGGCATTCGCAGAGTGGGGCGGGGTAAAGGTCAACCTGATCGATACGCCGGGCTTTCATATGTTCGTCCACGAAGCCAGGGCGGCGATGATGCCGGTGGAATCAGCCCTCGTGGTGGTGAATGCCTGCTCTGGTGTGGAGACGATGACCGATCGCGTCTGGCGCTACGCGATGGAAGTGGCCTTGCCGCGGGCGATTGTGGTGAACCAGGTGGATCACCCTAAGGCGGACAGCCGGATTGGCCGGAAGCAGATGATTGAAACGATGCAGGCGAGATGGGGTCGACAGGTGGTTCCGGTGGAGTTGCCGATCGTGGACGAGAAAGGCTTCCACGGAGTGGTGGACCTGGTGACGATGAAGGCCTATCTTTATCAGCCCGGAGGAAACGGAAGAGGCGAACCGGGAACGATTCCTCATGTCCTGGAGGAGGATTCCCGCGAGGCACATGAGGCCTTGGTGGAGTTGGTCGCGGAAGGCAAGGACGAGTTGATGGAAGAGTTCTTCCGCGAAGGCACTATTCCCGAGGGGCACCTGATCACGGCCTTGCATGAAGCTATCCGCGAGGACAGGATCTTTCCGGTCTTGTACACCAGCGGACTGAGGAACGTTGGGACCGACCATCTGCTGGATTTTCTGAAGGTCTATGCTCCGACAGCGGTGGAGCGGGAGCCCATCGCTGCTCGCGCCACCAGCTCGATGACCGGAGCGAATGGGAATGGAGAGGCAAAGCCAGCCGACGGCTATGCGCAGGAAGAGATGGTGATGCGGCCGATCGATGACAAGGAGCCGCTGGCGCTCTATGTCTACAAGACCATGAGCGATCCATTCGCGGGCAGGATCTCCTTCTTCAAGGTAGTGAGCGGGATCGCAAAGAACGATACGGCGGTACAGAACTTCACGCGCCACGAGATGGAGCGCCTGATGCATCTGTCCGTGATGCAGGGGCGGAAGCCTACCGAGATCTCCGAACTGCATGCCGGCGATCTCGGCGCCGTACCAAAATTGCGCACAACGTTGAGTGGCGATACGCTCGGCGACAAGGCGCATGAGATTTTTCTGGAACCCGTGTCTGCGCCGGAACCGGTGATGACCTATGCGATTGAGCCGAAGTCGCGGGGGGATGAGGACAAACTCGCTCCAGCTCTGCACCGGCTGATGGAAGAGGATCTGATGGTGCGATTCTTCCGTGATCCTTATACCGGAGAGTTTCTGGTAGCAGGGTCGGGGCAAACGCACATCGAGGCAATCGTCTCGAAACTAAAGAAGCGATATCACACGGAGGTTACGCTAAAGGCCCCAAAGGTGCCGTATCGCGAGACCATTCGCAGCCACGCCGAAGCTCAGGGAAAGCATAAGAAGCAGACTGGGGGACACGGGCAGTTCGGCGACTGTCGTATCCGGATGGAGCCGTTGCCGCGTGGGAGTGGAATCGTGTTCGCAAACAGTATTTATGGAGGCGCCATTCCGAGGCAGTTTGTTCCCGCAGTGGAAAAGGGAATTCACGAATCAGCGAGTCGTGGTTTCCTGGCAGGATATCCGGTGGTGGACTTCAAGGCGACTGTAGTCGATGGGAGCTATCACGAGGTTGACTCCAGCGAGATGTCGTTCAAATTGGCGGCAAGGATTGCGTTTCGCAGGTGCATGGAGCAGGCGAAGCCGACCTTGCTGGAGCCGGTAATGCGAGTAGAGATTGAAGCTCCCGATGAATTTGCCGGTGCATTGATGGCAGACCTGAACGGTCGTCGAGGACGAGTGCAGGGAATGGAAAGCGCTGGTTCAGGCACAGTGGTGAGGGCCGAAGTTCCGATGGCGGAGATGCTGAACTATGGTGCGATGCTGACCGCGATCACCCAGGGCCGCGGAAGTTTCAGGATGGATATGGATCACTATGACATCGTGCCGCAACAGCTCTCGGAGAAAATTCTAGCCACCGCCAAAAAGCCGGCAGGGGATGAGACTGAGGAGTGAATTTTAATCCGAGGTAAAGATTTGCTCGCCTCTAAATGAGGAAGGCGCCACGCCTGTCTCGAGCATTTTGACAATTTTGAATATGGGCCCGGAAGAATGCAACGAACTAAAAGCATGACAGGAGGAGTTAGTTATGGCTTCACTCGTTGATAGTGTCATGGGGCTTCTTGGTCCCATAGCGGGTCCCCTTGCCAATCAGATGGGGGAATCGACCGATACAGTCCAGCGCGGGCTTCAGGGAGGAGCGGCCGCGATGCTCTCCGGGCTCGCCTCGCGGGCTGATGAGCCTGGCTTCCTGAGCCAGATCTTTGGGCTCATCACAAACCCCGCAAACACGGGCGCCGCTGTCTCGGCTCTGGCAGCGAATCCAACCGCTGCACTTTCGGGAGGCTCTCCTCTGGCGGAGATGGCGGGAAATTTTCTTTCGACGATCTTCGGCTCTCGCATGAGCGGAGTGACTGACGCCATCGGTCAATTCTCTGGAGTGGGAGCGAGCAAGGCCAGCACACTTTTGACGATGGTCGCCCCATTCGTACTGGGCGGGCTTGGGAAGTTCGTTCGGGATAACAATGTGACTGCATCAGGCTTTGCTGCGAGTCTTAAGAGCGAAGGTCCGAAGTTGCAGGGGCTTCTGCCCGCCGGCTTATCCGGGCTTTTTTCCAGAGTTCCAACTACGACTGCTGCCGCGGTTCCGGCCCGCGCTGTTGCGACGACAAACCGCTGGTTGTGGCCTGTGGTGCTGCTCGCTGCTTTGCTGCTCGCCGCTTTGTGGTTTTTCAACCGGGCCAAAGCCCCGATGAGCGAGGGAGTTCAGACGGCCTCGAATGCTGCATCGTCTGCCATGTCTGGTTTGGGCGATTTCTTCAAGAGCAAGCTTCCGAATGGAGTCGAGTTGAACATCCCGCAGTTTGGCATTGAAAGCAAGCTGCTCTCCTTTATCCAGGATTCGTCGAAGCCTGTGGATGATACAACCTGGTTCAACTTCGACCGTCTACGCTTTGATACCGGAAAAGCCACATTGGAGGCCTCTTCTGAGGAACAACTCAACAATATTGCCGAGATTTTGAAAGCGTATCCGAATGTTCACGTCAAGATTGGCGGATACACCGACAATACGGGTAATCCCGATGCCAACAAAACTCTTTCCGAGTCTCGCGCGAAGACTGTGATGGATGCCTTAATCAGTAAGGGTATCGACGCTTCACGATTGGAAGCGGAAGGTTATGGGGATCAACATCCTGTCGGTGATAACGCGACGGAAGAGGGACGAGCGCAGAATCGCAGAATTGCTCTGCGAGTGACTCAAAAATAGCTGCTGTCCGATGACTGTGGCGCGTGAGCGGCGCGAATTGGCCGCTCGCGTTCCTGTTTTTGTATAAGACAGGATATCCAACGCCATTCGGAGTTTGGGCATCCATCAAGTAGAGTTGGGGAGATCACTGTTAAAGACCTGATATGAACGAGCCTCTACGTCCTGCAAAAGCTCAGAGCCCTTGGCTGGAGCGTCTGCGGGCGCTTCGCAATGTCCCCCCTGTGCTGCACATCTTGTGGGAATCCGGACCCTGGGTTGTCACGTGGGGACTGATTATCCGCGTATTTGTGGCTGTGCTGCCCTTTGGTATAGCGAAGGTTGCGGCAACCATCCTTAATGGCATTGCCAATGCTCTACATGGTCAGAAGCTGCCCGAGAACTTCTGGGTTCTGGTTGCGATCGAAGTAGGACTCAACGTCGCCCTGGGTCTACTGATGCGCGTAATCGACTATACCGATGCGCTGCTGGCCAATCGCTATACGCAACATGTGAGCGTGCGCGTAATGGATCAGGCGGCTCGCCTGGATCTTACGACGTACGAAGACCCTGTCTTCTATGACAGGTTGGAGCGTGCCAGGGTACAGGCCACGGACCGTCTGGTGCTGATCCAGCAGCTGGGCCGCCTGGTCCAGCAAGTCATCACGACGCTTTCTTTTTCTGTCGCGCTGGCCTGGGCATCTCCGTGGCTCGTCTTGTTGCTTGCTTTGGGTGTTCTTCCGTCCTTTGTAGGAGAGACACACTTCGCCTTTCTTGGCTACGCCAAGAACTTTCGCCAGACCCCGGCAAAGCGCCAGATGGATTATCTGCGACAGCTTGCGGGCAGCCGCGAGGGAGCTAAGGAGGTCAAGCTCTTTGGGCTCCATCGTTTTTTCACAGATCGATTCAAAGCCCTGGCGAGCCAGATTTATCGAGAAGATGTTTCACTGGCGCGGTCAAAGCTGTTTATCGGAGGGCTGCTCGGAATTGTAAGCACACTGGGCTATTACGGGGCTTACATTTATGTAATCTGGCGGGCCATTGGTGGCCATTATGATATCGGCCAATTCGCCTTTCTAACCGCGGCAATTCAACAGGCCAGCTCGAACCTGCAGCAGGTATTCTCGACGGCCTCCGGAATTGCGGATCAGGCGCTGTTCCTGACAGATCTGCTTGCCTTCTTCGAGATGAAGTCGACTGTGGATCCGAATCCGGAGGGGCTGCTCATTCCGGAGCGTATTGTCGAAGGTTTTGAGTTCAAGAATGTATCGTTTGCATATCCGGGAACTACGCGAACGGTTTTGAAGAACTTCAACATGAAGCTCCGGCGCGGGGAGCGGATCGCTTTGATCGGTGAGAATGGTCAGGGTAAAACGACGGTGGTGAAGCTGATTACGCGGCTCTACGATCCTACGGAAGGTCAGATTCTGTTGGATGGCAAAGACTTGCGCGAGTACTCACTCGAGGATCTGCACCGGAATATCGGCGTGATCTTTCAGGACTTCGTGCGCTTCGAGATGACGGCGCGCGAGAATATTGCCATCGGTCGAATCGACCAGGTGAATAGCCAACCGGAACTTGAGTTGGCGGCGCATAAAAGCCTTGCTGATACTGTGGTTGCCAAACTCGCGGGAGGCTATGACCAGATGCTGGGCCGCAGGTTCGAAGGCGGCGTGGAGCTTTCTGGAGGAGAATGGCAGAAGATCGCTCTTGCCCGTGCGTACCTGCGAGATGCTGAATTGCTTATATTGGACGAGCCGACGGCGGCGCTCGATGCGCGTAGTGAATTGGAAGTCTTTGAGAGATTTGCAGAGCTGACGGAAGGCAAGATGGCCCTGCTGATTTCACACCGCTTTTCGACAGTTCGGATGGCCGATCGCATTGTGGTTTTATCGGGCGGACGCCTGATAGAAGAAGGAAATCACCAACAGCTGATGGAAGCGGGTGGTGTTTATGCAGGCATGTTCGAGATGCAGGCGGCAAGTTACAGGTAATGTTGGACTGCCGCACTCCGACCTGGTGAATCACTAGTTTTATTTTTGCGACATCTTACGAGAGAGAGTTGAGTTAGAGGTTCGATGGCATCTTCTGAAGATCTTACGTCGGTACACGCGACGCCTTTGACGGCGCCTGTGCAGGAGACCGCGGCGACTGGGTTGCCCGAGGAGCCGACCATTGGGGAAACAGAACTCCGGCGGCACGCCGATGATCTGGCGCAGCGCCTTCGTTCGCAGCTGCCGGGAAAGACCCAGGAAGATCTCGTGCGTTATCTGGACCATCTGCGCAAATGGCTCGCTTCGCGTGTTCCGGTCTGGAAGCAGGGAACTTCGACGACGGAGCTTACGCCGAAGCTGGAGCTGGTGGAGAGCGCGCGGATGTTCGAGTCGGTGATCCCGAAGGGGGAGTGCGCGGCGAGTACGTTCCGCGAGGTCCCGGTCGCCGATCTTCAGCCCGTGGGCGTGCTGCCCCAGGTGATTCATCTGGCTGGAAGTTATCTGTCTGCGGTAGATGGAATCTGGTCGCCGCGCTCGCTTTCGATCTACGTCGAACAGATGCAGAGGCATCATCCGTTGCGGCTGAGAGAGATTGAGCTGCTGCCGGAGGCGCTGAAGATCTCCCAGCTGGAGTTCATTCTGAATCGCGCAGATGCTGCCTTTGCGGCGGGTGAACTTCCACCGATTGAGGAGTCGCCGTTTTCCGCGTCGATTCACAGCCTGCGCCGCATGAACCAGATTGAGTGGCGAGATATTCTCGAACCGCTGGTGGCGTTCGATGCCGTACTTCGCCTCGATCCGGGCGGAATCTTCGGGAAGATGGAGGAGGAGACGCGTGCCGCATACAGGCTGCGCATCGCAGAGCTGGCGCGTCATGCAGACACCAATGAGGTTCAGACGGCGCAGATTGCGCTTGAGCTTGCCCAGACGGCCGAGCGGACCGAGTATTCAGACCCTAGGATGGCGAAGAGGAAGTCGCATATTGGTTATTACCTGTTTGCTGACGGTGTGCGTGAGCTGAAGCTGCGTATCGGTTTCCGGCCTTCTCCCATGGAGAGACTGCGCGAGCTCATCAGCACTTATAACGAAGAGTTTTATACGCTGGGAACATTCGTCCTGGCTCTTCTGCTGATTACAGCCATCATTCTCCCGTTGGTTCCGCATCATGATTTCTGGCCTGTGATGGCTGCCCTGCTGCTCGCCCTGTTGCCCGCGACGCAGGGCGCTGTCGATCTGGTGAACGGGATCGTGACGATGTTGATGAAGACAGAGGCGCTTCCGAAGCTGGACTTCTCCAAGGGGATTCCCCAGGAAACGGCCACGCTGGTAGTGGTTCCGACGCTGCTTCTCAATGAAAAGCAGGTTGAAGATCTGCTGGATGAGCTCGAGGCGCGTTACCTGTCGAACCAGGATCCGAATCTTCACTTCGCGTTGTTAACGGATCTGCCGGACACTGCGGCTCGCCCGCCGCAGGTCGACGAGGGTCCGCTGGTCGATCTGGCTGCGCGAGCTATAGACAATCTGAATCGAAAATATGCAGGACGCGACGCCGGATCCTTCCTGCTGCTTCACCGCCACCGCGCCTTCAACGCCCGTCAGGGAGTGTGGATGGGGTGGGAGCGCAAGCGCGGCAAGCTGCTCGATCTGAACCGGCTGCTCGAGGAAGAGCACGATAGCTTTCCGCGCAAGGCTGGTCCGCTGGGCGTGCTTGAGCACATCCGCTATGTGATCACACTGGACTCCGACACGCAGCTTCCCCACGGAACCGCGGCGCGGATGATCGGAACGATGGCCCATCCGCTGAATCGAGCGATCATTCACCCCAAGCTCCGTATCGTTACGGCAGGATATGGAATCCTTCAACCGCGCGTGGGAGTGAGCGTGTCGTCGGCATCGCGTTCCCGGCTGGCGGCCCTGTACTCCGGAGAATCCGGTTTTGATGTCTATGCCCGTGCGGTCTCGGACGCCTATCAGGACCTTTTTGGGGAAGGTATTTTTACCGGAAAAGGCATCTACGATGTAAGTGCCTTTCATCATGTTCTGAATCACCGTTTTCCGCGAAATGCGCTTCTGTCACACGATCTGATTGAGGGAGCATATGCGCGCGCCGGACTGGTCTCGGACATCGAAGTGATCGACGACTACCCATCGCACTACTCAGCACACATGAAGCGGAAGCATCGATGGGTACGAGGTGACTGGCAGATCCTCCGCTGGCTGTTTAACGTTGTGCCCGATGAGTCTGGCAGGCTGGTCGTGAATCCGATCAGCACGATTTCGCGATGGAAGATCCTGGACAACCTGCGGCGCAGCCTCATTGAGCCGATCGCGTTCTTGTTGTTTGTCTTTGGATGGTTCTTTCTTCCGGGCGGAGCGCTCTATTGGACCGTAGCCGTCGTGGTGCTGATCCTTCTTCCCGGCCTGGTGCAGCTGGGATTCAACGTGATCCGGGCAGTGTTCAAGGGCAGTTTTGCGGCGCTTCGCGATGGGCTTGTGACCTTTGGCTCTTCACTGGCGATCACGTTACAGAATCTCATCTTTCTGCCGCACCACATGCTGTTGTCGCTGGACGCAATTGTCCGGTCGCTAGTGCGGCTGTTTCTGTCGGGAAAGAATCTGCTGGATTGGGAGACGGCTGCGCAGTCGGAATCGGAATCCGGTCGCGGCTCCCTGGATATGTATCTGAAGCTGTCTCCCCTGATCTCCTTGACGATTGCGATAGGGCTCGCGCTCGCACGTCCGGAATCATTGTTTGCAGCCTCACCGGTCCTTGTGTTGTGGGCGTTGGCTCCAGCGTTGGCGTCGTGGCTGAACTCGCCTCCCCGCGCGATGGAGGGGCCTCTCAAGGGCGCTGATATTGAGTTTCTGGAGCGCCAGGCGCTGCTCATCTGGCGATACTTTGCGGAGTTCGGTGGGCCTGAGAATCATTGGCTGATTCCCGATAACGTAGAGGAAAAGGAGACCTTCCAGGTTAGAAAGCTTTCTCCTACGAACCTGGGCATGCTGATCAATGCACGACAGGCAGCATGCGATTTCGGCTTCCTGACGCCGGCAAAGTTTGTCGAGGCAACACTGGGAACTCTCGATACCTATGAGCGCCTTGAGAAGCAGCGGGGGCACATCTATAACTGGTACGACATCGAGACTCTGCAACCCATTTCGCCGCGTATTGTTTCAGCGGTGGACAGTGGAAATCTAGCGGCATCGTTGTATTCACTGCATTCTGGAACGCTGGAGCTGCTCAAGAAGCCAATTGTGTCTGGAGGGTGGACTTCAGCTCATGAGGCTGGCGCAATTCCTAGAAGCGGGGATTGGGTCGAAGAAGAGAGGCAACGCTGCGGAAACGAGTGGCTGAAGTTTGCAGACGCATATACGCCGTGGCTGTCGCCGCGATTCGAAGGCTTGTTCAAGGGCGCCGCGCTGGTTCCTCAACCCGAGCCGCTCACATTGTTGAACGCATCCGGTTATGCGACCGATCTGGAAGATAAATTGTCCACGGTGGTTGGAGGCGCGGAGTTGCAGAGCCTGGCAACCGAGCTGCGCGGATTGCTTTCTGCTGCGAAAGGTCGGCTCGCCCAGATCTGCAGGAATTTGGAATCGATTGCGGAGCGAGCGAATCGCTATGCCGACGCGATGCAGTATGGATTCTTGCTGGTCAAGTCGCGAAATCTGCTTTCGATCGGCTATGACGGCATCACTGGTGAGCTTTATGGCGCCTGTTACGATCTTCTGGCCTCCGAGGCTAGAATGGCCTTCTTCCTGGCGGTGGCGAAGGGCGATATCGCGCAGGAGTCGTGGTTCCGGTTGGATCGCTCACACGTGCTGGTAAAGGGACGAGCCTGTCTGCTCTCTTGGACGGGAACGATGTTTGAATACATGATGCCTGCCTTATGGATGCGTCCTTATCCGGGCACTCTCATTACGCAATCCCTGGAATCCGCAGTTCGAATCCAGCGCGATCATGTGCGAGGGATTCCATGGGGGATCTCAGAGTCCGGCTTTGCGAAGATGGATGATTCGGGACGTTATGGTTATCAGGCATGGGGAATCCCACAGGTCGCATTAAAGTACGGCGCTGAAGATGGACCGGTGATCTCTCCCTATTCGACGTTCCTTGCGCTTCCGCTTTTGCGGGATGAGGCGGTGGAGAACCTTCGGAAGATGGCTTCGATGGGGTGGATCGGCGATTACGGCTTCTATGAAGCAGCTGACTACACCACGAGCCGCGAGCCGAAGATGGTTCGCTCGTGGATGGCGCATCATCAGGGAATGAGCCTGCTGGCTTTAACGAATCTGCTTCGCGATGGAGCATTCCAGCGATGGTTCCACGCAAATCCTATCGTGCGAGCGACAGAGCTGCTTTTGCATGAGAGGCCGCTTAGCAAGGAATCGCGCGAAGCTTTGGACGAGGCCGAACCGACGGTGCCCGGGGAGAGACCGAAGGGGGAAAGTGGGCAGGCAAAGGTCGCCTAGGGTTATTCGAACCATACGCCTCTAGATTCTTCTGCATGAGAATTCTCGTTCAGGCGGCAGAACGTGTTGTTTGATGAATGCTAGTAGTTTCGAAATCCGGCAAGCTTCATCGCATTCGATGCTTCAGAATTTTGCATGAATGTCTTCCATACAAAACCACTGCGAAAATTTTCAATCATCAGAAGGCTGATGCCGAGATCGATGCCGAGCACGTCGGCATCGTACCAGGCGAGGGCTGGATGAAACGCATCGCACGGGCCATACCTGCCCCACGCGTACTCTCCGAACTTTTCTTTGAGTGAGCGTAGGACGCGCAAGCAATCGTTGGGAAGAAAAGGCATAGCGCCGGCCGTGGCACAGGGCACAACTGTCCCGTCGATGGGGCCCATGAGCGGTGGACCACCCCACGCTGTATAACCATGTATCCAGTCCGACGCTGTGATGCCCCAGTAGTCATCGTTGTAGCCCCGGTTGAGGCTGAGGCAGAAGGCCTTGTGTGCACGAACCGCAGTGGTTGAATTGACGAAGTAATCTGCAAACGCATCCCGTTTGCGATAGAAGTCGAACCATGCGTGGGAATAGAGATGAATGAAGAGCGGATCGTGACCGCTGATGTAATTGAATTTTTCGAAGCGGATGCGAGGACGAGAGAAGTTGCTCCAGAAGGATGGATCAATCGGGTGGGTAGGCGAGCCGATGGCGAGTAGATAGAGCATCATCATCTCGGCGTAGTGATCCCAGCGCGGAGTAAGAAAACCCGTGGCTGGCAGCCATCCAAGCGCGAATGTCTTGCCGCTATTCAGCATCCAGGGCCAATCGATACGGTTGTAGATCTGTGTGGCGAGATCGGTGATCTTTGGATCCTTGAAGTGTGCCCGGCAGGTGAGGATTCCGCAGAGCAGGATAGCCGTATCAATGGGTGAGACCTCGATATTGAGCAGCGGAAGGCCGGTCTTGAAGTCGTTGAAGTGATAGTAGAACCCATGCTCGGTGGGCATAGGTTGCAGGTGAAATTGGAGTGTCGCCAGCACACGGCGGCGAATGCGATCTGAAGGAAGGTAACGTCGGCTGTCTGCAATGCAAAGGGCTGTGAGGCCGAATCCTGTCGCGGCGATGCTGGAGGCGAAACGGGGATCAATCTGACCGGCGGGCATGTGATTGTTTGCGCGATCGAGGATCTGCCCGGTCGCAGGATCGGCCTGCTCGTAGAAGTAGAGACACGCCTGTCGCTCCATTTCGTCGAGAAAAGCTGTAGCGCCTGCATCAAGGGTACCGGGACGCGGCGCAGCAAAAGCATCTTCTTCCATCAGGGAAGGAAATGCGAAGCCCGAAAGAACTGAGCCAGCGATGAGTTGCGTCGCGCTTCGTCGAGTAATCCCACGAGAGGGGACAGCCTTCATGCTGGAGCCACCGTGATCAATTTTGAGACTGCCCCACACTATGCAGTTTAGCGCGTAGCCTTTCTGTTGCCGATGATGACAACGGCAAGTCCCTGGGGAGGAACCTGGATCGTAAGACTCCCATTGCGGAGCCTCGCGTGTTCCGGCTGGGCTGCCTTGCCGGCCTCCCGCAGTTTTGCAATCTGATCGCGGGAGAGGAAGGCGGGACGTCCCATTGAATCGTAAGTCGAGATGACATTGCCATGGGTCTCGTCGAGCCTGAGAATTGTCGCCGGCGCATCGGACGAAACGCCGCTCAACTGTAGTGTAAACGCTTGTCCAGGGCCACGGTTCGCCGGTGGCCTGGTGTAGGAGGCGCCGGTTCCATCCGGGGGAGCATAGTTCCAGATTGCAAGAGCTAGGGTGCCATCCGACCGGCGGGTGGCAAGGGCAGAGTCGGAGCTGAGCGCGATGCGTTGATCGCCGAGCTGATGAAGCATGGCGAAGGCGTTGAATGCGGGCTTGGGAATATTGTGCTCTGCAAGCAGCCCGAAGCCCCCATAGAAAGGTGTCCTGACGACGCCCTGTTCTTCAAAGACATCGGAGAAGGACCAGTAGCTCATGGATTCGGTGAGGCCGTCGCACTGGCTGATCGTGGTTGCAAGCCAGGGTCCCATGTAGATGGAGTCGGTGACGTTAGGTTCGTTGGCGTAGCTGGCGTTGTACTCGCTGAAGAAGAGCGGCGTGGAGGGAAGGGGGGAGGCCTTGATCTCGTCGTGGACTTTGCGGACAGCTCGGCAGACCATGCGATCGCGAGGAATGACTTCCTCGGTGTGAAAGACGTCTTTGGCGGTGTCGTTGGCGTAGACGTGGCTGGATGCGAAGTCGACCGGAATGTTCTTCTCCTTGCAATGGCGGAGAAAATCGCCGGTCCACGCAGCCTGTGCCGTAGAGGGACCTCCCACGCGAAGGCGCGGACTCACTTTCTTGAGGGCGAGAGCAGTGTGGTCGTAGAGCTCGAAATAGGAGGCCTGCGCCGGCTTCCCTCGCCAGAAATCGATGTTGGGCTCGTTCCACACTTCGAAGTTCCATTGCGAAACCTCCTCGAGGCCATAGCGATCAACAAGGTGTTGCGCGAAGGCTGTGATCATGTCGACCCATTGCGCGTAGTCGCGAGGAGGCGAGACGTTCGGCTTATACCAGAAGGCGTGGAGCGCATCGGGATCGGAGGCCATCTTTTTCGGCATGAAGCTGAGTTCCACGAACGGCCGAACGCCCTGGTCGAGGAGGCCGTCATAAATCTGGTCGATGTAGGAGAAGTTATAGATGCCAGCGTTGTCGGAGGTCGTAGGAGCCGCATTCTTCATCTGGGCGAACTGGATCGGCTTGCGATCAGGATCGTAAAGACCGACCTCGTCATTAAAGATGCCGTGGAAGCGGACCGCCTGAAAGCCGGTGATCTCTTTGACCGCGTGGAGATCTTTGCGGTAGCTATCACGCAGCGAAAGGATGGCGCGCCCGGAGCCAAAGTCTCGCTCCCAGTTGTGGGGAAAGGGAGTTGTCTTGGCCCGTGCATCCACTCGAAGGACACTGCCTGAGGCTGGAGCATCGGTTTGAGCCTGTGCTGAGATGACGGCCATGGCCATAAGGAATAAGGCAATCGTGCGCAGTCCGAGGCTGGGGTCAGGCCGCGTCTGCTGACGGAAAATCATTGAAAAGAGGTCTCCGCTCTCATATTTGTTCGCACTCCTAAAAGCAGTTCTTAACTAGGATGCGTGTGGCGAACAAGTTGAGGCTAAAAATCTAATTGGTCCATCCTCCTACTGAGTATCAACAGGATCAGTAGGGACTTGATACAGCGTTTGTCAGAAGATAAAAGACTTGGCCTCGAAACAGCGGTCTTTTTCTGTCGTGTTCTCGTTATAGTGTTGGTTTCCCCTGAAATGAATACTTGACGAAGATTCGCTGCTTGATGCTTAATGGCAGGCGCAGTTCTCCAGCGAGTTTAGACAAACGTTTGTCTTGGCAGACGATTTACCGGCCCAGAAGGCATGAGGCGCGGCGTTGTATTGAAGTTGAAGTTCTTTTTTCGGAGGCAGATCATGAAACGGATTTCGAGAAGGTTTTCGGCCACGTTGGCTATTTTCTTATGGGTGGGATTCGGTATCAGCGTATTAGCGCAGAGCAGAAACGCAGGCGATATTCGAGGCGTTGTGACTGACCCCGGTGGAGCCGCGATTCCCGGCGTGACGGTGACGGTGACGAACAAGAACACGGGAGTCTCCAAGGATTACACGACGAACCAGGACGGCTTGTACGACACGTCCTCGATCGTCCCGGGAACGTATGAGATTACGTTTTCGAGGGACGGATTTCAGAAGTTAGTGAGGTCGTCGATTACGCTGGAGGCGGAAGACGCTACAGTCAATGCGCAGCTGACTGTGGGCGCTGTGACGGAGCAGGTGGTGGTGACTACGGACCTGCCGCTGCTTTCAACGGAGAATGCAGAGCAGACGACGACGCTGGACGCCAGGCAGCTGGGGACGCTGCCGCAGGTGGGAACTCCAAGCTGGGAGAATTTCACGATTCTTATCCCGGGATCGGCGGGCTCGCCGATGGGAAACTCGGGACAGAACTCCAGTAATCCCGGACAGGTTGCTTCAGTAAACGGCAATCTCCCCTACAGCACGGTTCTGGCCGATGGAGCGTCGATCACGCTGCCGCACAGCGCCAATGCCGACGTAATGATTCTGGAGACGATCCAGGAGGTAAAGATCGCCGCCTCGAATTTTTCCGCACAGTATGGCATTGGCGGCATCATGTTCAACCAGATCAGCAAGGGCGGCGCCAACGGCTTTCACGGTGCGGCCTATGAGTACTTTCAGAACGACGCCTTGAACGCGGCAGACTATGCGTTTACGCAGACGACGAGAAGACAACAAGTCTCTCCGCTGCGCTACAACAACTTTGGATTTGGAGTTGGCGGTCCAATTATTAAGAACAAGCTGTTTTTCTTTTTCGACTATGACAAGGTGCTCAACAGCGCCCCGAGTACCGGAACCAGGACCGTTCCGACGGCCGCCATGCTGGCCGGTGACTTTACCGGGCTTCCGACGATCTACGATCCTGCGACGACGACGGTGGTTAACGGCAATGTTTTTAGAAGGTCGTTTGCCGATGTGTATGGCAACGGCAATCGTATTCCGGCGAGCCGGATCGATCCTGTAGCCAGAGCGATTTCGCAGTATTATCCGACGGCGAATGCTCCAGGAACGATTGCCGGAAACGGCATCGTTCAGAACAATTTCCGCTTCAACGTTAAGAACTCGCAGCCCTTCCAGAGGTTCTTTGGCCGCGCGGACTGGGACGTTACGGCGAATAACCGGCTGACGATATCGGAGACGGCCAGCGATAATCCTGCCTACTCGAATGGGGAGGGAATCTGTCCGATCAACTGTCAGTCCCAGGGCGTGAGCCGGCACAACGCGCAAATCACGGATGTCTGGACAATCTCGCCGCATGTTATTAACGAGCTTCGCATCGCCTACACAAACCAGATGAACTACTTCGTTCCGGCGTCTCTCAATGAGGGGTTTCCGGGGCAACTGGGATGGCAGTTTGCTAAGGCGGATCTCTTCCCGACGATCAATCTCACTGCCGGTGGTTATTACCAGCTGACGCCGAACACCAACGCGGTGTACAAGGAACATGTCTATGACCCCTCGGATGTGGTCACGATGATTCGCGGCAAGCATATTCTGCACTTCGGAGGCGAGTTCCTGTTCTTCCGGGATAACTCCACGGCGTGGGGAAATATCGACGCTGGAACCATGGACTTTACCGGCCAATATACGAATTCGAGCGATCCGACCAATCCCGGCAACAAGCTTGGGGGCATGTCTTACTCAGACTTCCTGCTGGGACAGGTGCAACGGTGGGGTGCACAGGTGACGCCGGAGGCGGGAGCCAGGATGCGCGTGCCCCAGGTATTTATTCAGGATGACATTAAGGTCACTCCAAATCTGACCGTGAATCTTGGGTTGCGGTACCAGATTCAGTCGGGTTGGGGCGAGGTGAAGGGCAACATGTCCACCTTCGATCCGACGGTGCAGAATCCTGTCACCGGAACCCTGGGTGCGACGTGGTATGGAACGACCAAGGCGAATGGCCGCGACAGGCTTCAAGATCCGGTCTACACCACGGTGCTTCCGCGAGTGGGCTTCGCATGGCTTGTCGACCCTCACACGACTCTGCGAGGCGGATTTGGCCTGTACGCTTATAACTGGAGCCTTGACACGTATGCGCCTGGAATGGGCCAGGCCTTCGGAACTCGAGGAAATATCCAGGACAATACCAGCGTAACCCCCGTCGTGACCTTAGGGGGCAGCGGGTCGAATCTGAATTATGTAGCTCAGAGTACGAATCCGGCAGCGTTCAATGGACAAAACGTCACCTACAACCAGTTCAAGGCACCGGTTGGGGGAAGTTATCAGTGGAACCTGGCTATGCAGCGTGAGATTTCGAACGATATGGTTTTCGACCTTGCGTATGTGGGAAGCCACGGTCATGATCTTCCGTTCACGGTGGATATCAACCAGGTTCCGGAGAATCGTCTCGCGCCAAACAATCAGCAGTTCCGTCCATTCCCGCAGTTCGGCAATATCCTTGGAAGCACCAATAACGCCATCTCCAATTACCACTCGTTGCAAGCGGCTATTCAGAAGCGGTTTTCGAATGGGTTGAACTTCAACTTCAACTATGTATGGTCTCACTTCATGGACGAGATGGCTTCCTCGGGATGGGGAAGCCGAGCCGGAGCACTGAACTACCAGCGCTCGTTCGATCCCGGGGCCAACTACGCTAACTCGAACTTCGATATCCGAAATGCCTTCAAAGGGAGCGCCTTGTATCAGCTTCCGTTTGGGCGGGGTAAGCGCTTCATGAACAACAACCTGTTCCTGGACGAGGTCTTTGGAGGTTGGCAGGCCGTGGGCATCGTTGTCGTACAAAGCGGACAGCCGTTTACGGTTTCGATGGCTACCGATAACTCCTACTCACTGGCACAGAATTCGCAATGGTATCCGAATCTGGTTGGTAATCCTCGTCTTGCCAACCGTGGTCCGTATCACGGAACGAATCAGTGGTTCAACGAAGCTGCCTTCGCGCAACCAGCTGCCGGAACGTTTGGCAATGCAGGGAGAAACCTGCTGAATGGTCCAGGCCTTGCCAACGTGAACTTCTCGCTAGGCAAGACATTCACGATCTGGGAGAACGTGAAGTTGCAGATTCGTGCCGACGCGCAGAACGTCTTCAACCATCCGAGCTTCGGATTGCCGACAAGCGGTGGAGTAAACCAGGGTTCGGCACAGCTTGTGGTGAATCCGGATGGATCGATCGCGACGGGAACCTCGACGATTCGTTCCGTTACGGTCAAGGGTCGCAATATGCAGCTGAATGCACGCATCTCGTTCTAAATTCATTCCTGGTTGAGATGGCGGTTGAGGCTGCCATCTCAATTTGTTTTTGAGTGGATTTAAGAGAAGAGTATGGTCATGGGATGAGGATTTTGGCGTTTCTGGTTCTGACTGCATTAGGGCTCGGCGCTAGTGTCGATGGGGTGGCGCAGTCGCCTTCGGAACAGGCAAAGATTCATGAGCAGAGGGCACATCAGCTTCTGAGCGAGAAGAAGCTGGAGCTTGCGGCAAAAGAGTTTGCGGCGGTGTTGGCCGCTGATCCGAACAATCTGGATGCGCAGGGGAATCTCGGGGTTCTCTTTTATTTTCAGGGGAAGTTTGCGGATGCGGAGCCGCATCTGCGCGCGGCGGTGGAACAGCAGCCAAGCCTGACAAAGATTCGCGCACTCCTCGGGTTATGCGAGCGTAGGTTGGGTAAGACGGATGTGGCACGTACGGATCTGGAGGCTGTTTTTCCTGAATTAGAAGACATCAAGATCCAGGAGGAAGTCGGATTTGAGCTTATAGAGATTGATAGCTCATCGGGAGATCTGGCTCGTGCTGCAACTGTGGTTGAGACGCTACGCCAGAAGGCTCCTACAGATCCTCGTGTTCTTTATGCGGCCTATCGTATTCACACGGATCTGGCGGGGGAGGCGTTGCTGGGTTTATCGGTTGCCGCCCCGGAGTCCGGACAGATGTACCAGGCGATTGCGCATGAACTGGTTCGACAGCGCGACATGAATGGCGCGATCACCGACTTTCGCAAGGCATTGGCTGCGAATCCGAATCTGCCGGGCATCCACTATGAACTGGCAGAAGCGCTGCATGCCTCCCCTGACCTGAAGCTACGAGCTGAGGCTGATGAGCAGTACAAGCTGGCTGTCGCTGCAAACCCATCCGACGAAAAGGCAATAACGCGTCTCGGTGATCTTGCTGTAGAGAAGGGAGATCTCGATAGTGCTGCCAGCTCCTATAAACACGCGTTGGCGCTGGCACCGAATGATGCGAATGCACTCGTTGGTTTGGCACGTGTTTATACAGAGAAGAATGATCCGCAATCCGCCCTTCCTTTGTTGGAACGCGTCGTGGCGGCTGATTCTTCCAACGTGCAGGCTCATTACCGGTTGAGCGTGGTGTATCGCAAGCTTAAGCGGCCCGAGGATGCGAAACGCCAACTCGACGAGTATCAGAAGTATAAAGACATGAAGGAAAAGATGAGAAAGCTCTATAAGGATCTGCGTCTGGAGCAGCAGGACGATACCGAATCTGAAAAAGAGGGCCGGTGAGTGGGTGGCAAGGGAGGTTCTCAGTGGTGGGTTTACTGGGGTATTGCGCTCCTGTTTACGCAAGCTCTAGGTCTGTTGGCCCAGAAAGAGCCTGAGAAAACCCAGAGGCGAGTCGATGTGCCTCAGAGCGGCGGCCCACTCAGGATGCCAAGCAAAATCCCTCAACTTGTCGACATCACGGCATCCACGAAGATTCGTTTTGAACATCTGGCCAGTCCGGATCAGCGCTATATTGTCGAATCGATGGGCGGCGGCGTTGCCCTGCTCGACTATGATGGCGACGGCTGGCTGGATATTTACTTTACGAATGGCCCAAGCGTTGCGATGGCGCTCGAGGGCAAGAGGGCCAGAAGCTCGCTGTACCGGAACAATCACGATGGGACCTTCAGCGATGTAACCGATCAGTCGGGAGTAGGGTACCCATGCTGGGCGATGGGCGTCGCAATTGGAGATTACAACAACGACGGTCATCCCGATCTTATCGTGAGTTGCTTCGGCGGCGTGGTGCTGTATCGCAATAATGGAGACGGTACCTTTGCAGATGTGACCAAACCGTCGGGGCTCGACAAGGATACAGGCTGGTCCGCGGGAGTAACCTTCGGAGATTATGACGGCGACGGCTATGTGGATCTGTTTGTTCCGCATTATGTCGATTTCGACATCAAGGATCTTCCGACCTTTGGCTCGCGCAAAACCTGTCAGTATCACGATGTTCCCGTGCAGTGCGGCCCACGCGGACTGAAAGGGTATCCCGATACGCTCTTCCACAACAATGGAGACGGTACCTTCACCGAAGTAGCAAAGCAGGCCGGAGTGGACGACCCGAAACGATTCTTCGGCCTGGGAGCAGTATGGTCGGACTTCGACAATGATGGACGAGTGGATCTGTTTGTAGCCAACGATGGTGAGCCGAATTATCTTTACCACAACGAAGGGGATGGCCGGTTCCGAGAGATTGGCTACGATGCCGGTGTCGCCGTGAGTGAGGATGGGGTCGAACAGGCCAACATGGGGCTTGCGCTTGGCGACTACCTTCATACGGGACGCATGAGCGTTGCCATCACGCATTTCAGCGATGAGTACGCGGTTCTTTATCGAAACGACGGAAATTTGAGCTTCAACGATGTCTCTCATGCTGCGGGAATCGCACGGTCAACAGAACAATTCGTGGGATGGGGCGACGCCTTTGTCGATCTGGATAACTCTGGCTGGCAGGATCTCATCTTGGTCAACGGCCATGTTTATCCGCAGGTCGATAATGCAAAGCTGGGGACCGCATACCGTGAGCCGAAACTGATCTTTCAGAATCAGAGGAACGGGAATTTCAAGGACGTGAGTGCCCAGGTGGGCACGGTAGTGACTACTCCACAGGTGAGCCGCGGTCTGGCTGTGGGCGATCTCTTCAACCGGGGACGACTCAATCTTGTGGTTGAAAATCTGACCGGAACGCCGATGATTCTGGAGACAAAACCGGATCCGACGCATCACTGGGTGAGCTTTGAACTTGAGGGAACCCGTTCCAACAGGATGGCATTGAATGCGCGCGTATACGTCACGACCGGAACGATGCAGCAGATGGATGAAGTTCGAAGTGGGGGAAGCTATCTCTCGCAAAGCGATGTTCGATTGCACTTCGGTCTGGGAACCTCAAAGAAGATCGATAAAGTTGAGGTGCGATGGCCAGACGGAAGCTCTCAGAGCTTCCAGGATGTAGCCGCAGATCGTTTTTACACCCTTAAGCAGAGTGGAGAGCTGAAGGCGAAGTCACTGCCGTAGATCTTTGCTTGTCCGGCTTTCTTTCTTTATGACCACCCTGCGTGCTGGAGCGGTCGACTCCCGAACGATAAGTTCTGGAGCAACTTGAATGGATTCGGGGATAAGCTCTCCGGCCAGTTTTTTAAGAAGTAACTGAGCCGCCGTGCTGCCCATTTTCTGCAGCGGCTGCCGGATGGTCGTAAGGCTGGGAACCTGATAAGCCGCGGACTGTATATCGTCGAAGCCGAGGACAGAAACGTCATTAGGAACACGCAGGCCGGCTTCGTGAAGGGCTCGTATCGTTCCCATGGCAGAGACGTCATTGAAGCACAACACTGCAGTAAAAGGACGGCCACTCTTGATGAGCTTTCGTATGCCCGGATAACTGATCTCCGGAGAATGGGAATCCTTGGAGAGATAGATCATCAGCTCCTCGTGAATCTCAATCCCCAATTCACGAGCAGCTTTTAGATTGGCAAGCCAGCGAGTGTCCGAATCTGAGCTGAAGGGCTGGCCATGCATAAACGCAATCTTGCGATGACCGAGATCGCGCAGATGTTGAAGAGAAAGCCTTGCCGCGTGTTCCTCATCAATCAGGATGTTGGAAACGCCCGACATTGTCGTATGGCCCGCAACGGTAATCGTAGGTAGCTGCGGTGGTTCGGCAAGGTGAGTGTCGATTGCCAGGATGCCATCCACGCCGCGGGAACGGAGGAGGCTGGGATAGGCATCGATCAGTTCTTTGCGGTGACGATGATGTACGGTGAAATAAAAATAATCTTTGCGCATGAGCAGGTCACCGACTCCCGATAGAACCTGGGAATGGTAACCCTCACCCAGTTCCGGCAATAAGATGCCGATGGTCTGCATGCGTTTTCCCTGCAAGGTGCGAGCGATCATGCTTGGCTGGTAGTTGAATTTTTCAGCCGCAGCTTTTACGCGGGCTCGAGTGGATTCAGGGATAGACCGGCCAGGTGTATTGTTCAGGACAAAAGAAATAGTCGATGGACTAAGGCCAAGATATTCGGCCAGCATCTTGAGATTGGCATGACGGACGCCGGTTGTCGTCGAAGGTGGTTTTTGCATAGGAACGCAAAATTTTTAATAGGCAAAAGCTTTCGTTAACAATACCAGTGGAGAGAGAACTCTGGCGGCGTTCTGTATCTACAGATGGTTCCCTCAACCTAAAAGCAGAGGAAAGCTCTCTGTAAATTTACGATCAGAGATGGACAATGAGACAAACGTTTGTCTAAACTAGTGCGACTGTAAATTACTAGAAACTGTCGCCTGGAAGAAATTACGCATTCGACCATCCTTCTCATGGTCTTCGAGTTGCGAAATTGTGGAGCCTTGTCTACATGCTGTGTATCTCATTGCGTACTTCTTTGTGTCGATTTCTATTCGGGAGCCTGCCTTTTCTCGCCTTCGCCGTTCCGTGCGATCGAATAGCAATGGCACAGGCTAAAATGGCGCGGCCCGCGAATCTCCCTGAGGCGGATCGGTTCGTGAACGATCTGTTAGCCAGGATGACTCTCGAAGAGAAGATCGGCCAGATGAGCCAGATCGCTCTGAATTCATCTGAGGGTCCAAAACGGGATGAGCGAATCACGCAGGGAGAAGTTGGCTCTTTGCTGTTTGTGCGCGACCCCAGGGAGATCAACCGGTTGCAGCACCTGGCGATGGAGAAGAGCCGGTTGCACATACCGCTTCTCTTCGGCTTCGACGTAGTTCATGGATACCGGACAATCTACCCCGTTCCGTTGGCGCTCGCCGCCTCCTGGGACCCCGCCACAGCCGAGGAAGCACAGCGCATGGCAGCTCGCGAGGCAAGCTCCGTGGGAATCCGCTGGACCTTCGCGCCCATGGTGGATATCGCGCGCGATCCGCGATGGGGACGCATCATGGAAGGCGCAGGGGAAGATCCCTACCTGGGAGCGCGCATGGCCGAGGCTCAGGTACGAGGGTTTCAGGGAAGCAAGCTCGATAACCTGGACAGCATTCTGGCATGCGTGAAGCACTTTGCAGGATATGGGGCGGCGGTAGGCGGCCGGGACTATGACTCGTCCGATATCTCGGATGAACAGTTATGGAACGTCTATTTGCCTCCATTTCGAGCAGCCATTGATGCGGGAGCCGGTTCTTTGATGAGCGCCTATATGGATCTGAACGGTGTCCCGGCGACGGGAAATCGCTGGCTGTTGCACGATGTTCTGCGAGAGCAATGGAACTTTCACGGGCTCGTCGTGAGCGATTGGGATTCGGTTTCCAGCCTGAAGACTCACGGCTTTGCCTCGAGTACAGAGGATGCCGCTGTTCGTGCAGTCAATGCCGGCGTTGATATGGAGATGACGTCTACGGCCTTTCGCGACAACCTGGCAAATGCTCTTAAGAAGGGACTGGTCCAGCAGAGCACGATTGACGATGCCGTTCGATCGATTCTGCTGGCGAAGTATAAGCTGGGCCTCTTCGCGAATCCATACGTTTCTCTCGACCGATCGCAGAAGGAGCTGGTCTCGCAGGAACAGCGCATGGCTTCACGTTCTATAGCGGCAAAGACGTCGGTCCTTCTACGCAACGAAGACAATCTACTTCCTCTCAAGCGAGATCTTAAGTCGATTGCGCTGATTGGCCCATTAGTAAATACCAGGCCGGATGTCATGGGCTCGTGGAGTCTCGGGAGTCATCCAGACGATACGGTTACCGTGATCGAGGGTATGCGGCGTCATCTCGCGTCCAGCGGCACAAAGATTTTGTCTGCCAAAGGAGTCGAGATCGAGCGTGAACAGCCCTCGATCTTCGACGAGCAGTTTCCCAGCCCTAAGCCTCTTCTGACAACGGATACGGCGAGAGAAGCCGAGTTTCGTCATGCTATCGACTTCGTCAAACAGGCTGACGTTGCCGTGCTGGTCCTTGGTGAGGCCCAGACGATGAGTGGGGAACGGGCGTCTCGCTCTTCCTTGAACCTACCAGGGAAACAGGAGCAGCTATTGGAAGCCGCGGTAGCCATCGGAAAGCCCGTTGTTCTGGTGCTGATCAACGGGCGTCCTCTCGATATCACCTGGGCCTCCGAACACGTTCCAGCCATTCTCGATGCCTGGTATCCAGGCACAGAAGCAGGAGATGCAATTGCGGATCTTCTCTTTGGAGACGCAGTTCCCGGAGGCAAGTTACCTGTAACCTGGCCTCGCTCCGTCGGGCAGGTGCCCATCTTTTATGCGCGAAACCTTACGCAGATTCCGAATGATCCCGATACCCGCTACTGGGACGGCTCCAGTGCGCCGCTTTATCCCTTTGGCTATGGTTTGAGCTACACCACCTTCTCGCTCGGCGCGATAAAAACAAGCGCGCAATCCGTGCCGTCAGGCGGTTCCTTTGACGTCTCGGTCGATGTTCAAAATACGGGTAAGATAGCTGGCGACCAGGTGGTTCAGCTTTATACACATCAACGCTCCGGTTCTGCGTCAAGGCCGGTACGTGAGTTGAAGGGGTTCCGCCGCATTAAGTTGAAGCCGGGCGAGCGTCAGAAGGTCACCTTGACGCTCGATACCAGGGAGCTTGGCTTCTGGAGCTCGCAGACACATCGATGGTCTATCGAGCCTGGCGTCTTTGATCTTTGGATTGGCACGGATTCGAATGCAAGCGAACACGCGACCTTTGAGGTCACACCCCAACCGTAGTTGGAAACGAGGATCACACCATGTTGTGTCGCCGCCTCTTTGCCGTTGCTGCCCTGTGCTTCGCATCGCTTACGTCCTTTGCTCAGTTCGCCCATACAAACGGCAAGGAGATCGTGGATGCCGGCGGAAAGGCAATCTTGCTGCGAGGGACAAGCCTCGGCAACTGGATGGTCCCGGAAGGCTACATGTGGCTCTTTGAGGGAGGACCGCAATCGGGCCGTGAGATCGAAGAGTTGGTGACAGAGTTGCTGGGGCCGGATAAGGCCCCGGAGTTTTGGCACACCTATCGGGAAAATTACGTGACGCGCGCGGACATTCACCTGCTCCGCGAGGCAGGATTCAATTCCATCCGAATCCCCATGCACTACAAATTTTTTGAGACAGACGATGCCGAAGGCTTTCAGCTGCTCGACCGGGTCATCGGCTGGGCTCACGAAGAAGGCTTGTATGTCATCCTGGATCTCCATGCGGCGCCGGGAGGCCAGACCGGAACCAACATCGATGACAGCCACGGATACCCCTGGCTTTACGACAGTCCCAAAGAACAGGCTCATCTCCTCGAAATCTGGCAGCGGCTTGCCCGCCATTACAAGGACAACCGCACCGTGCTGGGGTATGACCTGCTGAACGAGCCGATTCCGCACTATCCTTCGCTACGACCACTGAATGCGAAGTTGGAACCTCTCTATAAGAAGCTCACGGTCGCCGTCCGCCAGATCGACAAGCACCACATCCTCTTCCTCGGCGGAGCCCAGTGGGACTCGAACTTCTCGGTCTTCGGTCCTCCGTTCGACTCGAACACCGCCTACACGCTGCACAAGTACTGGATGCCGGTTCAGCAATCGGCAATCCAGGATTACGTCGACTTTCGCCAGAAGAACAACGTTCCCCTGTGGCTCGGAGAGTCGGGGGAGAATACAGACGAGTGGGTGACACAGTTCCGGGAGCTTTTGGAGAAGAACGATATCGGCTGGGCCTTCTGGCCTTACAAGAAGATGGAAAAGAGCTCGGCGGTCGTGACGATCGCGCCTCCCGAAGGATGGGATAAGATCGTTGCCTTCGCGAAACTTCCGCGCATTACAGGGAGTGTCGAGGCTCGCCTGAAAGAACGTCCGGACCAGGAGGCTATCGACCGAGCGTTTCGCGGCTTGCTCGAGAACATCAAACTCGAACATTGCCGTACCAACGCAGGATATCTCGGCGCTCTTGGAATGAAGGCTGTTTCAGCAGGCAAATGAAGCTCCAGACTCGAGAGCGCACACGCAATCGATGGTTCTTACCCTTTCCATTGGAGAAATAGAGATGGTCCCGAAGCGATCCCGGCTTTTCCTGACAGTAGCGTTGACTCTGGCATCCTTGTCCTTGCGGGCACAACAGGTCTCCGAATGGCTCACGACTCCAGATCGTTCGTCACTTCTAAAGCAGCAGAGTCCGGGTCTCTCCTTTGCGGATGGAAGCCCGGCGGGTACCGCGATCGACATTGACGACAAAAAGTATCAGACCATCGACGGCTTTGGATTCGCTTTGACCGGTGGCAGCGCGCAACTGATCGCACATATGGATGCGGAGTCGCGCGCAGCTCTTCTCAAACAGCTCTTCTCGACAGATGGCGATGGTATCGGAGTCAGTTATCTACGCTTAAGCGTTGGCGCTTCAGACATGAACGATCATGTCTACTCCTACGACGATCTTCCCGAAGGCCAGACGGACGTGAAGATGGAGAAGTTCAGCATCGAGCCCGATCGTGGCGATGTGATCCCGGTGATGAAGGAGATTCTTGCCATCAACCCGAAGATCAAGATCCTCGCCTCGCCGTGGTCAGCGCCCCTATGGATGAAGACCACCGGAGTTGCCCGGGGTGGCGTGCTCAAGCCGGAGTACTTCGAGGCTTACGCCACGTACTTCGTGAAGTACATCCAGGCTATGAAGGCCGAGGGTATCAACATCGACGCTCTCACCGTGCAGAACGAGCCTCTGAACGAGAAGAACACGCCCAGCATGCTGATGCTTGAATCCGAGTTGGGCGACTTCATCGAGAACAACCTTGGGCCCGCCTTCCAGAAGGCCGGGGTTAAAACCAAGATCGTGCTCTACGATCACAACCTCGACCACCCGTCTTATCCGCTCTCCATTCTCAAAGATCCCAAGGCTAACAAGTACGTCGACGGCACCGGCTTCCACCTGTACGGTGGAACGGTGGCCGCCTTCGATCAGGTTCATGACGCCTTCCCGAAGAAGAACCTCTACTTCACCGAGCAATCGATCTCCGAACACCGTGAAGGCGCTCCGCTTAACGTGGCCAAGCCCGTTGCGTGGGTCGTCATCGGCGCAACGCGTCACTGGAGCAAGAACGTCCTGTTGTGGAATCTCGCGGCCGACCCGCAGTTCGGCCCGCATACTAACGATGGCGGCTGCACCGGATGCCAGGGAGCTATCACCATCGATGGCAACAATGTGAAGCTGAACCTCGCCTACTATACGATTGCTCACACCTCGAAGTTTGTCCCGGACGGCTCCACCCGCATCGGATCCAGCGGAGCGGATACGATCCCGAACGTTGCCTTCACGACTCCGGCGGGGAAGACGGTGCTGATCGTCGCCAACAACAGCGACTCAGACCGCAGCTTCGATGTTCGCTTCCGCGGCAAGACGTTCAAGAGCTCGCTGGTGGCCGGTTCGGTGGCTACCTTCATCTGGTAACGGCAGGTTCAACATAGAGGATATGAGATGAAAGCGAAGTTCTGGTTAGGCAGGATCGCAGTCTTTGCAGTCATGGGTGTTGCAGTTCCCCTCTGGGCCTCGAGCTCGTACTATCCGTTGCGTCCCGACGATGCAAAGGCTGTTTACCTTACTCGTGGACAAGGTGACCTGCACGGTGACGGCGCGGGTGACGACACCGGTGCGATCCAGCAGGCCATCGACAAGGTGCAGGAGACGACCGGGCAGGGAATCGTCTTCGTCCCTGAGGGACGCTACCGTCTTTCGAAGACCGTCTTCGTCTGGCCGGGTGTCCGGCTGATCGGCTATGGAGCCAACCGTCCCGTCTTCGTGCTGGGAAAGAACACGCCCGGCTATCAGGACGGACTCGGTTACATGGTGATGTTCACCGGCAACCGTCCTCCGGCGAATGGAGAGCTCCCGCGCAGGCAGGGCAGAGTGTCGCCGCCGATCCCCGGGATCGTACCTTCGAATCCGAGGATCGCCGATGCGAACCCGGGAACGTTCTACTCAGCGATGAGCAACATCGACTTCGAGATTGAAGACGGCAATCCAGCTGCGGTTGGAATCCGTCTTCACTTCGCGCAGCACTGCTATCTCGCGCATATGGACTTCCACATCGGCTCTGGGCTCTCTGCACTGCATGATGTGGGCAACGAGGCCGAGGACCTTCACTTCTACGGCGGCCAGTACGGCATCATGACGCGCAAGCCTTCTCCAGGATGGCAGTTCACTCTACTGGATTCGACCTTCGAGGGGCATAGCAAGGCTGCGATCAAGGAGCACGAGGCGGGTCTTACGTTGATCCGGGCGCAGATTCGTCACACTCCGACTGCCATCTCCATCGATCCTGGCTATGCGGAAGAGCTTTGGGTGAAGGACTCCCGCTTTGAGGATCTCAGCGGGCCAGCTGTCATCGTCAGCAATGATCGTGGGCTACGCACCGAGATCAATCTTGAAGATGTTGTTTGCCGACGCGTTCCGGTCTTTGCGACGTTTCGTGAGAGCGGGAACAAGCTGCCGGGCCGTGGCGAGATGTATCGCGTGAATGCGATGACTCATGGATTGACCTTTGCGACGCCTTTTGCGAAGGGTGAGGTGAAGACGCACGTCGATGTGAGTTCGCTTTCGTCGATGCCGGAGCTTGTGGCTACCGATATTCCTGCAGTTCCACCGCAGAGTACGTGGGTGAATCTCAAAACCCTGGGCGCTAAGGGCGACGGAACTACAGACGATACGGCAGCGATCCGTGCAGCGATTGCATCGCATCGCACGATCTACATTCCGACAGGCCGCTACATCGTCACCGATACCATCGCGCTTCGACCGGATACGGTGCTGATTGGACTGAATCCAACGACGACGCAGTTCGATATCCCTGACTCGACTCCTGCATTCCAAGGGCCGGGCTCACCGAAGCCGTTGCTGGAGGCTCCGAAGGGTGGAACGAATATTGTCACTGGCATCGGTCTTTATACCAACGGAATCAATAGCCGTGCGGTGGGTGCAAAGTGGATGGCCGGCAAAGACTCGTTGATGGATGATGTCCGTTTCCTTGGCGGACATGGCACGACGATTCCCGGCATGTCTGTTATCTATAACAACACTCATACAGCCGATACCGATCTCAATCGCCGCTGGGACAGCCAGTATCCGAGTCTCTGGGTGACGGATGGCGGCGGGGGTACCTTCGCGAATATTTGGACACCGAGTACGTTCGCTCAAGCTGGGATGCTGGTCTCGAACACCACGACCGAGGGCAGGGTCTACGAACTTTCGAGCGAGCACCACGTTCGCAACGAGGTGAAGCTGAGTCACGTCTCCAACTGGAAAATCTACGCGCTGCAGACCGAGGAGGAGCGCGGCGAAGGGCTGTTCTGCCTTCCGCTCTCGATCGAGAACTCGAGCAATATCACGGTTGCGAACTATCACAGCTATCGCGTCGTGAGCAGTTATCAGCCGTTTCTGAATGCAATTCATGTTGCAGACTCCCATGACATCCGGCTTCGCAATATTCACGTCTATGGAGATAACAAAGTCTCCTTCGATAATGCTGTTGTGATCGATGGCAAGACGCCTCAGATGGTGCGGAATCGCGAGTTCGCAGCGATGACGATCGACACGTCCTTGCATGACTCCGAAACCCCGGCGCGGAAGGCTTCTTCCGTTCTTGCCGATGGCGCGGAGCTCAAGCGGCTTACCGGTGGTTTCTACAATATCTCCGGCGCAGCGGTCGATCCTGCGGGGCAGCTTTATTTTGTCGATGCGCATTGGCAGAGGATCTATCGCTGGCTTCCGGAGGAGAAGAGAGTAGCCATCGTTCGCGACAGCCCGCTCGATCCGGTGCAGCTGGTCTTCGACAAGGCAGGCGATCTGATGGTGGTCTCATATGCGGGTGACGGGACGGTTTACAGCTTCAAGCCTGATGCGCTGGATGAGGAGATCACGCTCCTTAAGCCGCAGAAGGCTTCGTCGAGAGGCGGGATGACCCCGGTGCTTCCGGTGAACTACTGGAGGAACGAGAACGACTTTGTGCAGGCGGTTCCGGTGGCGAAGCCTTATCAGTATGTCTCTCCGGATGGATCTACCTTCCTTCCCGCGGGTGAGGACTTTGTTACCGGTGCGCTTTACTACGGCACGAAGATGGCGGATGTTCTTCGCGCCTTTGGGCTGGGGAGAGCTGTTGAAGGCAAGCCTTTTTATGTAAGCGACGAGAGCCAGCAGAAGACTTATTCTGCCGAGGTTGGTGCTGATGGAACGCTGAGTAATCTCAAACTCTTTGCCGAGTGTGGCGGAGAGAGTGTGGCGCAGGATGCGGCAGGGAACGTCTACATCGCGGCGGGGCAGGTGTATGTGTACAACCCGTCGGGTGAGTTGATCGATACGATCGAGGTTCCTGAGCGCCCCATCGATCTTGTGTTCGGGGGGAAGGATGGGAAGACGCTCTATATTCTGGCGAGGACATCGCTTTACGGAGTGAAGGTGCGGTGATTCGGGGGGCCCGCCCCTCCGTATCTTTTTTGTGCAAAATATTCATTAAATTGGACTTAGGTCCGGACCTCCTGCGCGACGTTTCTCTGGGTTCGACTACTTAGGCTCTACTTAAAGTGTAGTGAAATGGCTTGAACGAATCGGCACATTTGAAGTGGATTCGTTTGTTGGGTTTACGGGATTTTTGGGCTTGACAGCGTACTTTCCGCCACGGATGCGATGGGTTTGTCCTGAGGGCTTTGGCTGGGGCAGAACCGCAGGTCCTTCGACTGCGTCTGCCGCGGAAAGCCGCGCCAGACTTCGCTCAGGATGACACTTTTGTTTTTCGTTCAGAATGACACTCATCGTTTTCGCTCAGGATGATGCGTATTGTTTTCGCTCTGGCGACGCCCATCGTTTTCGGTCAGGGTGCCGCCCCCTTTGCTTGCTCAGGGTGATGCCCCTTTGCCTGGTTCAGGATGACGCTTGTTCTCGCTCGGCATAGCGCTCAGTGGGAAGCTACTGTGACGAGGGCGAGGGCGTTGGGCTCGAGGCGCAGGGTTAGCTGGTTGTTTTCGAGGTGGGTGTCTTCGGGTGGGGGCAGGGCTGTGGCACGGTTGAGCTGTTCGACCTGCTGGGGTGTGGGGTAGTCGGGCTTGCCGATTTTGGCGTACTCGGGAAGAACGTTTCCGTGCTCGTTGTCGACCCGCTCGATCGAGGCCTGCGCGTTTGCGGATACTCCCTGGAAGGTGAGAGTGACGGTGCGGGTCTTGCCGTTGCGGAGGGATTCAGGGTCGGGATCGACGAGGTTCCAGACGGCAACTTTCAGTTGTCCGTCGGCGGCTTTGGTGACGATGACGTCCGGTGAGTTGTTGGCGATGCGTTTGTCTCCGAGCTGGTGGAGGAGGGCGAACTCGTAGTAGCTGGGTTTGTTGATTCCGAACTCGGCGCGCAGACCGAACTGGCCGATGAAGGGGCGAGGGCTGACTCCACCCTCTTCGAAGACGTCGGAGAAGGTCCAGAAGGACATCATGTCGACGTGGCCGTCGCACTGGCGGACGGTGTTGGCGAGGGCGGGTCCGACATAGGTGGTGTCGCGGGACTGGTTGTGGCCGGGGACGTTCCACTCGGTCCAGAAGAGGGGCATCGTGGGCTTGCCGGCTGCCTTCATCTGGTTTCGGACCTTGACGATGGCGCGGCAGACGCGCTGGTCCATGGGCAGATCTTTGGGCACGCTTGGGTCGTCGGGGAACATGTTTTCTACGGTGTCGTCGGCGTAGCCGTGGCTGGAGACGAAGTCGACGGGAACGTTGTTTTCGGTGGTGTGCTTGAGGAAGTCCGGAACCCACTGCGCGGCGGCGGTTGCGGGGCCACCGACACGAAGGCGAGGGTTGACGGCTTTGAGAGAGCGGGCGGTGTGGTCGTAGAGCTCGAAGTAGCTTCGCTGACTAGGGACGCCGCCCCAGAAGTCGATGTTGGGCTCATTCCATACTTCGAAGTACCACTGGGCGACCTCGTCGATGCCGTAGCGGTCGACCAGATTTTTCGCGAAGGCGGTCATGAGGCCGTCCCATTTTTCCATGGACTTCGGTGGAGAGACGTTCTGCTTGTACCAGAAGGGGTGGAGAGCGTCGGGATTGAAGGCGAGCTTCTTAGGCATGAAGCTAATCTCGACGACGGGACGGACGCCGTTGGCGAGCAGATTGTCATAGATCTGGTTGACGTAGGCGAAGTTGTAGACGGGGTTGCCGTGCTCGTCTTCGTTGTAGACTCCGAGCTCATCGTGCAGGATGGCGTGGAAGCGAACGTATTTGAAGTCGGTGACCTGTTTTACGGCTTTGAGGTCGTTGAGATAGCTCTGACGAAGCACGAGAGCGCCGCGGCCGGAGCCGAACATCTCTTCCCAGAAATGGGGAAAGGGAGTTGTTGGGGCGTTGGTATTGATCTGGATGTTTTGTTGGGCGTGGAGAGAGGTGCAAAGGAGGAGAAATAGGAAGATTCGGTGAGTACTTCTTTTTTTAATCATGATTTATCCATCCATAACTGAGAAGGGGCGCAGAGAATAGATTGCGCCCCTTCCCAAATTAGCTAGATTAACTAATTCCACCTCCGCCATCGCCAGCAACCTGTCGTCTGAACTCCGAAGGAGCATATTGAGGTGTCCCCCCATAATCGACGATAAGCCAGTATTCGCCAGGTGAAACATTGACATCCATCTTGCAGCTTCCCTGCCCGGATGCATTTACAGAGCCACCGCAATAATCCATACACGTGTCAGGAGCATTCCATTGGCACAGGCGAATTTCTACTCCGCCAGCGGTAACTGCAGCGCCGTTGAGATCTGTCACACGATATAAAAACGTTACTCCCTGTGCACCCGCTCCGCTGAACGATAGTAGGTCGACTTGAGTTGCAGTTTGAGCTTTAAGTGAGCTGGTTGCCAACCCGAGGGCCAGGAACAAAAATAGACCGGTGATGCTTTTCATTTGTAACTCTCCTAGAAAAGAAGCTGAACCCAGCCTGGGAATACAACGTCACCGTGCAATGAAGCATTCTTCAAGCTTTGAAAGATAGCTATTGTCTATCTAGAAGCTGAAGCGTGCCTGGAACTCGATGGTGCGAGCGCCGAGTGCGGTCTGTGGCTGTCCGAACTGACTACTGGTGATGAGGGCATTGCCGTCGGGGGCGGTTCTGGCATCGCCGTAATTCAATGGCGTCAGGTTGGTCTGGTTGAAGATATTGAAGAACATGGCACGGATGGTGAGTCCGGCATTTTCGCCGAAGATCGTGTTGTGCGGAATGCCGAAGGTCTTTTGTGCATCCATGTCGGTGTCAAAGTAGTTGGGGCCGTGAAGACTGTTGCGCCCTACGCCTGGAGGTGGCGGAGCCCCGGTTGTGGGAAAGGTTGGAATGGTGAAGTAGGCGAGACCGCCGTTGGGAAACTGGCCACCCTGGCGCTTGAAGGTGTCGTTGCTGGTATCGCCTGTTCCCCGCGCGATCTGGGCTCCGGGACGGAGATTGCAGTATCCGCTGCCGACGTAGACGACGTTGCAACCGGTGTTGGCATAGATGGGAGTCCAGGGGAAGCCGGTGTGGTATTGCAGAATGCCGCTGATCTGAATGCCTCCAAAGATGCCTTCGAGCAGCTTGTTATTGGGGAAGAATTTCGGCGAATAGGTTCCGAAGAGTTTTGCGTTGTGAGTGACGTCATAGTCCGCACGCCCGTAGGCGAAGCGGTTGTCGTAGGGGTATTGATCGATGTAGTAGTCCTGGGAGGCGGTGTCCATGATCCTGCCATATCGATATTGCCCGGTGATGGAGAAGTTACGAGCGAAGGAGCGCCGTGCCTCCGCCAGGAATGCGTGAGAGCTTGCGGCGGCGTCGTTCGAGAAAAAGCTGAAGTTGCTGATGGAGGGATTCAGGTTGGGATAGTAGATCCAGTTGAGGTTGTTCTGGCGAGTGTAGTGACGGGAGATGCTGCCCTGATAGCCGAGACTGAGGACCCAGTGGGAGGTAAGGGCGTACTCCACGCCAAGAGACAGCTTGTACGTGAGGGGGGTGGGGAGATTCTGTTGAATTGCATTGATGGTAAGAGGAGCTCCTCCAACGGGCAGGCCGTTGGGACCGAAGGTGGCTATAGCGGCTGGATTGGAAGGATATCCATTGATATTCGTGGCGCTGGAGGATGCAGCGTACTGAACACCGGGGCAATTAACCAGAGCTGTGTCGGTGCATATGGCATTGACGCTGGTGACCAGGGGTGGGTTGGAGCGGCCGCTGAGGGTGACCGCCTGCTGCATACGGTTGTAGGCGATGCCAAATCCGCCACGGATAACGGTCAGATGATTAGCAGAAGGATTAATGGAGTAAGCAAACCCGAACTGCGGTCCCCAGTTGTTGGGACTGGTCTTGTAGAGATCGCCACCGACCTTCATAGTGGCTCCGGTCAGGGTTTGGGCACCCGTGCCGAGGATGGGATTGCTGATGTTTCCGTTCTTTTCCGTGGTCGGTGTGAAGTATTCATAGCGCAGGCCGACGTTGAGAGTCAGATTGGGATTGACGCGCCAGTCGTCCTGAACGTAACCGGCGTAGATAAAGGACCGGATGTATTTGGTTGCGGAGGTCGGGGCTCCGGTACGTGGATCGAAGTTGCCACTCAGCAGCCGCGGCCGGTCATTGGCAAACTCCCACAGGTTGCGGAAGGTGTATGCGGGAATGGCGGCGAAGGTCTGGGTGTCGTTGTCGAGCTCGCGAAGGCCGTCGAAGCCCACGCGGATGTTATGCGAACGCCAGGTCTTGGTGAGGGTGTCGCGGAGGTTGTAGGTGGTTTGAGCAAAGTTACCGGGGCCCGGGGAGCCGAAGAACTGGAAGTCGCCGCCTGAGATACCTCCCATGGTATCGAGGTTGCCACGGGGCAGACCGAAGGGCTCCTGAGGATTGGAGGTGATTTCGTTGAAGTACCAGCGTACGGCGTTTAGACGGAACTCATTGAGCAGGGTGGGACTGAAGATGTGATTCCAGAGCGTTGAATGAGAGTATGCGAGCCGGTTCACGTTCCAGAGATTGGCGGTGCGATTGGGACCGTTGAAAAAAGTGGAAGAGGTTGGCACCCAGTAGATGGTGTAGGCGATCAGATCCCGAGGATTAAGCTGCCAGTCGAGACGCCCGTTGAACTGCTGGTTGGTGCTAGTGCTGGGATTCACGGTGTTGGCAAAGAAGAGATCGGGAACTCCATCAAAACCGCCGCCGGTACCGGGAGCGTTATTGCTGACATAGCTGGGATCGGAGGTTCCTAGAGGAGTGGGCAAGGGAGAACCTACGTCGAGAGCGGTTCCGCCGTTGTAGGGAACATCATGGCAGTAGGCGGGGCTCAATCCGGCGAAGGCGCAACCGGAGCTTGAAGCCACGGATCTGTAATTGACGCTTTCGCCTGGGAAGCCAGTGATTGCAGCGGAGACTCCGCCAGCTTTTCTCGTCGCGACGAGCTGATCGAATTCAGGAGTTTCGTACCACTTTGTGTCCTGCGAGCTTCCGCTGTTGCGAAGCTCTTCATAGGAGAAGAAGAAGAAGATGTGGTCCTTCCAGATAGGGCCGCCGATGCTTCCACCGATCTGATTGAAGCGGTTGTTATCGCGCTTCAACCGGTCCTTGTCGCCTTCGGAGCCGGGACCGTTGTAGCGCTGATAGGCGTTGAGCCCGGGACGATGGAACTTGAATAAGGCGCTGCCGTGGAAATCGTTGGTGCCGTTTTTGGAGACGATGAGAACCTGCGAGCCGCTGTTTCGACCGTTGGTTGCGTCATAGGGGCTGGTCTGGGTCTGGACTTCCTTAACGGATTCCTCATTAGGGGTGATGACTGCACCGCCACCCCATGCGAGGGAGTTGACCTGGCTGCCGTCGATCTGGAAGGAGTTGCCGGAGGTACGAACGCCGTTTCCCTGACTCTGGGCGCGGTTTTCTACACCAAAGATACTGCTGGTGCCGCTGCTGCCACCGATGCCTCCGTTACCGGGAAGCGAGAAGCTGTTACCGCTGCCATCTTGAGAGCTGTCGCCGAGAGCGCCAGGTGTGAGTCGGAGGAGCTGGTAGGGATCGCGGTTGGAGGATGGCAGTGTTTGCAACTGCTGGGCGGTGATCGTACCGGAGATGGTGGCGGTGGCGGTGTTGATTGCGGGAGTGGTGTCGGTGACGGTGACGGATTGCTGGGAGCCTTCGGGTTCAAGGCTGATGCTCAAGGCCTGCATGGTTTCGCCGGAGATGTTGACGTTGTCGACAGTCTTTTTGGCGAAGCCCGTAGCTTCGACAGTGACGGTGTAGGGAGCGGGGGCAAGACGGTTGAAGGTGTAGTTTCCGCCTCCGTCGGTGGTGCCCTTCTGGGTCTGGTTGGTTTCTTTGTCAACGATGGTGACAGAAGCCCCGGGGACTACGGCTCCCGTGGGATCGGTGACTGTGCCTTGAAGGCCTGCACGATATTGCGCTTGGACAAATCTCGCCGGAAGAACCAGTGAGCCCAGGAATAGAAAGAAGACGAGATGTTTGTTGAGGGGAAGAGAGGGGAAGGTAAAGTGCATTTTCATCACTGCTCCTGAAGTGGAGCGGTCCTGCGTACGTGACCGTGGCTCCGGTGGTTCTGGTTTCGTCATGGTCGGCGAATGTTGAATCTGCCGCCAATGAAGCTATGCACTGCCTCTGATGAGGAGTGTCTTTATAAGCTCCGAACCTAGGAGAACCAAGAGCCCTGCAAACGATTCGAGGGCGAAAAAGAACAATCAGCCAGGGCACCGATACAACATCAGCTAAAGGGCCCTGACACGCAGGAGGCTAAACCTTGCGCGGTGAGAAAGATGGAATCTTCATCAGAAGAGATGCAGAATTTTGGAAGAGGGTGATTCGAAGAAAGAAAAAAAATGCCTGGTGGAATGTAAGTTGAACAAAAGACGTTGATTGTCCGGTGATCTTCGTCATGCGGAGAAAGATGAAAATTGCAGGGAGATGATCGATAACCGGGTGGGCGGTTGGAATCAAAAATTCTTCATAGAGATGAAGACGAGTTGAAGGATGTCTCATGCCCTGGATTTGTGTCCGATATGCGCCAGATCACTGAGATATTGTCCGAGCTTTTCGGAATCGCCCGGTAATAGACATTCAAGCCTTCCTTGCGCGATGTGATGAGGCCAAGGGTCGGAGAGTACCTTCAGGTGATGCGATAAGGTCGCAGCCGAGATTTCACTCTTTGCGTGCATCTCTCCGCAGAAGAGCTCTTCGTTCTGCGCGATCTGCGTATAGATCCGAAGCCGGTTCGGCTCTCCTAATGCCTGGGCAATTTCTTGTTCCTTCATCTTTGCCATAGCGGGTTAAGGGCCCCTTTGTCTTCCATCGATCTGTTGATTGTGAATCCGTCTATTGAGACGCGCGTAAAAGTACAGATCCCATTTCCTGGCGAGATTCTCAGGTTCTCATTGACATAGTGAACTAAACCGTTCAGTATTTTATTGAGTCAAGGAGACCCTCGTGATTCGTGTCCAGAATCTTGTAAAGACCTTTGGCGACTTTACTGCCGTGAAAGATATCTCCTTCGATGTCGCGCAGGGGGAGATTTTTGCTTTCCTGGGCCCTAACGGCGCTGGCAAAACCACCACCATCAAGATGCTTACCACGCTTCTGCGGCCTACCAGTGGGACCATCGAACTAGACGGTCTTGACCCGACCCTCAAGGCAAAACAGGCGCGCCAGCGATTCGGCATTGTCTTTCAGGATCCCAGTCTTGATGGTGAGCAAACGGCGTACGAGAACATGGACCTGCACGGTGTTCTTTACCATGTCCCTCGCAAGCAGCGCGCCGAACGTGCGAATCATCTTCTGAAGCTTTTCGACCTCTGGGAGCGCAAGGACAGTTATGTAAAGACCTTCTCCGGCGGCATGAAGCGTCGTCTTGAGATCGCACGCGGTTTTCTGCATACCCCCAGCATCCTTTTTCTCGATGAGCCTACTCTTGGGCTCGATCCGCAGAGCCGCAATCAGCTTTGGACGCATGTCAAACATCTCAACGAGACGGAGAAAACTACTGTATTCCTCACCACCCATTACATGGACGAGGCGGATCGCGTCGCGCATCGCATCGCGATTATGGACCACGGAGCAATTGTCGCGCAGGGATCGTCGGCGGAGTTGAAAGAGCGCACGAACGCGGACTCGCTTGAAGGAGCCTTTCTTGCGTTGACTGGCTCAACCCTTCGGGATGAAAGTGCGAACTCATCCGATCGGCTTCGGCAAGTTGCAAGAATGTTCAACCGATAGAAGAAAGAGTGGAGATTCTGCATGGGTGCGATTTATATACTCTGGCTGCGCGAGTTGAAACGCTATGTCCGATCGCGAATTCAGATCGTGGTCTCGTTGGGCCAACCCTGCCTGTACCTCCTGGCCCTTGGCTTTGGCCTCGGACCGGTCTTTCGACAAGCAGGTCAAGGCAGCTATCTGCAGTTTGTCGCTCCGGGCATTATCGGAATGACGGTACTTTTCAGCTCGATCTTCTCCGGCATGGCGATGCTGTGGGACAGGCAATTCGGGTTTTTGAAAGAGACACTGGTCGCTCCGGTATCGCGCCTTCAGATTATGGCGGGACGAACCCTTGGAGGGGCAACGGTCGCCGTGATCCAGGGAGCGCTGATCCTTGTGATCTGCCTAATTGCTGGATTCAGACCGCATACCTGGCTTGGTGTTCCCGGCGCATTTTTATTCATTATGATGATTGCCATCGTCTTTGCCGCGCTTGGCACAGCGATTGGCTCAGTTCTGAAAGAGCTGCAGGGATTCCAGCTCATCATGAACTTTCTCGTAATGCCTATATTCTTTCTTTCGGGCGCCTTGTTCCCGCTTACCAATCTGCCGAAAGCGATGACGATTGTTACGAGTCTCGATCCGCTCACTTACGGAGTCGATGGGCTTCGCGGAACGCTTATTGGTCACTGGCAATTCAATCCTATTCTGGATCTATGGGTGCTTGTTGCCATCGCCGTCGCCTTTCTTGGCGGAGGAGCGTGGCTTTTCTCAAGGATTGAAGTTTAGATGGCACGGACGAGAAGCAGAGAGGCGCACCAAAGTGTTTTAGAGGCGGCGGTATCATTATTTGCCGACGAGGGCATTGACGCCACCAGCATGGATGCCATTTCCCGGGTTTCAGGGGTCAGCAAGGCTACTATCTATAAACACTGGGCAGATAAAGAAGCACTTTGCATGGAGGTGCTGGTCTATATTCACGGACTTGACCGAGAGCGTCCCGTCTTCGCGTCGGGTGACTTTCGCAAAGACCTCATCGACGGGTTGACCTACCAGCCTGGTGCAGATCGTCAAGCGCTGAAAGACAAGATATGGCCGCATTTGATCGCATACAGCGCGCGCAATCAAGCATTTGGTGCAGCGTGGCGCGAGAAGATTACTGAGCCGACCCGCGCAGGAATCGTTGCCATGATTAAGCGTGGACAGTCTCTTGGGATTCTCAAAAAGAATATCGACTTCGAACTTGGAATCGCTATTCTTCTGGGGCCTTTGATTTATCGAAATATCTTTTTAAAGCACTTCAAGAAAGCTCCAAGAGATTTCGAAACAAACCTTGCAGACGCATTTCTTGCCGCTTTCGGGACGGCTAAGGCTTCGAAGTGATTTGCCCCCGTCAGCGACGGTGAAGAAGAACATCAAACTCAAGATGAGTTCCTGGACGGTTCAAGCAGTTATCCCAGCGATCCTGTTCAGTAGCCGGGACTGATTAGGGATGCCCGGATGAGAACGCAACAGGGAGACGATGTCCTCCAGAGTTGGAAGAGCATCCCAGCCTCTCTTTGTGCCGTCCCGTCCGGAAGCTTTGATTGCGGCAGCTGCTGAAGCAAAGAGGATGGCATCGTCCAGGAGGAAATCCCGCGCTGTAGCCAGCGCGAAAGCTCCATGAAAGGTATCCCCACAACCGTTGGTGTCGTGGGTGCTGACCTTAAATGCCGGAAGATGCCTGATGTCTTCCTCCATTCCTTTTGTGTAGTAACAACCCTCTGACCCAGCTGTGACGACTGTGGCGGGGCGTCCCGTCCGGGCAAGGCTGGCGCATGCCTCTCTCGGGCTGATTGAGTTGCTTGCCCATAGGGCAAACTCGCAAGGGACGATCAGATGATCTATGAACGCAAGTAATTGACGTGCAGATGAGGTGCGTCCCTCGATATCTCCGAGGATCGGTACGCCGAGACCATGTATCTTCTTTGCAATCTCCGTCAGTGCAGATCCTGCGACGTGATCGAGAAGGATTAGTTTCGATGAAAGAATCAACGAGTCCGCGAGATCTTCGGGAGCCAAGGGACTAAATCTGGAGGCATCGTAGAACACGTTGCGGTTTCCTTCGAGATCCACTGCTATGACACTGTGGTACGGCGCGGCCTGTGAATCACGAACGATGTAGGTAGTGTCCACATGCCGTTGTAGTAGCTGATTCTCGATGTAGGCGGAAAGCTGATCTGCTCCGAGACGGGCGCAATATGCCGATCGTCCTTGTAGCATGCCGACGGCAGCGATTGCGGTACAGGCGGGACCGCCTCCGTGCCGTTCTCTCGCTCGCACGGAAATCTTTACGTTTGGCGGCGGATAGGATGCTATATAGAGCAAATCATCTACTGCCGCGACACCTATCGCGAGTACATCGTAAGCCTTGATCATCTATAAACCCAGAGGTCGGCTGGCCGTTCGGCTATCTGCCTTCTATCGCGTGCCATACTTCAGGTACGTCGATGTAAGCTGCATATCCTGATCGATAGAACGATGAGATTTGATACGCAGTTTGGATAACGAGGAGTGATAGGACTTCACTGCTTCTGCCGGCGAGATCTGATCATCCGCAACCCTCCTCAAATGCTCGACGAAACACAGTTGATCCTCTGCGGCGTTGATCTTCCTTCCAAAGAGCGCGACGCGGGCACCGTGTTCTTTCGCCGAACGCAAGAGCTCGAATGCATCATGTGTTGTTCCAGCGGATCCTCCGAGCACGCCTACGATTAGCGATGGATCATAGGTACAGATTTCTTCCATAGCGGCGGGGCCGTAGTAGGGAATTTTAAGAAATAGCGGACGAGCGCCAGAAGGAATGCCGGCCAGCAGACGAACAATATGGTCATTTAGAAAAGCTGGAATGACCGCCTCGGGAATTCTGTGAACATCGGCAGGAACATTAGGGCCGAAGACTTCCAGAAAATGATTGAACCCTTTGGTCTCCGCTTCCAGACGAAAAGCCTTATAGGCTGTGAGCGACTCGAGATCCCGCTCGGAATGATTGTTGAATGTTAGCGAATACAGGCCGAGGTTTACATGCGGGTGGACGACTTCTCCAACGCCTAAAGATCTGCCTGTCTGGATGTGATCAATCGTAGTTGTAGCGAAGGGCCTTGATGGAGCTTCCGGATAATCTGATCCGCGAATGACATGGATGTCCGTGGTATCGTTGGCGCGAACCGCGGGGGTAACGGCGGAAGCATCAAAGATCCGTTCCTGGATCGTAAGCAATTCCGATGTACTAGCTGACATCAGCATGATGTCAACCAATCCCTGGGTGACGATCTCACGAATCTGATCGCGAAACTCGGCGAGGGAGCGATACTGCCCGTTGTGAGTTTTGCCCGGAGCAGCAATGCCAAAAGCCATATCGGCGTCTTTGGCGTCGGCGATGATAAAGCTTCGATCCGAGGATAATTTCTTAAATGAAGCAAGCTTAGTTGCGAGTGTCTTTTGCATATTTGCGTCGGATATGGCGAGTAGGTTTTGCGCGCTGGTTGTTTTCGGAGTTATGAGTACTCGGTACAGAGCAAGCGAAGAGGAGGTTCATCCTCTTCGATTGCGGGAAACCGCAATTGGGGAAGATGGAAATGATTGTCGGTGGCATCATCGTTGACGGACGAGACCTCACCGATGAGAGCGTCGCCATTGATGGCATGAAAGGAGTGATAGATGCGGGGTGGGAGGGTAATCGATTCGCCCGCCCTCAACACGATCGTGTCCCCGGGCTGTACCTGGTGCTGGATGCCATCGCAAGAGACGGTCACGGGGACATCGGCAATACGGCCATCTTCTGTCGATGGATATAACTGCACAACCAGATCCCCAGCGGCTTTCGGTCCACCTCGATTGATAATGTCTTCCGTCTTTCGATCATGAAAATGCAGCGGAGTAAGCTGTCTTTCGCGGACCATCATGATTTTTTCCGCATATGGCCTGCCATATCCGACATTGTTACCTATGCCATTACGGAGGGTGAAGAGCGTGAGCCCGCAGGATGCGAAGTTGCCGGAGTTGAAATCGGTCACATCCCAGCCCAGTTGGCACTTCCGAATTTCATCTGCCTCCTGCCCCCGCTGCCGCCACATATCGAAACTCCAGTTGGCAAACGGAGGCAGAGAGAAATAATTCGACTCAAAAAAGTCGATCGCGTTGCTAAGAAACAAATTGATCTCGGATCGTTTCACGCATTTCCTTCATCGATTTTTAGGCTTCAACTATCTATTTCGAGGAACAGCACGTTGAAGTTACGCAAAGAAAGACGGAGAAGTCATCGGGGGATTCCTTGGATCCCAAAACGTTTTATTCCATAAAACAGGAAGCCTTTGCTTTGGAAGGCATCCAACACCAAGTTTTGTTCGGAAATGTGTTTTGCTGCTCTGATTCGCAGAACATCAAGGATGCTAGACTGTTTTGCCATATGAAACCTGGCGATCACAACAATCCGCAGAAATATCCAGCCCGCAAGCGTTCGTATACTGTTCAGTCCGTCGTGCGTGCCGTGACCGTATTGAATGCCTTTTCCTCGACATCTGAGGTTCTCGATCTGCATGTTGTTGCTGGGAGAACGCGCCTAAATCGCGGCACGACCTTTCGTCTCCTGGAGACGCTGGTCGAGACCGGACTACTCGAGCGAGCCGGAAAGCAGGGATACCGATCCTCGATTCAGACTACAAGGGCAAAGCGCTTTCGACTTGGCTATGCCTCGCAGAGCAATCTTCTTCCCTTCACGTCGGCCGTTACCGATGGGCTGATTACCGCGGCCAGTGCAGCCAACATCGAATTGCTTATCCTGAACAATAAATTCAGTGCCAGGACCGCATTGCAGAATGCGGAGACCTTTGTCTCGGAAAATGTGGACCTGGTGATTGATTCGCAGATTAACCTCAATGTGGCCGCACAGATTGCCGCCAGGTTTTCTGATGCGCACATTCCCTTTATCGCATTGGATATTCCGCATCCAGGTGCTGTCTATTTTGGGGCCGATAACTACAAGGCGGGGCGCATGGCGGGCCGTTACCTGGCACGCTGGACGACGAAACACTGGAAAGGGAATGCCGAGCAACTCATATTGCTTGGAGTCGATGCCGCCGGTCCACTCCTCAATGCGCGCCTAACCGGAATCGTAGACGGCATTGGGGAACTGCTACCAAATGCCGCTGGGATACCGCATCACCACTACGACACAAAGGGCGGTCAGTTTGAAGCAACTCTCGATCTTGTGAGAAAGCATTTGCGGCGGCGGAAGATCGAGCGCGCATTGATCGGGGCGGTCAACGATACCACGGCGATGGCCGCATTGCAGGCGTTCCGAGAAGCCGGTCTTGAAAGGGTGTGCGCGATTGCCGGACAGGACGGCAGTGTCTTGGCGCGGGAAGAAATGAGGAGGCCGTTCAGCAGATTGATATGCTCTGTCGCCTACTTTCCCGAGACGTATGGAATGCGAATTATTCAGCTTGCACTGGATATTTTGAATCGGAAGTCTGTTCCTCCTGCGATGTTCATTCAACACGAGCTCCTTACTGCCGAGAATGTAAACAAGATTTATCCGAACGATGCCTGGATGAAAAATACTCCAAAGCGTCTCGTGAATTCTTTGTGAGGCGAGATTGTGTCATGGTTCTGGTGACCCGTTTACGTTTTATTCTGTAAAACATAAACCACTCGCCGATTTGCCGACGCGGATGGGTAGCTTAGCCTCGTAGCAGCCAGATAATTCCTCAATTTTTCAAAGAAATTAAGCGGATGTCCGGGATTTTGCCTAAACCGTTTTCCCATGTAGTGATCTCGGAATGATGTCGAAAAATAAAACGATAGCCACTCTTCGCGTGAAGAGCTGATTGTGTATTGACACTCGCTCATCGCGCACACTACAACCTTGTCGATTTACGAATCCCTTCAGCCTGGACATCGCCGTCTTTGATTTTTGTTGGGACGGCCTCCGATTCTCGGAAGTGGGCGATTCGATAACGATGCAGAAATGAAGCGCATTTGGGGAGACGGCACCCGGGGCCTGCGATTAGCAGCTGCGCCGAGACGATATTCCCCGGGAGGCTACGGGATGGCAGTAATGAAGAATTTGTTGTGCGACCTAGGTTTTAGTTTCGAAACGTACAGTTCGGATGCGAGACGAGGCTTTTTCTCACTTCTTCCGGATCTCCTAAAAATTTTTATCGTAATGGCATTTTTTCTGCCCGGAAACCTTCAAGCGCAGTCAGGGCAGGGCTCCATTGGTGGAACTGTCAGGGATGCAAGTAATGCATTGGTTCAGGATGCGAATGTTGAAGTGATCAACACGGCAACAGGTGTCCAGCAATCGACGAAGACGAATAGTTCGGGCACCTATAGTGTTCTTTCCCTCAATCCGGGAATTTATAACGTTACTGTGTCCAAATCCGGATTTGAGCAAGCGCGCACAAGCACGGTGACGGTCAGCTCCGCGCAGATTACAACGGTAAATATCTCGTTGCAGGTGGGAAGGTCTACCGAAGTTGTTACGGTGATGTCGCAAGACGCTCTCTTGTCAAAAGACACGTCGGACGTGACGACGACTGTGGACCATGCAATCGTAGAGAGCCTGCCCTATCCTGAGAGGAGTTCCCTGGAGGCGGCACTGCTGGTTCCCGGGGTCAACGGTGATCCCTTGCAGCCCGGAGGAATCTCCACCGAAAACCCAAATGCATATACGAGTTATGTTCTGCCGGGGGCAAGCATCAGCATTGGCGGCGCACCTCCAGGAACAGGGTCGATTCTTGTGGATGGCTCGGATGTAACGCAAGCCAGCTATGCCAGAGCAGGAGTAAATCTGTCGGGGCGCGATGTCCAGGAGACAACGGTTGTCGTAACTGGCCTCTCCGCCAAGTATGGACGAACTAGCAGCGGCGTTATTGTCCAGGCCAGCCAGCCAGGAACGAACGCATATCACGGTGCCATTACCTATCGGCATACCGATCCTGGATTCAATGCATATCCCCTTGGTTCGAGTGCGCGCAATGCCCTGCATGAGAATTACTACGGCTTCTATGCAGGAGGGCCGGTCTGGATTCCAAAGATCTATAACGGACACGATAAGACGTTTTTTTACGTTGGCGTCGAGCCAGCCCGGATGAGCAATCAGTTTGCATTTCGCGGCACGTTTCAGACGCCCGACGAATTGGCAGGACGGCTGCATAATTCATTGGCTCTTCTGAATCAATCGATCCTGAAGACACAAGGATATGGCGCGGCGCTGGCGGCGCCCCGCATCGGAACGATCAATTATCAGTCGACAGTTGACGCCAATGGATTTCCAAACGGCCCTTATACTCAAGCGCTCATCCGCGCGGTTCCGAATGATGATCTTTCGGCCCAACTGGCGAAGAATCCATTTGCGCAGTTCGTGTTGTCTCAGTTCCCCACGCCAGCCAATCCGGGGCCTTATATCAAATTCGACTCACCCGACGGAGCATCGCAGAATGATGGAACCAATGCCGTTTATAGTCGCGGGGTTCTGAATGAAGATAATCGCTATTCCTTGAGGTTTGATCACCAGTTTAGCAATTCGAATCAGGTTTACGTCCGATATACGGTTATTCCCGTGGTTGCTCAGCGCTTCTTTGCCGTGTCCCCGGATAATCCTTTGACGATTGTTCCATCAGACGCCGCGAGAACACACAATATAGCTTTTGGATACACTCACGTTTTTTCCAGCGCTGTGGTCAACAACTTTCGCTACTCATTTCTCCGTGTCAATCAGCAACGGCTTGCCCCTCCCAGCACACAGACGCAGGATTACGCAGCGAAGTACGGTTTGACACCGGCCTCCTTTGGCAAGGGTTTCCCGAGCCTGGGAAATCTCAATCAGAACGGCGTCTCGTATACCATGCAGATGGGAATCTCCAATGCAGCGATCCAGGTCGATCAAAATTTTATCGTTGGAGACGATGTAACGTGGACTCACGGAAGGCATCTCTTTCAGTTCGGCGCCGATATCCGATGGATTCAATCCAATCAATATGACCTAAGCGGATCGACCGGCGGACGATATAACTTCACTGCGAAGCAGACGAACGACGGTGCGGCCGGAGGTGCTCCTCTTGGCACATTCATCCTCGGTACTGTCTCTGCCTTCTCGAATACTCCTTTATCTGTTCCTGGCTATTACCGGTGGCGCTATTATGCCGGCTACTTTCAGGATGATTGGCGTATCACTCCCAATCTGACATTGAACCTCGGCCTTCGCTACGAAGTTGAAACTCCCAGAGCGGAGAAGTTCAACAATCAGGCATATGTGAGGCTCAACACTCCGGGAACCCTCAACGGGCTTCCCACAACTACCGCGTATTGCTTTTCGAATGCCTGCGGTAATCCGCGAACGTTGTGGCCCACAAATTACTACGGCTTCGAACCCCGGATCGGGTTCTCCTATGCCCCTACTTCGAAGTCGACGATCCGTGGTTCCTATGCAATCTCGCGGCTCCCTCTTACCGGATATGAGAACATTTCAGACCCGAATTTCAATGTAAGTTCTCAAGCGGTAGGCGATCAGACAGGGGGAATAACTCCAAATTCGACGGTCAACTACATCACGAATCCGATAGGTCCTCTCACCTCCGCTTACACCGCGCTCAACGGTAACCGTGGCCCAATCTTGTATTCGACGGGGCTTGACCCAGTCTTTGTTTCGCAGACGAGCGCAGTGCCATACTCGCAAACCTGGTCCTTGACGATCCAGTACCAGGCTTCAGCCAAGACTCTTGTGCAGGCGACTTATCAAGGGCTGAAGGGGACGCATCTCGTCGGTCCTTTCCCAGGTACCAATACTGGATCGCTTAATACGCCGGATGTAGGTACGCTCATCGCGGCAGTGAAGAATCATGCAAATCTCAGTTACCAGCAGCCTAATCCTTACGGCATCACGCAGAATGGAACTGTGGTTAATGAAACAAACCAGCAACTGCTCAACCCGTATCAGAATTTTTTCCAGAAGTCATTGCCCGAGATTTATCCGCGTCGTGGAACCTCGGAGTATAACGGCTTTTATGCCAGTGTGAACCAGAGATACGGAAAGGGTCTTTCGCTGCTTGCCACTTACACATGGTCGAAGACTCTCGATAACGTTCCCGACACCAACACGGGAGCGAACTCCGGAGGGTTCGGGTCAGCGTTGCCGCAGAATCCGCTACTAACCTTCAACGAATGGGCGGTGGCCAGTTTCGATCAGCCGAGCAGACTGAAGGCTGGATATGTCTATGAGCTTCCCTTGGGACGCGGCCAGACATTCGATACTCATGTCGGAATTTTGAATCAGATCATCGGCAATATTTCGACCTCGGGAATTCTAACGGTTGCCTCGGGATTGCCAAGCAACATCACGCTTGGCAGCACGGGCTACTTCACCTCATTTACTCCCAACGGAACCGATAACTGTACGACCAACGGAACGAATCGTTACTGCAGCGCGGTGGCGCTGCCTGCAAGTTACGCGCTCCGGCCAAACATCGTTCCCGGAGTGCCACTGATCAACAAGAAGTGGAAGCAGAACGTATTCAACCCCCAATTCGTGCCTTATTTCAATCCAGATGCGTTCACGACGCCCGGCTCCCCGGGGAACCCTGCACTAGGAAATGCTCCTCGTACGCTTGCCAATGCACGCAGTCCGCGCGAGACCATGTTCGATGCCATGGTTAGCAAAGGCGTCAGTTTTCGGGAGAGATATAAGCTGAACCTTACGGCAACGTTCAGTAACGCATTCAATCATCCGGTGTATTACGGGGCCAACAGGGTACTGCAAAGCACTGTGACCTCATCGAATGTTACCGGCACGGTCACACCAAACAGATCAGCGACCTTTGGCCAGTTCAACGCCAGTCAAACTGCCGGCATGTCCCGCATCATCCGGGTTGGAGCGGAGTTTGTTTTTTAGTCTCTGATGGGGAATGCGATATCGATCGCATTCCTTTCATCGTTGAGATGATGGGCGTCAAAGCCAAAGCCTTGAAGTAATTGTGATTGATCTCTTATGTCGAAATGGATGGCTTTAAGCTTGAAGCGCTTTATCTTCCTGTTCGCGTCGTTATGGGCAGTAGTTGCCGTGATCCATGTCAATGCTCAGATGACTACCGGCGCCAAGATGCCGGGGTACGCGGAAGCCTTTGGGCTTATATCGAACCAACAGGCTGCGGATTACACTGTGCAGGAGATCGCCGTGAAAGCGGGAACCAGCACGATGGCGAACGTCTTGCTTCCTGGCGAGCAGGTGGAACTGACCTACCGCTTTACCAACAATACGAAGCAACGTCTTCACGCGAAGGGGACACTGAATCTCATTCGGTATCGCACCAGTGTGCCCGCGGGCGATATCTGGGTGCCGCACGTCTCTAAGCTGGCAGATGAGGGTGCGACGCTTATTGAAGTCGACCTTCCTCCTTCGGGATTTCAAGATGTGATTGTACGTCCTGTGATCCCACAGCGCTTTGGGGGATATGTACTGGTGACTGAACTTGCAGGCCATGGGCGTATGTTTGCTTCTGCTCTGGTTCGCTCCATGAATCCAGATGCTGGCCGAGTGCAATACCCCACTTATGCGCTGGATGCTACGTGGCCGCAGTACATGAACGAGGGAGTTCTTGTGCTGTTTGAGAAGCTGGGCGTAAAAGGTATGCGTCTCAGCGGTTCGTACAGTCCCGAGAATGCTCCTGAGTTTACGAAGAACATGCAGGACCTCGACCGTTACATGCAGTGGACGCAGAAGCACGATGTAACTGTGATGCTAACGCTCGACAGCGGCAGCATGATGACCCAGCCGTTGGGTGGACCAAGGCCGTGGCTAACACCTGATGCAAAGATGCTCAAGACAAAGTCTGATCAGGCGTGGCTACCAAGATACGATCAGGACTTTCAGAATTGGGTGCAGCGTATCTCCACAAATTATGGATGGCCCAAGGGCAATTTGAACGCAGTTGAGCTATGGAATGAGCCATGGGAGAGCATCTCTATATCAGGTTGGGGAGCCGATATCCCGCGATATCAGGAGATCTTCACGCACATGGCACAGGGTGTGGAGGAAGCGCGTGCGAAGGCCGGTGTAAAGGTGCTGATCGGAGGAACATGTTCTTCATCCAATGCACGCGATAAGCTCTTCGCCGATGGCTCGACCCACTATCTAAAATGGCTGGACTTCATCAGTGTTCACTATCAGGCGCTCGCCGCAGACCCATCGGAGATACCAGAGTGGATGAACCGAAAGAGTGAATATGGTCCGGTGCGTGTGTGGGATACCGAAAGTTGGATTGCGAACTCCGAAGATCGCTTTGCCGGTGTCATCGCGTCTATGCGCGCCCAGGGACAATCGCGCACGGCGGGTATCTACGGCGGCAATGTATATGACAGCCGCAACATCAAGTTTGGCAATCAAGTTTTTCCCGTAGTGCAAGCCTGGGCGCCAGCAGCGGCTGTCGCTTCGACACAGAAGTTCATCGGGCAGCGCGCCTTTCGTCAGCTGCTCTTTCAGAACGGCCTGCCCTGGATCTTCGTCTTCGATGGATTGCCATCCAAGGTGCAACAGCCTCAACCAGAAGATGGAACAGTTGTTGTCCTGGGCGACCTGAAAGCTCTGTACGATCCCGATCGGACGGTTTTTCGCTCCATTCAGATATCACCGGATGCGCAGCTAACCGTATCGAACAGAGGGCAATTTATCCGTGCCTATGATTTCTACGGCAACCAAATACAGGATGGGAGCGATACGATTCAGGTGCCGCTTAACGGCCAAGGCTATTTCCTGCGTGGCGATGGCAGGCCAGGATCGTTCGCTAAATTGCTAGCTGCTTTGAAGTCCGCCCGGATGAAGGGCTATTCGCCTGTAGAAATTGTGGCGCATGACATGGTTACTCCCGTGGATAGGGGCTCGACTCTGCGCCTGTCACTGACCAATATTCTGGATCATCCTGTCACAGGTCGTTTGACCGCTTCACTTGGCGGCCTAATGGCAGCTTCAGAGAGCGAAACTGTCGCGCTTGCGGCCAATGAAACGAAGGACGTTGTATTCGCCGTTTCGCCAGGCAAGCCTTCCGCAAGCAATCGTTACAGTCTTTCCGCGGAGTTCGACGCGGGTGATGATGGGAAGTCGACCCATTCGGAAGAGATCCATGTAGATCAGATATCCCATCGCACGATTCGTGTGGATGGAGACCTCACAGATTGGAAGGGGGTTTTGCCACAGGTCCTGCCCGGAACCGGTATCGGCGCGAATATGACCGAGGAGGCGTGGCTGCCTTTCAAAGACTTTACTCAGGGGAAGGGAGATGGGATCGCGGCTGCATACCTTGCCTATGACGATGACAACTTCTACTTCGCTGCGAGAATTGCGGACACGACGCCCGATGCGGGGATGCTTCCTTTTGAAAAGCGCGATGACGATGCGTACTTTTATCCTGACCAGGTCGAGGATCCGGATGGCAAATCGCTCGTCTGGCCCGACAAGGTACGGCACTATTCTTACCGCAAACACTTCGATGTGCCCTCGGGAAGCGGAGAGCACGATAATGTTCAGATCGCCTTCAACGTGCTCAAAGAGAAGCCATGGTTGTCGCATCCACCCGGCGTGATGTCTCGTTTCATCACCTACTGGGACACAGATTACGAATACGCCTTGAACCCGGTTGCGAGTCAGTACGGCGGCGGCACAGAGATATGGCGGTTGCAATCTCCTGGAATGCCACGCAAACATTTTTTCCCGCGCCAGCCTAAGTCTCCTATCGATGGTGGACCTGTTTCCGGAAAACTGGTGATCCATCGAGAAGGCAACACTCGTATCGTGGAGGCTTCTATTCCGTGGGGCGAGATGCCTGCCGTCCACGAGCAGATTATGGAGGGCAAGACGGTGAAGTTTACCTGTCGAGTTAATGACAACAAGGGGCCGGCACGCGAGCTTGCAACCGGCCGCAGTGTCTCGATCACAAACTCCATTACGTTCCATGATGACTGGAAGACGCACTGGGCTAACGAGCTTGAGTTCAGTGCAGGGAAATAAAGACTCTGGAGAGACGTTCTTATGTAGAAGTTTTTGGCCTTAGAAAATCTCTGGCCAAAAGCGAACTTTGATTTCACTGTGCAAAACCAGAATGGGGTTCACTTTCTTGAACTTTCGCCATCGAAACCTTTCTTCGAAAAAGCTCAGTCTTCGCGAAAAGCTCAATCCAAAGATCGGAAGTGAGTCTTTTCAGCAGAGGCTGCGATCCCTAAAAACTATTTTCTAGATAGAGAAGCAAGCATTTCTGATTAAAAAATAAAACGGATTCAATTGGTTAGTTAATCTCGGTAACCGTATTGACACTCATTCCACAGCCGGACTAAAAGCTTCTCGAATTCAATATGACCATCTGGGGATAACTATGAAGAGAACAATCCAGGCCGGGCTATTTACCGTGATGCTATTCACCGCAATTCCACCGAAGTGCATCGGACAATACACCACTGACTGGGCGGCGAATACCTTCGGCACCAACGAAGCGCGTGTAGGCAACGTTGCTCGTTCCATGTGGGTAGCCCCTGAAGGCGTTATTTATACGGCTTCTATGTGGGACGAGAACGAAGGCGGCGTCGCTATCTACCAGAATGGCCAGAGCGTGGGGTCCATTGGCGCTCACGGAGAATTTCAAGGCGGAGCCATTACTGGCAATGGAACCTCGATCTTTGCGGCTCTGCAATTCAATACCTCTTACGGTAGCGGCGCAGTGGGGCGCTATAACCGCTCTACCCACGCCCGCGATCTGCTTATTCCCGTAAGTGCAACAACGACGGAGCGGCGGGCAGATGTGATCACCGGCCTTACGACATTTGGCGATCTGCTTTATGCAAGCGACCTTCCTGGCAATAGAGTTCGTGTCTTTACGACCGAAGGTGTTTTGCAAAGGGATATCAGTGTCTCGAGCCCAGGTGCACTTGCTGTGGATGGGGTTGGAAATATCTGGGTCGCACAGAAGAACACAGGAACAATTCTCGAATTCAATGCCTCGGGAGCGCCGTTGAATACCATTCAGATGGCATCAACCTCTCGCCCCTCCGCCCTTTATTTTGATGCAGCGACTACGCGATTGATGATCGGCGATCAAGGGCCGGATATGAACATCAAGATCTACGACATCGCGGGCGGTCCGGTCCTGACTGGGACCTTCGGTGTCCAAGGAGGCTATCTCAACGCCTCGACTGGAATTAAGGGGCAGGTGGGCGCGCAGCGGTTTACTCGAGTCGCTGGAATTGGAAAGGATTCCGCCGGCAAATTGTATGTGCTTAACAACCCGTGGGGAGGAACGTGGGATCTGGGGCGGGATGGCGGAACCGACATCCATTCCTACGACAGCGGCGGGGAGCTGCTATGGACGCTTCAATCCACCAACTTTGAGGGAATCGCCGCCGCGGACTCTGGAACCGATGGCGCTTATCTCTATAGCGGAAATATCATCTATAAAGGGTCCAGCGGAGCCGCTTACTTTGCCAACACTCTTGATCCGATCGCATATCCTTCAGATCCAAGAATCAACCTTAGCGATCCCAGCCGTGGCGAGCATTTTGGACAACTGGCCACGATCGGCTCGAATCGAATTCTCGTTGCGGCCGGACAGAATCCCGATATTTTCTATACTTTCTACTTCAACGCAGCTAACGGATATATAGCGATACCCGGCGCAACGATACCAGGTCCTTCGTTTAATACGACCGCAAGGATCAGAAATGGATTTTGCCTTGATAGCCATGGGGATATTTGGGCAGGACTGGATAAAACCAATGCAATCTGGCATTATCCATTGACCGGATTCGATTCCGATGGCAAGCCGACATGGGGAGCAGGTATCTCGACTCCGACGCCAAGCTCCGTCGCATCTTTGACTCGAATTATCTACCTGCCTGAGACAGATACCATGATCCTGGGGCAGGGAATTGTTGGCAGTACCGATTGGACCTCGATTGGAACGCGAATCGAGGTTTATCACGGATGGCTTGCAGGAAACACCACGACCCCCAACCCGGTAATCACCTTATCGAGTGCTAATCCTAAGTCCATTGCAGCCGCTGGCAACTACCTGTTCGTAGGATATGTACACACGGTGCCTAATATAGATGCGCTCAATCTAACAACTGGGAATCTGGACACTACTTTGATCAATAGCAACCCCAATACAGTCTATGTGGGGAATGATGTGGACTCGATGTACGGCATCAGAGCCTATCAGAAGTCAAACGGTGAGTATCTGGTGACCAAAGACAACTACAACGGCTCCAGTGTGGTCCTCTACCGTTGGACCCCGGGATCCTGAGCCGAATCATAGAAAACAATTCGTGATCCTGAGACGACGCGTCTGGCGCGTCAAGCTGACAGGTCCGGGTATAAGACCTGTCAGCTTTGGCGAACGAAGGTTGGTATGGCGACGAAGTTAAAACAAGATCTTCACTGCCAGCTGCACATTGCGAGGTTGCATGTCGCTGGTGATCTGCCCAAAACTCGAGCTCGTGTTTAATCCGTTGTTTCCAGATGCGGGGACGAAGGTTGTATTTGGCGATCGAAAGTTAGGATGGTTCAGTGCATTGAAGCTTTCAAGCCGCAGTTGTAGCTTTACCGATTCGGTTATCTGCGTGGTCTTGAAGATCGACGCATCAACATTGACGTATTTGGGGCCGCGGCTGTTTGGCAAGACCCGAGGGACATTGCCATAGGTCCATGAATCAGGATTCTGGAAGACGCTGGTGTCGAACCATGAGATGACATTGCGGCCTGATTTATTCACGTCTTTCGCGGACTTGCCGGGAACGAAGCTGGGCCGTGTCGCCAGGTTATTGTTGGCGCCTGAGATGGAAAGCGGTAAGCCACTCTGGGCGGTGACGACCGTGTTAGCCTGCCAACCGCTCAACAGTCGATCCATAAATCTGTTCGTATTACTGAAGAAACGATGGCCTCTGCCAAGTGGCAGCTCATAAAGAGCGCTGCCGACGAATCGATGCTTGATATCTGTCGGATCCAGGCTGTATTCAAGTTGACGATTGTTAGGATCCTGCGGGGTTACCGTGCCACCTTCTCCTCCGATTCCAATGTAACCATCGAGAGGATTCTGAATGCCGTTATCCAGTAGCTTGCTGAAGGTGTAGCTGCTAAGAAGAGTAAGCCCATGTGTGGCATGACGCTGCACTGCAAGAATCATGGAGTCGCCGTGAAAGTTTCCGTCGCGAGGACTTGTGACCGTGATGCTGTTGTAATAAGGATACGGAAGCAGACTCTGGCGGCGAGTGATGGTCGATGCTCCGAGCGACCCTGGAACCCTGCCAGCATAAGGATTCGCGACATTCTGGCGAAGAGAATCCCCAAGCGAGAGATATTGGTTCGGTAATACATTAAGGTTGTAGTTGCCCGAAATCATGTGGACACCGTGATTGCCGAGATATCCGATCTCAGCTACAAATCCGCCGCGAAACTCATGCTGGACATTCAAGTTCCATTGTTGGGAGGTGGGTGTACTTGCCTTGGGTTGAACCCATGCGATGGATTGGCCTAGAAGAAAGTCTGGTCCGCCCGCCGCGCCAAGTGGCTGCAGTGGGTCATATGGAAATCCTGCGGAGAGCTGGAAGGCAGGAGCGATTCCTGCGTTGGTCGACGTATACGAGGTAGTCGTGGAGGAAAACCCTGCAGTCGGTTGATTGAAAAGCTGATTGTTGAGGCTGATGTAATAGATGCCCGCTCCGCCGCGGATCGACGTGTGACCGTCGCCGAACACATCCCATGCAAATCCAAGACGAGGACCGAAGTTCTTGTAATCATCCCCTGTGAAGGTTCGACCGTTGCCGCCAGTGCTGGCGTAAGTTGTTGTTCCCGCTTTGCCTATCGAAGGGCTTATGCCATTAGGGTCGAAGTTGCTGAGACCATCATGGTGCTCTCGCGGAGTTTGCTGAAAGTCATAGCGCAATCCCATATTGAGTGTGAAACGGGGCGAGAGCCTGAAATCATCCTGAAAGAATCCGGAGGTCAGGAAGTTCCAATAACCCGGTTCGCGATAAACAGTAAGGTTTGCACTCTGTACCGCCCCTAAAAGGAAGCTTGCATATGCACTTCCGGTCCCTGCTGTTGCGTTCGGCTGATTGGTCAAAGCGCTTGAGAAGCTGAAGTTGCCCGAGGGTGTCGTCATCTGCGAGTTGTTTGCTTGACTATGTGAAACGCTTGCACCGAATCGAAGATTGTGCCGGCCTCGGACCATGGTGATCGTATCCATGATCTGCGGGTTTGCCGTGTTTCTCACACCAACTTGTCCATTCACAGCGGGCAACCCGGTCCCGGTGATGGTGGGAAAGACATAGTCTGGGACATTAGACGGAAAGCCGAGTTTTGCAGGCCAATCCTGGTTGTAGTTGGCGACCACAAATGGAAATGTGGTTCTGGTAAGCGCAATACGTGCTTCGTTGATCACTGTAGGAGACACGGTGAACGAGTGCTGCACAACAAAGCTCTGGCTGCCGAAGGCATCGTTGCGTTTGGCCACAATTGGGGAAGGAAGATAGCTTCCGTTTGTACTTCCATTGTCGGTATTGTTCACGTAGTAGGCGTACCGGCCGAACATGCTCTGGCGGCCGGAGATCCGGTAATCAAGGCGGCCTAAAGACTGGTACATGGAGCGGACATTCTGTTTAACGCTCTGAAAGTTGTTGGTATTCGAAAGCCGCTGGCAGGTGTCGGATGCAACGCGATTCGGCTCTGGATAAATTGCGTTTTGAATTGCGATCGAGACTGGATCCAGAGGACGATTGATCTTGTTGTTCGGAAACTGCGTTCGGCGGAAGCTGCTACCGGAGGGCGTAGTTGTATTCGGATCGAAGATTTTTACGGGAGTCACTTTCGCGACTCCGTTTACGATTGCGCAGGTTTGCAGATCGCCAAAGTCACCTGAGCGCTGTCGAAGCGTTGGCACTGTGCCGATGTAAACCGCGCTTGTCACGTACTTGAATTGCTCGTAGTTTGCAAAGAAGAAGAGCTTTTCGCGCATTACGGGGCCGCCCACGGCACCGCCGAACTGGTTGTAGCGGAGTGGCGGCTTGGGTGAAGTCTGCTCGAGGAAATAAGGTCTGGCATCAAGATAATCGTTGCGGAAGAACTCGTAGACATCGCCATGATAGGCATTGGTTCCGGATTTCGATGCAAGGGTAATCACGCCTCCGCCCGTCAATCCCAACTCGGCCGACATATAGCCTGTTTGCACTCGAAATTCCTGAATGGCATCGACCTGCGGGTTGATCGCAATTTCGCCGGAGAAGTTATTCATATTGTTTGCGCCGTCGAGAATGTTTCCATTCAGAGCGGTCGGCCCGTTATTGATCACGATGGCAGAGAGCGAGGTGCCTCGATCCGCGAAGCCCTGAGGATTATTGGCTGAGTTCGAGCGGACGGCCGGTGTCTCGAGCGTGAGCGCAAGCGCATTACGGCCGTTCAGCGGGAGCTCCTGCACGGGGCGTGCTTCGACCACTGTGCCGACGGTGCCGCTGGTGGTTTCCATTGATGGTGCCTGAGAGGTGACTTCCACGGTCTCAGACGTCGCGCCGATCGGTAGCGTAAGGTTGACTGCCGTTCTGCTCCCAACCTGAAGGACCACATCCTGTTGTACTGTTCGAAAGCCCGTTGATCTGATTGCGACGGTATACATTCCAGAGCGCAACGTGGGGCTACTAAAATCCCCTTCTCCGTTCGTCTTCAACTCGATTTCTTCACCGCTCGCCGTGTTCACGATGGAGACGTCTGCACCTTTCAAGGCAGCTCCCCGAATATCTCGAGCATTTCCAAGGATGATTCCTCCTTCTACCTGACCTTCGGCAGAGGTGGCCCACAACAGACCCGACAGTACAACCGACAACAGCTTCCACTTCAAGTGCATATATATCCCCGTCGCGCATGATCCAGGACCGGATGCTATGCAGCAGCACACGTCAGGCAGGGCCTATCTCCCAGTGAAGATTCAGGAGCGAAAGGCTGAGCCCTAAACTCGTTTCGTCATGTTCGCGATATGACGAGAGTAAGAGTGAGCCATCTCTTCAAGCATGAATGGAGTGTTATTTTTAAGGTTTTAGACTGTGTGCGTTGTGAATGTTGAGTGCAATCATTCTTTTATGACAGGGTTTTTATTAATATACGTTTTTGAGTGCTTTCTAAATCACCATTGAAAATAAGGTTTTCAACGGAGCTCCCTAGTGGTGGCGCTTTGGTTCAAGAATGCTGAACTTCCTGCGGTATTGACCAGGAGCCAGTCCAGTTCGGAGGCGCATCACTTCACTCATGTATTCCATGTGACGGAACCCACAGCGTGAGGCGATCTCGACCAGAGGAATGTCGGTTTCGGTTAGCAGCTCGCGAGCCCGCCCAAGCCTGATCTCTACAATAAAATCGTGTACTGATTTGTTGAGCTCGCGCCGAAAGCGCTCCTGCAAAGTGGTTCGGGAGATTCCCAGGTGGACCAGCACATCTTTTACTTGAATGCCATTCACAGCGTGCTTGCGAATGTATCCGCAGGCTCGCATTACCAGCGGGTCATATATGGCGACTCCATCCGTCGATCGCCGCACGCTCACTTCCAAGGGCTGGAATCGCTGTACGTAGCCGGGAGCGATTTTTTCGCCTCGCATCATGCGGTCTAAAAGCGCTGCCGCGTGGTATCCCATGTTCCATGCATCGAGCACAACACTGGAAAGCGGAGGGTCGGAAAGAATACAAGCCAAATCATCGTTGCCGACGCCAACAACCGCAGCCTCTTCCGGAACAGCCATTCCTGACATGCGGCACGCAGCCAGTACCTGCAAACCTCGAAAGTCTGTACTTGCCATGATGCCGACGGGCTTAGGAAGATGAATCAACCAATCGGTCAATTGATCCAGTTCGGTATTCCATATTCCCTCGCGAAGATCCTGTACTTGAAGTCTCGGACCTGAGTACACCGAACAGGGATAGCCTCTTCGCCTCGTAATCTCCACAAATGTGCGTTCGCGTTCGTCGGACCAGAAATGCCCCGGATGCCCAACGAATCCGAATTCACGAAAGCCTCGTTGCAGCAGATGTTCCGCCGCCATCTTTGCGATGACTACATGATCGTTGGAGATTTGCGGGATGCCGAGGTCGGCAGTCTGTTCATTGAGATCGACAACAGGTATTCCTCTTCCAGCGACGATGGAGCGAATTGCAGGCGATGGAACGCGAGTAATGATCCCATCTCCTGACCAGTCTTTTAGCCATGACGGCGGCTGGTCGTTCACAGCGCGATCCGTGAACATCACGCTCCACGGTCCCTTCTCGCGGAGATACTGCGCAACTCCAGCAAGTAGCGTTCGGCCAAATTGAGTAGACGTTTCAATCACCAATGCCACGCGAGGCAACTTCGCCAGCGATATCTCTTTCACGCGGGGTCTCCCAAATTCAGCATGGTCGGGAAGGCACTTGCCAAACGATTCCTCTGCTCTAGATGTACGCGAATACGAGAAATTAGTCATTCGATGGGAAGAGCACGAGATAAACGCCAAAGTAAACGTCAAGATTTTCGTCGTCTCCCGTCGAAGGAGAATGCACCGGAGATATTGGATCCAAGAGATTCGACTCAGAATTTATGAAGAGATGGAGGCAGCGTGGTCGACCATGACTACCTTGTTTCTTCCTTCACGTTTGGCGCGATAGAGAGCAGCATCAGAGTGGCGGAGTAGAAGTTCGGAGGTTTGACCATCCTGGGGAAAGATCGCCGCCCCGATAGAGATGGTAACGCTGCTGTACAGATCGTTATCGAGTTCAGTACGAAGATTCGCAACTGCCTTGCGGATCACCTCAGCTCGGTTAAGGGCGGCATCGGGAGTGATATCGGGCAGGATGATGGTGAACTCTTCGCCACCATACCGGCAGACCAGATCCTCGGTTCGTACGCAGTTGCTGAAGGTATGGGCGACCTCTTTGAGAACGGCGTCCCCGGCAGAGTGGCCGAACTGATCGTTCAATTTCTTGAAGTGATCGACGTCGATCATCAGGACGGCGAGGGATCCCTTGCGCCGGGTGGCGCGCGCTAGCTCGCGTTCGAGGGCGATCTCGAGAAAGTGACGATTGAACAGGCCGGTGAGGCCATCGCGAATGGACTGGTGCTCCAGCTTTTTTCGCATCTCGAGGGAAGCAAGTGCCATTGCGGTGAGCTGGACAAGTTGGCGAATGCCTTCTGTGCGGCTTTCAACGATCTCTCTGGCTGTTTCGTGGGGACAGCCGATGTAGAGGACTCCGATTGTGTCACCGTGAGCGACGAGGGGGACGCAGAGATAACAGCCAGGAGTGGACCCGATGAAGTGGCTGCAGTCGATCTGTGATGCTCCAGGAGCACGCCAACGAAGCTGCCCGGAACGCAAGCCGCAGCAGGTTTCGGGCGGGAAGATCTCGGCGATGCCGGGGCCGAGGTCGTTTGCACTCCAGCTGGATACGGTTTCGACCATATTTCGAGAACTGTTGATGATGCAGAGGGAACCGTTGGTGCCGGGGAGCAGCTCGGAGAAACGGAATGCTGCGGAGCGGTGGACCTGAAGAGCGTCGGTGCAGAGCTGCAGGTCATCGCGGGTAATCGACAGAAGCTGCACCTCGCGTGCATGGTTCTGGAGCGTCTGAACACTGTCACTAAGCTCTTGATTGGTCTTGGCTGCTACTTCGGCGATGCGACCGCGTTGAATGGCGTCGCGCAGCAGAAGGCCGAAAAGGACGATGAGGGTTGAGAAGCATATACCCGCCAGGGCGAACTCGGTAATGGTTGAGATTTGGGAGCGGTGTTGCGTAGCCTCATCTCTCTGTTTTAGTAGCCCCTGTTCCTGGAGTGCCATGAGAGAGAGTATCTGTTGGCAGTGCAAGACATGCGCATCGACATGCAGCAGGTCCGGAGGATTTGTGTTGAGATCGTGGACAAGCGCGGTAGAACAGCTATCCAGTTCGCTCAGGTTGGAGGCCTGGCTCGTGTTATCTGTAATGAGGTTTCGCAGACGAGTGACTCGAGTGCTAAGTTGTATCGCGTTCCGGCGTGAGTTGGAGAGCTGAATCTCATCCTGTGTTACCCGATAGAATCTACCGCCAGATTCGATACGCTGGGTCAGGTCGGAGGCGCTTTGAATCGAGAGCAGGACCTCCTGGGTATGCTCGGCCCATCGGGCCGCAGAGATAAGGCTTTGCGTATTTCGAAAGAGAAAGAACGCACTTCCTGCTATAAACAGGACCGATCCCAGGGCAGCCAGCACGATCAGCTTGATAGCCGTGGTCGATTTGGTAGATTCATCCATGTGGTGGTCTCCAGCCCTCGGAGTTTTCAAAATGATAAATGCGTCCTTGCATCAGGGAATAAGAAGAGGCCTCAAACCGGTTCGCCGGTCAAGCCCGGTTGGGCCCATGATGGAATCCAGCGACTGGGGATGAGTGACGTAACGAAGGTAAAAGCCGACACGGCTGTTGACATAGTCGCGAGAGTTATCGACGGTAAAGAATCCACCTACATGCCAATGCTCGGTCATCAGGTAAGAGCCTTCCGCTTCCAAGTTGTAGTTGGCACCCACGTTGGTTTGTTCTGGCAGGTAAGGATTGTTGTTTGCGACCTGCATCCCGTGGTCGAGCGGATAGTAGGGCGCGGCATCTTCCTGGAAGGCCTGAAGCCCGATGGATCCGGCAGCGCGATAGTGGAGCCGAGTTCCATAGTGCCCTTCGAAGGTGAGAGGGATGTTGCTGAGCAGATAAGCTCCGGGAGAGAAGTAGCCTCCATTGCCATAGGTGAAGAGGCGTTGATTGTTGGCAAAATGCATGCCGAAGAGGTTCATCCCAAGGGTCAGCTTGCCATACTCCGGCCTCTCCCAGGCTGACCAGTAAGCTCCAGCGTAACCGTCGATGCGAGTGTTGGAGCGAATGTTCCGGCCGGTGATGTACTGCCCCCCGCCAGCGATGTACCAGCCGGAGGAGGCATTCCCATGGTTAACCTGGATGGAGCCTGCGTTGGCGATGACTCCTCCCCAGATATTCCCATTGCTATTGAGGGAGCTAGAGCCGGGGTCACGGAGTCCGGCGTAGGAAAGTTGCGAGTCTTCGATGGGCTGGCGATCGAAGGTGACGGTGACGGGGCCAGCATCCGGCTGGATCAGGAGGCGTCCGGTGACGTTTTCAACGAGGAAGCCATGCGGTGTGTAGCCGATGGCGGCTCCGAAGCTTCGAGTTCTGAGCTGCAATTCACCGCCGATTCCTGCAGAGGATTGGGCATTGGCGATGGTTCCGGAGGGAAGGGTTCCAAGCTGAAATGTCGTGTCGGAACCAGTAGCGCCGCCCTGTAGAAGAGTGGGATGAACAATAACGGAGAGTCGCGCTCCGTTGGCGATCATCGAAGACTGTTCGATATCGGCGGTGAAGATGGTGAGGCGGTCGTAGCCAGGCTGGCCGCTGTGGAAGCCTACCCAGGATCTTCCTCCCAGGTAGGGGCTGGACGCAGCCTGAATCGCATCGAGATGCTGCTCCATATCCTCACGAGGACTTAGCTGACGTGGCACTACGACTGCGGAGCCGGTGAGCGGAGGTAATGGCTCTGCAGGCGTGGGAGGAGGTGTGAGCACGGCGACAGATCGAGGGCTGTCGAGAGTATCGAGGTTCTGAGTTGCGCGCGGAGGGAGCCATGCATTCGACCGTGGAGCAGGCGAGGGTGGGCTCGCAGGCAAGGGCACATCTGTGGCAAGCGAGGGAAGAATGGTGGCGCGGCTGCTCGTGAGGCTGGCAGAAGAGGTTGGCCGCGAACTATGCTGGCGCGTAGGAGCCTGTTCGATTGCATCGAGCGGGAGATCGCTGTCGGAGTTATCGCTGCCGTACGTAGGATGGTTCGTCGATAGCGTGGATCGCCTGGCTTTATTGGTTGGCTCGAGCGGCGGAAGCGCGTCGTCGTTATCCGAAAGCGTGTCGGTTAATGGAGAGCTCCAGTCAGGGCTGTTTCGAGCTTCGCGGGAAGCTCTCTGATTTAGAGGAGGGAGAGAGGACTTCGCTTCTGAAGGTAGATCAGAGAGATTGGATTGGCTCCCGGTGGAGGAGCGCGCAGGCCAGAGGGTCTGCCGGTCATCGGAATTCTCTCTTCCTGAAGAAAGATTTGAACCGGAAGTATTGCCCTGGGAGCTGAGCATACTGAACAGCTCCTGCGTGGCAGATAGCTGCGATGTGTTGGAAAAACGTGCTTGCGATGAGGTTAGCTCATCGATGGTGGGTGGACCGGCAGCCTGCAGGGCTGCGCGATAGTATGCCGCGGCGCGGCGTGAGTCGCCACGCTGCTGTTCGAATTCGCCCGCAAGCTGGAGGATCTGCGCATCGCGTCCGAACCGGTCAAGTGAGGTCTGAAGCCAGGCCTCGGCTTGCTTACGGTTGCCTGCGGCGAGAGCGGCGCGGACGGCCGAGGCGCAGATGGCTTTATCGGCCTGCGAGATATCTTCGCGGGCATAGAGCAGCACGGCGCGTTTTGGATCGCCTGCCTCGACGTAGGTATCTGCCAGAGCATTATTGACGGAAGTATCGGAGGGAAATGCACGCAGCGCTGTAGAGAGGATGAGCACCGCGGCTTGCGGCTTACCCTGCTGGCGGAATTGTGTCGCGCGCTTAAGAGCCCAGCTGGTCCACAGGCGTGAAAGCTCTTCCTGTTGGTCCGGGGTCAGGTCGTCTTCGCTGTTCAACTGTTGGATAACGTCTGACAGCCGTTTATTAGCACCGGCCTGAAGGTAGAGCCAGCCTTCCTGAATCTGGACCGAAGCGGGAGGCGCGATGCCCTGTTCGCTGTAGATGTCGTTAACGCGATCGATAGCTTCGGCCGCGCGGCGACTGTTTCCCGAGGCACTGTAGACGGCAGCGGTGGCTTGCAGGTAGTCGGGATCATCCTGCAAAGAGGAGTTGATGTCCTCCGGCATCTGCTGGATCTGAAGGAGGGCCTCACGGTCATGACCCGTAGCATGGAGTCCCTGGATATATCCGATCCATGCCTGCTTCGACTCTGGATGCTCATCTGCGATCCGCTGGTAGAGCTGGGCGGCGCGCTCTTTATTGCCATCTGCCATCTCAACGGATGCGAGCTGAAGTTGCAGAGAGAGAGAGGGATGAATCCGAATTGCTCGCTGAATGGTAGAGCGAGCCGCGTCGATTTGGGACTGCGATTGATAGATGCCTGCGAGCATCGATAGAAAATCAGTATCGTTCTGAGCCACGGATGAGACCGCGGAGGGCATCGCCTGGAAGGCGCGAAGCGCTTCGGCATCCCGCCCAGCCAGGTGTTCGGCCGTGACGACACCACGCCAGGCGTTGCTGTTCTCAGGATCGGTCGCGAGTACTCTTCGATAACTATGGACGGCGTTGTTGTAGCGTTTGGCCGCCATCATCAAAGAAGCGTACTGAAGCTGCTTCGAGGCAGAGGTTTCGCTTTCGTCGCTGGATTGGACCAGAGCAAGAGCGCGCTTGAGGATGCGATCGGACTGGGCCTGCTGACCGACGCTGGCGTAGTCGGTCGCAAGCGCTCCCAGGAACTCGACATCGGCCTCGAGTTTGGTTCGGAGCTCAGCTGGTGTGAGTTCGGCGGTCTTGACGGCGTCAGCTCGTTGACCAGCCTGCGACTGTGAGAGAAAGAGAGATCGCCAGGCAGGGAGAGACCTGGCATCGAGCCGAACTGCCCGCTGCAGATACGGGATAGCATCCTTCGGGCGATTCGCGCGGAGAAGAGTTCCGCCAATTGCCGTAAGAGCATCGGGATTGTCAGGCTTCATCGCGACCGCATTCCGATATTGCGCGATAGCCGCATCGTTATCGTTTGCGTCCAGGGAAGACTGTGCCTTGCCCATCGTCTGCCAGAAGCGCGAGGTCTCCAGCGCCTGAGAGACATTCGGGTCCCGGTCACCTTCGGCGCGAGCACGTTCGAACTGTTGCACCGCCTGGTCGAAGTTTTGCTGGCGCATGCTGACGAACCCAAGCCCTGCATAGGCCTGACCATGTGTGGATTCGCGGGCGAGGGATGCGCGGAAGTGCTGCTCGGCAGAAGAGAGATTACCGCTGTTAAGGGCGCGGAACCCTGATGCCAGCTCCGAGGTGGCTGCGGCGGTGGGAGTTCGTGGTGCAGACAACGGGGTTGCGGCGGCGATCACCGGAGGAGCAGCCCGGGCGCGCTGGTTCCACTGCGCGGCTTGCTTGAGAGCAGACTGCGCTGTGACATCCGATGGATAGCGCTGCAGGATGGTCATACCCTCCTGCCGAGTGGCAGCGTCGTAGGTGAGGACTCGTCCGAGGGTGAGGGAGTATCGCTCGTCGGCTGGGAACTGTTGCGCCAGTTTTCGGAGACCTTCGATGGCATGACCGCGATCAGAGGGCGTGGCGGCTTCGGTGTCGTAGTAGACGAGAGCGATCTGGCCAGCGGGCGGATTGTTGCCGTAGAGCTTGCGATAGATCTCCATTGCCTGGTTGTATTGACCTGCCTTGGAGAGCGCAGACGCCTGCTTAAGGAGGTCCGCATCTGCAGGCCGGGCCTTTGTCCCCTGCAGTTGGCCAATTTCGGTCGAGCTGGCTCCGAGCTTTTTCAACCGTTGGATATAATTTTCTGATTCCTGCTGATGTCCGAGCTGCGCTTCCACAGAGGCGAGGCTGCGGAGAGCCGCCATATTGTTTGGTTCCGAGACAAGGACCTGCTTCCAGGTCGAGGCTGCAATATCGAGATGGCCGCTCTGGGCCTGGGTTTTGGCACGATCGAGGAGGATCCGGATGGCAGGCGAGTCCGCAGCCCAGGCCGTCGCGGGAGGAAGGATCATTGTGCAGGCTGAGACGAGCAATACCCTGCCTACCATCTGTGGGCTTATCTTCGCCATGAGACCTCTAAATCTCCGTTGCTCTGAATGCGATATCGATGTTCTGTGTAACCAAGGGCAAACATGGCCAGATTCTGATCGTAGTAGCGAGGAGGGTTTCCGTAGAGACCTGTACGTGGCGTCCACGCTGATGTCAGCCGCTTCTCCTGCAAGCGAGCGGCATCGGGCTCCTGCGCGGCTTCAAGAAAAGGAATCAGCGCTGCAGAGAAGGAGATAGGACCGATGCCGTGAACGGCGGGCGATCCCTCGCCTGCAAATTCAGGAGGAACGGAATGGGATTTCATGTACGAGGTCATTCCGTAGAGGCTCTTCAGAATGGAATCGCGGCCAGGAATCGTTGAGGGTGTGAGCCCTGCCCAAAGATAGACGCGGATCGCGTCGTAGCTTCCGACGGTCTGTGATTCGCCTGAATCAAGCGCGGCAGTTGGACTGATGGTTCCATCGGATTCCACCCTGAGCCAGTCGGTTGCGAAACCCTGCACCGTTGCCTTTTGAATCAGCGTAGGTAGCGATGCCGCCATAGCCTTCCATGGTCCCTGCGGCTGTGCCTTAGCTGCGGCCTCGAAGAGAAACGGCGGCATATAGCTCGCGTTCGTGACGATGGCATCGTCGTGTTCGAAACCATCGTGAGCAGGAAGCAGGATGGGGAAGGCGTGATTACGCGAGACCTCCCTGGACGCGATCTGCTTGAGCAGGGCGTCGCCGGCCATGGTGTATTCGTGACGCTTCCAGAGGTGTCCGGCCTGAAGCAGGTCGTAAGCTATCCATAGATCGGCGTCACTGGCGGAGTTGGGGTCCTTCACTCCCAACGTTCCATCGGGTTTGCGACCCCAGCTCCATGCTGGAAGGTTGTTCTGCAGATCGCCGTTGGCCAGATTGCTTACCGTCCAGCGATAGAGCAGATCGAAGCTGGAGGAATCGTTCGCCACCAGAGCAAAGAACATCGCATAGCTCTGTCCTTCTGAGGTGGTCAGGTTGTCGCGGTCATAATCGACGACGCGGCCGTCCTTCTGGATGAAGTGGTCCTGGTACCGAGTCCAAAGCTGCCACGCAGGCTGAGGGGGAGGTGGAGGAAGGACTCCCAGAAGCGCCAGGGCAAGGAGGATCTTCATGCCATATCTCCGCGAAGTCTTGCTTCTGCCCGATCCTTCAGGCGGGCGTGTACCCAAGGGGCGCACAACATTCCTACAATGAAGGGAAAGAGTACGCCGATCCACGGAGCCTGATGCATTCGGGCGCGAAGCCGAGCGAGCGCGGTGATGCGACCTACGTAATAGACGGTCGGATCGATAGAAAATGAGTCGAACTCTGCTCCGTGCTGAATCGAGACATTGCCGTTGATCTGTCTTGAGGAAGAGACGTTGAGGAATTCCGGAAACGTATCTGAGGTTCCCTTTCCAAGGACGACCATGACTACCGACCGATTTCGCCCTGAAGGAGACTTCGTCATCTCGATCACGGAATCGAAGGGGCCATTTAAACTGCGATCCAGTCTCGACTCCTCCTCTGTTCCCTGCAGATCGGAGAAGGACTCCGGATCGAAACGAGAGATCCTCGTCCAGAGGGTCTTGAGCAGCGAAAGCGTAGTATCGACGCGATGAGAGAGTCCGCCTTCTTCGATCGAGATTGGTAGAGCTGCAGTAACCGCTGGAGTAGTGAGGATATCGTTCTCGGTCCCGATCACCAGAAGATCTTTATCCTGCTCGAAGCTCTTCGCATTCCCAACCTCGAATCGGGTAGCGGGATATCCGGTCTGCGCGCCGAAGTAGGCAAGCAGGTCGAGCATGGTTGTGATCTCGCGAGCAGAAGGATGCTCGGGCAGCACCACAATGGTGCGCGAGAGACCGGCAAAACGCGTGAAGGGAAAGCCCGCGTTGGCGAAAAGCTCAAGATCCGGCATCGCGGTCCAGTGAGGAAATTCATGGAGGTCCAGGTTCGACGAGGGCAGGATTGTGCCGGACGCATTGGATGGTGGAAGAGCGGCGCAGAGATCACGACGGTCTTTGTTGGCAAAGATGAATTGAAACTGCAGCGTGTTCGCAAAGGGGCGAAGATAACCGACCGGCACCGGGATCTCAGTGCTCTGGACTGCGTTGGCGCTAACCTTGTGTGAGAGCGGAAGATACGTCACCTGCGATCCGTTGGCGACGACTCTCATGTATGCACTTTGCGACGGGGAGAGATGAGTGGTGCTGTACTGCAGATGAAGCTTCACCGAATCCTGATCTCCGAAGTAGAGATCGGGAGGAATTCGTACGTAAGAGATGATCGGCTGTGAGCCGTCCGTGCTGAGCTCGTTGGTCTGGGTGTAACTCCACAAGGACGAAGGCGTTGTGGTCTGAACCCAACGCGGAGAATCGCCGACGTGACGCGCCGGCGGTAATGGAGCTGGGACGACATCAGCCATATCGCCGCTAAACTTCTTGCCGACTGAAAGAGTCTGGGCAACGGCAAGGACCTGGTCGTCGCTGTCCGCGCTCACGATAAGAACCCGGCTGAGGTGATCGATCGGGTTCTCGATCATTTGCAGGCGCGCCCCTTGAGGATGCTGACCAAGTGTGGCTAGCAGGGGCGAGTCGCTACGAGCCACCACTACGACGTTACCGGGAGGCAGAGAGCCGAGAGCAATAGGAAAGGTGAGGTGATGAGAGTTGGCCTGGACACCAAACCAGGAGGCAAGTGCTCCAGCAGCCTTCAGCAGCGTTGCCGATGGAGAGGAGTCGATCGCAAATTGGATCGGAGTAGAGGATATGGTCTGGTCCTTCTCGTAGAACGGAGCCGGAAGCGCCGAAAGATCATTCGACATCGGCAGCAAAACCCCGCCGATCTCGAAGGTGGAGCTCTGGTCGATCCTGGCCCACAATCGCTCGTCTGTCGGATCTTCGCACTTTGCAACATAGTGGCCACGAAGATGAATCTCGAGTGTATTCTGCGAGGCGATAAGATCCGCCGGGACGGGGATATCAGCTGTCAGGTCGGATGCGCCGGACCTTGCGGCATCGGGTGGCATCACCAGATTGTTGAGAGTGGTGTCGTTGAAGGAGACCGTCAACAGGCTTCTCTCGGGAATCATCTCGGGAGAGAAGTGATAGCGCAGATGCAGTATGCCGTTTTGCGCAACCTGTGATGCGCTGAGAACAAATGACGTCCTGGAGGACGCATCCCAGCCTCGGAGCGAGATGCCGTTGTTGTATCCGGCGTCGGCAAGCGAGATGGTGCTGTGGAAGGTGTGCGAGGGAATCGGCTGCGGAATGCGTTGCGCGTGGAGCCTGGGCGAGGCGAGCGGCAGAAGGCACAATAGGAGGGCAGCCGCGATCTCGGCTTCCCGGTTTACTAACTTCTCCTTGCGGCTGGGAAGGAAACCTGTGAAGGAATAACGGATGCCGCGAAGCGAGAGCCGGATAATAGCAGCGAGGCTTTTTAATGGGCGGTCCCGAGGATGATCTTCGGTGAGCCAGGAATCCGCCCCCGAATAAAGGACTAATGTGAGTGCCTCTTCCTGTTCGAGCGTCAGCTGCCTGTACTGAAACCGCAGGCTGCTGCCGTTATTGCTGACAATCTTGGCGGGGAGCACGACCGCATTGTCGCCCGTGTAGATGATGTCGATCAGGGCACCTTGCTCGAGCAGGGTGCCCTGTTCAAGGCCGATGGCTCCGCCTCCCAGAGAGAGATCAGAGGAGATTCCCGAGATTATCGCTCCGCTTAGTGTGCGGATGGAAACGATCATCTTACGGTTAAGGCGCACACTGCCTCTCCGCTGCTGAGCCTCCACCGCAACGGCATTGGCCGTGCCGAGGATGACACAGTTGAAGATGATCCAGAAGACGTTCATCAGGACAGCGCCCTTGTGGTCGGCGTTAAGAACGAAGAATCTCCAGGGTGCCATCGCAAGACCGAGATAGTTAAGCAAAAGCAGAACGCCGTAGGGGCGGGCGATGGTCTTATCGAAGTATCGATCCTTAACGACTCCGCCTTTGGCGGTCACGTTGAATTTGCCCAGCTTGGGGTTGACTAGAGCCAGTAGCGTCGGCCCCAGGATGTACGGGGCGAGTACAGTTTCGTAGATCTCGTTCCAGAACGAATAGCGATATTTTCCCTGAAGACGCGAGTTAGTCAGGGTAGAAAGAACGAGGTGAGGGATGGCATACGCGGCGATCGTAATCCACAGGCCCGGGATATTGCGCAGACCGAAGAGCATGTAGACCAGCGGGGCGGTAAGAAAGATGAGTCGCGGCAGAGCATAAAGGAAATGCACCATCGCGTTGAAGTAGCAGAGCCGTTGGGCGAGCTTGAGTCCTCGTGCGAACAGGGGGTTATCCGTACGCAAGATCTGGATCATTCCTCGTGCCCAGCGGATGCGCTGACCTACATGAGCCGAGAGGCTCTCGGTGGCCAGTCCCGCGGCCTGAGGTCGGTTGATGTAGGCGGTATTCCATCCGCGCAGCTGCATACGCAGGGAAGTATGCGCGTCTTCGGTTACCGTCTCGACAGCGATCCCGCCAATCTCATCAAGGGCTGACCGGCGAAGGATGGCGCAAGAGCCACAGAAGAAGGTGGCGTTCCAGAGATCGTTGCCATCCTGTAAGAGGCCATAGAACAGCTCGCCCTCGTTGGGGACAGTTTTGTAGCTTCCGAGGTTCCGTTCAAACGGATCCGGGGAGTAAAAGTGATGTGGCGTCTGCAGCATTCCGAGCTTCTTGTCTCTCAGAAACCACCCGGCGGTAACCTGGAGAAAGCTTCTTGTCGGCACGTGGTCGCAATCGAAGATGGCGACCAGGGGAGAGGTCATACGCTTCAAGGCGCTGTTGATGTTGCCTGCCTTGGCATGCTGATTGTCGGGTCGTATGACGTAGCCGATGTCAATCTTTTCGCAGAAGTCACGAAACTCCTGCCGGCGACCGTCGTCGAGGAGATAGACGTGCAGCTTATCGTTGGGATAATCGATGTTGATGGATGCGAGAGCTGTCGAACGAACGACAGAAAGAGGTTCGTTGTAGGTGGGAATCAGAAGATCCACGTCAGGCCACTCGTCGATGTCATCTGGAAGAGGTGCCGGTGGCCGACGTAGCGGATAGATCATCTGGATGAAGCCGAGCAGAAGGATCGAGAAGGCATACATTTCGGCCGCTAGCAGCAGAAACGTGAAGAACAGCTCAAGGATGCGCAAGTTGCTGCTGGGGTCGGTTACAGCCTCATAGACCTGGGTGACGCGCCAGACGGCGTACCGGCAGGTGGTCAGCATCGACGCGACGATGAGCATGAGGGTCGTCACGTAGGCTTGGGAAAAGGTGTAGAGTGCGAGGCCGATAAGGAGAGTCAACGAACCGACGATGGCCTGTTGTTTCCAGTCAAACCGTAGAGTTACGCACTGGTAGGCAAGCACGGCGACGATAATGTAAAGAATGGTTCGTCCAGTCCGTCCTGCAATACTGTCGTTGGCTCCGAGGTGGCCCCACAGCTCACGAGCCTTTTTCATCTCTCGTTCCATCTCCGTTGAGTTTTGGTATTCGCAGCAGGTTTGGGAATCTCAAGCCACTGCGCGATTTCGCTGCACACCAACGTAGCCTGCGATTTTGGAGCGAAGAAGGGCAGCACGACGCCCTCGGAGAGAGACTCTTGGATCTCCACCTGCCGGTAGATGGGTTTTTTGAAGATCTGATGATCGAGTAGCTGGTTCAAGTTGGTGTAGACGGTCTTCGCGACTGGAGATTCATCCATCTGATTGACCACATACAAAACCCGCTCGGGAGGATTAGGAAGCGTGCTGAGCATATCTTTTACCGCTTCGGCATATCTCACGGCCGAAGGGTCCGGAATGAGAGGTATGAGCAGAATTTGGCACTCGGCGAGACAAGTCACAAGCTCCTGTCCGGAGACTCCACTGAGATCGAACAGGATATAGTCAGCGGGATCGGTTCTCAGGTAGTTGTTCATCTCGGGGATTGGCAGATTATCGGGCTCGCGGCCAAGTATGCGGACGGGGAGATCCTTTCCCTCGGGGGGGAAAAACGAACGCATTCCAGGGCGGGTCGTTGTCGCTCCATAGTGAAAGGCGAGCGTGGGCCATGGAGCAGCATCGACCAACAGAACCCTTTTGTTGTGTTGCCACAGGATGCTACCGAGGCTGGCGACAAGCGTGCTTTTGCCTGAACCCCCCATGGGGGAGAAGATTCCAATCCGGACCTGCTCCGGACGTGACGAATCTGCGGCGGCAATCTCGAATTGTTCCGGAGGTTTAGGGCTTCGGTGACGGGCAAAGGTCCTGTAAGACGATTTGTCCAGACGAAAGCTGGAAAACAGTGCGTTTACGTCGCGATTTGATTCTGGATCTTCAGATTTCGTAATTGGCGGATCAGGCTGATTTGGTCTAGACATGTTACCTCCCCGTATACGTGAGGTATCCCGAACGGGCTGGGTCACACGAATTTAGTTACTAAAGATAGCATAAGTAACTATCGGTCAAAATCACATAAAAGTAGGAGAGGGGGATCGCTTTTAAAGGTCTTACGCGCACGCGATTACTCCATCGAAGCAGACGGAACAGTCGAAGATGCGGGCACGCCTTAAGTTAGGGCGAGGGTTAGATGAAATGTTTGCTTAATTGCTCTTATTTATTTAAGACCTTGGCATTTCGTTTACTAACCCTAAATGAACATGGGCATTGCAGATTCCAATCTCCAAGCTGCCCACAAATCTGCGCGTGTATAGAGACTTCAGGGGAGAACTCCAAATTCTCGACACGGAGACATCAATTACATCTTGATGTCAGACCAAATTTGTCGTAGTTGGTTGGATCCAACACCAATACTGAAAAATAAGAAGACCTATGCGGTTGTCTTTTGGCGAAGCTCCACGAAGGCTCTGAGATCGATAGCCCGAAGGTTGAGATCAACTGGCAGTCTAAAACGTCAACAGCAACTCCGGAACGACTACGTCTGCACCAATAGCACGCGGGTCCAACTCGGGTGCAAATTTCCGCTACGGAGCCCAAGAAGCACCAACGATTGATGAATACTTCTTCAGGACGAGAATGCGGCGCAGGCTGTTTTTTCATCTGGGTAGATGGTCGTGTATTTGGTAATTCCTACCATGGTGAAGACCTTCTGGAAGTGGGGCTTGAGGCCGAACGTCTGTATGATCTGACCGGTTTTGCTCGCGGCAATCAGCATCTGGATCACGAGAGCGATACCGCTCGAGTTGAGATAGTCCACGTCGGAGAAGTCGAGAAGGATACGCTTTGTCGTATTGGAGATTCCCTGATAGGTTCCAAGAACGGCAGCCTGGGATGCGCTGGTAATGTCACCTGCGAAACGAAGCACGGTGATCGGAGTCTCCCCGCATCTGATCTCTTCCATCTTCACCTGCGTCATTTTCTCCTGCATATCATTTCTCCTGCGCTTTTGAGTTATTGTTTGCCGGATGCAGGCGAATGATCATACGAGCATAGCTTCCTCGATGGGGCGAGCTGACCCACTCCACCTCGTCGACAAGGGACTCGATCAAAAACATTCCCATGCCACGCGCCGTTTCCTCTTCGTGCATCTTCTTATCGATGTCAGGCCGGACAGCGTGCTCTTTGGGCCCATCGCCTGTATCTACAACTTTGACTTCCAGCGAATTGGCATCCATGGAAAGGATGACACTGACACACAGTGTCTCATCGAGCTTGTTGCCATGTTCCATGGCGTTGATACAGGCCTCGGAAATAGCTGTCTTAAGATCCTCGATACGGTCAGCTCCGAAGCCCATCAGATGAGCGACGCTCGCGGCGGTATCCATGGCGACCTTTTCAAAACCGAGTCGTGACGGAAGCCTGAGTTCAATACTGCTTCTATGCTCATCCATCCGGTGTCTCTCCACTATCGGTCTCGGAATAATACGAGCGCAGTCATGTCATCGGATTGCTCTCGGCCATCAGAGAATGCTTCCAAAGTCTTCCAGAGGGATTCCAGGCTCTGTTCGGGAGACGGTTCGGAGCCGGATAGAAACGCGTCCAACAGACGAGCCTCACCGAACTCTTCCTCTCCGCAGAAGACCTCTGTCATGCCGTCAGTGTAGACCAAAAGCCTGGTTCCGGGACGAAATGAGAACTCTTCAGAGGCATAGCTAGAGAACGGCAGCATACCGATAGGTGTGCCCGAGGCAGAGATCTTGCGCACGGTTCCATCGCCTGCGATGAGGAAAGCGGGATTATGTCCCGCATTGACGGTCTCAAGAGTATGCGCTGCCGGGTCGAGTTGCAACATCATGACGGTGACGTAACGGCGCTGAGCCTCCATCCCTTCACCATAATGAAGCAGGTTCATGCGGGTGGCGATTTCGTAGAGGCTGAGGCCGGCATGGACCATGGCCCGAAAGGCAGAGCGAAACGAGGTTCCCACGAGGGCTGAGGCAAGTCCTTTGCCAGCAACGTCCCCTACTACGATGATGATCTCTCCCGAAGGCATGGCCATGATGTCGAGGTAATCTCCCCCGACCTCATAGCAGGTGATAGAACGGGCTGCCAGATGATAGCCAGGGATCATCGGCATCTGTTGCGGAACGAGGCTAAGTTGAACCTGGCGGGCTGCAGCAAGATCGCTTTCCACGCGTTGCCATTGAAGCGCGCGTTTGTGGAAGCTAGCGTTTTCGATAGCCACCGCTGCCTGAACACAGAGCGATTCGAGAAAGTCCAGCTCATCAAGGTCGAGCGTGCGACCGACGGGTATCACTACGACGAGCTCGGTAAATACGGCGCCCGGTTTATCGCAAAGAGGAAACCGCATCACTGGGCCGCAGGAGGGTTCGACATTTAACACGGGAGCGCCGGATGCAACCGCCTCCTGCAGTGCAAACGGTATGTCGCCATAAATCTGAGGCCAGGTGGAGAAGAACGCACCGGTGAGCTCTAGCTCCCGAACGACAATCTGAAGCGCGATATGGAGGACTTCGTCGAGCTCAATGGTCGAATGAAGTTGCCGGCTGGCTTCCAGAAGAGCCTGTAGACGAACGACCTGTTGTTGAGCCAGAAGAGCTTCACTTATCTCCATAGTGCATTTTCCCGGGCTAAAGATGTGTGCATGAGTATATGCCGAAAATTCAGCCCTTTATCTATGTATATGGGGTGCAGATAAAATCTGCTTCGATCTGACGCTCTCTTGTGTTTACAAGGCGATTCATCTAACTTTCATAGGTCGTCGTCCGCTAGTGAGGTCTATACTCCCCGATATGCCCGAACAGGAACTGTCATACAGTATTGCGAGTGGTGCTAAAGAAGATACAGTCATTTTGCACCTTACGGGCCCCTTCACGCTGACCAATATGTTTCAGCTTCAAAGCGAGCTTCGAAGCCTGAAACCAGCATGTCTCATCATGGATATCGCCGGAGTACCCTATATGGACTCTGCCGGTCTCGGCGTGATTATGAACTATTACGTCTCCGCACAGAACAACGGCCGCAGGTTCTATGTATGTGGGGTGAATGAACGAGTGAGGGCGCTGCTGGAGATGACGAAGGTCGATTCGGTGCTGCATCTTCGTGGTTCGGTGGAAGCGGCCGAAGCTGAGGTCTAAATCACTGGATTCCGGTGATTCGGGCTGAGCATACCCTTGCGTTTGCGAACGAATTTCCTCTGGCCCAGTGCAATTTAGTGCATGGATGTCTTTGGCAATGAGTGAAACAGGCCGAATTCATCATTTTATTTCGGCATAGAACGTGCACGCAGTTGTTCTGTTCATCCATTTCCAATTGGGCTCCTCTTTTCGTTGTGCGATTTAGTGCAATTGCTTTCCTTTAAGTCCCCCTTCTCAAGGAGAATTCGAATGCGAATGATGCGTTGTCTATTTGCCATCGCTTTGGTCTGTGGAGTAGCCGGATCTGCTAAAGCGGATGATTTTCGTATGGTTGTACTTGATCCTCCTCCAGCCAGCTTCCCCACATTTCCGATCTTCGATTCGCCGTTCACATTTACCTTTGCCCCATGCGCGGTGGGACAGCTACCCACGGGAACCCTGGGAACTTATGACGGATGCTTCTCTGGCGTCAATCGAACGGGCCAGGACTGGACGAGCCTGACCATGAACTTCAGCAATAACAGCGCACTCTCCAATGCTGCTCCAGCGAATTGCAGTCTGGATGGTGGTGGTCTGGATATCTTTGCGGCTCCCGGAGAAGGCAGTTGCGACCTTCAGAGCAATCAGCAGTATCTTCTGATTTTCAACGGCGGCATTCTTACAAACAATGAGAACTTCGTCATAGCAGAACAGGGCGTTGATCCGAACGATTTCCCCGAGGTGACTGCGTCATTTACGACGGCTTCTGCAGTTCCTGAACCGGAATCGCTCTGGCTCTTTTCCACGGGTATCGTGTTGGCCGGATCGCTCTTCAGCAAGCGCCGCGTTTCTCAGTCTTAGGCAAGTTCTGTAACTTGCGCTGTAGAGTGATTTCGTGCCCGGAGGAAGGCGTAACTACCCCGCAGGTTAGCCTTCTCCTCTGTACTTTAACGAGGTTTCCGGCAGCTTTACTGACGCAAGGCACGGTGCGGCCTTGCTCATGTATAGGCGGGCGGGCATAGCAGAAGCAGCATGTCGTATATTGTTCAGCATTCGCGACGTGAGATCGCAGAAAGCGCTTCTATGCTACGTATCGCACGAATCCTCATGCAGTCCTTTCTACCTGTGGTCCTGTGCGGTTCACTCTGGGCTCAGGACGCTGTGAGTAAGGTCACACCGGCCTCCCCGCAGGTTGTTAAGATCAATCTGGGTGAATCCTCGGCGGAACTGGCGGGGCCGTGGAAGTTTCATACCGGCGATGATCTGGTATGGGCGCATACGGACTACGACGACTCCACCTGGGACACGATGGATTTGTCGCCTCCCGAAGGCTCTGTCGATACGAGTCTGGGGATCAGTGGATATATTCCAGGCTGGACAGTTCGCGGATATCCACATTACACCGGGTTCGCCTGGTACAGGTTGAAGGTGGAGGTAAACGGCGCAGACCGCAGGCTTGCCTTGAAGATGCCCGCGGCCGCCGACGATGCTTACCAGGTCTTTGTGAACGGGACCCAGATCGGAGAGTTCGGAAAATTTACAGAGCACAGTGTAGCGGCATATAGCAGTCTGCCACTGTCGTTTCCTTTGCAGAAGTCTGTCCGCGACGGAGTGGTCACGATCGCAATCCGCATGTGGATGGACAGCGCCACTCCGTTCAATAGTCCGGATGCCGGTGGTCTCCACGGACCTCCCGTACTGGGATATGCCTCGGTCATCGGGGCTCTGGTCCGACTGGATTACGACGATATAGCCCATGACCTCGGCGCCGGTTTTCTGGAGATGCTGATCCTGATCATGGCATTGGTGATGGCGATTGCTCTGTTCTGCCTGGATCGCCAGGAAAAGTCTTATCTCTGGCTCGCCCTGGCATGTCTGGCAACCCTGTTGGGAAACTGCATCGTGGTTGCTGCCAATTTTGTTCCGCTTATCCCGCAAACCCTGGGAGTCATTCTGGCTGACGTGGTCCTGTTGCCCATGCGAATAGGTCTTTGGGTGTTGTTCTGGGGCTATTGGTTTCGGATACGGAGGATGAAACGTTTGCACCAGCTGGTGTGGCCCCTGGTTGCGATCCTGATGCTGGGAACGGCGATGTTACGACCACCTTTATATGGCCAGTTGATTCCCGTTCACTTCGCCAGTTCAATTCTTCCTTTGTTGCTGGTGGTCAAGTTGGGGCTGGGCCTGTTGTTGTGCGCCGTCGCTTATCGTGGATTCGTTCGCCAGCGGACAGAAGGTTGGATGGCTGCATTCGCTGTGTTGCTCGTGGTGATCTCAAACTACCAGCGTGAGCTTCGTCTCCTCCATATCAGGACGATCTTCCCATTTATGGGCTTCAGTATCTCGCTTGGAACCATATCAACGGTTCTATCGCTTCTGGTGATTACGGTAATGCTGTTGCGAAGGTTCGTCATGTCGCAACGGTTGAAAGAACAGTGGAAGATCGAGATTCAGCAGGCTCGTCATATTCAGGAGTTGCTGATTCCAAAGAAAGTTCCGACGGTTCGCGGACTACTGATTCAGAGCGAGTATCGTCCTATGCGTGAAGTAGGCGGCGATTTCTTTCAGGTTCTGCCAGCGGACACCCCAGATAGCGTGCTGGTCGTTGTCGGCGATGTCACCGGTAAAGGGCTTCAGGCGGGAATGCTCGTCGCGCTGATCGTAGGTGCCATTCAATCCGCTGCGCAACATAGCTCTGATCCGGCAGAGATTCTCAACGAAGTCAATAAACAACTTTGCGATCATCAAGAGGCGAGCGCTACTTGCCTGATCATGCGAATCGACTCGAATGGAAAGGTCTTGCTGGCAAATGCTGGCCATCTGCCTCCCTACCTCAATGGCAGGGAGATGAGCATGGAGGGTGCCCTGCCGATCGGGATTGTCTCGGGTTCGGATCTATCGATTACGTCGTTCGAATTGAAACAGAGCGATTCGTTGATCGTGATGTCGGACGGTGTTGTCGAGGCTCAGAATGCTAAAGGAGTGCTGTTCGGCTTCGAACGAACGAACGAACTTCTCCTTCGGCATGCAACTCCTAAAGAGATAGCGGAGGAGGCTCAGATGTTTGGCCAGGAGGATGACATTCTGATCCTCGAGGTGCGACGGGATCTGGCTCAGGTTCTTCAGGTACAAGTGGAGCCGCAGCTCGCAACAAGTTAGCAATGATGATTGTGGTGATGGCATACATCGCGCCATTTACGGCGTACCGCAGTGGAATCCGATAGATGCTCCGGGAAACAAAGGGATGCGGCCGAGCTTTTCTCTGGATGGAAGATGGTTGGCGCTCTCTTCAAATCCGACGGGAAGGTCGGAGATTTATGTGGTGGATTTTCCCAGTGGGTCGCAACGAGCGCGGATTTCGGCGAGTGGAGGGTTCAAGCCAAGGTTGCGCCGCGATGGTAAAAGAGTTGTTCTATGTTGCCGCTGACGAGAGCATGATGGCAGCGAAGATCGCTGTCGTCGACTATGCGGTGACTCGTGATGGCAGCGCTTTCTGGGAATGCACGTGACGTTGGTTCGGGCGACGTCGATATCGTTATGGTAGTGAACTGGTCAAGCCTCCTGCTGCAGAGGTCTTCTTCGAAAACCCTCTGGACATCGCTCGCGGCTGCACGCATCTCCCGATAAAGTGGCCTATTACATGAGTTATCGTCCCGACAGATCTAAGACGAAACGCTAGGGCGCTGCACTTCACGATTCGATGCTAGACTTGCCGCAGGCCAATCCTTCAACTGAACCATAGATCTCCCCCGAAGGAGTACCATCTCATGGGCACTCTCTATCGCAGAAAATATCTAGTCCTGCGGCACTGGCTGTTTCAAAATTCCCAGACAGATTTCACTCGATTCAAGCCCGCCGAAGAAGGGTTAAATGGCGACCTACGTCCTACAGATTCTTTTTTCTTTAGGATAAAGGCTCAAATTGGCACTCATAGCCAGTACCAATATCGCGACAAGTATGTTTCTCAAAACATAAACGCCCATGGCATGGCTTCTTTGGGGTGACTCGGCGGCCATTTGTTGGCGCTTTCTTTTGCGTAATTGCGTTCTTCTGATAGGTAGTATCCGCACCGCCTCTCCAGCACTACTGGAATTGGTGCTCTTAGGAGAGCGACATCTGTCTCCCTTTCGTTGCTGATCCGACCATCAGCTCACGCCACCCTCTGACAGCTCGTCTACACTATCAATGCGACCAGCCTCCGCCGGAACGCCTCTGTCCTGGCTCGCTCAGGGAACACCCAAGGACGACCCACCATGCAGGAGCCCCTCCCCACCGGAGTCCCCACTCTCCCCGCTCCCCGCTTTTACATTACCGGCCGCCAGCCGCTCCGCCCCGGAGCCATCCTGCTCGCAACCGTTGCCGCCGTTGGTGCGCTCTCCTTGGTTCTCTACGCCCTGCGTCACACCGGACATCCACCTCTCACCCCCGGCGGCACCGGGGCTGCCCGTTCCGCCAGCGCTACATCCGGAGCCGCCCCGGCTGCAAACGAGGAAGACGACCCATCCCAGATCGACACCATCGTCCTGGGTGATCCTGCCGACGCTCCTGTACCCTCTCGTCCGGGAGACCACGTCAGCCCTGTTCATCCCACCATCCTCGTTCACCTGCCCCGCTTCGGCGACCAAGTGGGCCTCATCCCCGACACCCCTGCCGGCCGCCTCCTCTATGGCTGGCTTGCCGCCTTCAACCAGGCAAGCTACTCTGCGCTTGGCAACGCTCTGCCCAATGCCGCGCTCGCCTCCGTGGCCGCTGCACAGATCGAGCTCCGGCAACAGACCGGCGGCTTTAACCTGCTCTCTGCCAAAGAGGTCCAGCCCGGAGTCCTCGTCTTCCGCCTCCGCGATCAGACCCCCTCGGCGAACGAGGTCCTCGGCACCCTCCAGATGCGTCCGAACTCCAGCCCCGCTGCCATCACGAGCTTCAGCCTCCGCGCAGTTCCCCCACTCCGCCAGAACGTCACCACGGAGGACGCTCCACTCTCGACAACCTCGCCGTGATAAGTCGGCAATCGCCCTCAAGCCGGACCCCTCTGCACGCTAACTCACACCCTACAGTTTCTCGCGCGGCACAGCTTGCCACGTTCAATCGACGAACTTCTGTGAACACAAGTGACAAAGGGAGTACGATCTCTGTCGCATCGTTAATCAATAGCTTCCCCGCTCGTCGGGTTGGCCATCGTGGGCATTTGGGCCTGGCAATTGCAATAAAGGCGTTCAAGGCGTGAATTGGCCTGAAAGCAGCTATTGAGAACGACCTGCGTTCTCTTCGATATGAGTCGGAAACATGCACTCCACGCGCATTTCCTGCGCAGTGACGCACTGTGGTGTACCGACCGTCGTAATCAGCGAGAAGTAAGAGAAACGTTCGTCACCTCGCCGAAAGGTGATAGGCAACACAGGGCTCTGAGGCGCCAGCGGTGGCTTTAACGCTGCGACTCCGGGATATTTCCGTAGCCTCTCCAGCAGCTTGGCGAGTCCCGCATTCACTACCTGCCCAACCGCCTCTCGCCGAACTCTTTGCAGCAGGCTGGCTGCAACCTTGTCCCACTCCTCAACAAAAGGCCGCATCCCGCTGGATCAAACATCAGGTCGAGAAGATTGCGCGGCTTTAGTCTCGCCTCCAAATCAATGAATAAGCCAAAGAATCGTGGCGCGGACTCATTGGTTCGAATCACATTCCAGTACCGATCCAGAACAAGCGCGGGATGTGGCTCATGTTGCTGCAGCATCCGGTCGATCGCCCGTGTCACGATAGCCATCTGCTCGGCATCCATACTCTGCTCGTTGTAAAGCTGAGCGTATCCTGACGCAAGCAACAGAACATTTCGCTCGCGGAGCGGAATGTTTAAAGCATCTGAAACGATCGACAGAAAATCCCGGCTGGGTATGCTTCGCCCACTCTCGACAAAGCTCAGGTGGCGTTGCGAGAACCCGGTGTCCAGCGAGAGATCGAGCTGGCTCTTGCCGCGCTCCTGTCTCCAGTAGCGCAGCAACTCTCCGAGCTGAGGAACTGCGGAAACCGAGTGTGTTTCCATTCGATTGCCTCCGTCAGAATTGGATGGTGCGAGTGAAGCCATACGAGCACTGGACTTTGCCTGGTCTCGTTCATTCGTCGTCATCCTCGCCAGGCGTATTCCTGAAGTGGATCTTCAAGCGTCGGCTTGGCTACGTTCCCAGCATAGTTGGTGATCGTTGAGGCCGCGACTACGGTGATGACCTCCAGAACTTGTTCTTTTGTGAAGCCGGTACTAATGAACGAATCGAGTTCCTGCTCGCTCAAATGTCCTCGCTTTTCTATCAGCGCCTTTGCCAGGGTAGAGAGTGCAGCGAATCGCTGGTTGCTGGCCGTCCGCCACTCGCGAATCGCCTCGGTCTCTTCAGAACTTACTCCCTCTTTGCGCGCCAGCGCGGTGTGGAACGCGACGGCATACGTACAAGAGTTCGCGACTGCGTCCGCCAAGAGAACAATCTGAATCTCCTGCTCAGTAAGACTGCTGCTATGTACCTGCTGGAACACCGCAAGGAAAGCGGTCGCGAGTTTCGGCGAGTTCGCGATTGCGCCGGCCAGGTTGGGAATAACACCAAATGCCTGCTGCAACTGTTCGAGCACCAACTTCGACTTTTCCGGCGCAGATGCGATCGTGTGAATCTGATAGGCCTGCATGTGATTCTCCCTGTGAGCTGTAGCGTCGCAATCAATCCTGTACATCTACAGCCTCAATATCGAATAGATTGAGAGGGGCAGCAATTACCCCACAGGTAATCGTTTGGCGCAATCAACCCCCTTGATGCAATCCAGCCTTCTATCGCCAAATCGTCATCAGAGACTCAACTCCGAAATCCTCGGGACACGCGTCTTGTAGAGCCAGAGAGAGTCTTTGCAGGTCATTGGTGCTTTGGAGATACGTTCTGCAAATCTCCAAATATCGGTTTGAATCAAGACAATTCAACTGTCAGATCTCCGAGAGTTGCTAACTCGTCCAGAGAGACGCAGCGGGCACGCATAGCCACCGCTAGTTTCTTTGCTCGTTCCAAGGGATACTCCGAATTTTCAGTATTGATGACAAGCGCTGGGCAACTCAATTCGGATGCGGCTTCAAGGGCATCTTGCCATGGATCTTCTCCGCGCAGCGGGAAGTTGGCCCGACCATCCGTTATGACGATGAGTAAGGTCTTGGGTGTCACACAACTTTTTGCTAAAGCAAGGCCGTGTCCCAGTGGTGTACGACCGCCTGTGGGGAGGTATTCGAGGGATGCGAACGCATCTTCAAGACTGGAGGTCGGTTCTAGCACGAGCTCCGCGGAAGAACCGCGGAATACGATGATTGCAGTTTCATCACCGGCCCTGAATGAGCGGGTCAACAGACTTACGGTCGCACCCTTCACTAGTCGCATTCTCTCGTGGACAGCGTGTGATCCGCTGGAGTCGATCACAAAGAGATAGCGAGTGCCAGCGCTCGGCTTGCGCACACGCTCGTGTAAATCGATCATTCGCGGTTGAACCGACCCGGTCTCTCGCAAGGAATGGATTATTGTGGCTCGTACGTCAAGCTCTATCGGCGTTTCTGACTGCCGGGACCCGATGACAGGTCCACGGCGTATGCCCGAGGCAGCCGAGCTTTCCTTTCCAGTGGCCACGGTATCTGTGTGCTGTAGGGCAGGAGCTTCCACCGCACGAGGTTGGAAGATGCGCTCTGTGACATTTTGAATTTCATCTTGGGGTGGGTAACCCGTTTTAGCCGGCGGTTTTTGCGTTTTCGAACTCGGGGTTGAAGGGTGATTGTCGCGAGTCCGATGAGCAAGCGCCAAGGGTAGGACAGTTGCAATATGGCTTTTTTCGACTGTCTCCGCCCCCTCTAGGGCAGTGCAAGCGATCGCAGCTCTCATGACTGCGAGATCGGCTCTCAGAGAGCGAACACCTCTTTCACAAACGCAGGACGTGATGTGGCTCAACATCTCAGCCGAGCACCTAATATTGGTTAGTTTCTGTCTTGCATCAGCAATTGTTGTCCTCATTGTGACTTCTTCGGTAGACCAGTCGGCCATGAAACGACTAGGATCGCGTTCGAATGACATACGCCGTTCCATAACGGCCATACGTTCGGCAGGGTCGAGTGGTGCGCCTACCACGACCGAAAGGGCAAAGCGATCCAGCAATTGTGGACGCAACGACCCTTCCTCGGGATTCATGCTGCCCAGCAGTACGAATTCTGCAGGGTGAGACTCGCTCAGGCCCTCACGCTCGATCAGATGAATGCCGCTAGCCGCGGCGTCCAGCAGGGCATCACCAAGATGCGCGGGAAGCAGGTTCACCTCGTCGATATATAGAACCCCTCCATGGGCCTCCGACAAAAGGCCGGGCTTAAGGACTGGTTCTCCTTTCATCGTTCGCTCAATATTTAGGCCTCCCAGAAGCCGTTCTTCCGTAGCACCTATTGGTAGGTTAACGAACCGAGCAGGAGGGGGAAGTAACGATGCGAGCCCCCTCGCGGTAGTGGTTTTACCCGAACCCTTGTCCCCACGTAAGAGAACGCCAAGCCGCCAATCAACCGCAGCAAGCAGCAATGCAAGCTTCATCTCATCCTGACCTACGACTGCCGTAAACGGATAAGTTGGTCGATTCATTGGATCGCCTCCCGTTTGCGTTCACCTTGGGCTTCGAGCAACGTTTCCGTATCGAAAAGAACTCCCCGTAGAGCTTCGAGCGTCTCTGGAGACGGAGACTCCCACAACTCTCGCTTCGCGGCCTCAAGTAAACGCTCCGCAATGGCATTGAGCGCCCATGGATTCGACTTTGCGAAGAACTCACGCATTTCCGGCGCGAGTGCATAATGTTCTGCCAACCCTTCGTAGACAAAGTCAGGCGCGATTTGTGCAGTGGCGTCGAATCCAAAGATGTAATCGACGGTTGCAGCAAGTTCTAGGCCACCTTTGTAGCCGTGTCGTTTGATGCTTTCAATCCACTTCGGATTGATTACGCGAGAGCGATAGACTCGCAGTGCCTCTTCTTTGAGATCGCGCACTCTGACGGCTTCTGGGCGGGAACTATCTCCAAAATATGCTTTGGGTTGATTACCCGTTAGCGCACGAATCGATGCGACCATCCCTCCATGAAACTGAAAGTAGTCGTCGGAGTCAAAGATGTCGTGCTCGCGATTGTCCTGATTGTGGAGGGCTACCTCGATGGATTTTAGTCGTTCAGCGAAGATCGGCTGTGCGTCTACTCCGTCATTACCTTTGCCATATGCGTAGCCTCCCCACGCCAGAAAAGTTTTGGCGAAGTCTTGGTCATTCAGCCAATTACCGGTCTCAATAAGTGGGAGAATGCCGGCGCCATACGAGCCCGGCTTAGACCCGAAGATGCGGTAACGGGCTTGCGCATCGGCTTCGTGTTCGGGGAGCTCCTTGTGAGTTTCCAGATCCGCGAGGTAGTGCTTGCGGGGAAAGTTTTGATCGATGGCCTCATCCAATTCGACAACGAGTGAAACTGCTTGGTCGAACAGTTCAATGAGGCGAGGGAAGGCATCGCGGAAGAACCCGCTAATCCGCAGAGTAACGTCGATTCGCGGGCGCTTCAAGCTTTCCAATGGAATGACAGCAACACCATCGAGTCGTCGCGACTGAGAATTCCACACCGGTTCCACCCCTAATAATGCAAACGCTTCGGCGATGTCGTCCCCTTGGGTCCTCATTTGCGATGTGCCCCAAACGCTGAGGCCCATCATCTCCGGATATTTGCCTTCTTCCGCGTAGAAACGTTCAACTGCTTCGCGAGCAAGTTGCTGGCCTACACGCCATGCGGCTTGAGAAGGCAGAGCGCGAGGGTCGATGGCGTAAAAATTGCGCCCCGTGGGCAGCACATGAGCCATGCCACGTGTCGGCGCTCCGGCTGGCCCGGCGGGAATATACTTGCCGTCGAGGGCATCGAGAAGATGTTCTATCTCGTCTCCCGTTTGTTCTAGTTTGGGAACAAGTTCAGTACATGCAAAATTTAAAACTGTCGCGATATCATCGGTCTCTATTCCTAGGATGGCACGCTGAACATCGCCAATGATTGACGGCCGAAAACCGAATGTCTCGAGCATCGTGAAGAGATCGAGGGATGCTCGATCAAAGACTTCGAGAGTGTCAGCATGGGTGTAGCAAGTAGCACCTAAAAGATGCCGATCTTCGGCAAGGCGTTCCCCCGTCTGGTCGAGTAGTTTCGACAAGTCAAAGCCAAAGGCGTTCGCGAGGCTTTCCTGCAGGCTTGGTACACCGACATTACGCAGACGTGTAAGCGATCGCAGCATCTCTGGGAGTGGCGGCATCTGCCCAAGAATATGCAACCCATCTCGAATTTGTGCCATGCCAAGTTCACACAAATAACCGTCTAGATCCTCTATCAGGTGGGCTACTTCATTTCCTGTCATCGAAGCTAACGTTGTCGGAATGCCCTCAGGAGTCAGAGCGTCATCCCATTCATGCGTATGGTCGCCGCGCTCGCGGGTGAGCATCGTCTTCATGTCCAGGTCAGTTTTGAGGTTTGTGCGTTGCACCAGTTCCCAAATCTGTTGTTGAAGATATGGAAGTTTTACCGGATCGAGTTTTTCTACTGAGTAGTATTCGTTGACGAGCTGATTCAACTCAGCGAGCGCTCCGTACGTCTCCGCGGTCGTCATCGGTGGCGTTAGGTGATCGACGATGATTGCATGCGTGCGACGTTTTGATTGGCTGCCTTCGCCAGGATCGTTCAGGATGAATGGGTAGACCAAGGGAAGATCCCCTAGAAGAAGGTCGGGGTAACATTCGCCAGAAAGCCCAATACCCTTGCCTGGTAACCATTCGAGAGTGCCATGTTTGCCCATGTGGACGATTGCGTCAGCGCCCCACCCGCCTTCAATTTCCGACGTTGCGAGCCAATGGTAAAAGGCGGCGTAATGATGGGTCGGAGGCAAGTCTGGCGTGTGATAAATAGCATCCGGATCGAGCCCATAGCCACGCGGGGGCTGCAGCGCAATGAGTGCGTTGCCTAAGTCCAGTGCAGAGAATAAATAATCACTTTCATCGGCCCACGGTTCTTCCTGGTCGATAGAAACGATCTTTCCGCCGATTGTAGGAAGTAGCTTTTTGTCGGTCTTTTTCGCAGGCAGGATGCTTGGGCCATGTTCTTGTGGCTGTCCCCAAAAGTCCTGCATCCTGCGTGCTGGTCGCTCTGGGAAGCCTGCAAATATTTGATGATATTTTGAGCGTGAAAAGCGCTTGGCTTGAGCGGGGTCAAGGGGGTGAAGGTTGTCGTATGTTCCCCGAGAGAGAAGGTTCTCCATCAGTTCATCCGAACTCTCAGGCAAAGCCGAGATGTCATACCGTTTCGCTCGCATTGCGCGAAGCGTGGTCAAGAGACTTGCGGGTGAATCGAGACCGACGGCTCCTCCAATCTGTGAAGCTTTTGCCGCAGAGTTTGTGAGCACGAAAGCTATGCGCTTTTCGTGATGAGACTTTCGACGCAATGCTGCAAGGCGAACGGCGATGCCTGCTACTCTTTGTGCTCGTTCCTCGTGCGCCACGTAAAGACTGTCAACGTTTTCGTTCCGCTCCTTAAACGACATCGGCACTGTAATGATCCGTCCGTCGAATTCGGGTATAGCAACGTTCACGGCGGTATCGAGCGCACTCAGTCCGCGACGGGAACCCTCCCATGCGCCACGTGGCATACCGCTAGCGATCGCTTGTATGACAGGAATACCGAGCTGTTCAAGCGCACCGAGTTCTTTGCCCGGAATTGTTACAGACCCGGTGTCGACCTCGGCAAGAGCGAACGAAAGGGTCGAAATAAGAACGTCCGCTTGTCCCTCGAACAAGCGGAAGACGCCGGGTCGCCCATCTTCCATGGATTTTAAACTTGAGGTGAATACGCACAAAGTATTGACGCCTTTGTCCTGAAGCATCTGAGATAGGGTGTCGATGAACCCTGTATTCCCGCTCATGCGATGAGCACGATAGAACAAAATGGCAACAGTGGGTTTGGAGGGATCAGATTGCCGCCGCCAGTCCTCGTAGCTCGCTGAATCCGTGTCGGGCAAATAGATTCCGTGCTCTGGCATTGAACTGGCAGGCCCGTATCCGTAACCGGTGAGCATCAAGCGATCGGAAAGAAAGCGAAAGAGTTCCGCAAAGTTTGATACTCCGCCAAGATCCAGGTAGCCAGCTGCAGTTTGCATCACGTCGGCAGGCGTATTGATAGTTTCGGCGAACTCCGAGGTATTCTCACCAGTTCCACTTATCAATACAAGTGACTGGCCGCGCACGATACAAGTCGCTTTAAGTTGATCGAAGCCCGGAATGCAATTAAGGGGACCGTGGCAACGAACAACAATGACCTTTGCCTTGCTCATCTCGCCACTAATCAGGACCTTCATCTGATCCTCATTGCGCAACGCATTGAGAGAGAAGCCACTTACCTGAAGACCTTCAGGAAGAGATTCAGAAGCTTTGATAAGAGTAAGGAGATCCGTGTCGGCATGGGAGAGAAGCATGATAGCGCCGTTCGGTTGAACCGCCTCGAGATTCGTTAGACCGTCAGAAGAGCTCGGTAAGCGGACGTCCCAGTCGTAGTAGTTGAATACATACTCACTGAGTTCCGCAGGTGGTTGCACGAATCGATCAGCCTTCAGCATCGAGTCGATATATTCGAATATCTGGCGTACTTGCCATTCACTATTTACGGAGTGAAACCAGATACTCTTGCCATCAAAAACCAGGCTGACCACATTGGCAAGCGCACACGGACCGAGGCACCCGCCTTTGGTGAGATGGACGTCCTGACGGATCTTTCTGCGGAGCCACTCTTCCTTGTAAACGTCGACGGGAACAGCGGCATATCCTCTTTCTGTGATGCCGCAGCAACAGCCGGTATAGCAGTAAGTCAGGTGTGCGCGATGTTGAACGATATTGAATGCTCGTCCATCAACCCGGATGACGCGTTGGCGATAAGAGGTTGACATAATTAGGCCTCCTCCAGAGGTTTTCGTTGCCGGATGACCCATATCAAATACGGGCCACCAATAAGGGCCAACATGGCGCCCGCGGGAATTTCGGCCGGCGCGATTACTACGCGCCCAAGTGTGTCGCAGGTTGCGAGGAGTGACCCGCCAAAAAAGAACGCGCTTGGGAGGAGAATTCGATAGTCCGCACTGACTTTTGTTCTGACGAGATGCGGGACAATGAGGCCGACAAACCCGATAGGACCGGTGAGCGCAATCGTTGCAGCAACAAGGATGGAGCCGGCGATATAACCCGTTCGCATAACAGTAGTGATCCGAACGCCGCGCGAAGCGGCCCAGAGTTCACCCACCGCAAGCAGATTCCAACTCCGGGCTTGGAGAAGGATCATCGCGCCCAAAAACATGACAACGCATGCAAGTACCGCCAACGATAGATAGCTTGTTGAATCGATACTTCCAATAAGCCAATGGGCAATGGAGAAGGAACGAGACATACCAGCGTAACCACCGAGGATAACAATGCAGGCCGCGCAGACGCTGTTGATAGCAATACCTGTGAGCAGGAGGCTAAACGCCGAAATGCGGCGGCTGTGGAGCGAACTGCCGATTACTAGACCGATGACCGAAAACGCACCTGCAAGCGCTCCAAACCACGTGCCCGGGAGTCCCCAGATTGTTGGCCATCCCCCTGCAATCACCGCTACTGCGCCGAGCGAAGCACCGCCCGTGATGCCAAGGGTGTAGGGGGTTGCGAGAGCGTCGCGCAACATCGCTTGAAAGAGCGAGCCAGCCAAGGAAAGTGCTCCACCTGCCAGCAGGGCGAGTAGTGTCCGGGTTAGGCGAAGCTGTATAAAAATGTCACAGTCGGGCGCCTGGCGATGCAAAACGTTCGCCAAGTTGATAGGACTCGGACCAATCCATGGAAGTAGCACGACGCTTGCCGCGAACGTGAAGATCGCTACAGCGAGGGTTCGACGGGAGACACTCGACATTTCGTGAAGAGAGCTCATTGATACCAGATCCAGGGCGCACCCGCAGATGTGCGATCTATCCTCAGACGGGGGGAGAAAATCTTTAGCCAGTCTTGATCCTCATGGGCCTGCGATGGTAGAAAGTCATACTTCACGACACCAGCGGCGAGCACGAGTATTCGCGTGCAATGCGTCAAAGCGAGATTTAGATCGTGTGTGACGGCAATGCAGACTTTGCCACGCTGTGATTCTTCTTGGAGCAGTGAGAAACTGTGCAGTTGCTGTTCAATATCCAGAAACGTGGAGGGCTCATCTAACAGCAGGATGGACGCACTTTGAGCAAGGCATGCTGCTAGCAGTACGCGCTGACGTTCTCCGCCACTGAGTGTGCTGAAGGTACGATGGCGATGTTGCCAGCAGTTGGTTCGTTCCATTGAACTCTGGATTAGTTTGTGGTCTTCCTCGGATTCGAACCATCTATCGGTATGTGGATATCTGCCCATCGCGACGAGTTGTTCGGACGTGAAAGGAAGGCTCGCGTTTACGGCCTGCGGTAGGTGGCTAATGCGTTGAGCAAGTTCACGTGGTTTCCACTGTCGCTGATCGCGTCCTTCCACCTCAATTGCGCCGGAATCCGCTTTGCGCAGGCCGGCGAGAATGTCGAGTAACGTACTCTTGCCCGCACCATTGACACCAAGCAGAGCAAGAAACTCTCCTGGAGCTGCTTGGAATGTTGCAAGCTTCAGAACTTCTCGCGTGCCGTGCGAGAAGCTGAGATCGTCAATGGCGAGAACGTGGTTCAATTTTGTAGCCCTCCGCCGCTTCCATGAAGGAAATCGAACAATATTTCGGCGGCCTGAGGCGCACGTGGGCCTGGAACCAAAAGAACGTTCGAAGTGCCGAAGTACACACGGCCACTGCGTACAGCTTTAAGCGTCTGGTTCTGCTGCCAGAGCGACAAAAGGGCTGGACGCTCCTCTTGTCGCTTCGCCTCAGAATCTTGCATGTTGCTGAGATCGAGAATTACATCCGGGTTTTCGCGGATGATCGTTTCCATGGAAATGTGCGGATACCGTGGGAGTCCAGGTTTTGCGAGCACATTGGTCCCCCCGGCAACTTCCAGAATTTCATTGAGGTAGTTGTCGGGGCCTGCTGCTGTTAAGTCCGTTAGCGTTCCTTGTCTACGATTAACGATCACAATGATATGGGGGGATGGCGACGTACGGGCTTTCATTCGGATGTTTTGCAGCGAGTCTTTGATTCGGCTGACTACAGCAGCAGATCGGTCTGGTACTCCTGCAGATCTTGCGATGATCTGGATTCCTGTTAGAACGTCATTCAATGTGCCGTGCGGAACTTCAACAAACCCAATACGCAAGGCTTTGAGCCGATCTGTCAGATCAACGGGCGCCGTCTGAAGAACTACTAAATCGGGTGCGAGTCGTGCGATCGCTTCAAGGTTAGGTTTGACGTAGGTACCGACCTTGGGAAGTTTGGCAACCTCAGGAGGAAAATCACAATATTGTGAAACGCCCACGACCTGACCCCCGAGATCAAGTGCGAAAAGTGCCTCGGTGATGCTAGGCGCAGTGGAAACAATGCGGTGGGGCCGCTGCTGAGCCAGAAGCGAACGCGCGAAGACTAGACAGAGGAGTCCGCTTGTGAAGTTGCGCCGAGAAAGAATATGAGCATTCGGGATCGCCGCCCGAACGAGGGAGCAAGACTGACGCGGGTTATCCTCGAAGAGGTCAATATTGGGGCGCAAGAGTCTGTTCTCCGCAGAACGTTGCAAACATGAACCCCTGGCAGGTCTCCTGGCTCAAAGCGACATTTGCGTGTCGACTGCCTTCCTTCCCCGGTTGTTCGACCGAGTGGTATTGCAGGCAGCGTCTCTTTGTTTACAGTGGCGGGACCGCGCCGGTATTTCTCCGGACTTCCCTTTTAAGCCCTATTGGGCACCTCGGGTTAATTCATTTGTATCACGATGGGCCGTCTGGATATGAAGCAATGGTCTCTAGAACTTTGCACCCGACCATCGCTTGTCGCGCTCCGTCGACCAACCAAATAGAAGTCCAATCGATGCCCAAAGCAGAACTTGAAGAGCCCATGACGCCAGACGAAACTGCCAAAGCAAATCAGCAGGGAATCCTGTCGGGACTTCGTTGATCCGTGGAAGGAGATAGCCGATGATTGTTACTATTGCGATAAAAAAGATTGCGGCCAAAACCCCGCCATTCCATCCTCCAAATCGCCGTATTGAGTAGCGTCCGATCTTAATCGATACGACCATTGCAAGAACAGAGAGCAGGATCATTAAGAAGAATGCGCTAGTTCTAATGCCAATTGTTTCAGGGTTGCCGACTGACGGCGGGCTAGCAGGATATTTGAGGCTTGGAACGAACACAACGGTTATGAAACCAATGCAGGCGAGGAACGCGGCGAGGTCGCGCGGACGGGTCGGGCCGACGCGTCCATATGAAAAAGCGAAACTAAGGCCGAAAAGACCCCCTAATGCCGCGCCGAATGTTACCGTACCAGTGAGTAGCCCGACGGTTTTCTGAACGCGCCGGCTGAAAATCTCTGGCTCTTCTTGATCGTGTATATGGCCGGTGCCGGATTCAAAGGCAATCGCGCGATCCACTTGAGGTTCGCCCAGCCAGTGAGCGGAAACGAATACAACCAGGCCGGCAAGGATGCCGACCAACATGCCGCGGATGAGTAGGCTACGTGCCAAGAGACATTCCGACCTTAGGTTAGAATCCGTCTCTCAGTGACAGGGAAAACCCAGGAGGTGGCGGCCATCGTGAACGAATTCGTGAACTGTACGACCGTGCATGATACTGGTCGCGCCTTGTTCGGCTCCCACAAAGTAGATTGCCAATAGGAGCAGGAGCCCGCCGAAGAATGCCCATGGAAGAATCTCAGACAACGGAATCGTGGGAACGAAGATTGGCTGCGAGATCGACCCTGTGTTTTGCGATGCCATGCGAAGCTCCTTTTTTTCAGTGTAGCGCAAGCGACTCTCGTAAGATAACACCTACTTTATGAAGTCCAACGCTCTGCATGGTCGCCTCACGTTGATAAGCCACCCAGCTACGCGGGAACAAAAGGCCGGTATCTTTCCGCTTGATGAACCTTTAGATGAGCAGTCCTTGCGGGAGCTTGCATCCGTACCTCGGAGAGTGCCAAGAGATATCAAGGTATTCGTGGCTCCAGAACTTCGGACACGACAGACATCGGACGCTCTAGGATTGAACGCGATAGATGATTCAGAACTTCGAGATTGCGATTTTGGCCGATGGCATGGCCGTTCTCTAGAAGAACTGCAATCGGAAGAGGTTCAAAGTCTGATTGATTGGCTGAACGACATTCGCGCAGCACCGCACGAAGGCGAATCTTTTTACAAGCTAATGACAAGAGTCGGAGCTTGGCTCGACAGGCAACGAGGTGCTGGTCCGGTCGTCGCCGTGACGCATGGGTCTGTCATTCGGGCAGCAGTGGTGTATGCGATGCAAGGCTCTCCGCATCAGTCATTTCTTCGCTTAGAAGTTTCTCCGCTCACAATGACGGACATTCGTTTTGGCGGCGGCTTTTGGTGCATACGTTCAGTGGGTGTTCCATTAGAGGGTAGGAGCCTAATGAAAAGTATGTGGTAGCACTAGGCAGCGGAGACGACGAGGATGATAGACTCCAATCAATTCCAGGTGCCCTGACTTTAGGGTGAAAATGGGAATCCGGTGAGAATCCGGAACTGCCCCGCAGCGGTATTCAGGAACGAACGCTCAATAATGCACTGGTCCGATGTGGGCTGGGAAGCTGAGCCAGTAGGAAGCCTGTAAGTCCGAAGACCTGCCAGGAAAGATCGCACACGCCTCCGCGGGGAGACGAGGTCGCAGTGGTTCATCTGGTCACTTCGGGAACCGTTGTCTCCTTCGCTAATCTCAGCACAGGCTTGGGAGTTGCATGATGGTGACGCTTGTTCTCGGTGGTGTTCGCAGTGGCAAAAGTGGTTACGCGCAACGACTCGCAGAACGTGCAGGCAGTGTCACATTTGTGGCCACTGCTGAGGTTCGGGACGACCCCGAAATGCAATCCAAGATCGATCGCCATCGGTCGGAACGCCCAATTCATTGGAAGACCATAGAAGAGCCCGTTGGCCTCGCGAGGGTTCTGTCAGCGCCGGATGAGTCATCGAAGGTCATCCTGATCGACTGTCTTACTATCTTCGCTGCGAATATACTTGAGCGCTTCGGCGACAACGCTACTGTAACCCATGCAGAAATCGACGCTCTATGTGGCGCTCTTATCCACGCCCCATGCAATGTCATTCTTGTCTCAAACGAGGTAGGAAGTGGCGTTGTTCCGGCGTACGCTTCGGGCCGTCGATTTCGAGATCTCGTCGGCGAGATCAATCAGAGAGTGGCGGTGCTTGCGGATAACGTCCTCTTTATGATCGCCGGGCTGCCGTTAGTGTTAAAAGGAGACGCGCAGCTATGACAGGATTTCTCGTTGCGGGGACATCCAGCGGCGTCGGCAAAACTACTGTCACGCTGGCCATCGCGGCTGCGTTGTGCGGCCGGGGACACGTCGTCCAACTGTTCAAAGGTGGTCCAGACTTCTTAGATGCTGGGCACCATACCCGCATTGCTGGGCGAAGATCACGCAACCTGGATACCTGGATGCTGAGCTCCGAGAACAATCGCAATATCCTGCGACGCGCCTCGCAGGGTGCGGATGTCCTTGTCGTCGAAGGAATGATGGGCTTGTTTGATGGGAAGAATGGGACTGGAAAAGGAAGCAGCGCCGAGATTGCCAGCCTCCTTAAACTACCGATTGTGCTGGTCGTTGACGCAAGCAAATCGGCTCAAAGCATCGCTGCCGTCGTTCTTGGTTTTGAGATGTTTGATCCGGCACTGCGATTTGCTGGGATTATCCTCAACCGCGTTGGGAGCGAGCATCATTTTCGATTGCTCGAAGCGGCAATTCTCGATCGATGCAGAACGCCAATACTCGGATGGCTGCCAAGAGAATCCGCTATCTCAATTCCAGAGCGACATCTCGGTCTTCGCACCGCAGAGGAATCGCGAGACGAAGAGTCGACGCGCCAATTTGCCAAACTCGCCAGCGTAGCCGAGAACCACCTATCTCTCGATTGTCTTCTCTCTCTGCAATGTGGGCTTGATTTGAAATCCGATTCTATGGCCCAGGCCAGAACGGAAGTAAGAGCACGTATCGGCGTGGCGTTCGATCCTGCTTTCAGCTTTTATTACGAGGATAATCTGGATCTGCTGCGTGAACGGGGAGCTGAAATTGTGAAGTTCAGCCCTTTGCACGATTGCGATCTGCCGCCGATGCTGGATGGGCTCTATTTGGGTGGCGGATATCCCGAACTCTATGCGAAAGAACTAAGTGCCAATACGATGATGCTCGCAGCTATTCGTGAGTTCGCAAAGTCCCAACGTCCTATATATGCAGAGTGTGGCGGCATGATATATCTCGCCGCATCGCTAAGCACGAAAGACGGCATCCTCCATGAAATGTCTGGAGTCTTGCCATGCCGCATCGAGATGACCCCTCATCTGAAAAGTTTTGGTTACGTTACGGTCGCATTCACACAAGATTGCTTGCTCGGACCGGCAGGCACAATCATTCGTGGACATAGTTTTCACTACTCTCGAATGACAGCAACACACGGTCTATCGAGCAATTACCGAGTCGGCTATTCGCTCTCTGCACGACAGGAGCAAGAAGGCTTCGGCATCTCCAGCGCAAATCTATTGGCTAGCTACATCCATCTCCATTTTCTTTCCAATCCTATAGTTGCTAAGCATTATGTCGAAGCCGCCATCTCGTGTCGCGAGAGGCAGCTTGAGCCGGACGGCATGCAAGGTAGAATATCAACCTCTCCGCTAGGAGCATTTTCGAGGGGAACCGGTGTATAGGCGTATTGATTGTCGTCTGGAACTATTTGTTCTGATTCTTCTTTTTGGTTTTGTGTATCAGGTCAAAACTGCTAGTGCGCAGACCGCACGGACTCACAGCAATTCCGTTGATGTCTGTTGCACCGCGCATGGATTCGTCAAAGATCCACTCGGTGCGAGCGTGCCAAATGCCTCTGTCGAGCTTCTCGATCAAAACGGCGCCGTTGTGTTAACGATCCATGCGGGTTCAGACGGGCTATATCAAGTCAGTATCCCCAAGCCTGGTCAATTTCAGTTGCGGACTCATGCGAAGTCCTTCAATGCCACGACTACGCCGCTACGATTGTTCGTTCCCAATAGCGATCTGCATCTGGACCTAACGCTTTCGACACCGACGCTGACTGAGGCGATCACAGTCACTGCTACGGGGACACCGACACCTTTGGCACAGGTTTCGGCCCCGGTTACCGTCCTGACCTCAGCGCAGTTTCCTCACTCGAACGACATTCAGGAACCCTTGCGGTATGTCCCAGGGGTACAAGTTACGCAGACCGGGCAGAGCGGCGGGACAAGTGGCGTTTCCATCCGCGGCGGAGCGACGAACACTGCGAAGGTTCTTATAGACGGCGTTCCTGCAAACGATATCGGTGGAGCAACGGAGTTCGCCAACATCTCTACGGTGGCAATTGACCGCATTGAAGTGTTGCGAGGACCCAATAGCGCACTCTACGGCTCCGACGCACTTGCCGGAGTTGTGTCGTTGACGACGCGCCGCGGATCCACAGTGACACCCCGGCTGGACTATTCTGCCGATGGCGGCAACTTCAGTTCTTATCGCCAGGAAGCCGCCTTGAGTGGAATTGTCCAAAGGCTGGACTATTTGACTGACTTTGGACGTCAGGATACACACAACAGCATTCCATCAAATACCTTTCATAACGCAACCTTCGCTGGCAACTTCGGCTACCAGCTCAATTCCACAACGGATGCCAGGTTGACGTATCGTCACGTGGCAACATCGGGAGGCAAGCCGAACGCGATCTTACTCTACGGTATTCCGGATGCAGCTGGTTCTAAGGAGCAGGACCAGTATGTGAGTGTCACGCTGAACAATCAGACGACTGATCGCTGGCACAATCTTCTTCGGTATGGCGGACTCCGTCTCAACTATGAATACTCCGACTACGCACCTACTGGCATTCCGCTACTAAATCCTGACGGCAGCGTGAAGTACTATCTCGGGGCGCCGGTCACGATTCGAGGAGCAAACGGTTATAGCGTCAGTGGGCAAGCCATTTTTCAACGACCCACGACTACTTTCCCAAACTTTACGACGAATGCCACCAGTCGCGATTTTGCTTACGTGCAATCTGACTATCGATTGTCCACGCATACTATCGCGCTGGGAGCCTTCAAATTTGAAAACGAGCGCGGATCGACAATTTCTACCGGCAGCAGCCCAGGGTTCGCTAATCGCGGTAACTACAGCTACATGATGGAGATCCAGGGAGACCTGCAAAATCGTTTTTACTACACGGTTGGTTCTGGTCTTGAAGACAATGCAGTATTCGGATTTGCCACGACACCACGCGCCGCCATTGGCTACTATCTGACGCGTCCCGGCGCTGGTCACCTTTTTAGTGGAACCAAAGTGCATGCGAGTTTTGCCAAGGGCATTAAAGGCCCGAGCATTTTTCAGCAGAATAATTCGTTGCTGAGTTTGCTTGCGATCAGTCCTGCGACAGCTCCTTTGATCGCCCAATACAACATTGACCAGGTTGGGCCTGAGACTTCCAGAAGCTACGATACAGGGCTCGATCAGGAATTCGCCCACGGTCGAGGACGCCTCGGACTCACATACTTTCACAATGAATTTGGAAATACGCTTGAGTTTCTCTCGCAGACGGCACTTATCAGTTTCGGCGTACCCGCAGCCGCTCTAACCAGCGTTGCAGGAGCTTACGTAAACTCGCTCTCCTATCGAACTCAAGGTCTTGAGACGCAGATCGAGCTCCAGTTGGGAAATCATTTTTTCGCACGAGGAGGCTATACGCTCCTCGATGGTAAGGTGCAAAACTCTTTTGCAAGTAGTGCGCTAAAACCGGTGTATAACACCGCATACAACTTTGGCTCAATTCCGATTGGCAGTTCCGGTCCTTTGAAGGGAAATCGCCCCTTTCGCCGTGCACGTAACTCAGGCTACTTCGGAATTCAATACAGTCGTAGTCGATTTTCGACATCACTCAGTGCAACGATCGTCGGCTTACGCGATGATAGCGACTTTCTGACGAGCGACCCCAATGGCAAGCCAAATCTTCTTCTGCCCAACCAGAATCTTGATGGCGCTTATCAACGGCTTGAGTTATCGGGTGACTATCACGTAACCAGCTACCTTACTGCCTATACACAGATCCAAAATCTTCTGAGTCAGCACTACAGCGAAGCATTCGGTTATCCGGCGCTCCCTCTCAACTTCCGCGCCGGCTTTCGAGTGTCGCTGGGAGGAGAAGCGTGGAGGAGAAGTCACTAGATGGAAAAAGCGAAGATCTCATTCGAGAATGATTTGCTAAATGCCTGCGCTCAGGTCGTACCACTAAGTCCGGAAGCGTTTGCCTCCGCTCATGCCCGTTTGAATACTTTAACAAAGCCTCTAGGGAGTCTCGGTCGGCTCGAAGATATAGCAGCGCAATGGATCGCAATCCGGCAGAAGGATGCGGCAGCTCCGATCCGTAAAGCCGCCTATGTATTTGCGGCAGATCATGGCGTTACGGTTGAAGGTGTCAGTGCTTACCCGCGCGAGGTAACGCACCAGATGGTTCTAAATTTCCTCGGCGAAGGCGCGGCTATCAATGTACTCGCAGGTTTGCACAACGCGAGCCTCCACGTCGTGGATGTAGGCGTAGACGCGGATTTGAGAGGTCACCCGCGCCTTATTCATAGAAAGGTAGCTCGCGGGACGGCAAACATGGCTTGCGATGCAGCCATGACCGACGAAGAAGTCTGGCGTGCCCTTGCGGCGGGACTCGAGCAGGCAAACGAAGCAGCAGAGGCCGGACAAAATTTGGTCGTGATTGGTGAGATGGGTATCGGAAACACCACTGCAGCTTCCGCGATCACGGCTGCCCTGACGGGTGTTTCCGCCGATCGTGTTACAGGTACCGGAACAGGTATCAATGATGCAGTACGGATGCACAAAGCCGCGGTCGTTAATCGTGCTCTCGATCGACACTTTGAGAAAATTCCGCACGCTGATCCCATAGCAATCCTGAGAAATGTTGGAGGCTTGGAGATTGCAGCCATGACTGGGATGGTCGTGGGTCTCGCGAGTCACCGGATCGTAGCTCTGTGTGATGGGTTTATCTCTACGGCCGCCGCCGCTCTAGCTGTAGCTCTTCAACCGAACATTAAAGGTTATTTGATAGCTGGTCATCAGTCTGTCGAGCCGGGACACCGCTTGCTTCTTGACTACCTCGGCATCGAGCCCTTGCTGTCGCTGAACATGAGACTGGGTGAAGGGACCGGAGCCGTCTTGGCTATGTCGATCGTTGAATCCGCCGTCTCGCTTTATTGGAAGATGGCAACGTTTGAATCCGCCGGGGTTAGCGAGGTCTCCGGATGACTAAGAGCCTGAAGAGCGTTAGCGGGGACTTGGCCTCAGCGGTCCAATTTCTGAGCGTTGTGCCCTTGCCGAGTGTTGACTATCACCCTGACGCGCTTTCTCGCGCAGTAAAGTATTTTCCTTTAGTCGGTGCCCTCATCGGCGGTGCAGCAGCACTTTTGAATCTGGTTCTCATTCGGCATCTACCGCGGCTAGCCTCTGCTTTTGTCGTGGTGACCCTTCTGGTCTTGGTTACCGGTTGCCTTCATGAGGATGGACTAGCGGACGCCGCCGATGGATTTGGCGGCGGCCATACTCGAGAAAAGATCCTACTCATCTTTAGAGACAGTTGTATCGGCAGTTACGGAGCAGTAGCGGTATGTCTCAGTATTGTGGGGCGGATCATCCTGATTTCATCATTGCCGGCCCGCCATATCGCCGCATATTTAATCGTTGCGAGCGTTCTTTGCCGCTGGACTGTTTTACCTCTTAGTTGCTTTCTGCCGTCAGCTCGCGAAGGCGAAGGTCAAGGGGCTCGCATCGCAAGGTTAACAACAAGATGGTCTTTGATTATAGGGACGCTCTTTGCCTTCACGTTAACTGGTGTTGTTCTTCGTTGGCAGGCCATAGTTCCCATCGCCGCTTCGCTCCTCGTCACATATTTAAGTGGTCGATTTTACTTCAAGAAGATAGGCGGCATTACGGGAGACTGCTTCGGAGCTACTACGCAGCTTACCGAGATAGCCGTCTACTTGTGCGGGGTTTGGGGCGTATGACTGCAAATAGATTGCTTCTTCTCATTCGCCATGCTGAGACGGATTTCGCCGGGACCTTTTGCGGTCACTCCGATCCACCAATCAATGAGAAAGGTCACCTGCAAATCGAGTATATGATGCTTGGTTTAAAACCATACAAATTGGATGCTGTTTACAGCAGCGACCTTCAACGCGCTCTTTCGACCGCCAATGCCATAGCGACGTTCTTTGCAGTCCCATTGCGTATTACAAGCAGCCTTCGGGAGATAAGTTTCGGTGATTGGGAAAATTCGACATGGGAAGAGAATGAAAGGCGCGACCCAGCCTATGCACGACGCTGGGCCTCAGAGTTTCCCAGACTTCGTGCTCCGAATGGCGAAGAGTTCTCATCCTTTGAAGAGAGAACGCTCACTGAGTTCGATGCGATTAACACCTCTAACCAGAATGCGGCTGTCGTGACTCACGCGGGCGTCTTGCGCGTGATTTTAACCCGACGCTTAGGATTGAGTGATGATGAAGCTTGGTTGCGTACGAAAAGCTACTGCGGCGTGTTCGATTATCCCAACCGGGATCGGAGTTTGTGATGACTGAGCGTGTAGATGTGCGGGAACTCATCGCTTGGGGATTGGATGATAATGAGTTCCGACCGAATACCGATACGCAATCTCGTGAGATAGATACTGCTCGGAGTCAGATCGCCAAACGGGATTCCCTCATCTTCGATGACGCCATACTCGGGGATGTTCCAGGGGAGCTGGCTGGCTTGATTGAACGGGTTTTGGAACGGTTCGATCTTCAGGAAGAGATGGAAGGGCTTGATTGGGCAATCGGAGTAGTAGATTTGCGTCGGCTACACGCCTTTCAACGCCGCCTCATATTAGATGGTCGACGCCCTTATCTGGAGATTCCGAGTGCGAACAATTGGCCCGCACTCTTCGAATTTGCATTCCCTCCAGCTGCTCCAGTCGAGTATAGGAGGCTTGCTTCCAGTGGATCTGAGCTAGTTCTGCAATCGGAGAATCCTAATTTTCAGGTCCGCACGTCTGCCACATGTGATCGGCATCCCATACAGCTTCATGGCGGCAGTCCTTTTTTTGAAGTAGCCGAGTTTCGCGGCCGGTGGTTTCTGCGAGATGGCTATCATCGCGCCTATCGTCTGCTGAGCGGTAACGTACAGTATCTCCCCGCGGTTATTGTCCGAGCCAGGACACTTGCCGAGCTGGGACCAGTGTATCCATGGTTCTTTCCGGAAGAAACCCTCTTCGGATCCGCTCCTCCATGCCTCATCGACTTTCTCGATGATAGCCTCACAATCAACTATGTCCGCCCGCGTCTCCTCAAGACGCTCCGCGTCATCATTGAGGAAAATCTCGTGGCGGCCACTCCCACAGCTATTCAAGGAGCGCCACAATGAGTATTTCAACTAAACGGGGCGATGGCGGCCAAACTGGCCTCGCCGGTGGAATTCGCGTATCAAAAGCAGATCTTCGGGTCGAAGCATACGGTTCTGTCGACGAACTAAATACCGTGCTCGGATTTGCCCGAAGTATTTGTACCAATGAACAAATCAAAGCATGGACGGAAACAATCCAGCGAACGCTATTTCGTCTAGGTTCCGCTTTGGCGACGCCTCCTGAGAGCAAGAAGCAGCCTCCTTTAATCAGTCCCGAAGACATCGCCATGTTAACCGATCTCGTTCATCAGATTGAATCGGTCGAGGGTGTTCTAAGCGATTGGTCATTGCCCGGAGCACATCGTGAATCTGCAGCCTACGAGGTCGCGCGTACGGTTTGCCGCCGAGCAGAACGCGCTGCTGTTCGTTTCGTTGAGAACGGAGGTTCCGTAAAGCCCGAGATCATTGCCTTCCTTAATCGTTTGTCGGATGCGATCTGGTTATTTGGTCGTCTCATTGAATTCAATGCAGGCGTTGATGCGCGATTGCGTCCTGAGGACAAAGCTGGTCCGAAATGGTCGAGGGCGTGGTAGTGGCAGCTAAGGTGCAAAACGGTGGGCAAGTGGGGGCTTTTGATGAAGCCGAACGAGAGGCGGTGTATCGCGTCATTAGGGAGCGGCGGGACGTGCGGCGCGGATATTTACCGACGGTACTCCCCGAAGAGCTATTGACGCGTCTCCTCGCGGCCGCTCACAACGCGCCATCCGTAGGATTGATGCAGCCCTCCCGCTTCATTATTATTCGATCGTTTGAGACTCGTACCAAGATCCATTCGGCTTTCAGCGAGGCCAATGCGCTCGCAGGAGCAATTTACCAAGGAGAACGGCGAGAACACTACACAAGGCTAAAGCTGGAGGGTATCCTCGAAGCTCCGCAAAACCTTTGTGTCGTCTGCGATCCGCAAAGCAAACAAGGTTATGGACTGGGGCGTCAAAGTATTCCTGAGACCGCCATTTATTCGACAGTCTGTGCCGTACAGAATCTCTGGCTTGCTGCACGAGCAGAGGGAGTAGGGGTAGGGTGGGTCAGCATACTGTCTCAAGATGCGCTTCGCTCTATCCTAAGCATTCCGGATCACATTGTTCCAGTCGCCTACCTTTGCCTTGGCTACGTGGATAAATTTGCAGGCGAGCCTGAACTTGAACGTGTTGGATGGGAGCGGCGTAAGCCTCTTCAAAGCTGTGTGTCATATGAGACCTATACTGCGGGATCAAAGGGATGAGAGCCCGCGCCATCATGGTCCTCGGAACGAGTTCGCATGTGGGAAAGTCCCTCATGGTGGCTGCGCTCTGTCGAATTTTTGCCAAGCATGGTGTGCGTGTCACGCCGTTCAAATCGCAGAACATGTCTCTTAATTCTGCAGCGACGATCGAGGGCCTCGAAATCGGCCGGGCCCAAGCGCTCCAAGCAGAGGCGGCGGGTATTCCTGCTTCTGTTCACATGAATCCAATTCTCTTGAAGCCAAGTGGGGGAATGCGCTCTCAGGTTGTAGTTTGCGGGCAAATTTGGGGCACTCTTTCTGCTGCGGACTATCACTTGCGGCGGGTTGATGAGCTTCTACCTCGCGTGCAAGAGAGCTACGAATACCTCGCCGAGCGATACGACGTGATCATTCTTGAAGGGGCCGGATCACCCGCTGAAATCAATTTGAAGCAACACGATATCGTAAATATGCGTATGGCGAATCTAGCAGATGCCGCTTGCCTTCTGGTGGGCGATATCGATCGCGGTGGTGTTTTTGCTTCGTTGTTGGGTACTGTCGAGCTCCTTGACCCAGAAGAACGGAAGCGTATTTATGGGTTCGCGATTAACAAGTTTCGCGGCGACCAAAAGCTGCTCGAACCTGGTGTTCGTATGATTGAAGAGCGCCTCCAGAAACCTTGCCTCGGAGTCGTACCACATCTGGACAATCTTGATCTCGATGAAGAGGACTCTCTCGGACTATTCAAAATTGAGATCACAGGTTGGGAGCCTAGCAATTCTCGGGACCGTAAGCTGCGAATTGCGGTAGTGGCTCTTCCCTCATTTTCTAATTTCACTGATTTCGACGCGCTTCGCGCTGAGTCGTCCGTTTCGCTTCGTTTTGCCAGGACCGTCGAACAGCTTCGACACGCAGATGTTCTGATCCTGCCAGGAAGCAAGCAGACAGCCGATGATTTGGTCTGGCTGATGGATCGTGGCATTGATCGCATTGTCCGAAAGCAAGGGCGACAAGGTCTTGTTGCGGGTATCTGCGGTGGTATGCAGATGCTCGGTGAAAGTATTTCCGACCCATCCGGAGTCGAGCGTAACGGGCTGGTTCATGGTCTAGGGCTACTTCCGATACATACTACGATGCATCCACAGAAAGTGACGAGTATTTCAACTGGCAGAGTGACGGCGGCTTCGCTCTTCGGCCAGGAGATTCCCTCAATCTCTATCACTGGGTACGAGATTCATATCGGCGAGACAACTTATTTAGCCAATGCTGAACCTTTCGCGGAAATCACACGTGGCACAGCGTGCGGAGGCTATAGAGATGGTTGCGTCGCGCGAGACGGCCGCATCTTTGGTACCTATCTTCACGGGCTATTTGATCAGGATGCTTTTCGTCATACATTCCTTAGCGCCGCGCGCGAATTTCACCAGTTGGCTCCTGCGGCAGATTTCAACTCACGGCAGGCGATGCGCGAAGCATCTCTCAACCGATTGGCTGCCGAGGTTGAAGATGCCCTCGATATGAAGAGAATTTTTACCTGGGTCGACCTTACTTACGCAGGCCCGGTTTTCGAAACTGGATCGCATCCAGATCATCGGATCGCAGAATGAAACGCACCTACCTCTTGCCAGCGGCATATCTCATTGATTCATTTGCGGGAGACCCCGAATGGTTTCCTCACCCTGTGCGTCTCATGGGGATTGCCATTGCGAATTGGGAAAGAGTCATGCGCCGACGCGGCGACAGTCCCTGTCGCGAGTTCTTCGCCGGGACTGCCCTCACAGCCGGTGTAATCGCTTCTTCGTACTATTTGGCACGCATTGTTATCCAACTGGCCTATCGAAGATCGCGGTCACTCGGATGCTCAGCAGAACTAGTACTCGCGTGGACTTGCTTAGCCGCTCGAAATCTCCAGCAGGAGGCGCAGGCTGTTTCGGATGCACTAAGGCAGGAGGATACTTTCCTGGCACGCGAGCGCCTGGGACGTATCGTGGGTCGAGATACACATTCTTTGGATGAGAATGAGATCAGCCGAGCACTTATAGAAACTCTTGCAGAGAGCGCCTCTGACGGAGTTGTCGCACCGATCCTTTATCTCGCCATAGGTGGAGTTCCGCTGGCTATGGCATATAAAGCTGCCAATACACTTGACTCTATGATTGGTCACCGCGACCAACAGTATCTCTACTTTGGTAAGGCCGCTGCACGAATAGATGACGTTGCCAACTACATACCATCCCGAGTTACGGCACTCTCCCTGATCGCCGCTTCGGCACTCTCGGCGAATGCCCGGCCTCGGGGTGCTTGGGATGTGTGGTTGCGGGATGGAGGGAAACATAAGAGCCCGAATGCCGGCCAACCCGAGGCAGCAATGTCCGGTGCGCTTGGCGTGCGGCTCGGGGGAGACAACCGCTATGATGGTGAACTTATTTCGTCTCCGCGAATGGGGGAGGAATTTCCTGAGGCAAGTGCAGCAAAAGCTCGGGAGGCAATTCGGCTAACCACTGTTGCTGCCATAGTCGGATTAGCTGTTGGCCTCGTCTTCGCCGCGATCTCTAGGCGAGGCAAAACATGACGACGGACATCAACGTTCCAGCACACGGAGGGCAGCTACGTCAGATTGCCGAACGCTTCGACGTTTCTGCGTCTGAATTGTTGGACTTTAGTGCAAACATTAATCCAGAGGGTCCGCCCGCCTCAGTGATTCAGGCGATGAATCGAGCCCTTAATGATCCCACAACATTAAGCCAGTATCCCGATTTGGATGAGCGTGACCTTAGACTTTCAATTGCCCAATACTCTGGTATTGCATCAGAATCGGTAGCTGTTGGAAATGGATTTGTCCCTCTACTAGACGCGGTTCTAGCCACTCTTCGAATCCGAAGATGTCTCCTGCCCGTACCTTCGTTCGGAGAATATCGCGATGCTCTCCTGCGCGCCGACGTCGCTGTAACGCCATACGTCCTTGATCAAGAATTGGAGTTTCGTTATCAGCCAGATCACCTACTCGAGGTACTTGCGACTGATGGTCATGATTCAATCCTTCTCGCTAATCCTCAAAACCCTACTGGTGTTCTCTCTAATCGCGCCGAGATCCTCAACTTTATTGAAAGAGCGGCCAAGCTCAATATTTGGGTCTTGTTGGACGAAGCATTTATTGACTATGCGCCGAACGACTCAGTGGGGAGTGAAGTGGAAAGCTTTCGGAATTTGATCGTGTTCCGCTCCGTTACAAAATTTCATGGAATTCCAGGTTTACGTGTCGCATATTCGATTGCGAACAACGAGATGAATGGATTTATCCGACGTTACCTTCCGCCCTGGTCGATCACAACCCTCGCTGCAATCGGCGTTCAAGTCGCGCTTGCCGATACGGCATATTCACAACGTACGCTGCGGCTCAACCATGAGCGTCGAATAAAACTAGTTGCAGACTTGAAAGCGCTGGGTCTGCACAGCTATCGTGCAGCTGCCAACTTCGTATTGGTTCGTTTTCGTGCACCTGAAGAAGCACGAGTTTGCTGGGAAAACCTAGTTCGCGAACACCGCATAGTTCTCCGTAACTGCGCGAATTTCGAAGGGATAACTTGTGACCATCTTCGGTGCGCGGTGCGCGACGAAGACCAAAACGCCCGTCTCATAGAAGCCCTCAAAATTCAGCACAGGCTACGCTAGCAACACCAGATCAGAGACAAGGGATATTTCGAGATCGCAATTGCCCCTTTCCAGTCTAAGGAGTGCAGAGGGCAGGAGCGAACCTTAGGCGGCCGCATCGATGTGCTCGTTAGTCGAAGCGACCGGCTGCCTATCATGATCTCAGCCATCGCGTCATAGGTTCTATCGGCACGGACTGCGGTCGCTTCCGGCACACCCGGTTGCTTCATTGTTATTTGCCTGTTGGTTTTGCCAAAGACAGCCTAGAGAGACATTAGATAGAGCGCCAATCTGACCGCTCTGACCGCGGTCGATGAGGAAACTGCCGCAGACAGTATGTTGAATAGAGAGCGTTTTTTCGAAACAAATTTGGATAATGTGACGGGCATTCTATTCCACATCGCGGAGCGCCACCCCGTCCGGGAACCAACTGGTATTCGAAGTTTCGTTGAGTTTGCAAGTTGAACCTGGTTAACGGGGGAAACAAAAGTCGGAGATATAGACACAGTATGCCTCTTTTCTTGCGCTATCTCGACGCCAATGCGACTGGCGCGGGAGCCTGGATAGCGACCTCTGCCTATTGCCTATGCAGATGTCGGTGATGCAGGACCGATGCCTTCCATTCGCACTGATCGAGGAAGCCAGCACGTGCACGGACATCTATCCATCTCCGCATAATGAATGTGCACGCATAGATAACACGGAAGACAACGTATTTATTCCGTACGCTCCTCGACACACGATTAGCGCAGCTAATTCATGCGGTGGCAGCTGGAAGCACATGGAATAAAACGAAACGCTCCCTGTTATTCATGCGTGCACATTTATCAGGCAGAGACGAACAGATGTTTTGTGCGCACCGGTGTTCCGTATGGTCAGCATGAATGGAATGCAGGTAGTGCTATCGGGCGACATCTGCCAAACCACAATGCAGAAGTTGCAATTTGCTAGATTCAAGCTCCTTAGGAGTTTTTATGCAATGATTCCCGCGCTCGTTTGCTTTGATGTCGGAATCAGGCTAAATAGAGAGGTGTGCTTTGCCATATCCCCAATATTTGTCTCCCAAGACAACCAGCTTTAGTTCGCAAATACAACCAAACTTTGCGATCTCGATTCGTTTGAAGAGTTCTTTTGGCTTATTGCGCAAAGCGTTAATATGTCCCATTCCGTTGTCGTCGATGTGATTGGTCCCACAACAGTTGAGCAATGGTGGGAAGCAATGGGGGCTGTGCAAACTCGTTACCCCCTTTTATCAGCATCAATAAGGAAGATCCCCGGTAAGCGTCCATTCTTTGAAAAGGTAGAGGGGGCCTCGATGCCTTTTCGGCTCTCTCCACTTCCCGGCTCCATGGTGCTCGAACAAGAAATGGAAATTGAGTTGGAGAAATCCTTTGACGACGGAAGCGGCCCTCTCACGAGGGCAACACTCTTCCACGATCCAGATCGCTCGGTGATCATATTTACAACACATCACAGCAGCTTAGATGGAAAGTCTCACCTGCTTCTAGTTCAGGATTTGCTCGCTCATGTCGGAGGGGAAGAGCTAGGCAAACCTCTCGAGGTACAACCTGGCCTGGCGCAACTGCTTGGTTTACCAGCACCTATCGAATATGCAAAGAACATAGGCGGAAGACTAAAGGTGGTGAAGAGTGAACTTGAGCCCGCCCCGGTCCGTGTGCAACGCCTGCAACTCAGCGTAGAAGAGACGTCGGCCTTGGTGGAGCGCGCAAAAAAGGAAGGAACTACGGTACATACGGCGCTAGTTGTCGCACTAGCCTTAGCGGGACAGCGTTATTGCGAAAAGTGGAATGTAGAGCCAATACGCTGCATGTCTCCCATTGACATGCGAAAGGCGCTAAATATCCCCGGTGCGGCAGGCTTATTGATTGGAGCACATAGTGGTTCTGTGCCGATTCGAGAAGGAGCCTCATTTTGGAGTATGGCAAGAACAGTAAAAAAAGATATGTTGGCGACTCATGGTATTGATGGGGCTCGACAACTGATGGGTGCGCTATCTTCGATGGTCGCGGAAGAACATAATCCGAATGATCTGTGCTCTTCTGCGACTGCGGAGAAGCATGTCGTCAACTTCGTTCAGGTCAGACTCTGCCAGTACCTGCGCCTAAGCCGGGCCATAGTTGAGTGAACAGAGTGAGCCAACATTCCTCCGATGTCCGTATTCGGAGCGACATTGTCCGCACCCGAACATCCTTGAGCGTATCCCGAGGGTGGTTCCTCCGGCAGTGTCGAGGCCGAGCTTTGTACACGGCCAGCCTAACCTACGCCACACCAGTGGAGTGGCGCTAATACGGGTGCCGGTACTGAAACTCTCAGAATTGGCTATTGGCGTGCTTCGCCATGAGCTATGTAAGGCGACCTACGAGAACCCTATGCCAAACACTCCAGATTTTGTCAGCTGCCTACTTTTGCGAAAGACCGTGAAGAACAAACACCTTTTTCCCGCGCCGATTTTAGTAGTTGTCTCTCTTTTCGTTCTTCTTGATCTACCACTTAGGGGTCAAAGTGCCGATCAGCTCGCAGGCAAGAATGTGTCGATTCGACAGACCAACTACAAAGGCCGCAGTGCGATTCAAGTATTAGCAACGCCCGGTGCGATAAATGCAACATCGCATGCGGTGATTAAGGATGTGCCATTTAAAGATGGCGCAATCGAAGTGGATCTGGCTGGCCAGCCCATCGCTGGAGCCCCTGGTGACGCACGTGGGTTCGTCGGAATCGCCTTCCGTCTTCAGGATAATGGAAGTTACGAGTACATCTATCTCCGTCCCACCAATGGCCGAGCCGACGACCAACTCAGACGCAATCATTCCACGCAGTACAGCTCCTACCCGGATTTTGACTGGGCCCGATTGCGGAAGGAGTCCCCTGGGCAGTATGAATCGTACGTTGACCTAGAGCCCGGTGTCTGGACAAAGTACAAGCTCGAAGTGGAAGGGAATAAGGCGCGGCTCTACGTGAACGGCGCCGAGCAACCTTGCCTTATCGTCAACGATCTGAAGCTCACGCCCCAGCGAGGCGGAGTTGCATTGTGGATAGAGCCTTCCACTGAGGGTTATTTCCCTCATCTAAAGATCAGAACGAAGTAGTTGTGCTGAGAAATGTGTCTTCCGCCACAGCCCGCGGAGAGCCTACGATTCAAAACCCCGTATGTAGGGGGTATTCGGCGGTCGCGGTCCCGTTTCAAAGAGCGGTCCGTGTGTCGAGTGATATTTCATGTTCATGAACGGCGTCTCGACACGGCGTCCGACGGCAGAGTAACGGCCGTTCTCCCAGTTTGAATCCATGTAGTGGTTTACAATCCCGGTTGAGAGAAGCAACCGCTCCGCATTGAACGGTTCCTTTCCGGTCAGCATCATCTCGGTGATCCAGTGCTCGTGGGCGTTCGCTGCATGGTACTGCGAGATGGGGCCGGGCCAGCCAAGCATGGAGACGATCGTCGGGGCTTTCTGTCCTTCAATTTCGCCAGCGTAAGTCCAGCCCACACCCGCACCTGAAATGACCGCCGCATTGGTCCCGTCGTTGTACTCCACGATGCAGACATTCGGGTTCCGGCCTTCCTGAAAGTGTCCCTGCTTCAAGTCAAAATTCTTCCGCACTGCTTCGAGCAGATTGCCGGCCCACGGAGTGCGTTCAACCCACTTCCACGTCTCAGGCCCGCGAATGGACTGCACAGACTTCACACCTGTCTCACCACCCTTGCGGCGATCGTGAAATGCCTGCAGCACGTCGACACAATGGAAGAGGGCTCCCTCGTCCGGCGAGCTTCCGACGACGATCGAGTTCTTGATCGGCGTATCGGGAGGGAGCTCGATCTCGGGCTTGCGGAAGTAGGCCGGGATGGAGGATCCGCCAGTGAGAGAGAAGTTCAGCTCACGGGATTTATCAAACATCCACTTGGCATCGTCCCAGTTGTAGGAGAGGTGCTTGTCGTTAAACACCGGTACCGAACGTTTGCTCTGCTCGAAGACCCGGATCACCTGCTGATAGATCCACCAGCGCGGAAGAAGCCAGTGTCCCTTGAGATCGGTTGGATAGTTCCCGTGTTCGCAGACGATGACAACACCATCCACCGCCAGTTCTTTGCCGCCCAGCGTGACGGCTTCACCTACTGTTTTATAGATCGGAATGTTTTTCGCTTTGCATACTTTCTGAGCCAGCAGACTTGTATCCAACTGATGGACGTAAACGGACACCACGTCCACCCGCGATGGGGTGTGGGCTCCCTTCCACCAATAACCGTCTATCAGCTTATTGACGATCCAGTCGGCATGTGAAGTCGGGAGACCCCAGAAGCTGACGAGGCAAGCGATCCGAGGCCGTTTTTGCGCAGTCTGCGCAACAGCAATGGGTACAACACCGGTCAAGGCGGTCAAACCGACCACACCGGTTATTGCCAGTATTTCACGCCGGGTGAATAGACAGTTCGACTCCATGGTTTCGGTGATTGGGGATGAGTCTGCCCCCTTGGCTGCAATTTCAATCTGTTTCTTTTCCATAATGGTCATTTAATTCTGTTGGTTATAGGTTTTATTTTCTTACATTCCATCCAGCAACACATTTGGGTACGCGGCGACGACGCCGGAAACGCGATTGTTGGGAATGCGACGATCTTTCTCATCGAACTTTCGCTTTCAGATCGCAGCAGTTTCGTCACGCGCCGAGGGGCGACCCCGGTCATATAGCCGTCGATGTAATTCACATGTTGTCGCGTCCTAGGCACATTTACCACGGCTGCCTTTGTCAAAGCCTATCTTAGATTCTTCATACTAATACGTGTAGATGCTTCAGGACGCACCGCCTTGGTGTCAATGGGTCTCTAAACTACACCATAATGATAACCATCGGCCTTGAGAGCCCTTAGTTCCGATCACACTTTCCATAGGGCAAATCGACCATACGGTCCAGTCAAAATATTTGAGGCTCGGGTGTGAGTACGCCCATTTTTATCGCACTTCGTTTTTGGAGCGACAACAGTTCGTATTGTGATCCAAAGTGCCTCTGTCAATGGTTTTTGGACATTGAGATTGCACCAATTGGATAACAGACTCCACCCTTTCGAGAAGAATGACGATCGACGGATGCAGCAGGCTGCCGCGATCCCGAGAAGCAGAGCGTTGGGAAATTTCTTTCAGCGCGTGAGGACAAGCTGAAAGTTCTCGCAGTACTCTTCCAAACTTCAGATCAACGTACATACAAATGTGATCCTTAATCGCGCGAGGCATTTAGCAGGATCTCGCGTGCATCGTCTAACATGTTTGGAAACAAATCTCGAGCCACAAGCGTCATTCCCAATCTCCCATTCACGGTGAGCACTGAGACTTTTTGCAGAGGCGCGGTGACCGAAGGGCTACCAGTAGCGCGATGGAGCCGGAGATAGCAGTTGCGGAAGGGAGGAGCAGCTAAATAATTGAAATGAATTGGTGGATTTGATCGGGATCGAACCGATGACCTCTTCCATGCCATGGAACCGATATAATCATATGTTATAGACGGGTAATGGCTTACGAGTCGGCGCAACCGGCAAAATCGGCCTAGTTGGCGGTATTTGCGACAAAGATGCGACAAACTTTACCAAGCGGAGCATGGGCTGGATCTGTGGGGGGCCAGGCCAAAACTTTTAGGAGCCTTTCCTTCTTCCCTAATGAGGCGATTGTCGCGAGTCGTCGCGACAATTGGGTTCTTGACGTTTTTCGACCTTAGGTGCCAAAACATAATCTATTTCGACCTTTAAGATTGATTTTCGACCATAGCGGGATAAAATGTATTTCGACTTTCAAATCTCGTTAAGGGCCTTTTTCGACTATAAAGCTTGAATTTCGACCATGGAGCCCCAGCCAATGGCATCCAAACACAATGTAACTGTCAATACATTTCAGGAGAAGGTCCTCCCACAAGGAACCAGACTGGGTGGTTTAGCCTTCTTGGTTCAGATCCTCGGGGTCGAAGCCCCAGTACGCTCTCCCAGCGCTGTCTCAGAACAACATGTAAAAGGGAATCGTCGGACCGACGGTCATTGGACCGTTTTCGACAAACGCTACTTGCGTGGCGATTCGTTTGGGGACCATTTGGAATTTGCCCTGCGCCACGAAAATATCGACCTTCTCGTCCTGAAACGCATTTTAGAAGCTGTGCGAACTGAGGTGGTGGAGTCTTTCATACGCAGCACTCCCACTGGGATTCATACTCGTCGGGCCTGGTTTCTCTTCGAATTTCTCACCGGTCGCACGTTCGATATCCCGGATGTCAACGACGCCAGTTTTATAGACCTTCTGGACGATCGTCTTTATTTCACCGCTACGCCCCGCCTGTCCCGTCGCCACAAAGTGCGCGACAACCTGCTGGGGACGGCGGATTTCTGTCCGATCATCCGAAGGACGGAAACGCTCACCGATTTTATGGCGCGCGCGCTGAAGGATCGCGCCAACGAAATCCTTGGACACACTGGTGCCAGTGTCGTTGCACGCGCCGCAAGTTTTCTCTTATTGGCAGATAGCCGCGCGAGCTTTGAGATCGAAGGAGAAAAGCCGCCGCGGAGCCGCTTGGAACGGTGGGGCCGCGCCGTACTGCAGGCAGGCAAGAATCCACTGAGGATTGAGGAAATTCTCCGTCTCCACACGCTGCTGATTCAGGACACGAGATTCACAAGACCTGGCTTACGCCCAGACGAGGTTTTCCTGGGGGAACGTGATCACGAAGGTGATCCCTTGCCAGAGTTCATCGGCGCGCGAGCCCAGGATCTGCGACCGCTTATGGAAGGGCTCATCGCCGCAAATCAACGCATGAGTTCTACAAACTTGGATTCGGTTCTGCAAGCGGCGGCAACCGCATTCGCCTTCGTCTATGTTCACCCTTTTCAGGATGGAAACGGACGCTTGCACAGATGTCTCATTCATCACGTTCTCGCCGAACGCAAGTTCACTCCACCCGGGATGGTCTTTCCCGTTTCGAGTGTCATGCAGGACCGGATCGAACTTTATCGCGATAACTTACGCCGGCACTCCGGGCCGTTGATGAACTTCATAGAATGGCGTCCAACAGCCACGCAAAATGTGGAGATTTTGAATGATACTGGAGACCTGTATCGCTATTTCGACTGCACGGAAGAGGCTGAGTTTCTGTATGGATGCGTAGCTCGCGCGATAGACGACGACTTGCCAAAAGAGATCGACTTCCTACGCAGGAATGACGAAGCCAAAAGGCGAATCATGAACATGATCGAGATGCCGGATCAGGTCGTTGAAAATCTCATCCGCTTCATTCGTCGGAATGAAGGCAGGCTCGGCCGTAAACTTCGTGAGGGTGAATTCGCCCCACTCACCGATGAAGAGGTTGTCTCGATAGAAGCAATCGTTCAGGAAACCTTTGATGGCTACACCGGAACCTAAACCCCCCCGCTGCGTAAGCTTCCTCGTGGGGCAGATACTGGCCCCTCAATAATCATCTTCTCCTGACATATCGAGACTTGTTAGTACCGATATGTCGCCTTGTCGGTAATCATGTGGACTATGGGACACGGCTGCTCATGCGCGACAGAGGTATTGGCCAAGTTATTAAGGCGGATAGGTTTTGCAGTAGTCAATGTTTTCCCTCTGTAGATCAAACAGGCAACAATCCTTTTGTACGGAATTCTTCATCTATTGACTGCAACTTATTCTCCATGCACTCTGTTAGAGAATTACCCTGAGACATCCTCGATGCGGATCGCTGATCTTATCCTTCCTGTGTTTGCAGTGATCCTGACCGGTTGGATCGCTGGCTATACGGGTTATCTGTCGCGTGCATTGTCTGACGCGTTGATTCACTTCGCTTACAACATCGCGATGCCGGCGTTGCTTATCGTCACCATTGCGCAAGAGCCAGGTCATTCGCTGATCAATTGGCGCTTTCTTGTTGCCTTTGGTGGTGGCTCCCTCCTCTGCTTCCTACTCGTGTTCGGCATCATGAGTATTCATGGTTCCCAAAGTCTCGCAAGCCGAACGATGTATGGCATGGCGGCGTCGATGACGAATACAGGGTTCGTCGCCTTACCTGTCCTGCAGGCCATCTATGGTCCGCGCGCTGTGTTGCCGGCGGCGATCGCCACAGTATTCGTGGCAGTCGTGATGTTTCCTGTAGCTGTGATCCTGCTCGAAGTTGGTCAGCGGAATGCGCAGGGTTCACGTACGGCTCCGATGGTCACGGTGAAGCATGTCGTGCTTAACCCGATGGTTCTATCGACCCTGATCGGCATGCTCTGGTCGATTCTTGGTCTTCGCATGTCCGGGCCGGTCGCTGCTTATTTTGGCATCCTGGGCGATGCGCTTACGGCTTGTGCCCTGTTCGCCATCGGACTGGGGTTGTCGATCGATGGATTGCGCGCAAATGTTGGGCAAGCTTCGCTGCTATCGGCGGTGAAGCTCGTCATCATGCCTCTGATTGTGTACGGATTGAGCGTGTCGCTGGGGCTCGACCCTCTCTATACCATCGCGGCTGTCATCTGTGCCGCAGTGCCCACGGCGAAGACAGTCTACATACTTGCGGGAGAGTATCACTGCGAGGAGATGATGGTGGCGTCCATTGTCTCGATGACGACTCTACTTTCCATCATTTCTCTAGTGGTCTGGCTTTATGGGCTATCTGGGCTTGCAGCACGCATCGCCAGATAAGGGAAGTACGCGAAGAGTCGTGAGAGCATCCGTCCTTCTTGCGTTCCACGGCTTCGGCAACCGCCTCTGTATCCACGAAGTCGTTCTTGTTGGACTTTACGAACGGCTTCACAAACTGAGCTGCAATCAAACGCACATCGTGGCCTTGCTTCCGCAACGAACGTCCAAGAAAATGCGCTCCAGAACATGCCTCCAGCCCGATAACCGACGTCTGCATGTTGTCGGTGTACGTCAGCAGCTGTCGTTGCGTCAATTTCTTCCGCACCAGCACCTTGCCGGCTACACCCAGCGCTGCCAGGTGAAACGTCGTCTTGCCAAGATCGATGCCAACCGAAACTATATGCATATCGATGATCCTCCTTATCAGAAGCTGCCACCACGATCGACCTTCCCAAGCAGGTCAATCAAGCGGCGGACCATCTCATTAGTCGGCTTCTCGGACAAATGACCCTTGGCGGCTAAATCCGGAGCACGCGACACTCAAAACAGGAATGGCCCTTTCAATCATGAAGGGGCCATTGCTGTTCCCGAATCATTCAGCCAGCATAGGTCGAGCGACAGATTACTTCCGAGAGGCGCGTTTCACGGTACCAACGAGCGTCGAAACGCGGCGATCATGTGTCCAGATCTGCCTTTGAGGTTGAGTTGATCTGTTCGCCCAGCAAAATAGTGGCGATTCAGTTCCTTGTCGTCCACATATTCTATCGACTCAAAGGCAGCAAGTTCCCTACTGATTTCATCAGGACTGACAACAATCGAAAGGGTTCGCCTATGCTTACTATGATGGTCGGTTCACCTCTCTCAGTCGAACTCGTCTCATGCCATGAGCTCTGACTCCGCACTTTCGGCCCCTGGCCCGCGAATACATTGTTTACTGCACTGCTACGTCGACATGGGAACGGAGGCGGATGTCGTTCGATGCCGTGCCAATCATGACGTCAAAGACGCCCGGCTCGACGCGAAATGTTTTGGACTGAATATCGTAAAAGGCGAGCGCGGAGATTGGTAGATCGAACTGAATGTGTTTGCTCTCGCCGGGCTGGAGAGTGACGCGCTCAAAGGCGCGGAGATTGTGGATGGGCTGATAGGTGCTGCTCTGCTGCTGATGGGTATAAAGCTGGGCCACGTCTGAGCCTTCGCGGTCGCCGACGTTCTTGAGGTCGAAGGAGACCTGGATGGTGTCGGCGGGCGCGCCGGTAGTGGCGGAGAGCTTCAGGTGGCTGTAGTCGAAACGGGTATAGCTGAGGCCATGGCCAAAAGCATAGAGGGGAACACCCTTGAAGTAGAGGTAGGTATATCCCTTCGAGATATCGTATTCGTTTTGCGGAGGGACACCGTCCAGGCTGGCGTAGACCGTATAGGGGAGATGGCCGCCGGGATTGTCTTTGCCGAAGAGTGCGCGAGCGATGGCAATGCCTCCCGCTTCGCCCGGATACCATGCGTCAAGGATGGCGGGCAGATGATCATTCGCCCAGGTGACGGCGAGTGGGCCGGCGTTCATCAGGACGAGAACGGTCTTTGGATTAGCAGCATAGACGGCTTCGAGAAGCTGCTCCTGTGCTCCGGGAAGATCGAGATTGTGGCGGTCGCGACCTTCGGCCTCGACGTGTAGGTTGGTCCCGAGGAAGAGAAGAGCGACATCGGACTTGCGGGCGAGGTCGACGGCGCGGGCGATGGCAGCGGGATCGACAGCTTCGGTAAAACCTACTCCCTTCTCGTACTGCACCTGTACACCGGTACCGAGCAGATCGCGCAGTCCGGTCAACGGGCCAACCTTGCGTGCAGGCGTGCCATAGTAGTTTCCGGTCTCGTATTCGTCGTCCCCGGCCGGGCCGACCACTGCGACGGAGTGGATCTGCTCTTGCTTGAGCGGAAGGAAGTTGTTGCGATTGCTGAGGAGGGTGATGGACTCTTCTGCTGTCTTGAGCGCGAGTTCGAGATGCTGCGGAGAACGAACTACGGAAGTTGGAATTCTGCTGTAGGGACTAGTGCCAGGAGGATCGAATACATTCAGGCGGAAGCCGACGCGCAGAACTCGAGCGAGAGCGCGATCGACGTCGGCAGTCGTGAGCAGGCCGCGCTGCACTGCGAGCGGGATGTTGGTCTCGAACTCGGTATCGTCGGAGTCGTTACCTGCCTTGATAGCAAGAGCGGTAGCCTCAACGGGATCCTCAGTGAGGCGTTGGCCCGTCTCTGTGGACCCTTTGCGACTGCCGGTGAGCAGGGCAACAGCTCCGAGGTCGTCCGTCACGAAACCGTCGAAGCCCCACTGACCGCGAAGAATATCGGTGAGAAGGCGATGGTTGACGGCGTCCGGCGTACCGTTTACGGCGTTATAGGAGGACATCAGCGATTGAGGATGGGCCTGGGTGACGACGGTCTTCCACTGGGCCAGCCAGTACTCCATCAGGTTGCGGTCGTCGACCTCGGAGTACTGGTGTTGGCGACCGTTCTCCACGTTATAGACAGCATAGTGCTTGATCGTGGCGGCAAGCTTCAGATGATTGGGATCGTCACCCTGTAGGCCGCGAACATAGGCCACGCCCATCTGCCCGGTGAGGAAGGTATCCTCGCTGAAGACCTCCTGGATGCGGCCCCAGCGGGGATCGCGGACGAGGTTGATGACTGGCGAGCGGTAGACAAGACCGTGGCGGGAACGCGGCCCTTCGGCTCCGCTGTTATAGAGGGCTCGGGCCTCGTCCGACATGGCATCGGCGATGGTATGAACGAGAGCGGGGTCCCAGGTCGCTCCCATAGCGATGGTCGCAGGGAAGAGAGTGGTGGGCTCCTTGGACCAGACACCGTGAAGAGTTTGGTTCCAGCCGCCCCACATAGGAATATTGAGGCGGGGAATGCCGTTATTCAGGTGATTGAGCTGCGCCGCCTTCTCTTCAAGGGTGAGGCGGCCAATCAGGTCAGCCACGCGCTTGTCCGTGGGCTGGGAAGGATCAAGATAAACCGGCCGTGCCGCGGGCTGTGCGGGTGCGGCGGCCGAACCGGCGAGGAGCGTCAGGCTGAACAGACAGTGCTTCGTTGCAGTGAAGCGTACGGAAAATGGGCTGCGGTACATGGCACTCCTGTGGCGAAAGGTTAAGACCGGGCGGGGTGGCGAAGGACCTCAACCACGGCAGACATGTCTTTGTCGGAATATCCGGCAGCCGCGGCACGGTCGAAGAGTTCTTTGGCGTTGGTGGCGGTCGTAAGCTCGACACCGCTCTGCGCGGCGGCAGAGTGGGCGTAGGAGAGATCCTTGGCCATCAGGCTTAGGAGGAAATTAACTGTGTTCTCTCCACTCGTCATCCGGTCGGATATGTTCGAGAGCAGGGGGCTTCCGGGAGCTCCGGTCTTCAGGACGTCCAAGGCTTTTTCCCGGTCCAGACCGCTGTGCTCAAGCCAGACCATGCCCTCCGCGAGGGAAGCGACTTGGACACCACACAGAAAGTTGTTCAGGAGCTTCATCTTTGCGCCACTGGTGACAGGACCGAGGTGGATGATCTCCTGACTCATGGCCTCGAGCGCGGGGGTGACCTTCGCGAGGGCCTGAGCGGCTCCTCCGACCAGAAATTTAAGCTGGCCAGCTTCAGCCTGAGTCCGGCTTCCGGTCACGGGAGCGTCGAGAAGCTCTAGGCCCCTGCCCTCGGCCAGCTGTGCGAGCTCGGAGATCCAGTCTGGACTAACGGTGCTGGACTCAACCAGAACGGCGCCGGGTTCGGCTGCCGCAAGCACGCCGTTCGGTCCGATCCAGGTCTCGCGTGAGGCGTTGTCGTCCGAGAGCATCGTGAGAATGAGTTTCGCTCCTTTGGCAGATTCCGCAGGGGTGTAAGCGACTCTGGCGCCCTGTGCAGCGAAGGGCGCGGAACGAGTTGCGGTGCGGTTGTAAACGGTAACTGGAAAACCAGCATTTAGGAGGTTAGCGGCCATCCCGCTGCCCATTGTGCCAAGGCCAAGCAATGCGACGGATATTTTTTCCATGAGGTCTCCTTTTTTCGCGTCAGGCGAGCGAGCGCACCCGAACGGGTTGGCTCGCCTTTGCCTCTTCTCGGACGGGGTTCTGCAGGGCGCGGCCGAAACCCTCGAAACGGACTTCGGCAATATCGCCCTCTTTGAGGACGACGCCATCACCGAAGGAGAGTGCGTCGGCTCCGTAGAAGTGGACGTGGACGCTGCCGGGCTGACGGTGGCCGGCGAACTTGAAGTGGTGATGTTCGAGGTTAGCGAGGCTGTGACACATATTGTGCTCGCCGCTGGCGATGGACTTGCTCCAAAGAGTCTCACCTCCGCGCGCGATACGGACCTCGCCGGAGATATCGCCGAAGGATGCGCCGACCACGAGCTCGGGACCGAGGCTGCAGGCGCGAAGCTTGGAACCGGCGAGGTTGAGGTAATTGCGCTTTTCGAATTTGTGATCGGAGAACTCATTGCCCTGGGCGATGCCGATGCGGAAGGGCGTACCATCTTCCGCGATCAGGTAGATGCCGGCCAGCTCGGCCTCTTCGCCTCCGTCCTCGGCATGCGAAGGTATATCGAGCGGCTCGAAGGGAGCCCGGAGGACGGTGCCATCGCCCTTGTAGAACCACTCGGGCGCGATGCCGATTACGCCTTCAGCCGGGCGTCCGCCTTCGACGCCCCAGCGGAACATGCGCATGGAATCGGTAAGGGCAGCCTCTTCTTCCGGTTCCGCTTTTTTCTCCGCGAGGTGCATGGCCTGGCGTTGGCGGGCGCTGCCGAGGTGGGTGAGGCCGGTGCCGGCTACGAGCAGGCGAGAAGGCTCTCCGGGGACGTCAATGGGAGGAAGCAGACGCCAGGAGGAGCGGCCGGAGTAGACGTCGTCGTAAGAGAGGGCCTCTCCGGTGGCGAGCGAGCGGGCCTTGTCAGACATCGGCTCCGAGGCCGCAAGGCATTTCTTAGCTAGCTCGTAGACGCTGGAGACGCCTGTGAGGCAGCGTAGATGCGGCTCCTCAACGAGAGCGATGCGACGGGAGAAGCCATCGGTAATTTGCACGAGATGCGCGGGCATTGTGGACTCCTTATCCAATCACCGTGAAGCGTTTGAGAGATTCCTCGTTGACGGTAAGACCGAGTCCGGGAGTGTTCTCGTCGAGATCGATGTAGCCGTCGCTCGGGACGGGCTCGCCGTCGAAGATGTACCAGAAGAGTTCATTGCCGACTTCGACGTCGACCTTGGGGAAGAACTCCGAGATGGGAGCATTGAGGCTGGCCATTGTGACGTGATAGTTGTGCATCTGCCCGGCGTGCGGGACGACGGGAACCTGGAAGGATTCGGCGAGCGCTGTAATCTTGCGCGCCTGGCTGATGCCGCCGACGCGGTTGGTATCGAACTGGATGTAATCGAGCGCATTGTTCTCGAGCAGCTCGCGAAAGCCGAAGATGGTGAACTCGTGCTCGCCGCCGGCGATGGGGACGCGGCCGTAGCTCTTGAGCTCCTTATAGCCACGGGTATCATCGGGGATGACGGGCTCCTCGAGCCAGCGTATTCCGAAGGGCTCGATAAGCGGAAGCATGCGTTTGGCATAGTCGAGAGTCCAGCCCATGTAGGCGTCGGTCATCAGGTCGATGCCGTCGCCGATAACCTCGCGCACATTGCGGACGAGTTCGACGTTCTTCATCATGCCCTCGCGGCCATCCAGGGGACCCCAGCCGAAGCGGAGCTTCATGGCCTTGTAGCCCTCGTCTTTGTAGCGCTGGGCCTCTGCACGAAGCTCATCGATGGGCATGGCATAGAGGCGGCTGGCATAGACGGGGATGCGCTCCTTCGTACGTCCTCCGAGAAGGCGGTAGACAGGCTGCTTCGCGTCCTTACCGAGGAGATCCCATAGGGCGATGTCCACCGCAGAGATGGCGGTCAAGGCAACGCCCTTACGCCCAAACGCCATGGTGCGGCGATACATCTGCTGCCACAGGAACTCGATGTCCCAAGGGTCGGCGCCGAGCAGGACGGGCTTGAGATAGGTGTCGATGAGAGACTTTGTGACGACGGGAGACAGCGCGGCGTTGCCGAGACCGACGTGACCGGAGTCCGTGAAGATCTCGACCAGCACCCAGCCGTGGAAGGCGAAGTTACCCATGGATGCTGCTCGATAGCTCACGAGATCCATCGGGTTGGTGCAAAAATGCGGCGGGAGCGGAACGGTCTTGCCTTCCCACTGAACGACGCGGGTGCGAACTTCTGTGATCTTCATATGTTGCTCTCTATCTCTTGGAAATCGTGACTGCGAAGTGGTTGAATCCTGCCGCCGAACAAGAGGATGGCGAGGAAGCCGATGATGTGAAAGGTTCCAACCAGGACGAAGAGTGTCCCGTAACCGAAGCCATGGCCGAGAAGATATCCGGCAACGATGCCGAAGATGGCGCCCCCGATGGCTCCCCCGAAGCCGACAAGTCCGGAGACGGTGCCGACGGCGGAGAGCGGAAAGATATCCGCCGGAAGGGTCATGATGAGACCCGACCAGGACTGCTGGCAGAAGAAGGCGATGCTAAAGAGCAGGATGGCCAGTTGCACCGGAACCAGCGGCACCAGCATGACCACGGGCATAAATACAGCGCTCAGGCCAAGGGCGATCTTGCGGGCCTTGTCGAGCGAGTGCCCCCGACGGAGCAGGGAGCTGGAAAGCAGGCCGCCAAGGAAGCTCCCTACACCAGAGGCGGCATAGGGGATCCAGGCATAGTAGCTGACCTGCTTGATATCGAAGTGCCGCGCATCGTAGAGGTACTTGGGAAGCCAGAAGAGAAGAAAGTACCAGGCGGAGTCGCTCATGAACTTGGCGAAGACGATGGTTTGAACGCTGCGAAAGGCCAGCAATTCGCGGAGGCTGAGCCGATAGGCCAGAAGTCGCGCGTCGAGGGTGTTGGCCGAGAGTGTGAGGTCGTTGTTGCGGTAGGATGCGGCCCACCAAACCACCCAGACGATACCGATCGCACCGGCTGCGAAGAAGACGGCACGCCACCCACGGTGAAGAATGATGAAGCCTATGAGGGGGGGCGCAAGGACGGAGCCGACAGCGGTTCCAGCGTTGATGATCCCGACGGCGGTGGAGCGCTGCTCGGCAGGAATCCACTCAGCTACGACGCGAACGGCGGCCGGAAAGGCTCCTCCTTCGCCCATGCCGAGGAGGAAGCGGGCGGCGAGCAGAAGCATAAAGCCAGAAGCGAGGCCGTGCAGTGCGCAGGCGATGGACCACCAGAGCATGATGATGAGGAAACCCCTTCGGGTGCCCAGACGGTCGAGCAGCCGACCGCCGCCAACGTAGAGCGCGGCATAGGAGAGCAGGAAGGCGGTCTGAAGATAGGAGAACTGCTGGTCGGAGAGAGGAATGTTGTGCTGGATCGCGGCGATGGCCACGGGCAGCGTCTGGCGATCGAAGTAGCTGATTGCAATGGCGACGGTGACGAGCGCGATGGAGTACCAGCGGCGGTCTACACCGCCGCTGGAGAACTTGCCCGAGGAGACGCCAGAGGATTTCATGGTCGGCTCCGAACTACCACTTCAGCTGCAATAGGGAGATCCCTTCGCGAGGAATTTCGGTTGCGACTTTTACCTGGCCGTTGATGACGTCGAGCCAGACGGGGGAGGTAAGAAGCTGAAGCTGTCCTGCTGCCTGTAGCTCAGCGTACTGCTGCGAGCTGGGGTGCTGGGGCGAGCCCATGTGCTGCCACACGGTATAGGCGTTGCTGTGGGTGTCGTCGATGCGGAAGTGCTGGAGGAGTACGCGATGTACTCCGGCCGGGATGCTACCGATGGTGACAGTAGTAGGCGCGGCCTGGGCGGGCTGATTGACGTCGTGATAGTTCCAGAGGAGGACTGCGGCCTCTTTGCCGGTATGGGTAGCAAAGGCATCGATATCCGGAGACTCGCGAACGCCGGTGTTAACGAGCGTGTCGAGTGGAACGGCTCCGGTGCTGGTGGTCTTGACGCGGTCACCGGCCATCATGCCGAACATGCGGAAGACGTTGAGGACGGGCTTGTCGACGCCGTTGGTGGCGAGGGAACGAAAGCCTTCGAAGTAATCCTTGTCTTCGAACTCGAAGGACCAGCTCAGCATCGAGAGTAGGTCGACTGCGTGGCGGTCCTGCAGCTCGAAGAGGGCTTTAAAGGCTGCGGCGGTGTAGGCCGGGTAGAGAGTGCCGTTGCGATAGTTATTGGCCGGATTGACTTTGGAGGAGCAGGCGGCACAGCCCTCAGGATCCGCCTCGCTAATGATGATGGGCAGGCGCTTGAACTTTGGGAAACTGGCGACGAGAGCGAAACCCTTGTCGGCGTCGTTGAGCTCGCGGTTGATGCCCATGGTGACCTTTCCTGCTTCGATCTTCGGAAAGCCTTTGGCGTGAAAGGAGATGAAGTCCATGGGAACGGTGCCTCCGGTTGCGGCGCTCTTGCCGGAGTTTACGTGCCCGAGGAAGTTCTTGAGGAAGAGGTTGGCCTTCTCACGGCCGGGGCTGGTGCTGGCGGGGCCGCCCACCTTTGCTCCGGGAAGCGCTGACTTTACGCCTGCTGCTGCGTAGTCGTAGAGCTTCCAGTACTCCTCGGGGCTGGTATGCCAGTAGTCGATGTCGGGCTCGTTCCAGACCTCAAAGTACCACTTGAGAACCTCGTCTTTGCCATAGCGCTGGACGAAGTGCGCGGTGACGACGCGTGCAAGCTCGCCCCACTTTTTATAGTCTTTGGGCGGGTTATTGGATTTTCCGGAGATGGCGGATTTGGGATAGTGGACCTGGTAGGGCTCGTGTCGGTTGGGAAGATCGGCGGCGAGGTCCTTGGGCATGAAGCCAAGTTCGACCATGGGACGCACGCCCGCCGACTTATAGGCGTCGAAGATGCCATCCAGGATCGTGAAGTTATAAATCGGCTTGCCGCTCGCGTCTTCGCTATAGACATTGGTGGAGCTGAATTTGAGCTCGGCCTTGCCGTCACCCGAGGTGAGCAGATGATGCGCCCGGATATAGACGGGAACCGGGCTGAGATCGTGCAGCTGCTTGAGCAGCTCTCTGCCGTGACGCATGGTGGTGTAGTTGGCCTCGTCATAGCCGAACCAGCTATAGATAGGCTTATAAGGGCCGACGGTCTGGTTGAGATCGACCTGGATGCTAACGCCGGGCTGGGTTGAGGAGGGAAGCGGCTCCGGAACGGTGCCCTGAGCGCAGGCGCTGCCCGTCGCGGAGACGATGCTTGCCGCAAAGATTGTGCGGCTCAGCCAGAGTGAAACCTCAGTCATCGTATGATCCTTCATGGTTAGAAGTTGTACTTGAGCGCGAACTGGATATCACGCGATGGAACGGAGGTGCTGACGATCTGTCCGTAGGTGCTGGTGTCGACCGGGGCGGTAGAAGCGGAGCTGGTGATGCTGGCGCCGGGAGCGCTGAAGCTGGTTGTATTGGAGATGTTGAAGAACTCCGCCCGGAAAGAGAGCGTGCTTTCGTGCGGCAGGGAGAAGTTCTTGAAGATGGATGCATCGTACTGCCGGTACATGTCTGATCGGAGAGTATTCGCCCGGACGGTGCCGTAGGTATACTGGGCGGGCTGCACGTAACGAGTGTTGTCAAACCAGTGAGCAACGGAGCGCTTGAAGTTGGGATTGCCGCCATTGGGGTTTAGATTGGGGCGCTGACTGGTAACACCGGTGTTCGCGCGATCGCCCGAGATGATCGGGGTGTAAGGAACGCCACTGCGCAGCACGACTATGCTCTGTAGCTGCCAGCCGCCAAGGGTGCTTTCAACCAATCGGTTTGCGTTAGACAGGAATGCGCGACCACGGCCGACTGGAAGCTTGTAGCTCCCGCTAAGAGCAAGGTTCTGCGGGACGTCATATGGCGACAGGGCGTATTCGTACCCTGCATTGCCGCCCAAAGGGGGTGACTGATTGAACTGGAAAAATTTCGAATAGGTGTAAGCGACAAGAGCCGAAAGGCCATGGCTTTCGCGATGTTCAAGCTTAGCCTGTAGAGAATTGTAGTTAGTCGAGAGATCCTGGGTATTGAAAGTGATGGGCCCCCAGGGCTGATAGGGCCTTCGAGCCTGAACTCCGCCGGGCCCAGGATTGGGATCGTTGAAGTCGTTCGAGCTGTTGAGATCGACACCATGGTTGCCAACATAGCCGATCTCCAGGACGTCGTTGGAGGAGAGCTGCTGCTGAATGCCGAGGCTGTAGTGCTCGTTGTAGCCCAGGTTGAGGTGAAGTTTGGTGGGTACCAGAGAGGGATTCGCCTGCGCCGAGCCGAGCGGGGTGCCGAGGAAGAAATTGGATAAAGTTCGATTTTTAAGCACCGGATCCTGCGTTTGGGTTTCATTGAGACGGAACGGGAGGGAGTTGAGGTTGACTCGGCCGCTGGTGCCTTCAGGCTCGTAGAACATACCAAAACCGCCCCGGATGATGGTCTTTGGAGTAGCTGCGTATGAGAAGCCGACTCTGGGCGCCCATTGATGCTTGTCCGTGTATGTCAGATTATAGGGAAGGCCCGCGGTGCTGCTGGTCTGGATGTATTTGCCAAAGAACTGATAGGCCGCGGGAGCTGCGAACTGGGCGCTCAGATCGGGCACAGGCCCATTGCCGCCGACGATAATCGGCTGGGCGCGTGTCGGATCAAAGCTGCCGATCTGACCCTTATAGCCGTTCAGCCAGGGTGAATATTCGTATCGTATGCCCGCGTTGATGGTGAGTCTGTTGCTGAGACGAATATCGTCCTGGGCAAAAAACTGATAGTAGGTCTGTTCACCGCCGAAGTTGTCGGCGGGATAGGCCCGCTGCACTGAAAAAGGATAGCCCAGCAGGAAATCGGCATAGGCGTCGCCGCTCAGGCTTCCATTAAAGTTGAATGAGCCGGCAAACTGCTGGCTGTCGTAGCCTAACCATTGGTAGTACCGAATGAGCGTGCCGAACTTAATCGATTGCTTTCCTTTGAGAATCGTGAAATTTTCAGTTCCTTCCAGAGCTTTCCGGTCCTGCGATTTGGGTCGCTGATCGAAGGAGGAGCCTTGGATGGAGGCGTAGCCGCTGAAGGCGTAATCCGGGAAGGCTCCTCCCACGCCGGGGCGGAGCTGTGGAGAGAGTCCGGCGACGCCGAAGGCTGCGTTCCAGTCAGGTCCCTGCAGAAAGGCGCTTAGGCGAACATGACTAGGCAGATAATGCACACGCGCTTCGTTCACCTTGTTTGCACCGATATTGGTGATGAGGCCGACCGCGATGTCCTGACCGAGGGAGGTGAGGCTGGCGGTCCCAAGGGCAGGAGAAAAGTTCGGATCAGTCTCGCGATTCTTTACATAAATCCAACGAGCAAACAGCCGATTCGACGGCGTAATTTGATCATCCAAGCGAACCGTGAACTGATCCCAGTCGATGGCCTGCGATGGAGCATACGCGAAGTTCCCGGTGCTTGTATTCGGAAGCGGTATAAATTGCTGGATGGCTAACGCGGGCTGCGATAGCCGAGCAGAAGGAATCGTGTTGTTCTGAAACTGGCTGCCCGTGAGCGGATCGCGGATGGTTTTGGCTCCGAAGTTTCCGGCTCTGTTCGCCACGCTGGGAACGATGTTGTTGAAGACAAGTCCCTGGCGAAGACGCTGCCCCTCGTAATCTAGGAAGAAGAAGGTGCGATCCTTGCCGCTGTAGAGATGGGGAATCGTCAATGGACCGCCGACAGCTCCGCCAAACTGATTCCGCTTCAGGATTTGACGGGTGGGAGAGAAGTAATTGCGGGCATCCAATTTGTCATTGCGAATGAATTCGAAAACTCCGCCATGGAAACGATTAGTCCCCGTTTTGGTCGTAGCGTTGAAGAAGGCGCCGCCACGGTTGTACTCGGCCGAATAGGGGCTCTGCTGAACGGAGAACTCCTGCAGCGCATCAATGGACGCCTGGATGAAAGTGCCGCCTTGGTGCTGCTCGGTGACGTCGACGCCGTCGAGCAGGAAGGAGGTAGCCGAACCGCGGATTCCACTGATGACGTTGCCATTAACGATCTCGGGCCGGATGGCGAGCGAATTCCCGGTCGCAGCTTGGAGAGAGGCTCCGGGCGTGAGTTGCGCGAGCTTGTAGAAACCGCGACCGTTGAGCGGCAGGCCGGTGAGTTGCTGATTGGTAATGACTTGTCCAATGGTCGCCGAGTCGGTTGAGAGCAGCGGAGCGGCTGTGGTGACCTCGATGGTCTGCGTGGCGGTTCCGACATTGAGCTTGATGTTTTCACGCACGATCTGGCCCACTTGCACCACAACCTGCGAGGTAGTTGTGGTCGCGAAACCTGGCGCGGACACGCTAAGGGTGTACTCGCCTCCTGGAACCGGTGTGATGACGTAGTTCCCGCTGTCGTCAGTGACGGCGGTCTGCACGATGTTGGTTCCTGTATTGGTCAGCTTTACGCTGGCTCCCGCGACGACGGAGCCCTGGGGATCGGTGATTTCGCCGACGAAACGGCCCTGCTCGACCTGCGCGAGGGTGGAGTAGGCGAGGAATGCGGGAAGAGCGAGGGAAAGGCACCGAAGTACTGCTCGTTTGATATATCTGCTCATCATCTTTTCACCATGGCACACACAATAAGCGCTCACTTGCTTTCGATTCGCGAACAAAGGTAGTACCGGTAAAAAAGAGATGTCAACAAAAAGATTGTAAATTATGATTTTTAGCACGTATTAGAGGGTGTTTTCGCGGATTGCCTTATTAGTTGGTGAACTACAAAATCCGTTTTAATGGTTAGACCTATAATCAGCTTCAGAAGCATTTTGCTTTGACATTAGTGAACCATCGAAGGACTATGTTCCTATGAACGCACGGCGTGTCGTTCCGATTCTGAGCACATCCCAGCACGTCCTCGACACTAAGGAGGATGTAACGCATCTCCTGATCCTGCGATTTCAGCAGATGATGAGCACAGGCGTGCTGCGGCCAGGGACGAAGCTGCCCCCGGAGCGGGAGCTGGCGGCGCACTTCAAAGTGGCGCGCTCCTCGCTGCGGCCTGCGCTGAAGGTGCTGGAGATCATGGGCGTGATCCAGCAGAGAGTGGGCGACGGCAGTTATCTCAACCGGGATGCCTCTTCCGTTCTTACGGTGCCGATGGAGTTCCTTTTCCTGCTGGACGGCACCTCTGTGCAGGAGTTGACGGAATTGCGATTCCTGATGGAGCCGTCGCTGGCAGCGAAAGCGGCTGAGCGAGCGAACTCGGACGATATAGCGGTGCTGCGGCAGTCGATAGAGGATCTGGAGGCCAGCGAGGGCGACAGGGTTAAGCTGGTGGCGTCGGATCTGTTGTTTCACCGCGCGATTTTCGAAGCATCCGGCAACAGTCTGACGAGCCGCCTATTTCACACTATTCATCGCGCGATGTTGAACATGATCATGGTGACCTCGCAGCTTGTGGATCTGGAGCATACGGTCGCCTTTCACAAGCCCATCTTAGCCGCAATCGAACAGCGGAATGCGGAGCTGGCGTCGAAGCTGATGACGGCACACCTGACGGACGCGACCAACCTGTTGACGCAGATTCAGGAGCAGGATAAGGAGCGTACGCTGCGAAACCATATGGCCGCGACGAAGTTTGCTGTGCAGAGGAGTCTGCGCGGCGCCAGAGCTGGGCTGGATAAATCGGATCGTCCGGCCGCTCGACCCTGATGCGAGTTCGATGTAGGCTCTACCATATTCGGTTGATTACAGTGATTCTCTGAGGCGAAATCGCCGCTCGCTCACCAATGGGTTGTAAATCCGGTCGCCAATCTGTGCGCTCGATTTGCTTGAGTATTCAGGACGCCTCATTGACACATTCAACAGTGGGTTAGACTTGCGAGGCACAGCGATCTCAACATCAACTTAAAATTCGGCCCCCACGGCGGCGGTCACGGAAACTACGACAAGCTAGGCGAGATCGTCTATGCCAAAGCTTGCCCGCGAATGGACAAATTAACTAAAGCAGCTTCAATGCGATTACGCTTACATTTTTATCAGGCTGCTGCGGGGGCAGGCGAATCTCCACGCCACGTTCTGTCTGCGTGAACGAGAGCGGTCGGTTATCGCTTAGCAAGCGCGCCGAGAGAACCTTTGCTTTGAGTTCCGAGAGGTTCAACGACGTTGAAGGCCAATCGAAGATATGGAAGAACAGATCGTTCCCTTTGGCAGTCGTGCGATAGCCTTGTTCTCCCTGGATTGGCCCGAACGTCGTGCCGTAGATCGATTCACCATTAACCGTTAGCCAGTCGCCAAGAGACTTCAGACGTTCCTGAAACTCTGGCTGGATCATCCCATCCGGCTGCGGTCCGACGTTTAGAAGAAAATTGCCGCCTCGACTTGCAACTTCGACAAGACCTCGGATCAGATCTATGACTGACTTGTAGTGATGATCGTGTGCGTTGTAGGCCCAGGTATCGTTGATGGTCATGCAGGTTTCCCACAGCTGAAAATCTATTTCAGAGGGAACCCCGCCCTTGAATTCTTTTTGAATGCTCGCATCCGCACCCCGCATGCGCACGTCTTTGGTCGGAATGGATTTTGGAATGAACTGCTCGGGAGTGACGTAGTCCGCGATGAGGCCGATGCGATCGTTGACAAGAGTCGCTTTCTGAAGCCTCGAAATAAGGTCGATAAAGCGCTGTCCATCGTACTTCTCCTGATGGTTGAGGCCATCGAACCAGATAACTTTTACATCTCCGTACCGGGTCAGTAATTCGGTGAGCTGAAGTTGCATGTAGTTCAGATAGGAAGACCACTCGGGCCTCTCCGGCTGGCCGCCCCAATTCTGGCTTGAAAGTTTCAAGGTATCCCGGAATCCAGGGTGATTGAGGTCGGGAGGAGAATAGTAAAAGCCAAGTGGCATGTTACGACGTGCGCAGGCTTCCGACAGTTGCTTGACGATGTCTTTGCCATAAGGCGTGTTGGTGATTTTGTAGTCGGTGTACGAAGAGTCGAACATGCAGAAGCCATCGTGATGCTTGGTCGTAAACACCATGTATTGCTGGCCTGCGCTGCGTGCGACATCGATAAAGTGATTCGGATCCCAGGATCTAGGGTTAAACCGCTTCGGTAAGGCGCGGTACTCGGCTTCGGAGATATTCCAATTCCCGGGTTTCATGATGGGCCAGGAAGCCTCGACGCTGGCGAGCGAGTAGGGTCCCCAATGGATGAACATTCCGAATTTGGCCGCACGGAACCAAGCGGTCCGTTCGTCTTCGAGCTTTTCCCCTAAAGCCAGGCCGGGCAGATGGGGCAGTGCAGCGGCGGCAACGGACATTACCAGGAAGCGTCTACGATCTATCTTTTGAGCGCTCATTTGTTCAGGAACAATATAGGCATCAAGCCATTATGTCAAATCTTTCTTATTTATGTGGCCCGAGATGGTCTGTTTTTTACCGAATGAGCGCTCAAATTTAACTCGAGAGCTCCGAGTTTCTAAGCTGTGGATTTTGGATCGTTTCCTTTCCAAAGACGTGAAGTATTTCGAGGCGGAATCGCGTGGACTACAAAATATGTTGACTGTTACGAATGAGGTGGGTCGCCGCACGACGCTAATCTTATTGCATAGCTTTCCTCCTTGATGAATCTCTAGCTGCCTTGTCGCGAGCGCTTAATTTAAGCCAGTTGACGATAAAAATCCACTCCTATAGGCTCTCAAACATTGGAATAAGCACTTATGCTAAAAAAGGTTTCGAAAAAGAGCGCGACAAAAGCCACTGCTACTCGCGGCGAACCGCTGGTGAAGCATACGTTAGCCGAACAACTGCGTGCGAAGATCGTAGGTGGAGCGTTGAAGCCGGGAACTCGGATTGTTGAGGGATTTTGGGGACGGAAGTTTGGAGTTGCACAAGGTTCCATCCGCGAAGCGATCAACATCCTTGCGCAAGAAGGATTTGTTACCAAGGCTTCAGGAAGAAGCGCACGCGTGGTGAGCCTGACGGAAGAGAATGTTTTGCGTTTGTATGAACTGCGCGGTGCATTGGAGGGCCTGGCTGGTCGTCTGGCTGCGGAACGCCGTGTCGATACGACGGAACTGCAGAATGCCGTAAAGATGATGCGGAGTGCCGCTAAAAAAAATCAGGCTCCTGAATTGTTAGACGCAGACCTGTCGTTCCACCTTGAGCTTTGCCAACTTTCGGGAAATCCCTACCTCATTGAATATGCTCGTAAGATTCTGTTGCCCTTTTTCGCGTTTGTACGCATGCGTGTTGTGGCGAGTGGACAGGTGACGACTCCCTGGGATCAGGAGCTTGAGGCGCATCAACGAATCCACGACCTGGTGCATGACGGCGAAGGGCGGATCGCGGAGCAATATATTCACCAGGCGATGGCTAAATTTTCCTCCACGGCCTATGACCAGTGGGAAAAGAAGGCGTCGCTCAATAAGCGAAGTAGGAAGAATTAGAGATGCGAAGTGCGGTGCGCCGATATTCGACTGGATTGAGACGAGCATAAACCGTACGAATTTCGGAGAGAGACAATGTCGGTGAATACGATCGATCGCATTTCTACATTCGATGCGAGGTATCCATTACCACCTGGCGCGGGAAGCGACGCTGTTCATTCGGATCCGGAGTACTGCCTGGCGGTGACGAAATTGGGATCGAAGTCGAACGGCCTATGCGGGATGGGATTTGCGCTGACGCTGGGAGAAGGCAATCGCCTGGTGTGCGAAGCGATTGAATTGCTGGCACGGCCTTTGCTCAACAGGCCAATTGAAGACCTGATGGCGGAGTTTGGATCGGTTCTGCAACAGATGGCAGATGATCCGATGTTGCGATGGCTGGGACCGCATAAGGGGGTTGTTCATCTTGCGCTGGCGTCAATCACGAATGCCTGTTTCGATCTATGGGCAAAGAGTCGCGGCGTGCCGCTATGGAAGCTGCTTCTCGATCTGGAGCCCGAGGCGGTCGTACGGTTGCTCGATCTAAGTTATCTGGATGAAGTTCTGACTTCCGAACAAGCTGTCGAGTTGCTAAAAGAGCAAGTGAACACGCGCAACCAGCGTGAGGGGATTCTACGGACTGGATACCCGGGGTACGACACCTCAGTGGGCTGGATGGCATATGACGATGAGAGGGTGCGTGAGCTAACAGAACGGGCTATGAGCAGAGGCTTTAATGCTTTCAAGCTTAAGGTAGGCTCGCGAGACCATGAGCGCGATCTGCGCCGCGCGGAGATGCTGCGTGAGTGCGTGGGTGATGCCGGGACGGTGATGTACGACGCAAATCAACAATGGACTTTGCCAGTCGCACAGCGGATGTGCCGGGAGCTGGCGAAGCTGCGTCCGCTGTGGATTGAAGAGCCGACGCATCCGGACGATGTTATGGCTCACGTCACGCTGGCGCGTGAAATTGCTCCCGTGAAGATCGCAACGGGGGAACATATTCCAAACCGTGTTGTCTTCAAAAATTTCATGGAGTCGGGCGCGATGCATTACGTACAGGCCGACTGCACGCGTCTGGCAGGGGTGAGTGAGTTTTTAACGGTGAGCCTACTAGCGAAGAAGTTTGATCTGCCCGTCGTCCCTCATGTAGGTGATATGGGGCAAATTCATCAGCACCTGGTGCTGTTCAACCATGTGGGCCTTGGACACGAAGCATTATTTCTGGAGTACATTCCACATCTGCGGAAACATTTTGTTGACCCTGCCGAGGTGGAAGGCGGATTTTATCGCACGCCGCAAAATGCAGGCGCTTCTAGTGATTTGAAAGAGCTGACGCCGGGGAGCTGTGAATGAAGAGTGTGATGCTGCAGGGCATCGCTCTTACGATGATTGCGGGCCTGATGTCGGGCAATTGCATGCTACCCATGAAGTTTGCACGACAGTGGAGTTGGGAAAATGTGTGGCTAGTATTCAGCTTCGCATCCCTGCTAGTGTTGCCGTGCCTGCTTGCCTTCGCACAGGTAAAAGATCTGCCGCATGTTTACCAGGCTGTACCGATCAGTACCATGTGCGAGCCACTGGTCTTTGGATTTGGCTGGGGAGTGGCGCAGATTCTATTCGGAGTGTCCGTGCGGCGGCTAGGAATGGGCGTAGGGTACGCAATCATTGTGGGGCTGGGAGCTGTCTTTGGCACCCTTGTTCCATTGTTTGTGGGGCAGAGACAATTTCTCTCTCGCGCATCCCTTCTCGAGATCATGGCTGGCGTCGTCGTGATGGTGATAGGGATCGTACTGACGGCATTGGGAGGGCAGGTACGCGAACATGCCCAAGGAAGCGGCACGGTCGACCGCGTTCAAAAGGGATATCCCGCGGCAGTGATGCTGGCCGTTCTATGCGGCGTGATGGCTCCGATGCTCAATTATGGGTTTACCTTCGGGCAGGGATTGGCGCAGATGGCAATGCAGATGGGAAGCTCCGCGACTGCCGCGGCGTATGCAGTCTGGCCAGTGGTATTGCTGGGCGGACTGGTCCCCAACGCGGGCTACACCATGTATCTTCTGCAAAAGAATAAGACCTGGAGTGCATTTGGCAGGGGCGGACCAGATGTGGGTTGGGCCACACTGATGGCCATGCTGTGGGTTGGCTCAATTTCGCTGTATGGGGTTGCCGCTGTATACCTGGGGCCACTGGGCACATCGATTGGATGGGGATTGCTGCAGATCTTTATGATTATGACCGCGACAATGTCCGGAGTGCTGACGGCGGAGTGGAGAAACGCTCCACGAAGAGCGACGATGCTGATGAGCTCAGGTATGGCGGGGCTCATCAGTGCGACCGTGCTGCTGTCGTTAGGAAGTCGCTGAGAGAGTCTTAGAGATGGCCGCCACCACATGAAATTCGAGAGTACAGGGCACATACTTCGATCGCTGATGGTGGCAGGGATGGCCACGGGGATGCCGTGTGCCTGGTGCAGTGTGAATGCTCCGGCTACCGCAACGCAGAACTCGGCAGCTCCGAAACCGCGCCAGAATGATGCAGCTGCTCTGCTGAAACGGGGTGAGGTTCAGGCTGCGATCGCTGCGTACAGACGTGCGATCGCAGCCGATCCGCATAACGTCAAAAACTACTATGGACTGGCCATTGCACTGGACCATGCGGGGGCATTTCATGAAGAGCGATCAATCCTCGAGCGCGCCCTGGTTCTGGACACCTCATATCCTCCGCCCCATAATCAACTTGGACTGTTGGACATAAAGGAAGCAAAGCCTGAAGAAGGGGAGAAAGAGTTGGAGAAGGCGATCGCACTTGATCCGCAGTATGCTGAGGCCAAGAACAATCTGGGAGTGCTAAAGGGTACTGCGGGCGATTTAGCGAAGGCAGAAGCGCTTTTTCGAGAAGCGATTGCAGAAGATCCAGATTATGCGCAAGCGGCCGAAAATCTAGGATTGCTGCTTGCGAGTGAGAGCCGATTGCGAGAGACGGGACCGATGTTACAGCGTGCCGTTGAACTCGATCCAAAGAAAGTGGATGCATTGACTGCCAACGCTATGGTGCGAATGCGCCTGGGCGACACGACAGAGGCGATAAGAGAATTTCATGCAGCGGTTGCATCTGATCCAAAACGGGCTGAGACCCATGTGAACCTCGGGATAGCCTTGGCCGATTCAGCGGATCTAAGCGATGCGCTGAGTGAATTTACTGAGGCTCTTCGATTGGCGCCAAATAATGGCACCGCACACTATAACCGTGGCCGCGTGCTAGGTGAAATGAATCGCGATACCGAGGCAAAGACTGAGTTGGAGAGGGCTGCCTCGCTGCTGAGTAACGATGCTGATATCTGGTCGGCGCTGGGAGCAGAACAGAGGAAGACTGGTGATAAAAGTGCGGCGGTTGGATCTTTACGTAAGGCGGCGGAGTTAGAGCCTAAAGATGCCAAAAGAAGATTTGTATTGGGGCAGGCTTTGCAGGAGTCCGGGGATACTGAAAGAGCCATCTCCGAATGGCGAGCGGTTCTGATTATTCAGCCTGAATATGGACCTGCGCTCTATGCTCTATCGCGCGCACTAACTCGTGAACGTCCAGAGGAATCTAAGGAGTTGCAGACACGCTTTCTGAAGCTTCAGTCGTTGCAGCGAACGATAGACCAAGTCCATATGACAGCGAATGATGCGTTGAGTGAGGCGTCGCGTGGAAATTTTGGGGCGTCTATTTCGGGACTTAAGGCTGCAATGGCGCAATGCGGAGACTGCGATGCGGCTCCCCAGCTGCATAAAGATCTTGGGTTGGTGTACTGCAGGTCGGGCGACCTGAAAAATGGGGAGAGCGAGCTGTTGTTGGCAGACAAGCTAATGCCGGGCGATAAGGACATCGCAAAGGCATTGGAGATTCTGAAGTCGAAATAGATGCCAGGCTGCAGACACCCCCAGGTTCGAGCAAGCATTACGTGCCGCGTCTTTAAGCACTTGCATTCCATTTCGGGCCGACGCTAAATCTTACTCTAAGATTGCCTTACCTTTTGCCATTCCGAGCTAGTCTTTTCCGACTACATATCCCGAACTCCCGAAAATTCGCCCTCCAATAAGGATTACTCTTGACTCTCTTCTCCTCTGGAGCGTAGCTTCAACTGGGTTTAAATAGCAAATATAATTTTTGCAAGTAAAATAAGGAACTTTTCGTGACAGTTCCTCTTGAACCCTGTATATTTCCTGTCGACTCAGTATGAGCGCTTAAATGAAGGTAAAAAGGATGCGACCTTAACGGGCCCAATCTGCAGCACATTGCGGTACTGCCAGAGAGAAATCGAACGGAAGCGCTATCGGGAGGACGTATGAGTGTTGGAATCAGGGTGTCAGGCAAGAGTCGCGTCGAAAAATTTAGAGCAATCCTGCTTCTGGGCGTGATCGCAGTCCTAACTCGGGGAAGCCGCGCGCAGCTTTCCTCGGCGTCGATCAACGGTTCGGTTCACGATTCGACGGGAGCGGTTGTCGTCAATGCATCCGTCAAGCTGCACAATGTAGCCACCTCAGTAGAGACGGTGACGACCTCGAATAGCGCGGGCTCCTATGGAATAGTGAGCATCACGCCGGGACAGTACACGGTGGAGGCGACTGCCCCGAGCTTTAGTACACAAAAAATTTCGCCTTTCACCTTGACTGTAGGTCAGACAGCGACCTTTGACTTTACGCTTGCTGTCGGTACGGCAGATTCGGTGGTGAACGTGGAGGGAACGGCTCCGCTGCTGGAGACCTCGACGGCGAATCTGGGAACCGTGATTGCAGTGAGACAGGTAAACGACCTTCCTCTTAATGGCCGCAACTTTACGCAGCTTTTGCAGCTGACTCCGGGGGTGGCTGCTGTTAATACCGGGCAGAGCAAAGGCGGAGGATTCGCGGGGCCAGCCGTTGCATTCGGATCTGCAACGTCATTTCCAGCGGTCAACGGTCAGTCGAACCGAAGCAACTTCTTTTTGACGGACGGACTGAACAACTACGGAAGCGTTTTGAGCACGTACGACGTGGCGCCAATCATCGATGCGATTCAGGAGTTCAAGGTAGTGTCCCACACCGACAGCGCTGAGTACGGTGGCGTGCTGGGTGGCGTGGTGAACGTCGTGACGAAGACTGGTACGAATGATCTGCACGGATCGGCGTGGGAGTTTGCCCGCAATACGGTGTTCGACGCGCGTCCTACCTTCTCCCCGGCCCCTATTGCGAAGGCGGACTTCTCTCAGAACCAGTTTGGAGGTTCAATTGGAGGCCCGGTCATTATCCCGAAGCTATATCACGGTCGCGATAAGACCTTCTTCTTCGGTGCTTATCAAGGATTTCGATACAACCAAACAGCAAACAGCAACCTGCTGGTTCCGACAGAAGCTCAACTAAATGGAGATCTAAGTAGCCTGCGTGATAACAGTGGGAATCTAATCCAGATTTACAACCCATATTCGACCCGGCCGGACCCCGCAAACCCTGGTCAGTTTATTCGCGATCCCTTTCCAAACAATCAGATTCCTGCAAACCTGATTGACCAGCGGATGGTCGCACTCGCACATTTTGTGTACCCGAAGGCTGGTCCACTCTTCAACAACAACACAGCGAATGCGGTCGATCCAACGCCGTTACATCAAAATCAGGATGAGTTCACCGTGCGAGTAGATCATACCTTTGGGCCCAAGGATTCGGCGTGGTTCCGCTATAGTTTTATCAACAGTACCCAGACACAATCTGGTGGTGTACCGGGCTTGCTCAGCACGCTTCAGACGCCTGGACGTAATTGGGGTGGTAGCTACGTCCACATCTTCAATCCAAGTTTTATTCTGCAGGCGCAGTATGCGAGAACGACGGGGCAGCATAACAATACGCAACGCTTCACAGCGTCTACCAACGGTGTCATTTCGAGTGTTGGATTCTCGAATGCTTTCGTAGGAGGGTTCGCTGCGACGGCAGACAGCTTGCTTCCTTCACTCGGGATCGATGGGTTCGCCGGTGGTGGTGAGACGATCCAGAACACGCCTAAGGCGACTGACAGTCACGAGGTAAGGGCTACGCTGACCAAGATCGTCGGCAACCATGAGATCCACTTCGGCGGTGGCTACACGACACTTAATTTCGAAAGCCCAATAGCTTCAACCAGTTTGCAATTCCAGCAGGCACAAACGGCGAATCCGCAAAATAACGCCAGCGGCGCCGGCCTGGCGTCCTTCCTGCTAAACGTTCCCGGCCACGCAGAAAGACGCAACGTGCTTGAGAAAGAAAGGCCCGGTGGAGTATTTAGCACGTTCGCACAGGATAGCTGGAAAGCCACGTCTAAGCTGACCTTGAATTTCGGCCTGAGGTATGACATTACATTCCTTCCGGGGTATGGAACAGATGACACGATTGGCCAACAGGGCGGTATCGAGACAGGCGATGTAGACTTTACAAACGGCACGTATGTGCTGCAGAAAGTACCGCCGGCCTGCTCTGATCGTGGCCATGCTCCATGTATCCCCGGCAGTGGCGCTCTCCCGGATCATGTAGTCGTCGATCCGCGAGGAAGAATCCTTCACAACACCTACACGAACGTAGGGCCGAGGTTGGGCTTTGCTTACCGTCTCGACGATCAGACAGTAATTCGTGCAGCGTTCGGGATCGTATACGACCAATGGGCAGCCGCGACACAGATGGGACAGAATATCGAGGGTTCGTGGCCCGATATTGGCCAGCTGATCTCGAACCCAAACAATCCAAACACCGGCTCTGTCACCCCGAACGTGACTGGACAGGATCCGTTCAGCGCGGCGAGCGCAGGAAATTTTCCTGCACCGACGCCGTTTGAACAAGTTGGGTTCTTTTACGATCCACACATAAAAAATGCATACTCCGAGCAATACAATTTCGGGATAGCGCGCCAGATGGGACAGGCGACCACCGTAACACTGAACTACGTTGGATCGTCGGGGCATCGGCTGGATGTAGGTGGCTTTTACAATACAGCGCCTACTCCAGGGCCTGGTAACCCGAAATTGTAGTCTCCTTATCCTTATATCGCTCCCACCTATTGGGACCGTAGCACTGGAACCAGCAACTACAACGCACTACAGCTGTCGGTAGAAAGACGCTTCACAAACGATTTCTCCTACTCTGTGGCGTATACGTGGTCGAAATCCATCAATACCGGTGGAGATGGATTTTTTGGTGTAGAGGGTGGTGTTCCACAAGATCCATATCATCCAGATCAGGCAGGAAGCAGGTCTGTATCCGGTAACGATCTAACAAATGTCCTTTCGATCAGCACACTGTATTCTGTGCCACTTGGTAAGGGAAAGACATTCAGTACCGGTAGCAGCCCGCTTGATTACATTCTTGGTAACTGGCAGCTGAATAACATCTTTCTGGCCAGGTCGGGACTGCCCTTCACGCCGAGCATCGGTGGAGACAGCGCAAACACTGGTAACGGAAACAGTGGATATATGACAGCGAATGTCGTTGGCGACCCCAACAATATCCACCGGACGGCGAGTGAGTTCTTCAATACTGCTGCCTACGCCGCTCCTCCGATTTATACCTTCGGTACCGCTGGACGCAATTCGTTACGTTCTGCGGGATATTGGAATCTGGACACTTCGATATTCCGAAAGTTCCCGTTTGGAGAGCGCTATCAACTGGAGCTTAGAGGCGAGGCGTTCAATGTCTTCAACCATCCCACGCTTGATATCCCGGACGGAAGATTTGGCGACGCAAATTTTGGTCGAGTGACCGGCACTGCGAGTACAGCACGACAGCTTCAGATGGGAGCGAAATTCACCTTCTGATCGAGTGGAAAGATCATGAGCGCGTCCTTCGTTCAACGCGCTGGACGTCCTTACGAGCCCTTCATCAAGGGCAAGACAGAGTAAATACACGGGTGCTTTTTCTTGATGGGCACAGAAGGCTATATGGTGAAGTACAAATCAAACCCGTATAGGCTCTCTTTGAGCAAAGTCTATTCCGTGTACGAGACCGGATCCCGTGCTTCTCGTTTGAAGTATTGAGTGCTTCGACGAGGGCCATCGTCTGATAAGCGTCCTCAAAGTGAGAGGGTAGACTCGTTGCGGAGCCCTACTCAAATGCTTGCAGGGCACCCCTCGTTCCCGAGAAAGCATCAGGAAAGTTGTTGCCTCTAATGGTCGCCACGTTCAATGAAGCGATCGTCAAGTGGGAGAACCCGGTACTTCTTCGCTTCTGTCATGAAGTTCTGCCTGGAGTTCTTTGAGCTTGTCGGGGTTTTGCGAGGCGAGATTGTTTGATTCGCTGTGATCTTTGGTCAGCTCGTACAGCTCCCAGGTGTCCCTGTCGAAGTCGACAGAGCCGATGTCGTTCCAGGGCAGACGGCCGTGACGGCATACGGCGATCCAGCCGTCTTTGTAGAGAGCGCGGTTGCCGAACATCTCGAAGTACTGGATGTGGCGCTGTTCGGCGGCATTGGGTCTTTAAAGCTGTAGACCATGCTGATGCCTTCGATTGGCTTTTGCTTGACGCCGTTAACCTCTGTGGGCTGTTGGATTCCGGCTGCTTCGAGGATGGTAGGGGCGATGTCGATGATGTGGTGAAACTGCATTCCCTTGCCGCCGGGATCGGAGATATGACCGGGCTAGGAGACGACGAGCGGATTACGAGTTCCGCCAAAGTGCGAGGCGACTTGCTTGCCCCACTGGAAGGGTGTGTTCATTGCCCGGGTCCAGCCCACAGGAATGTGGTTATAGGAGTTAGGACCGCCGATCTCATCGATGTGTTTGAGGATGTAGGCGGGGTCTTCCTGCACACCTCCAAGCCCCGTGAACTCGTTATAAGAGCCGTAAAGGGTGCCTTCGAGGGAGGAACCGTTGTCGCCGATCTCCCAGAGGATGAGCGTGTCTTTGGCGATACCCATCTCATCGATTGCATCGAGGATGCGACCCACCTCGTAATCGGTCTGTGCAGTGTAGGCAGCGAAGGTCTCCATGAGGCGCTCGGCTACCTTTTACGATCTGGGGTGAGCGAGTCCCAGGTGGGAATTTCAGCGCGACGAGGAGTGAGCTTGGTGTCGGCGGGGCCACCGGGCTCCAGGGGCTTATCGGAGAGTTGTAGGGGTTCGCTTCCGCTATAGGCTGCTTCTGCTTTACCTGGATATCCACGATCACGGTAGCACGAAACTGAGGCTTGCCAAGGAACCTCTTCGCGCCTAATGTGTATGCCACAAGGTTCAGGTTAACTTTGACTGAAGGAGCGAGTTAACCGACCTGCTGGGGCCAGGGACATCTTCAAAAATTAAAATGAAAAAGGTGAACTGTATGGTGAAGCTCATTCATTTCCTCAGCATCGCGGTTCTTGTGGTTTTGACGTTCGCATCGGCTCATACCAGCGGAATGCTCGCTCAGGAACAGCACCCGATTCTGGATAAAGTAGCAGCAAAAGTGATTCAGAAGTACGAGACTACTCCCTGCGCGCAGTTGAACGAGCAAAAGGCGGCAAAGACGCAACCGTCTGCGGAAGAGCAGAAGGCCATCGCATTCCTGAAGAGCGATCCACAACTACGGACCACCTTCATCAACAAGATCGCCGCGCCGATTGCAAACAAAATGTTTGATTGCGGGATGATTCCGTAGGCGCAATAGGCCACAGTCCTGCGTTGCCTCGCAGCTATTAATAGTAGGCATCGTGAACAGGGTTTTGATCCGCCGGTCTCACGCGCCAACCTCATTGGCTCCAGAGCCATCACGTGCATGCATAAAACGAAGAGGCATTAGCTCGAACCTGAAATTAGAAATGTCAGTATTGCCTCGTCGTCGTGCGGTGGAGATTTGCGAAATCGGCTTTTGTGATTTCCACATTTCCATCCCCTCCGCGTCGCGCGCAATTGGATCGATTGATTCGCGATGAGAGATGCGAGTGCAACGCAACTCTCTGTCGACAAGACCGCAATTGTAATCGTGATAGCCTGGGATGAATAAGGCATCTTGGGTGTCCGCAAGGACATAACAGGGAAGCCGGTGCAAGTCCGGCACGGTCCCGCCACTGTAATCAGGAACGGACTTTCACAAGCCACTCGATGATCGGGGAAGGCGAAAGTTTTTAGAGCTGGCAGCATAAGCTCGCCTGTAAGTCAGGAGATCTACCTGAGATGAGTTTTGTGATTCTACCCCGCGAGGAAACGGGGCTGATCGCTCATCTGTCCGGAGCCATCCTGCCTCGTCGTTCCTGCGATTTGAGGTGCATGTGCGGTTCTTGAAGTTCAAGGTCTCATTCCGTTTAGCCCGGCGAGTTCTCGCATCCATCAGCTTTCTCTTCTGCCTTACTCTGACAGTTAGACTTTCGGCAGCAACTGGTGGAAGCATCTCAGGCATGGTGACCGACCCCAGTGGTGCGGTTGTCCATGGAGCAGCTCTCAAGCTGGTCAATACTGGCCAACAGACAACCTACCAGACTGTAACAAACGCTCAGGGTCTCTATTCCTTTCCGAACCTATCGATCGGACACTACGATTTGACTATCTCCGCGGACGGGTTCTCTCCGCAACGAAAAACCAACCTAAACGTGGACACCGACTCGGTTATCCGCGTGGATGCAGTTCTCACGATCGGTAATTTATCCGATACCGTGACAGTTAGCACCGAGACGGGTATTCAGGTTGAGACTGCGGCAACTCATCTTGGAGAGGTCGTCTCGGGTGGTCAGATGACAGCGCTACCGCTAAACGGAAGAAGCTATACCGATCTGCTTTCGATCCAGCCTGGCGTTTCACCCATCTCAACGTTGCTTCCGAACGCTGTCATTATGGCGGGAGTTACAGGTGGCATCTCTCCGTCTGGTGACGAGAACCCTGGGAACGTGTCGATCAACGGTCAGAGGGAATCCTCCAACGGCTTCATCGTGAACGGTGTAGATGTCCAGGAGCACATGAACGGCGGAACCTCAGTCGTCCCAGACCTCGACTCTATTGAACAATTCCGAGTTTTGACCAACAACTTCGATCCGGAGTATGGCAACTACAACGGAGGCATGGTCACGGTTGTGACCAAATCGGGTAGCGGCCAACTTCATGGAAAGGTTTTCGAATTCTTCCGTAATACGGCGCTCGACGCGAGAGGCTACTTTGATCTCACTCGCCCGGAGTTTAAGCAAAATCAGTTCGGCGTCGCACTCGGCGGACCGGTTGGCGGTCCTATTAAGCGAGCTAATCTCTTCTTCTTTTCCGACTATCAGGGAACTCGCAAGACACAAGGCGTCTCCACAGGTAACATCTCGGTGCCGACCCTGGACGAGCGCTCTGGCAACTTTGCCGGGGAGCTTACCGGCAATGTAAGCGGTCCCTATCTGGCCTCGCTGCTCTCGCAAAAGCTTGGTTACGCCGTAACTTCGGGCGAAGCCTACAGCGGCGTCTTTCCAGGCGGGGTTATACCGCAAGCTGCCTGGTCTGCACCCGGACGATCTCTTCTGCAATACATTCCTAAGCCAAACGTAAATGCGACACAGTTCTCGAGCTCAGCCTTCGCGCAGACAAATCGGGATGACAAAGGTTCGTTCCGACTGGACTCTGACACGCGCCTTGGCCGGATCTCGGGATATTACTTCGTGGACGACTACACGCTCGACAACCCCTATCCTGGCGCGCAGGGCGGAGCCTCAATCCCCTGCTTTGATGCTCTTACAATCGGTCGCGCACAGTTGTTCTCCTTCTCCGATACGAAAGTCGTCGGTGCGAATTCGGTGAATGAGTTCAACGCGGGCTATCTTCGGTATGCGAACGTGATTGGTCAGCCGAAAGGAGGTATTGGCGTCACGCTTGCGTCGCAAGGTTTTACTACAGGAGCGGGAACCTCCGGTATCTTTGTGCAGGACCCGCAATTCGAAGGAGTTGAGAACATCACGTTCCCTACATTCGTCATGGGTGTTCCCATCACCAACCTGACGCAGGTGAATAATACCTTCTATGCTAGCGATGGCTTCTCAATGGCGCTCGGCTCGCATACCCTCAAGGTAGGTGCGCAGTTCCATGAAGATCAGGTCAATGAACATCCGAATGCAACCTTCAACGGAACCTTCAACATTAACGGAACCGAAACCGGCTCAGCTTATGCCGATCTCTTTCTCGGCACTCCCAGCAACTTCACGCAATCGTCTGGTCAGCCATTCTATCTGCGCAATCACTATCTCGGTTTCTTCGGCCAGGACAGCTGGCGCGTCGGCGGCAGTCTTACTTTCAATGCAGGCTTGCGTTGGGACATCATTGAACCGTGGTCTGAAAAGAACCATCAACTTCAGACCTATATCCCCGGCCAACAATCTGTTCTCTATCCCGGCGTTCCTCCAGGCTTTGTCGTAGCCGGAGATCCGGGTGTCCCGCAGACTCTCGCTCCTACGAGCTTCAGAAACTTTGCGCCTCGCATTGGACTAGCCTATGCGCCGCATCTGGAGAACGTGATCGGAAGACTGCTCTTCGGTGAATCGGGGAAGAGCAGCATTCGCGCTAGCTACGGAATCTTCTACACTGCTTTTTCCGGTCTCTCCGCCGGCATCATGTATGCAGTTCCCCCATTCGGCTATAACTATCTCAGCCCAGCCCCTCCACTACTTGCAACCCCATTCATTACAGCTGCGACAGGTTTCGATAATAGCCAGCGGTTTCCGTTTCCATTTCCACCCCATAACGTCTCACAGTCCAATCCGGACAATGACGTAGATTGGTCGAACTTCACACCGATTGCAGCAGACCCATTCTTTTACTATCGCAATCGGGTTCCATACATCAACAACTATATGCTTTCGATCCAACGAGAGGTCACGCGCAGCATTGTCTTGACTGCAAGCTATGTTGGTAATCAAGGCCATCGTCTGCTCACACTCGTTTCGGTAAATGTCGGTGATCCCGCATTGTGCTTATCTCTTCCAGGATGTGTCCCCTTCGGAGAGGACGGGACCTATACCAACGCGAGCGGGCAAGCCATACAAGGAACCCGTGTTGGGCAGGGCTCGGCTTATGCCAATAACACTGCAGATAAGTCCATTGCGAACTCCAACTACAATGCCTTGCAAACAACGTTGAAATACCAACACGCTGGTTCGTCGTTTCTTCTCAGCTATACGTATTCGAAATCGATCGATCAGGGCTCGAACCTTGGAGAGCAACTCGATCCCGTCAATCCACGACACTCCCGCACGATCTCAGCGTATGACATGAAACATGACTTCGTTGCTACATACAACATTGCACTGCCATTCAAAAGGCTATTGCACCAAACAAACCGATGGACAAGCGATTGGAGTCTCTCCGGCACCACTCGATTCGCAAGCGGCCTTCCCGTTACACTTTCCGACAACTCCGACAACTCATTGCTCGGAACGCTGGGTAATGGTGCGAACAACTTCCTCATCGACACGCCGAGATATATCCCGGGAGATTTACGGATCAACAGAAATGCCCGCAATGGGAAGCCGGCATTCAATACTGCAAGCTTTCCCGATGAGATCCTCGGTCAACTAGGGAACGCGCAGCGACGCATCTTCTACGGTCCTGGGATCGACAATTGCGATGCGAGTCTGCAAAAGAGCATCCGCTTCCATGACTCCACGTCTCTAGACCTTAGGTTCGAGGGTTTTAATGTATTTAATCATGCCCAATTCTTTGGCCCTGCGGCTGTTGATGGACAGAAGCAAGATCCAGCGTTTGGAACAATCGTCAGTGCGGCTGCTCCTAGACTTGTTCAGTTAGCTGCAAAGTTTGCATTCTGACAGTTGTCATCACATGGAAAGGGGTACGTGTCTGACCTTTCGAGTGGTTCATATTCGTTGACTCGTTTAACGTTGCTCAATATATCTAAGTGGGCAGGGCATATGCTTCTTCCATGGGACGCTTCATGAGCCCCATATCGGAATAGTTCCGGATACTGTGCGGTATGACAATGCGTGTCTTCAAAGAGCGAACGACATGATATCGGGTGCACAATCGGGACCGCAGACAGCATGCGGGCGCTTCTTGTAGCCGATTTTCTCACTATTATTCATGATCTTCACGGCCTGCTTCTGGTCCTGTTTAACTTTGACTACGGCAAGGGCGTGCCTAAGCCGTTTGTTCTCTCCGATGGCAGCGGTCCGAACAGTTTGGTCTTTTATCAAAGACCGATAGGGAAGCAAATGACCTTGCCAGTTCACCGCGTCCTGCCCCGGGTAGAGCAACTTGGCGAGGCTCTGACTGATGATCACCACGCGTTCGCAACCGTCTTTGTCGGCGTCGTTGAAGTCGCGCCCTTCTTGAATCGGCACCCCGAACGTATTGAAGAATCCCGGCGATATCACCCGGAACCTGGCTCGAAAATCCCTGTCCGCCCGCGCAGATGCCAGAGTTTCCACCCGCGAAGCACTAACTTCGCTCCCTCGCGGCATCTTATTTTGTGCCGCCGTATGCACCTTCGAAGCCCTTGCGTCGCTTGGCGCCGTCGTATCAGGCCCGTGCGTCCGACTCCGACGTGGACTGCCCGGTGTGGCCATCCACAATCGTAGCCGTGGGATGGGGCTTGCGCCAGGCAAATTGGCGTAGAAGAAAGCGCAAATCCTCCTCCATCACTAAAAGACACCGGGCGCTGCGTCTGATCGACCACTGCCCATGGCGGCAGATTGCCGGGCATGAAACGCCACTGGTTGTCGGTGCGCACGATGCAGCGAAAGGCCGTTAAACTCCTCCCGTAACGCGTGCTCGCGTTGCGGAGCGACCTCTCGACACAGGGGTCAGAGACGGAGCGACAAACGCCCACTCCCCGTCGCTCGCATCGCTCGGATACTTCGTCCGATACTGTTTCTCCATTTCTCCATGCTCGGATTGTGCGACAGCCGGTTAGATATTTGGCCGATCAATCTAGTTGTGTAGCCGTTCGAGCATAGGAACTTTCTTAGATACACCTTAACATTCAGGTGTATCGCATTTTGTATCGTGTCGTTGCCCTCCAGGCGGAACGTCCGCGACTCTCATTGCGCGTTTGGAAATATCTTTCTGCAGACTCTTAACCAGAAATAGGAGATTTGATGAGAATTGCATTTTTAGGAGTTCGTGTGCCTGGACACCTCTACCCAATGACCACACTTGCTCGCAAGCTGAAAGCTCGAGGCCATGACGTAGTGTTCATATCTGTTCTCGATACTGAGCCCTTCGTAACCGCGGCAGACCTTCCCTTCGTTCCGTTTTGCGAAGAAGACTTTCCATTAGGCTCAGTGCGGAAAGCTATAGGTCAATTGAGCAAGCTGCAGGGACATGCTGCCCTGGAGTTCGCTCTTAGCTCGGTCGCCAATAATCTGAGTTCATCATTCAAGAACCTGCCTCAGACTCTCCGGAAAGCTCAAGTGGATGCGTTAGTTCTCGATCAGGCAGACTATGGACTCGGTCTTGTTCCGATGCATCTCGGCATGCCCTATCTCCATGTCTCAAACGCTCTTCACCTTGATTTCTCCGCAGTTACTCCGATCTGCACCGTTGATTGGCAGCATGAGACCACGGCGGAAGCACTGGCCCGGAATCAGGCTGGTCTCAAGGCATTCATGCAGGTGTATGAGCCGGCTACGTCGGTAGCGCACAACTATGCAAAGCAGGTTGGATTGGATATCGACTGGAACGAGCCATTCGTTTCAATGTCAAAACTGGCTTGGATTACTCAGACTCCTAAAGAGTTCGACTTTAAAAGTTCTCACTGGCCAGCACAGTTTCACTACACCGGCCCGCTTCACGACGGGCTTGGCAGGATTGAATCGAACTTTCCATGGGATCGCTTGACGGGTGAACCCCTCATCTATGCTTCGATGGGAACTCTGCAGAACGGTCTCGAATCTGTCTTCAGTGCGATCGCGGAGGCGGTAGGGACGAGGCCCGGAATGCAGCTTGTCCTCTCCATCGGCGAGTCTCTCGAACCCGGAAAGATCAACTCGTTACCTGCCAACTGCATCGTCGTGAAGAATGCGCCGCAGATAGAACTTCTCAAGCGTGCGGCACTATGCATTACGCACGCGGGACTCAACACCGCGCTTGAATCTCTGGCACAAGGGGTTCCTATGGTCGCGATTCCGGTTTCGACCGACCAGCCTGGCGTGGCAGCGCGGATTGCTTATACGAAAACGGGTTCATACGTGCCGCTACAAGAGTTGACGGCTACGAGGCTTTCGGCTCTCATCGACGAAGTTCTAACTAACCCAGAGTATCGACAGAACGCCAACAGGATGCGGGAAGCAATCGCCAAGGCAAACGGGCTCGAAATGGCAGCAGATCTCTTGGAGCAGGCATTCAACCTCTCTCGAGGACGAGAGTTGGTGTCTGCGAGCGTCGTGAGCCAGATCTCGGGGAGATCGTCGAGGACCGTGTAGCAATGAACGAATCTGGCTCACGCTGCGCTCGATGTGCCAGTCATCGTGGCTGGATCACCAAACTGTTCCGCTGCTTTGCAAAGTTCATACCTGAAATAGAGAGGAGGACTTGTTGAACGACGTGTGGAAAAAAATAACGTGGCTGTTCTTCGCTATTACTCTGTACGCAATACTGGCAGATGCAGTTCAGCCATGGATGCACCTTCCAAAGCTAGACCACGTTGGATTTACGATAGTATTCGTACTTTTTTCTCTGGTTCACTGTGCCCTCCTGGAAGGCCAAAAACGGACAACTTGTTTCTTTGGTATATCTGCTTTCATTTCCTATGTCATGGAGGAGATTAGTGTCCGCACAGGATTTATTTATGGGCATTATCACTACAGCAACATGTTGGGGCCGAAACTAGGCTCTGTCCCTATGATCATCCCGCTGGCATGGTTCATGATGATATATCCGTCTTGGAGGGTAGCGGGCGTGCTAACCCGTGCAATAAATAGCGACTCACTTCTCGGACGTTCGACGCAAGCTCTTATCGCGGCAATGGTGATGACAGCATGGGACATGGTGATGGATCCGGGGAATACGGCGGCTGGCCTATGGGTGTGGGAGCGGGGCGGAATTTATTTTGGCGTTCCCCGTCAGAATTATCTCGGCTGGATATTGACCACCTTCCTTATTTATTGGGCGATGAGCATTCTCTCGAATGGAAAGCAGCAAAGAACAATTGTGGACAGAGGATTCTCAGTGTTACCTATCATGGTGTATGCGTTGTATGCGATTCGCTACATCGCTGCCGATCGTGTTCCAGCACTTCAGTTGGTTGCTCTATTCTCCATGGGAATGCCGGCATTATTGGCGCTCGCGTCGATTTATCTGACCCGACAGTCCAATACAGCCGTCCGCCCGGATAGATGGACTGCGAACTAGCCATTTTTTCAACACTATGTAATGAGTATTTATTTCCTATGTTTACATTGAATGGTAGCCAATTAATGTGGTTAACCACATTACTGTTTCTAGCCATAACGGCTGCTGCCACTCAGAACGCCGCGCCTCTTCCTTCCGACGTCGCCCTCCCTCGAAGCGTAGAGCATCAGATCGTCTCAAATAAGCTCATCGTATTCCTGCCCAAAGTACGCCTATGCCGCAAGCTCCTCAATGGTTTGGCAGGATTACGTGTTGCTTCGGGACGATCGCGAGTTCCAAGGACTTGAAGTCGCACATCTTCACCTATGGGGAAGTTCACTGAGGCTCGTGAAGAAATCCAACGAGCAACAGCAATGACTAAAAATCTGCGGAGACAGGAATTGCTGGCGGATAGGCTGGAAGCAGATTGAGAAGGCGGTCTTGTCAGCATAGGTGCGGTTCCGTCCTTTGAGACGCTCTTCTCGTCACATGGACGTAAAGTCGGCTGTCCGGACACTTGCCCCTGTTACCGCATAGTTATCATGATGGAAAGCAGGCACTTCTGATGGAATGTCAAACAGGTGAACTCCTTGCCGGCACGCTTGGAAAGCCGTGGGAGTTAACGCGGCTTCTGCGTGTCGCGATCGGAGTATCGTCTTCCCTGGGCCACCTCCACAGGCAAGGTCTCCTTCACAGTGACGTCAACCCTTCACACATCCTGGTGGATAGGGTGTCGGGTAACGCATGGTTAGCAGGTTCTGAAAGTGAATCACCCATCGTAAGCGACCGACAGGCTATGGAGGTTCCTCCAATGATCGGCGGAACGCTTCCTTACATGGCGCCTGAGCAAACTGGCCGCATGAATCGGTCGATCGATTCCCGAAGCGATCTGTACTCCTTGGGCATAACTCTGTATGAGATGCTGACGGGAGCGCTGCCATTTACTGCATCTGATCCGATAGAGTGGATCCATTGCCACATTGCCAGACATCCAGTGCCGGCAAGTGAGAGAGCAGATGGGATCCCAGCAGTGCTCTCTGCTATCGTCTCGAAGCTCATGTCAAAGAATGCAGAAGACCGATACCAGACTGCGCATGGATTGGAAGAGGATCTGCGGAAGTGTCTCGAAGAATGGGAGACGCACGGAAAGATTGACCTTTTCACACTTGGCTCACACGACACTTCGGCCCGTCTGCTTATTCCGGAGAAGCTCCATGGACGCGAGTCTGAGGTCAGCAGACTACACGCCGCATTTGATCGCGTTGTGACTTCTGGGAGGCCTGAGCTCGTGCTCGTCTCAGGATATTCAGGCATCGGCAAATCCTCGGTGGTCAACGAACTGCGGAAAGCGCTTGTTCCAGCACGCGGTCTGTTTGCATCCGGAAAATTCGACCAATACAAGCGGGACATCCCATACGCTACTCTGTGCCAGGCGCTCCGCAGCCTTGTTCTCAGGTTCCTGGGCAAGAGTGATACGGAACTGGCTAACTGGCGTACGCTGCTTCAGGTAGCCGTGGGCGGCCACGGTCAACTCATCGTGAATCTCATCCCTGAAGCGGAATTGATCATTGGGAGACAGCCTCCTATTGCGGACCTTGCACGTAATGACTCGGAGACGCGTTTCCGGGGGGTGCTGCGACGGTTCCTTGGCGCGCTAGCGCAACAGGAACATCCGCTCGTACTTTTCCTTGACGACCTGCAATGGACGGATTCAGCGACCCTTGTGCTACTGGAATATCTCTTGGTGGAACCAGGCGTACAGCATCTTTTATTGATTGGCGCCTATCGGGACAACGAGGTCGACCCCACTCACCCGCTGGTACGCACGCTGAAGGTGTTTCGCGAGGCTGAAATCGCAATGGACGAGATCGTATTGGCGCCCCTTGATCTCGGCGACACGGATCGACTTGTCGCGGATACGCTTAACTGCACACCGGAACGGGCTGGGCGTCTGGCTGGGCTGATATATGAGAAAACGGCGGGCAATCCTTTTTTCGCTATGCAGTTTCTCAACGCCCTGGCTGAGGAAAACCTCATCTTATATATGCCGGAGATAGCGGCTTGGTCATGGGATTTGGAACGTATTCGGGCCAAGAGTCATACGGACAATGTCGTCGATCTTATGATCGCCAAACTGAACCGGCTGTCAGTAACTACACGGGACGTCCTAAAACAGCTTGCGTCTTTGGGAAGTAGTGCGGAAACAACAACGCTAGGTATGGTCCATGGGGTGTCAGTGGAAGAGATTCACTCAGCGCTCTGGGAGGCTGTGAACGTAGGGCTTGTCTCCCGCCGAGATAACTCTTACGCATTCCTGCACGACCGGATCCAGGAAGCAGCGTATGCTCTTGTCCCGGAAGATGAGCAAGCCCCTATCCATCTGCGGATTGGCAGATTGTTGACAGAAAATACTCCAGTGGAAAAGCGCGAAGAGAATATCTTCGAGATCGTGAATCAACTTAACCGTGGTGTTGAACTCATAACGTCGCCACAAGAGCGTGAACTTGTAGCTGGCTTGAATTTGATTGCGGGAAAGCGTGCTAAAACGGCAACGGCCTATAGCTCATCGCTGGTCTATGTCAGTACTGGAATGGTTTTGCTGGGGGAGGATTGTTGGCAGCGCCACTACGCACTCATGTTCGCGATGGAACTCAGCCGAGCCGAATGCGAATTCCTGATCGGCGAGACGGCTGCCGCGGAAGAAAGATTGTCGACGTTGGCGGTCCATGCGATAGCTCTTGTCGACCGAGCTGCCGTTACACGCTTGCGTGTGGCTCTCTATACGACTTTAGATCGGTCGGATCGTGCTATAGAGGTTGGTCTTGAGTACCTGCAGAGTATTGGCATCGAGTGGTCCCCGCACCCGACGGATGAGGAAATTCGGTGGGAATGTGAGCGGATGTGGCACCTGCTTGGAAACCGGCCGATTGAAGAGCTGATCGACTTGTCCTTGATGAACGACCCGGATTGGCGTGCAACGATGGACGTCCTAGTAGAAATCGCTCCTCCGGCCCGATTCACTGGCGGGAATCTGCACCATCTTCTCCTCCTTCGCATGACAAACCTCAGTCTGGAACACGGCAACTGCGACGGATCATGCTATGCCTATGCCTGTCTTCCAATTGTTCTGGGACATCGGTTCAACGACTACCAAACAGGGTTCCGCTTCGGTAAGCTCGGCGTCGATCTGGTAGACAGGCGCGGCTTGGATCGCTTCAAAGCCCGTGTCTACATGTGTTTCGGCCTTCTTATGCCTTGGACCAAACACGCACCATCCCGCCGCGACTGGATGCGGCGCAGCTTCACAACGGCCAATGGCATGGGTGACCTCACCTTCGCTGCCTATAGCACCAAGAACTTGATCACGAACCTTCTTGTTTCAGGGGTTCCATTAGGTGAGGTGCAACAGGAAGCCGAGTACGGTCTCACATTCTCCAGGAAGGCGCAGTTCGGTCTTGTCGTCGACAGCTTCATCGGGCAGCTTGCGCTTATCCGGTCCCTTCGCGGGCTAACACCAGATTTCGTCTTAAATGACGAAGAAGAGGGAAACGAGATCAGGTTCGAGCGATACTTGGCAGAAAAGCCGCACCTATCGTTTCCCGCCTGCTGCTACTGGATTCATAAGTTGCAAGCTCTTTTTTTTGCCGGAGATCACACAGGTGCAGTCGAAGCGGCTCTCAAAGCTCATGATCTTCTCTGGGCTACGAAGTCGTTCCTGGAAGAAGCGGATTATCATTTCTATGCCGCTCTAACACGTGCCGCGGCGGCCTCTGACGCTGCGCTGGTTGATCGACGCCAAGAGCACATCGAAGCGCTCCTTAACCATTACGAACAGCTCGTCATATGGGCGGAGAGCTGCCCAGAGAATTTCGCAAACCGCGCTTCGCTCGTTGCTGCCGAGATCGCACGTCTGGAACACCGCGAATTGGACGCAATGCGCCTATACGAGGATGCTATTCGACTGGCACGCGAGCAGAGTTTCATCCAGAACGAGGGCCTGGCCAACGAACACGCTGCATGGTTCTGTGCTGGGCATGGCTTCCAAGCAAGCTCTCATGCTTATCTGCGAAACGCGCGGCAGTGCTATCTTCGATGGGGCGCAGATGGCAAAGTGAAGCAACTCGACCGGCTTCACCCGCACCTCCGGGAAGAACCGATGGTGCTCGGTTCCACGTCCACGATCGGGTCGCCAGTCGAGCACCTGGATCTCGCAACGGTCGTTAGAGTTTCTCAGGCAGTATCTGGCGAGATCGTCTTCGAGAGATTGATCCAAACGCTCATGAGGATCGTCGTTGAACATGCCGGGGCAGAACGAGCCCTTTTTATTCTTCCGCAAGACGATGAGCAAAGGATCGAGGCAGAGGCAATAACTGGCCGCGAGGGGATCACGGTCCGTTTCGTCGGAAGAACCTTGATATCCTCGGACCTTCCCGAATCAGTCCTCAAGTATGTCATCCGGGCCCAAGAGACAGTGATCCTGGATGACGCGTTGACTCCGAATCTCTTCTCTTCCGACGGCTATATTGCGCAGAAGCGGGCCCGTTCAATTCTGTGCATCTCTCTGGTGAAACAAATGAACGTCGTGGGCGTGCTTTATCTCGAAAACTCCACGACATCTTATGCATTCACCCCAGATCGGGTAGGGGTATTGAAATTGCTGGCGTCGCAGGCCGCTATTTCTATAGAAAACGCTCGATTTTATAAGGTGCGCCAGGAATCAGAAGACCGCCTGCGCCTTGTGATCGACACGATCCCAGCGATGGTTTGGAGTAATTCGGCTGACGGCTCTGTTGAGAGCGTCAATCAACGCTGGCTGGAATATACGGGTTTGATTGGCGACCTGGCACTTGGTGACGGATGGCTTGCTGCAATTCATCCTGATGACATCGCGGGAGTGGTTAAGATCAGGGATGAGGGGCTTGCTACCAGCAAGCCCTATCAGTTTGAGGCTCGGATCCGCCGGACTGACGGTGAGTATCGCTACTTTCTCGTCCGCGTGTTTCCGTTACGCGATGAAACGGGAAAGATCGTGAAATGGTATGGAGCCAATACTGATATTGAAGATCACAGACGAGCGGAAGAGGCGCTTCAGACAGCCTTTGAGAAGATCAGAGAGTTGAAGGACGAACTTCATAGAGAGAACGTAGCTCTGAAGGAAGAGATCAAGCAATCCTCCATGTTTGAAGAGATTGTGGGAAGTTCTTCGGCGCTGGAAACCGTGCTCAGCCGTGCCTCCAAGGTTGCGCCGACTGATTCCACGGTTCTGATTACAGGAGAGACTGGTACAGGGAAAGAGCTCATCGCCCGCGCCATCCACAAAGCTTCACTTCGGTCCGAACGGCCTTTTGTGAGTGTAAATTGCGCGGCTATCCCACAGTCGCTGATCGCCTCGGAACTGTTCGGTCATGAAAAAGGAGCGTTCACAGGAGCGCAGCAGAGGCGGCTGGGGCGCTTCGAGTTGGCGGATGGAGGTACGATCTTCCTCGATGAAGTCGGTGAGCTTCCGGCCGAGACGCAGGTTGCCCTTCTGCGGGTCCTTCAGGAGCGTGAATTTGAACGAGTCGGGGGAAATCGGCTGATTAGAACTGATGTGAGGGTGATCACTGCCACGAACCGCAACTTACACGATGCTATTGCTGATGGCACTTTTCGAAGTGATCTCTTTTATCGGCTTAACGTATTTCCGATTGAGATTCCTCCGTTGCGTGGACGCAAAGAAGACATCCCCATGCTGGTCCAATCCTTCATCGACCGATTCGCGAGGAAAATGGGAAAGAAGATCCGCAGAATAAAGAAAACAACTATGGATCGGTTGCTATCCTATCCCTGGCCGGGAAACGTTCGCGAGCTGCAGAATGTGATCGAACGGTCGTTGGTTATCTGCGAAACAGATACTTTCACCGTCGATGAGAGTTGGCTCGAATTCTGCCCTGTTGCGATATCGAAATCACCTGTGCCTTGGAGTCAGACGTCCACCACAAAGCTTAGCGAGAGAGCTACTATCGAAGCCGTCTTAGCTGAGACCGAGGGCAGAGTATCCGGCCCAAGAGGCGCCGCTGCCAGACTAAATATGCCTGCATCGACCCTCGATTACAAAATCAGAAACTCTAACATTGACAAGCACAGGTTCAAAACCCGTTAGTGCTGCTTCTCGCAATATCTGTCGCTGATCTTTCACGATAAATGTCATATCCTGAAGATAGTTCCTATGCCCGAACGGCTCCAACACTCTATTGATCGTCCATACCGGATTCCCCCCGGCGACGCAATTTCCAGTATTCTGTCACTTCTAAGTCCTTCCACTTCCATGTCTGCGACTGTGGTTACGGGGGGGGACTGGTCAATTGATGCCCCTCCGCCTGATGGACTGGTATTTATAGCGGTAAAACGTGGGTCATGCTGGCTGGCAGTCGAAGGGGCTCATGAACCGATTCACGTCGAAACTGGTCATTGCTACTTAATAAAGCGCGGACATGCGTATCGCCACGCCAGCGATCTTTCACTAAAACCGATCAACGCAGCAACAATGTGGAAGCCAACGTCCGATGGAAGAGTGTTTCATGGTACGGTTCATGACACGGAGCTGATTGGCGGACAATTCAACTGTGATTCGCTGCAGTTTTCGATTTTGCTGGACATGCTGCCACCGGTAATCGTGATTCCTTCAAAGTCCGATTGTGCCTCCGTCATTCCGTGGTTGTTGGACCGATTGATGAAAGAACTGATAGATGACAACCACGGTAGTGTTTTGATCATCGATCATCTTGCCCACATGCTTTTAATAGAGATACTGCGCGCTCATTTAGCGTCTGGAGAAGATTTCCACGTGGGCTGGTTGTGCGGACTAGCTGATCCAAATATCGCGATTGTCCTCAACCTTATGCACCGGGATCCGGGTTACAGGTGGACCCTGAAACACTTTACGCAAGCAACAAGCATGTCACGGTCGGCGTTTTTATCTCTCTTCAAAAGGAGAGTCGGAACCGGGCCTCTCAACTATCTGTTAAGGTGGCGGATGCAGCTAGCTGCCAAGCGCTTGCTCGCAGGGAAAGAATCTGTCACCACGATTGCTTTGTCGTTGGGCTATGAATCGGAAAGCTCCTTTGGTAATGCATTTAAGCGAGTGACAGGGCAATCTCCCAGAAGTTTTACGGCGGCAGATTTTGACGGAAATTTTCGAGACGGACGTCCCGTTGCCTAATATCTCTGGTCACAACCGGAGCACGTCTCTCTACACATCTCTTTGATTTTTGAATCGAAGTTATGATTCTCTTATTTTGGATAATCCGGCGTTGACCCTAAACGTCTGGGTTGACATCAACTCTCGATTCGACGATTGGGCCCCGTTCCCTTTTGGCTGAACTTCTGTCCGGCGAGGGTGTTCATCTACCTGCTTGAAATATCCCAGTCGAAGCAACGAATCCTGGGTGAAAATGCGTGGACGATCAATAGGCTTGTGCGGTCGATCCAGCATAGAAAACTGATTTCCTTCACCCTATGATTTCGCAATGGAGGTATTGACGCCTCGTGACGTCTACTGCCGTACTTTCGATTCATCCGAACACTGTTCATGCAGACTTGAGATAAGAATTTGAGGGTGAAATTATGCGAATCGGTTTTCTTAGCCTACCTGTAACTGGGCATGTTAATCCCATGACAAGCTTGGCTCGTAAGCTCCAGTCACGCGGTCATGACGTAGTATTTATTTGCCTGGCTGATATTGCGCCTTTTGTTGAGGCGGCGGGACTACCATTTGTAACGTGTTCGGAGACGATATATCCAGCCGGCTCGATGAAAACGTTCGTAAGCCGTCTCTGTGAGTTGTCAGGTGCGGATGCTCTGCACTTTACCGTCAATACGATGATGAAGGGATATACCGCATCATTATATAAGACCCTTCCGGATACACTCTCCAAAGCTGGGGTGGATGTGCTTGTCGTTGATCAGTATCAGCCTTATGTTGAATTGATACCGATGCACCTTCGAATGCCCTTCGTCCATGTGTCCAACGCGCTTCACGTTGACTACACAGGACGCAGTCCTGTCTGTTTCATGGATTGGCAAAACGAGACTGGAGCTGATGCTATTGCCAGAAACATCGAGGGAGTCCGACTCTCGAGAAGAATCCTGGAGCCTTGCACGGCCATGGCCCAGTCTTACGCAAGCGAGGTTGGGCTCTCCGTTGACTGGAATAATCCGCATTCAACACTTTCTCCTCTTGCCTGGATTACCCAGTGCCCCAGAGAATTCGACTTTGATTGCGCTCCCGACTTTCCCCAATTCCACTATGCCGGACCATTCCACGATGGGCACGGTCGGATGGACTTCGATTTTCCATGGCAGCAGCTCACAGGTGCGCCGCTCGTCTACGCTTCGATGGGCACGCTACAGAATGGATTGGTAGAAGTTTTTCGTTCGATCACGCAGGCTGCGCTTGGATTGAAGGAGCTACAATTTGTCCTTGCTGTTGGTGGCCAGCTCGATCCGAAACAGCTCGGAGACGTCCCTGCGAATGTGATTGTGGTGAGGCACGCCCCCCAAATCGAGCTTCTCAAGCGCAGTTCCCTGTGCATCACTCACGGGGGATTGAACACCGTCCTTGAATCCCTTTCCAGCGGTGTGGCTATGGTTGCGCTACCCGTAACGAATGATCAACC
>Ga0193717_1000026_pt1 | contig 179705 bp, 145 predicted proteins | sample U2c2metaG_FD_145900 | JGI IMG/M metagenome (GOLD analysis project Ga0193717, IMG submission 145900) | Soil microbial communities from a riparian zone of the East river system, Colorado, United States - U2c2 | ecosystem: Environmental > Terrestrial > Soil > Riparian zone | place: USA: East...
TTCAATTCTCCTTTGATGACATATGATGCGAATATATTTCCCATCGTGCTGTCTTCCCAGCCCGGTACAATGATAGGCAAATTTTTCTCTGCCGCAGCATACATCCAGCTGTCTTTTAGGTCAATTTCGTAATATTCTTCCAACACGCCCGATAGCAGCATTTTATACATGAATTCATGCGGAAAATACCTTTCGCCCTTGTCATCGGCATCTTTCCAGATTTTGTGGATGTGCTTCTGCAAACGTCGGAACGCTTCGTGCTCCGGGATACAGGTGTCGGTAACGCGGTTCAGTCCACGTTCCAATAAATCCCATTCCTGCTGTGGTGTAAGGTCGCGGTAATTCGGAACTCTTTCGTAGTGTGAATGTGCAACGAGGTTCATCACGTCTTCTTCCAGGTTGGCGCCTGTGCATGAGATAATCTGCACTTTATCCTGGCGGATGAATTCTGCGAAAATCTTCCCGATCTCTGCCGTACTCATCGCCCCGGCCATGGTCACCATCATTTTTGCACCGTTAGCCAACTGTTGTTCATAGCCTTTTGCCGCGTCAACAAGTGCTGCGGAATTGAAATGCAGGTAATGCTTTTCAATAAACTGGCTAATTGGTCCTTTACTCATTTTTAGTTGTTTTGTTTGTATTTGCTGCGTTTGGTTGGCTTACTCAAAGAAAAACTTTTTTTCTGAAAACTCCAACCTAAATTTGTTAACTATTATTTATTGTAACCTAAAATCTTCAATACATCATCGGAAGTCTGCTGTTCAGAAAACACTTCCGTAGCCAGGATTCCGTTTTCATCGCGATCAATCAGGATGTGTTTGGGTTGCGGAATCAGGCAGTGGTGCAATCCGCCATAGCCGCCGATGGTTTCCTGATACGCGCCGGTATTGAAAAATCCGATATATAAAGGTTTCTCCTTATTGTATTTCGGAAGATAGATCGCATTCATATTCTGCTCGGAATTATAATAATCGTCGCTGTCGCAGGTCATTCCGCCAAGCAAAACGCGTTCGTACTGGTCGTTCCAGCGGTTCACCGCAAGCATTACAAAACGCTTGTTGATCGCCCAGGTATCTGGCAGGGTTGTGATGAAAGACGAGTCGATCATGTTCCATTTCTCCCTGTCATTCTGTTGTTTTTGGTATAAAACCTGATAAATCGCGCCGCCGCTTTCGCCAACGGTAAACGATCCGAATTCTGTAAAGATGTTCGGCACATCAACTTCAGCCTCGTCGCATGCGATCTTAATCTGGTTGATGATCTCGTCGATCATATATTGGTAGTCGTATTCGAAAGCGAGTGAGTTTTTAATCGGGAAACCGCCGCCGATGTTCAGTCCGTCAAGCGTCGGGCATTCTTTTTTCAATGCGATGTAAACCTTGATACATTTCACCAGCTCATTCCAATAATACGCGTTGTCGTTGATTCCGGTATTGATGAAAAAGTGCAGCATTTTCAGTTCGAGGTTCTTTTGGTCCTGGATCTGTTTTTTGTAGAAGTTCACGATATTCTTGTATCCGATCCCGAGTCGCGAAGTATAAAACTCAAATTTCGGTTCCTCCTCTGCGGCAATCCGGATCCCGATTTTGAATTTCCCTTTGATGCCGGCCTGGAGCAAATCCAATTCCTCATAATTATCAATGATCGGAATGGCGTTCTTGTGCCCGTTGTTAATCAGGCGCGTAATGTTCTCAATATATTGGTCGCGCTTAAAACCGTTGCAGATCACATAAGTGCTTTTGCTGATTTTGCCTTGCTCCAAAAGGTTCTCGACAATATTGATATCGAAGGCCGAAGACGTCTCGATATGGATATTGTTCTTGAAAGCCTCGGTCATGATATAGGAGAAATGCGAGCTTTTCGTACAGTAGCAATAGTAATATTTCCCTTCGTATTTGTTCTTTTCCATTGCATTACGAAACCAGTTCTTGGCGCGTTTGATGTTGTTGGAAATTGCCGGAAGATACGTGAATTTCAAAGGCGTCCCGTATTGTTCGACCAGTTTCATGAGGTCGATTTTGTGGAATTCGAGATTGTCTTTGTTCAGGGTAAATTCTTCCTGTGGGAAATAATAGGTCTGGTTAATCAGGTCAAAATATTTGGTATTCATTTAGGTATCTGGTTTTTTTGAAATTAAAAATATTGGATCAATAATTTAATTCCTTTTCAAACCCGGATGTTCGCATAAATGATAGGTAATTTCTCCTGGTGGAGAGCCGTGAAATCGAAATGGAGCATTGCTTTGGCTGCAAAAATTTTCTTCAGCATACGAAAGAATGATTTTCCGTTATTGCCGTGTGCTTCCGATGTGATGTTGCTATTTCGTTTTCTGTTCATTAGGGCAAATGTAAAAAATAAAACAGGTCAATTGCAATGCTTTTTATTAAAATAATATTAAGATTTATAATCAGCAAATGCGTAGTTAATTAATTCATTATCAGCTTTTTGGTCAATTTTAATTTTACCGATACCATCAATAAGCGCAAATTGGATGTTTCCATACTCGTTTTTCTTGTCATGAATCAGCAAATCGATAATCGGCCCGATGTCGTCGTCTTCAAAATTGATGCGGTCGAAAATGCCGGTGATTGCCTGTTTTATCTGGGCGTATTCTTCACTTGAAATCAGGCTCTTTTCCATAGAAATATAACTTTCCAGAACCATTCCGGCCGCAATGGCCTCACCGTGAAGCAACGTTTTCTTGTTTTCGTTTTCGAGGAAATAGCTTTCGATAGCATGGCCTAAGGTGTGCCCGAAATTCAGCGCTTTGCGGATGCCATTTTCAGTCGGGTCCTGCATCACGATTTCATTCTTTATGGCGATGGAAGTATAGATCAGCGCGTCGAAATCGGCAAAGTCAATTTTGCCCAGATCAAGAAATTGTTCCCAGTAAGCCTTATCGTGAATCAGCCCGTGCTTGAGCATTTCCGCCAATCCCGAACGCATCTCATTCTGCGGAAGCGTTTCGAGATACGACGTGTCGATCAATACCATCTGCGGTACGTTGATCACGCCAATCTGGTTTTTGAGATTTCCTAAATCGACACCATTTTTTCCACCAACGGAAGCGTCAACCATCGCGAGTAAGGTTGTCGGGACATGGATAAAATCGATACCTCTTTTAAAGGTAGAAGCCACAAATCCGCCAAGGTCGGTCACTACGCCGCCGCCAACATTGATGATGATGCTTTTGCGGTCGGCGCCGAGTTCGGTGAGTACATTCCAGATTTCAACACAGGTTTCGATGTTTTTGGATGATTCGCCGCTTTCGAATTCGACTATCTCGATCGGAATTTCGGTCGCGAGGTAAGGCATGAATTTCGGCAGGCAATAATCGTTCGAATGGGTATCTGTAATAATGAAAACCGACGAATATTTGTTTTCCGACAAATGCTTGTTTAAAGCCTCATAGGCATTTTCATTGAAAAAGATAGGATAACCGTTGGCTTGGATCGACTGCATCTGAGATTGAAATTTGTGTTGGCAAAATAAGGGAATTTTCAAATGCTACCGCTACGAATACCCGAATTTTTTCTGATAAAACTTTTAAAAATTTGCTCCCGAAACGTCGGGACGTGGCCAACAACTTTTATATTTGCACAATCAATAAAAAATCAATGGAAAAAATCTTCAACAATACGAAAACCGCATTTTCACTTAAAAGCGATACCGAACTCGACCGCGCCTATTTTTTATTCAAACTGATCGACAACCAGCCATTGGTCCGCATCGGAACCGCGGTTACCAATTTTGCCATCAAGGCGCACCTGCCGGTGGAAGGCCTGATCCGCGCGACGGTTTTTGATCATTTTTGCGGTGGCGTCAATGAAGATGACTGCCTGCCGGTTGTGGATAAGATGTTTACCAAAGGTGTTTCTTCCGTCCTCGATTATTCTGTGGAAGGCAAGGAAGAGGAAGCGCAATTCGACGCGGCACTCGAAATGACCCTGAAAACCATCCATTTTGCCGAGGAGCGAAGAGCGATCCCGTTTGCGGTTTTCAAGCCGACAGGTTTCGGACGTTTCCTGCTGTATGAAAAATTAGGCGAAAAGCAACCGTTGACTCCGGAAGAGCAAACCGAATGGAACAGGGTGGTGGAGCGCTTCGACATCGTCTGCAAAGCCGCACATGATAAAAATGTAGCGCTATTGATTGACGGCGAGGAAAGCTGGATGCAGAACGCAGCCGACGATCTCGTTGCCGATATGATGCGCAAATACAACAAGGAAAAAGCGATTGTTTTCAACACCTTGCAGATGTACCGCCACGACCGGTTGGATTATTTGAAAAGATTGCACGAAAAGGCAAAGGCCGAAGGATTTTTTATCGGGATGAAACTCGTTCGCGGCGCCTATATGGAAAAGGAAATCAGGCGTGCCGAGGAAAAAGGTTATCCGTCACCCATCTGCGCTTCCAAGGAAGCAACGGACGCCAATTATGACGCGTCGGTTTTATATATGGTGGAACATTTAGACAATATGTCGGTTTTTGCAGGAACGCACAACGAAGAAAGCTCCTATAAGCTCATGGAACTGATGCAGCAGAAAAATATTTCGAAAAACGACGACCGCGTCTGGTTTGGGCAATTGTATGGTATGAGCGATAATATCAGCTACAACCTTGCGGCGAGCGGTTATAATGTGGCGAAATACCTGCCATTCGGGCCGGTTCGCGATGTGATGCCGTACCTGATCCGTCGGGCGGAAGAGAATACTTCGGTCGCCGGGCAAACCAGCAGAGAACTGACGCTCCTCAAAGTCGAGCGCGACAGGAGGAAAGGAAAATAATAGCTTTTCATTAAATGACAAAAAAGCCTGTTCTTTCGGACAGGTTTTTTCTTTATGATCCGGAGTCTTGGCGTCTTAAGGAAAATACTATATTTGCGCACATTTTCATTTCAGATACTGTCTATGAAAATAAAAAACAGCATTCCTTATTTTAAATTCAATGAAAATATATTACTTAAGCCTGCTTGTTTTAGCAGCTTTTTATCCACTCCCGGCCTTTTGCCAGGATAATCAGCAATCACATTACACAAAGGTTCAGGTAGAGCATTTTATTCGGGAAGTCTATGCGAATCAGGCCGATGCACTGGTTTTCAAAAGCCCTTCAGACAGGATGACTATTCTCACTAATTTGCTGGAGCGGCTTGAAGTAGTAAGTAAGCCGGAATTTAAAGGAAAAAAATTCAGATTATTATCTGAACTATCACTTGTAAACAAATACAACACTAATGTAAAGCGGGATTTGTCATTTGAAACTTCGACATTCAACCCGCTAAAATACCAATTCCCGATACATTCAAAATCATTGGAGATTTTCAGGATTGATGGAACCGATTTTCTGATCGTTATACAACCAGCAAAATAATGAGAAGATTTTTATTGTTGATGCTATTGGCGGCTTCTTTTGCCAATGCGCAGGATTTTATCATGCAGAATGGGGAATTCACAACCTGCAGTGGAACATTTTATGATTCAGGCGGACCAAATGGGAATTATAATGCGGGAGAATTTAGGGAAATTACATTTTGTCCGGGAACAATTGGAAGTTATATAGAACTGACGTTTACGGGGTTCGAACTCGAAGGCGGAACAGCAGACTACCTCACAATTTATGACGGTCCGGACACTACCAGTCCCACAATCAATATATACGGGTCATTTTCACCTTTAGAATGTTCGGGAATTATTACGGCAAGCAATCCTTCAGGCTGCCTGACCATCACGTTTAATGCAGACGGTTCCAATCAGTTTTCCGGCTGGGCTGCCAATATTGCCTGTACGAATATAGCCGGCGGTGCGGTTGCTCCTTCCGGCCCGGCCAATTCGACCTGTTCTGGTGCGAATGCATTTTGCGCCAATGCCGGAGTTGAATTTCCGAATATCAGTAATAGTGCCTGCGTTGCCAATGCGCCGGGGGTAATTACAACGAATTCCTGTTTGTTTACGACGCCTAATCCAGCCTGGTATTATCTTGAGATAGCGATTCCGGGCGAGATTGTCCTTGAAATTCAGCAGACGACCGGACCTGGCGGAACAGGAACCGGGCTCGATGTTGATTATGCGATCTGGGGACCATTTCCGAACCTGTCGACTGCTTGCAACGACTTCACACAAGGCGATTGCACTGGCGATCACATCTGTTCAGGAAATGTATTGGATTGCAGTTACAGTCCGGATCCAATCGAAACTGCTACCATTCCGAATGCCCTTGTCGGGGACATTTATATGGTGCTGATTACGAATTACGATGGCTCTGCCGGCTTTATAACCATGTCACAGACCAATTCGGCTGTTCCCGGAGCGGGTTCTACAGATTGCTCGATCGTTTGCCCGACAATGGTTGGGACAAATCCGACCGGTTGTAGTGTGAATAATGGCCTGATCACAGTTTCGGGTTTGCTCGCGACAACTTCCTATACGATCAGCTATCTTCACAGTTCGATTGCTTACAGTGTTACAGTGACAAGTAGTGCTTCGGGACAGGCGATAATTTCAGGGCTTGAACCTGGAAGTTATACCAATATACTGACTAATTTTCCAGATTGTACGAATCCGTCCACCGTGACTTTGGCACAAATGACACCCCCAGTCCTAAACAGCATCAACAGTAATGCACCAGTTTGTTCAGGCGCTACTGCAAATTTTATACTTTCTGGAACTGCAAATGCAACGGTGACTTATAATATTAATGGCGGAACCAACCAAACTATTTTGCTCAATAATGCCGGAACAGGAACCGTTACTATAAATGCGATTGCTGCCAATACTACGCTTAACGCAACGTCAATAAGTACGGCTGGCGCGGGCTGCATCACGCCTTTGGCATTATCGCATACGATTGCGGTAACTCAGGGTGCGACGCTTATATTGCTTTCAAATGTTGCTACGACCAACCAGTTTATATGCGGCTCTGTTGGTATCGATTTAATCAAATATACTTATGGCAATGTTACAGGTGTGCTTGTTACAGGATTGCCGCCGGGCTTATCCGGGGGAAATGTTGCCGGTATTTATACGATTGCCGGGATTCCTACGGCTTCGGGCGTTTTTATTTATACCGTAAATACACTTGGCGGATGTACAGCTACCAGTTTATCCGGAACAATTACGGTTTCGGGTATAGCCGGAATCACATTAACGTCTGCAACAGCAAACCCGACTATTTGTTTGAATACGCAAATAACGCCAATAACATTCAGCACTTCTATTGGAATCACTGGTGCCACGGTTTCTTCCCTGCCTGCAGGATTAAGCGGCAATTTTGCCCTGGGTATTTTTACGATCAGCGGAATCCCTGTCGCATCAGGAACGTTTCCCTATACGATAACTTCTGTTGGAGGCTGCACGCCGGTATCAGTTTCAGGGATCATTACCGTGAGCACTTCGGCAACGGCGACAATAAGCTACACTGGCACTTCATTTTGCACCGCAGACCATAATTTTTATCCAGTTAATTTAAATGGCACAGGCGCTTATGCAGGCGGAACCTTTTCGGCACCGGCGGGATTGATGCTGGATGTGCACAGCGGCGCCATTAATCCGGGTTTGAGCGCGGCCGGTAATTACATCATTACTTATAACGGCCCCGCAACGGGAACGTGCGGATTGACCGTAACAACTGCCGTAATCGTTACCGCTGCACCGACTGTTTCTATTGCTTATCCTGCAGTACAATATTGTGTAACAGAAAATACTTTACAATTGGCAGCCTTGAGCGGAATGGGTTTTTACACAGGCGGTTTATTCGCTTCAGCTGCAGGATTAAGCCTAAATCCATCCACAGGGGCAATCGATCCTTCCTTGAGCACGCCTGGAATTTATACAGTGACTTATACAACGCTTGCCTCATCGGGATGTATCCCTGTTATTGCATCGGCACCAATAATCATCAATGGCCTGCCAAGCGGTGTCGCATTACTGACAAATAGTGTGATTTGTTCAAGGGACCAAACCAATGTCAATTTGTCTGCGAATCTTCCCGGGACAACTTTCAGCTGGACGGTGGTTCAAAATGGCGTAACAGGAGCAACAGTAGGAACTGGCGATACGATCAATCAGGTTTTGGAAACTGCAACAGATAATCCGGGAACTGCTGTTTACACGGTTACGCTGGTTTCAGCACAGGGATGTATCGGAAGTTCAATCACTGTCACGATACAGGTAAATCCATCACCTGAGCCTTATCTTTCAGACGGTACGATTTGTATCAATCCGCTAACCGGTATCGTTTCAAGAGCTTTTCTGCTCGATTCGGGCCTTGACGATATGGGCTTTGATTTCGTCTGGTCGCTTGATGGAGTCGTAAAAAGCTGGACTGGTCATTCGCACATCGCTGATGAAGCTGGTACCTATAATGTGGTCGCCACGAATACAACTACAGGCTGTAAATCGCTGCCGGCAACAGGAAATGTAAGTGAAACTAATGTAGCGGAATTTGTCACTATAGAAGGAAATGAAGTCTTTTCAGATTATCCTGTAATTATCATTAACGTACCTGTAGCAGGCAATTTTGTATACCAGGTTGACCATGGCAGTTTTCAGGCGTCTAATGTTTTTTCGGGATTAAATTATGGCACGCATACCGTAAGCGTAAAAGATGATGAAGGTTGTACAGATATGACGCAGTTATTTTCGATAATCGGATACCCGCGCTTTTTTACACCTAATGGGGACGGATTTAATGATTTTTGGAACATCGAAGGATTGCCTGAAGGAAGTCATGCTACTGTTTATATTTTTGACCGTTACGGAAAACTTGTCTCACAGATCGCGCCGGATAATCCGGGTTGGAACGGAACCTTCAACGGAAAGCAACTACCTTCAACTGACTATTGGTTTACGGTGGAATATTACGTTGATCGAAAAAGTAATATTTACCAATCGCACTTCTCTTTAAAGCGTTAATTAGTCCATAATATATTATAAGATAAACCTGTCCGTTCGGCAGGTTTTTTTATTTCCCTTTTGTAAAATATTTAGGATTTTTTCCTGTTAATGTGTTAATATGTTGCGTAAATCGCTATTTTATTAATAGAAATACGGAAGATATTCTAATTGTAATTTAAAATATTATATATTGCTGCCGGATTTCCAGGTAAAAACGACATGAAAAAGCCTACTTTTTTAGCAATTTTAAAGGTGCCAACAGCATTTGCTGATTGTGGGTCGCACAAAAATAATATTCAGTTTATCATCTTCAATCCCATATTTAGCAGGTATTCATGAAAAGAACACTACTTATAGCAGCGGCAATATTGTCATTTTTTGGCTTGTCGTCATTCCAAAATACCGCCGTTGAAAAAGGCCATTATACTAAAGTACAGGTCGAATCATTCATCCGGGAGGTTTTTTCGGAGTATTCCGATGAATTGGTATTCAACAGTACTTCGGGAAGGCTTTCCATGATGACCGGTTTCCTCGAAAGGTTCGAAATCGCATACCGTCCGGAATATGCCGGAAAGAAATTCAAATTATTATCGACTGTCGCCCTCAACAATAAATACAACCGGGCACTCACGCGCGATATTGCAATCAATCCCGAAACATTCAATCCGTTGAAGTACCGTTTTGCCATGTCTTCCCAAAACATACAATTGTTCAGGGTTGACGGTACCGATTTTATCATCATCATCCAACCCGTAAAGTAAGCGTATGAAAAAAATACTACTATTACTTTTACTTTTTTTTGGAACAGCGAATGCGCAGACCTATCTGATGCAGAACGGAACATTTAATACCTGTTCCGGGACTTTTTACGATTCGGGCGGCGCTGGCGGAGATTACACTGCTTCACAAAACTATCAGATTACTTTTACACCCGGGATCCCCGGGAATTATATCCAGTTGAGTTTTTCGGCCTTCGACCTTGAAGGTGAACCATTTGATTATATGACCATTTATCAAGGCGTGGGAACTGGCGGTGCCGTCGTTGGCGTTTTCGGGGTGGACTCGCCCGCTTTATGTGGCACCACAATCGCATCTAATGTCCCTTCGGGCGCACTTACGATCGTTTTCGTATCTGATGGAAGCCTGCAGTTTTCAGGATGGGAAGCAACCATATCGTGTACGAATGTTCCCGGAGGCCCAATTGCCGCACCAAGCAATTCAACCTGTGCCGGGGCTGACCCGTTTTGTGCCGATTCAGGCCCATTGGAATTCCCAAACACGCCCGACAGCGGCTGTGTTCCGGACGCGCCTGCGGTGATTACAGCAAATACCTGTTTGATTACAGCACCGAATCCGTCTTGGTATTACCTCTCGATTGGTGTTCCCGGGAATATCAATCTTGAGATTGAGCAAACCACCGGGCCAAACGGAACCGGAACCGGACTAGATGTCGATTACGCCATCTGGGGACCATTTACCAACGCCGCTGCCACTTGTGCCGATTTTACTTTAGGGGATTGCGTTGGGGATCATTCCTGTTCGGGAAATGTTGTGGATTGTAGTTGGAGCCCGGATCCGATAGAAACAGCAACGATTCCGGGAGCACTTGTAGGCCAGATCTACATGGTCCTGATAACCAATTTTGACGGTTCCCCGGGTTACATAACGATGACGCAGACCAATGCCGGCAATGCCAGTGCCGGGACAACCGACTGTTCGATTGTCTGCCCGACAATGGCCGGGACAAACCCAACCACTTGCAGCGCTTCTGATGGTGCGATTGCGATAAGCGGTCTCGATCCTTCCACATCCTATAACATTACGTATTTTGATGACGGTAATCCTGTTGCGGTTTCCCTGAGCAGCAATGCCTCTGGGATAGTGACCATTGCGGGACTGAATGCCGGGAATTATACCAATATCGCAACCAATTTTTCGGGCTGTACTTCGGCTTTTGCCAATATTGTACTGACTGGCGCAACAGCACCCGTTTTAACCGCTGTCAATAACAGTACGCCGATATGCTCGGGAAACAATGCCGTTTTTACACTCACAGGAACGCCAAATGCAACAGTAACTTATAATATCAATTCGGGGCTAAGCCAGACCATCGTATTAAATGGAGCAGGCACAGCAACCGTTACGGTCAATGCGGTTGTAGCCAATACCACCTTTAACGCCACTGCGATCAGTCTTCCCGGATGCAGTGCAGCTTTAGCCATTACACGTAATGTTGTTGTAAGTCCACTGGCAACAATTGCCCTGAATTCCGCTGCGGCAACTGCCAATCAGACGATCTGCATCAATGCTGGGATAACCCCGATAAGTTATACTGTCGGATCAGGCGTAACCGGCGCAATGGTTTCCGGATTACCAACAGGAGTGACTGGAGTTTATGCTGCCGGGATTTTTACTATCACCGGAATCCCAATAGTTTCCGGGACTTTTAATTATAATGTGACGACAACAGGTGGCTGTTCTTCGGCTTCCTTAAGCGGAACGATCGATGTCAATCCGATTGCCACGATGGTCCTGGGTTCTGCCGTAGCGACGACCAACCAGAATGTATGCATCAATACCGGTATCACTGCGATTTTCTACACCATTGCAGGAGGCGGAACCGGAGCCACAGTTTTGGGATTGCCTGCAGGCGTTACAGGAACTTTTACGGCCGGGGTTTTCACAATAAGCGGAATACCTACGGTTTCAGGGAGTTTCAATTATACGATTACCACTACTGGCGGCTGCGCTTCGGTAGCCCTCGGAGGAACAATAAATGTGACTGCCGATACGACTATTGCATTAGCATCCGCTGCAGCGACCACAAACCAGACGGTTTGCATCAACACGCCAATAACAGGAATAAGCTATACAATCGCAAATGGCGGAACTGGAGCGACGGTTTCGGGATTGCCGACAGGCGTAACGGGCGTTTTTGCGGCCGGCGTTTTTACGATTGGTGGAACGCCGACAATCTCGGGAATTTTTAATTATACGGTAACGACAACCGGAGGCTGTTCAGCAGCTGCGCTTGGTGGGACAATTACGATCAGCCCGATGGCATCGATGGTGTTAAATTCGGCGGTGTCGACTACAAACCAGACTTTATGCATCAGTACGCCAATCACAGCAATTGTTTACATTATCGGCGGTGGCGGAACCGGAGCGACGGTTTCCGGATTGCCGACAGGAGTGAGCGGAACTTATGCCGCCGGAACTTTTACAATTACCGGTACGCCTTCGATCTCCGGAATCTTTAATTATTCGGTCACAACAACCGGCGGTTGCGCTTCGGTGACTTTAGGCGGGACAATTACCGTGAATACCGACGCCACAATTGCATTGTCTTCTGCCATTGCCACAACAAACCAAACCATTTGCATTAATACGGCAATAATTCCGATCGGTTATACAATCGCAACTGGCGGAACCGGCGCGACCGTTTCCGGACTTCCGGCGGGAATAACCGGAGTTTATGCCGGCGGATCTTTCACTTTAAGTGGAATACCGACCGTTTCAGGGGTTTTCAATTATACGATAACGACAACGGGCGGCTGTTCATCGGCATCACTTGGCGGGACAATTACCGTGAATACCGATGCGACGATTGCATTGTCATCCCTTGCGGCTACGGCGAACCAAACGGTTTGTATTAATAACCCGATCGTACCGATCGCTTATGCTATTGCGGCTGGCGGAACCGGGGCAACAGTTTCAGGATTGCCGGCCGGAGTAAGCGGAACTTATGCAGGAGGTCTTTTTACAATAACCGGTACGCCTTCAGGTTCAGGAGTTTTTAATTACATGGTTACAACGACTGGCGGCTGCGCACCGGCATCGCTCGGCGGAACGATTACAGTGAATGCGAATGCGACGATTGCATTGAATTCAGCACCGGCAACCGCAAATCAGACGGTATGCATCAATACAGGCATCATCCCAATCACATATGCGATTGCGGCAACGGCAGCAGGAGCAACCGTTTCCGGACTTCCGGCGGGCGTTACCGGGAACTATTCCGGCGGGATTTTTACCATAAACGGTGTTCCAACCGTTTCAGGGACATTCAATTACACGGTCACTACAACTGGCGGCTGCTCGTCGTCAGCACTTAGCGGATCGATAGTGATTAACGAAATCGCTTCAATAATTTCGACATCGGCCACGGCGATACAGACGGTCTGCATCAACAGCAGCATCACGCCAATTACTTATTTGATTGCGAATGGCGGAACCGGAGCAATCCTATCCGGACTTCCGGCAGGAGTTGTCGGCATTTATACTGCTGGCGGCATTTTCACTTTAAGCGGGATTCCATCAGTCTCTGGAGTTTTTAATTATACGGTAACGACAACCGGCGGCTGTTCTTCGGCTTCGATTGGCGGAACGATTACAGTTGGTACGAATGCGACCATCGCATTGAATTCGGCACCGGCAACTGCAAACCAGGCAATCTGTATCGATAATCCAATCATACCGATCAGTTATGCAATTGCGAATGGCGGAACCGGAGCGAGTGTTTCCGGGCTTCCGGCAGGATTGAGCGGGACTTATTCGGGCGGCATTTTTACGATAAGCGGAACGCCTTCAGTTTCCGGAATTTTCAATTATACCGTTTCAACTACCGGAGGCTGTTCTGTAGCTTCGCTTGGCGGAACGGTTACAGTCAGTCCGAATGCGACCATCACACTAAATTCGGCTTCCGTAACGGCAAACCAAACGGTTTGTGTGAATGTTGGGATAACGCCGATTGCCTATTTGATTGCAGACGGCGGAACCGGGGCGAGCGTTTCCGGGCTTCCGACTGGCGTGACCGGAATTTACACGGCTGGTGGTATTTTCACTTTAAGTGGAATCCCAACCGTTTCAGGAATATTTAATTATACGGTAACGACGACTGGCGGCTGTTCTTCGGTATCGCTTGGCGGAACGATTACAGTCAATACAAACGTGGCGATTGCACTCGCTTCCACAGCTGCAACGGCCAACCAGAATATTTGTATCGATAACGGAATAACTCCAATTGCTTACACGATCACCAATGGCGGAACGGGTGCAGTTATTTCGGGACTGCCTATAGGAGTGAGTGGAATTTATACCGGAGGGGCATTTACGATAAGCGGCATTCCGTCAGTTTCCGGAGTTTTCAATTACACGGTTACAACTACGGGCGGCTGTTCTTCAGCTTCGTTAGCCGGAACAATTACAGTCAATGCGAATGCGACAATCGCTTTGGCATCGCCTGCAATTACGGCAAGCCAGACCGTCTGTATCGATACGGCTATCGTGCCGATTATCTATTCGGTTGCCAACGGCGGAACCGGGGCAACAGTTTTAGGATTGCCGACAGGCGTTACGGAAATGTTTGCCGGAGGTTTGTTCACTTTAAGCGGAACCCCGACTGTTTCGGGCGTATTTAATTATACGGTTTCTACAACCGGCGGCTGTTTATCGGCGGCACTTTCAGGTAGTATTACGGTAAATCCTGATGCGACTATAACGCTGGTTTCAAATATTGCGCTGACCAACCAGGTTTTATGTATCAATACCGGAATCAATCCAATTTCCTATACCATTGCAAATGGCGGTACAGGCGCAAGTGTGACAGGGCTACCGACAGGAGTTTCAGGAATGTTTGCGAGCGGCGTTTTCACTTTGAGCGGAACACCAACCGTTTCAGGGATATTTAATTACACCGTTTCAACAACGGGCGGCTGTTCTTCGGTTTCATTGGGCGGTACAATCACCGTACATCCGAATGTGACTATTGGACTGACGTCAGCCGCGGCTACTGCCAACCAGATTTTTTGCATCAACACGCCAATTACTACCATAACCTATTTAGTAAACGACGGAACCGGAGCAATTGTTTCGGGGCTTCCGACAGGAATCACCGGAAATTATACTGGCGGAATCTTTACGATTAGCGGTATTCCAAGCCTGTCGGGAGAATTCAATTATTCGATTACCACAACAGGTGGCTGCTCCGTGGCATCGGCTGCCGGTACGATTACCGTAAACCCGGATGCGACCATTTCGCTGGATTCTGCCGTGACAACAAGCACTCAGGTCGTATGCATCAATACTGCGATTGCGCCAATATCGTATGCGGTCGCTAATGGCGGAACCGGAGCAACCGTTTCAGGATTGCCAACCGGTGTGACCGGAAATTATTTGGGCGGGCACTTCTTGATAAGCGGTGCGCCAACCGAAGCCGGACTGTTTAATTATACCATAACGACCACAGGCGGCTGTTCGTCAGATACATTGGCAGGAACCATTGAAAGCAGTATTTTAGCTGCAGCGGCTATCAGTTATCCGGGAAGCCCTTTTTGCAAAACCATTACCTCAGACGAACCGGTTGCAATGTCGGGAAGCGGACCATTTACCGGCGGAATATTTACGGCAACGCCAACCGGTTTGGCAATGAACCTGCTGACGGGCGAAATCAAGCCCTCACTGAGCATCGCCGGAAACTATACGATAACTTATACGATTCCGCCTTCGGGTGGCTGCCCGGCGATACCGGTTACGACAGCAGTTACGATTACGGCTGCACCAACGGCAACGATCAATTATGGTGGAAGTCCGTTTTGCACTTCCGTGAATACGGCCCAGCCTGTAACTTTATCGGGAACCGCGGCCTATTTTGGCGGCACTTTCAGCGCGCCGACCGGATTGCTGCTGAATCCGATTACCGGAGTCGTGAGTCCGTCTTTGAGTGTACCGGGAACGTATACCGTAACTTATACTACGCTCGCTTCGGGTGGCTGTCTATCCATTACGGCAACTGCAAACGTAGTTATCAATGCCATGCCAATTGGAGTGGCAACACCTGCTTCGGAAGAAATTTGTTCAGAAGAAACTACGGCTATCGCTTTGAGCAGCCAGGTTCCCGGAACCACATTTGCCTGGACCGTTGCGCAGTCGAATGCAGCAGGAGCCAGCAATGACGCCGGAAATTCGATTGCCCAGACACTGACTACAACCGGAAACAGCCAGGGAACAGCAATTTATACCGTAATCCCGACATCGCCTGCAGGCTGTATCGGAAATGCATTTACGGTGACTGTTAAAGTGAACCCATTACCAGCACCACGACTTTTAGATGGCGTGATCTGCAGAAACCCGAATACGCATATTGTAGAACGGACTTATGACCTGAATGCAGGATTGAACGATGCCAATTATGATTTCGTCTGGTACCTGGATTCGGCCGTGATTCCGGATGCAGTGAATAATATTTATACCGCCGACGAACCGGGAATATATAGTGTTATTGCAACAAACACGGCAACGGGCTGTATATCCTATCCGGCTTCTGCTACGGTCACGGAAACGCTTGTAGCGAAATTTGCGATTATCAGCGGCAATGATGCCTTTATCGATAATCCGGTGATTGCGGTGACGGTACCAATTCCGGGGAATTACGAATACCAATTGGACAATGGCAGTTTCCAGATTTCGAACACTTTTAACCTGTTGCTGTCGCTTGGCGAACACACGATCAGGGTCAGGGATGCGGATGGCTGTACCGACATAGAGCAGCAATTTACCGTAATTGGCTATCCGAAATTCTTCACGCCGAACGGCGACGGCTATAATGATTATTGGAACATCTTTGCATTGAAAGACCAGGATGCCTCGCGGATTTTTATATTCGACCGCTATGGGAAATTGCTCAAGGAAATCAGTCCGGGTGGCGTTGGTTGGGATGGAAGCCTAAACGGACATCCGCTGCCTTCAACCGATTATTGGTTTCTGGTGGAATATTCCGATCAGGGAATCGTGAAGGAATTCAGGGCGCACTTTGCGTTGAAACGATAAGACATATTCTCAGGTAAATCCGGACGCTAGCCCGGATGGAAGCGGAAAGCCTTTTGAGAAAAAAACACATTAATTTTGCCACCGCAAAGCAGCGACTAAAAGAAGCTGTTTTGCGGTGCTGCAAAATTTTGTTTTTTTAATAAAGCTTAAGCGGACAGCCGGATTGGCTTTAAAAATCTGAAAACTGCAGGCTGCTCAGGTTTTTGTATAATCCGTTTTCGATGGCCAGCAATTCCTTGTGCGTTCCCTGTTCGGTGATCTGGCCTTTGTCGAGCACCAGAATCGTGTCGGCTTTGCGGATCGTGGACAAACGGTGTGCGATGATGATGCTGGTCCGGCCTTCCATTAAGATTTCGAGCGCTTCCTGCACCAGTTTTTCGCTTTCGCTGTCGAGTGATGAAGTCGCCTCGTCAAGGATCAGGATGCTTGGATTTTTGAGCAGGGCGCGTGCGATGGCGATGCGCTGCCTTTGTCCGCCTGACAATTTGATTCCTCTTTCGCCCACAACCGTTTCGAATTTTTCAGGGAAACCTTCGATAAAATTGAGTGCGTTGGCCTGTTTGGCGGCCAAGAATAATTCGGCTTCGGTGGCGTCGGGTTTGCCATAGGCGATATTTTCGCGGATTGTCCCGCCAAAAAGGATGACGTCCTGCGGCACGATGCTCATGTTGCCGCGCAGGCTTTCGAGGTCGTAGTCATAGATGTTTTTTCCGTCGACGAGGATTTCGCCACCCTGGATATCGTAGAAACGCAGCAGGAGTGAGGCGATGGTTGATTTCCCTACGCCGCTCGGCCCGACGATTGCTATTTTTTGACCGAATCCGGCCGTAAAGCTTACGTCGGATAAGACCTGGATTTCCTTGCGCGAAGGATAACTGAAAGCGACATTTTTAAAGGTCACGGTGCCTTTTATCTTTTCGATGTTGCGGCTTTGGATGTCGTTGATTTTTTCGGGCGTTTCCTCTAAAAGCTCGAAAACCCTTTCGGTGGCGCCGATAGCTTTCTGGATCTGCGCATACAATTCGGCGATACCGCCAAATGACGCGCCGACGAAGATGGAGTAGAGGATGAAAGAGATGAGTTCGCCCACTTCCTTGATTTCACCGCTGATGACCAAAGTAACGCCGAACCAAACGACCGCTACAATCGAACCGAACAAGCAGAAAATGATGAACGATGCGAAGTAACCACGGTACAGGCCGCCTTTGATGGCAATCTTTACGATCTCGTTGATTTTGGAAGTATAGCGTGCGATTTCGTACCATTCGTTAGCGAAAGCCTTGACGTTGCTGATGCCCTGTAAGGTTTCCTCAACAATGACCTGGCTTTCGGCGATGGCATCTTGTGTTTTTTTGGAATATTTGCGGATGAACCTGCCAAAGATCACTGCGGCTACAGCAACGACGGGAACAATCGACAGCATCATTAAAGTCAGTTTCGGGCTGATCACTGCGAGGAAAATTACGCCTCCGATGATCAGGATAAACTGGCGCAGGAATTCGGCTATTGTCGTCGTGAGCGTATCCTGGATCTGCGAGATATCCGACCCGATGCGGCTGTTGAGTTCGCCCACGCGCTTCTGCGAAAAGAACGACATCGGCAGCTTGACGAGGTTGGCATAGAGCGAAAGCCTTAGGTTGGCCAGCGTATTTTCGGTGAAATTGATAAACAGCGACAGGCGGAAAAAAGAGAATACCGATTGCAGCATCAAAATCGCAACCAATGCCAGGGCGATTTTGTTGGCTTTGGCCAGGTCCCTGTTGTTGACGCAGTCGATGAGAATTCCCATGAGTTTAGGGAAAGCAAGTGCGCTGGCGCCGGTGAGCAGCAGGAAGAGGAGTCCGACATAAAATTTCCATTTGTGTTTTCCCGAATAGCGGAATATTTTTATGGCTTTATTGAGTGAAGTAGCGGTAATTTTTGATTTCGGTAAATCGTTTTCGGGTTTGTGGCGTGCCATTGTGTGGAATTTGTAGTGCAAAAGTAAATAACAAATCGATACAAAATCGAGTTGTGAATATAAGTTTGCGCACCGCTGTGAAAATATAACAGGCTTTTGGGAATTGTATTAAAGACCTGAACAAACTTACAATCAAGGTCAATGCTTTATACTACTTCTCTGCAAGAACCGATTAAGAAACTGTTTTCTAATAGATTATAAAATTGTGAAATTGCCCAAAAGCAAGGCGAAAATTATTTTATAGCTGTAATACTACAAAAATTTATAGCTTTCATAAAAGCCAAATAGCTAAATATCAGCGGCTTAATGTTTTGTTTTAATTTTAAAACGAAGAAGTTATCAACACAATCATTTACATTACCGACAAAGAGGTGCGTTTGACCGATTAAAAGCACATTTTGTGATTTTTTGTAAGATAAAATATCTTAATAAATCTCAATGTGTCTAATAGTATCCCCAATCGCTATGAAATCCCTACTTCATTATTTGGCCAATGGAAATGCCATCTGTGCCTGCTTAAAACCGAAAATTTCCATTTCAATTGCTGTAGCAGTATTTTTTTTATTGGGTGCAGTCCGAGCCGATGCAAAACCCGGAATTTCTGCGTTGGCTGTTACAGGTTTAACTTTATCGCAGGTAACTGTGGGTTCAGGAGGAAATTACCCTACCCTGAAAGCGGCCTTTGATGCAATCAATGCCGGAAGTGTTACCGGAAATATTACGCTCCAGATTATCAGCAGCACCACAGAAACTGCAGCGCCTTCCTTAAATGCAAGCGGTGTCGGATTGGCAAACTACAGTTCGGTTTTGATTTATGCTACCGGAACAGGCTATTCGGTCAGCGGCAATATATCCGGTCCGCTCCTAAGCCTTAACGGCGCCGATAACGTAGTCATCGATGGAAGGGTAAATGCCACAGGCTCAGCTGCTGATCTGTTAATTACCAATACCAATACAGGTGCCACGGCGTGTGCGGTACGTTTTGTCAATTCTGCGGAAAGCAATACAATCAGGTATGCCACACTTAGTGCTTCGGGCGTGGGCGCATCAACGGCAATCGTCTTATTTACCTCTTCCTCATCGGGGAATGGTAACGACAACAACACAATCGAATACTGCAATCTAACCAACGCCGGCGGAAACCGCCCCTTAAATGCCCTTTTGAGTTCGGGTTCGCCAAGCCGTGAAAACAGCGGTAATACGATACGGTTTAATGCTTTCTATAATTTTTTTAATGAGGCAAGCACTTCCTATGGTGTCAATATCTCAGGCAGCAGCACTGATTGGAATATCACAGCCAATAGTTTTTATGAAACGATGGCAATAGTGCCTACAGCGGGCAACACCTATAACGCAATACGTATTGCTACCCCTACCAACCATACCGTAAGCGGAAATTACATTGGCGGCAGCGCTCCCCTTTGTACCGGTTCGCCTCTGGCGATGAACTCAAGCTTCGCTACTTATTTTTGCGGTATTTTTATTACAGGAAATACCACTACACCCAGCCTGGTTCAGAACAACACCATCCAGAATTTCAATTACAGCAGTACCAATGGCAATCCGTGGGACGGTATTTACCTGTCAATGGGAAATGTCTCGCTTCTTGGAAATACCATCGGCGCGGCTACAGGTACAAACTCTGTTGTCCTTACCACACCAAGCGCTTCGGCAACCGCCACTATTTCAGGTGGCGTAGTGACCGCCATTAACCTGGTTGGCGGCGGCGGCGGCTTCACATCTGCCCCGATAATTACTTTCACACCTTCGGGAAGCATTACCCCGGCAACGGCAACAGCAACTATTTCAGGAGGTGTCGTCACGGGATTTACGATTATAGACGGAGGTTCAGGCTACACGAGCGTACCGAGCGTAAATGTCAATGGATCGGGATATTCAACGTCGCACGGAATCCGCTATCTCAACAGCGGAACGGTACTCATGGAAAACAACACCATTGGTGCGGTCACTACATTTGGCAATGTCGCCTATTCGCATTGTTTTGAAGCGATTGTGATCAGCGGCATTGCTTCATCGGTAATTGCGATCAACAACAATCTGATTGGAAGCCTTACCACTGCAAACAGCATTAAAACAGCATCTCCTGCATCTTCTTCTATCTATAAGCAGGATTTACGCGGCATTTATGTAAACTCGGCCGTTAACCTAGTTACGATTACAGGGAACACGATAGCGCATTTAACAAGTTCATATACCGGAGCTTCTATTTCCAAAGTCGACGGTATCTGCACCAGCGGCGCTTCCAATATCATCCAGAACAATACCATCAGGGATATTACTGGCTGCATCAATTCGGTAACCGTAAGAGGCATTCAGCAAACTGTGGTCACGGCAGGCACCAACCAGTCGATTACCGGAAATACCATCTATAATTTATCAAACACCCATGCAACAGCTTTGGTAACAGTGGTGGGTATTGATTATTCAGGCCCTTCCTCGGGCGCCAACATGATTACGGGAAATTTTGTACATAGCCTGACAGCATCTTCCACAAACATTCTTTCGGAAATAGATGGCATACTTCTGGGAAATGGGGTAACGACTATTTCCAACAATATTATCAATCTCGGGACAGGAGTCACAACAGGATATAAAATCTACGGAATCAATGACAATAGCGGAGCCAGCGCGCTCAACAACAATAATACCTACTTTAACTCGGTTTATTTGGGTGGAACGGTTACTTCCACTGCCACTTCACCTACAGCCGCCTTATGGAATCTCAATAATACCACCGTGCGCAATTACAGGAACAACATCCTGATGAATGTGCGTAGCGGCGGTACGACAGGAAAACATTATGCCCTCCGGATTGCAGGATCTACAGGCCTGACCATTGATTACAATGATTATTACTGCAACGGAGGTACTTTTTCCGGTTCTTTTAATGGTGTCGATAAAACGACGCTGGCACTTTGGAAAACAGCTACGGCACAAGACATCAATAGCCTGAATACCAATCCGCTGTTTACTGTTACAGGAGGCACTGCCCCACTAAACTATTATACCTCCGCTATCCTGACAGCAGCCACCGGAACCGGAATCACAAATGATTATACCGGTCTCGCCAGAAGCGTAACCCCTAAGATGGGTGCTTTGGAAATAACAGCCTATGTCTGGTCAGGAGCCGTTAGTGCGAATTTCGCGACAGCTTCCAACTGGCAAAATGGCCTCGTCCCTCCAAACGGATCTGATATTTCGTTTGCTGTTTCACCGTCCAACGATTGTGTTTTGGATCAGAACAGGGTCCTCAGGAATATTACCAATAACCAGGGAACTTATAAATTGGTGCTGAATGGATACCGTTTGACACTCTTAGGAAGCCTTGCTTTTTCAAACAACGCAAAAATAGATGCGATCACTGCTTCCTCAGTATTCGAATTTCAAGGATCTGCCGCACAGACAATTCCTTCAGGTGCGTTTACCGGAAATACTATCGACGGTTTTGTTCTCAATAATGTCGCCGGGTTAACTGTGAATGACGACATTACAATTGCCCATCCTTTTGCGTTAACGGCTGGAGCATTGTCAATCGGTGCGCATACTTTAACCCTTAACGGAATCATATCCGCCAGCTCGGGAACATTTGCCACCGGAAGTTCGGGAAATCTTATCATCAATGGAACCGGCGCAGCCAGTTTACCTGCTGTTTCCCTTAATAATTTAACGGTCAACCGGATTTCAGGGATTGCGCTTTTAGGCTCACTATCGGTGGCGGGTATATTGGCGCTGACAACCGGAATCCTTTCGGTCGGCGCAAATACGCTCACAATTTCCGGCAATTCTCCTACCCGCGTTTCCGGAGCGATTGATGCCAATAATAGCGATGCATCTGTAGTCTTTTCCAATGCAACGGCACTCACGCTGCCTGCCTCTCTTTTTGCAACTGATGTCAATAATTTGACAGTAACCGGTTGGGCGGCGTCACTTCTGCCGGTGATTTTTCACTTAACGGCCTATTGGATTTACAAAACAGCAATCCATCTTCAACGAAAGGTGCCCTTGACCTGTGGGATGGCGCTGTAATGAAAACCATAACCATGGGCGCCACAGCAGTCAATACCGGAATTGGTGACACTACCGGAATCATTAAACGGATCAGCTTTACGGCAGGGGTCAGCTATACATTAGGAAGCCCGTTCATAAAAGTCTTTTTTAACAACACTGGGACACTGCCAAGCCAGCTTAGCCTAAAAATGAGTATCGGTACCGTGCCTTCCTGGAAAACCGGGGCGATTGCCCGTGAAATTGAAGTGATCCAAACGGGAGCGGTGGCAACGAGCGGGGTGGTTTCCTATCATTATCTGGATAGCGAGCTCAATGGCAACAATGAGGAAGACCTCGTCTTATGGGCCAAAATCGGCAATATAGAATATGGCTCCTCTGCTTTTAATTCGACGGAAAACTGGGTTTCTCTTTCCAATGTGAATGTCGCTTTCTTTTCATCTGCTTTTGATGGTACCAAAAACATCACTTTAGATGAAGCCAGTACGAACAATACCATTACCTGGAATGGGTCGGTATCTACTTCATGGACTACTGTACAAAACTGGACACCTAATATTGGTCCGTCTGCTACCAAAAACATCACAATTCCCGATACTTCCACGACAACATATGCACCTGTATTGCCTTCCACAACCGACTTTAACAGCCTTACCATTGATGCGGGTGGTGTCCTGAATTCAGTCGCTGCCGCCCAGGTAACGATTGAAGGCTCCAATGCCTGGAGCAATCATGGCGGAATTTTTAATGCCAGCACAAGCAACATCAAATTTAATAATGCTGCGGCAACCATGTCGGGAACCACCAATTTCTACGACCTGACAATCAATAGTGGAAAAACGCTTTCAATGACCACCGACTGCAATATGAGAATTGCAGGAAGCATGACCAACAATGGTACCTGGAACACTTTGGCCTCGGGATTGACATTTGTCGAATATAATGGCGGCCCGCAAACTGTCGTTAATCCGAATGGCGTTACGGCAGGATACTCTTCACTTATATTGAGTGGAAGCGGGACCAAGACCATGGCTTCGGCGCTTTCAACCATCCATGGGAATTTTATACTAGCAGATACCGTAACGGCGGCGGCGGCGGCGGCATTGACCGTTTCCGGAAATTTAATCATTGGCGCTGGCACTACTTTCAGCAGCGGCAACTTCAACCATGTCATTAATGGCGATTTTGAAAATGACGGAACTTTCAATGCCGCAGCCGCGCATGATGTTACACTTAGCGGAACAGTACCACAATCGATATCGGGGTCATCAACGACTGTTTTTGACGGTCTTACCATTAATAACAGTAACGGGATTGACCTGTACGGTACGATAAATGTCAACAATGTCCTTACACTAACCAATGGAAGCTTAAAGATTGATGTTGCGAAATTGCGGATTTTGGGAACGATAACGAAAACGACAGGATTCATAGAAGTGGGCACGCTTTCTTCATTGACTATCGGTGGCGCCGGGGCTATTACTCTGGCGGGTGATCTTTTCAGCGGCCCTACAGCGCTGAGCAACCTTACGATTAACCGTACCGGTGGTGTAACACTGGGCCAGGATATGACCATTGGCGGGATATTGAACATCACATCAGGGACATTAAATATCGCCTCAAACAACTTAACTGTTAGTACAGATGGAACAATTACAATTGTTGCTCCCAATGCTGCCAAAATGATCATCGCTGATGGAACTGGAGAATTGAGAAAGGTAGTGGCCTCTGGTATTCCTTATACTTTTCCTGTCGGGGACAACAACGGCACTGCAGAATATTCTCCATTAACATTAACCCTTACTGGTGAAAATCTGCTTGGCGATTTTATAGGCGTGAATGTGACCAACATCAAACATCCGGATAATGCCAGCAGCACACAGTATTTAAACCGTTACTGGAGCATAAGACAATCCGGAACAAATCCGCATACGGCAACCATAGCCGCTGGTTATACTACAGCGGATATTGCCGGCACAGAAACCGGTATTGCTGCTGCCGAATTAACAGGGAATTTTAGCCAGTCTAATAATCCGTGGATAAAATACACTGCTATATCCGGCAATACGCTTGCAATAACCGGCTTGGCATTGACAAATCAAACGACGACGCTTACCGGGATTTCAGGAGCCAATCCGACCGTAAGCCTGCTCGGAGCAGCAACGGTTTGTAGCGGTTCGGATGTTTCGTTGAACACATCTGTTACGGCAGACGGCACTCCACTTTACAATTGGACACCGACAGATTTTTTGAGTAGTGCTTTCATAGCCAACCCAATTGCCACAAATATTACGGCGACAACCAGCTATACCGTAACCATAAAAGACGGTAATGGCATCAGTGCAAGCGACACTGGCACAATAAGTCTCGGAAATACAACGACATGGAGCGGAATCTGGTCGAATGGTGCGCCAACAAGTACTACAGCAGTTATTATCGCCTCCAACTATACCGCAACGGCTTCGGTTTCCTGCTGTTCTTTAACCGTAAATAACAATGCGGCGGTTGTTTTTCCGTCAGGAATCGACCTCACTTTATATGGCGCGCTGACAGTAAGTTCGGGCAGTTTTACTTTAGAGAATAATGCCAATTTAATCCAGTCATCCAATGCTGCAAATTCGGGGAATATTATAGTGCGACGCTCGAGTTCTCCATTGCTGCGTCAGGATTACACGCTGTGGTCATCGCCGGTTACCGGACAGCAATTGCAGGCTTTTTCACCTTTAACATTAGCCAATCGTTTTTATGATTACGTTTCCAGCACAAACTTATACGCCACAGTGCTCCCTTCGACCGACTTTGAAACCGCCAAAGGTTACCTGATTCGGGTGCCCAATAATCATCCTGTAACCCCGACCGTTTGGAACGGTTCTTTTTCGGGAGTTCCCCATAATGGAAATTACTCTTATGCGCTTGCTGTCGGTGATGCCACCCATCGCTTTAATCTGGTAGGGAATCCGTATCCATCGCCTGTCAGCATGGCTAATTTTGTATCGGATAACAGCAATAGCATCACCGGGACGCTGTATTTCTGGAGAAAAACCAATAATGCCGCCAGCCCGTCCTATTGTTCCTGGCTCGGCGGAACATTCGTCAGCAATGGCGAAGCCCAGGTCTTCGATCCCAACGGCATCATCAGGACGGGTCAGGGCTTTTTTGTTGAAGCGAAAGCCGGAGCTGTTTCTGTTTTGTTTACCAATACACAACGGAGTTCCGACAATGCCGATCAGTTTTTCAGAACCGGCGAAGCGGAGGAATCCCACAGGATCTGGTTGAATGCTACCAGTGCTACTGGTGCTTTTTCCCAAACGGAGCTTGGTTATGTCTCCAACGCCACGCAAGGTCTCGATGCGCTCGACGGCAATTATATGAATGATGGCGAGATTGAATTGTATAGTTTGATCAATGCTGAAAAATTAGTCATTCAGGGACGTGCCCTGCCGTTTGATGTTAATGATATTGTTCCTCTGGGATTTAAAGCCACTTCAGCCGGTACGTATACCATTGCACTGGATCATGTTGATGGATTGTTCACTGGTGAGCAGGTGATTTTCATAAAAGACAACCTGAGCGGAACTGTTGCGGATTTAAAAGCCGGAGCGTATTCGTTTGATTCGGCGGGAGGGATTTTTGACACTCGTTTTGAGATTATTTATGCCAATTCGCTGGCTACAAATTCAGTTTCGATGCTTAACAATCAGATCGTCGCTTATAAAAACAATGGCAGCTTAGTGATCAGTAGCGCGATTGTCCCGATAGTGTCGGTGAAAGTTTTTGACAGTTCCGGAAAACTTCTGGCAGCCGATAAAACCATTAACAGCCTGAAAACAAATTTTAGTGCCGGATGGTCTAACGGGCTGCTTTTGATACGGATTACTTTAGCCGACGGAAGCAATGCCACCAGAAAAGTATTGTGGTAAACCGCTCCAGAATTAAAAATTAAATTAATAGTAAGACCCGATAGAAATATCGGGTTTTTTTATAGCCAAATATCTGCTCCAAAATGTCACCAATCGACAAAATTGTCACATAAAATGACATATTGCAAAAATTATCGACGAACTACAAAATAAAGGTCGCATTTTGTGAATTTCTCAATTAATTCATCTAATATTGTTAAAGGTATAAGTACTATTTAAAATCAGTCGGTTGGCATTCGAAAATCAGTAAATCCGAATGTTATTTATGCAGAGTTACCTGCTTTCTGCGCAACCTTTCCCTGATTCCGGAACTATAATTTACATGAGGTTCTGTAAATGAAATAAAAAAATAATTATGGAACAGTATACCAATAATATGAGCAAACGGCAGATACGCCATACACTCGACTCGTTGCTGGAAGGCATTCAGGTTATTGATTTTAATTGGCGTTACCTGTATGCGAATACGGCAGTTACTGAGTATTACAATACCAATAAGGAAGAATTTCGTGCCCAAAGCATGATGGATAGGTATCCGGGGATCGAAACGACTGAAGTATTCAAAGTATTACAAGATTGTATGGTAAACAGGAATTCCGAACGGCTTGAAATCGAATTTGTATATCCCGATCGCAAGGAGCGTTGGTTTGATGTAAGTGTTGTTGCTGTAGAAGAGGGTATTTGTATCATGTCGTTGGATATTACTATGCATAAGGTAGCCGAGGAAAAAGCAGAAAAAGCGACCCGGCTTTACGCTTTCATAAGCCAGGTCAACCAAAACATTGTACGGGTGAAGGATGAGAAGGCCCTTTTCAGTAATTCCTGTCGTATTGCCGTTGAACTCGGAAAATTTGAAATAGCGTGGATTGGCCTTTTTAATCTGAAGCAGAAGAAAATCAACCTTATCGACCAATACGGGATGGCAAACCAGGAGTTAGATCAATTAAAGGTCGCTTCCTATTTGTCAAAAGGTCCGCAGGAATATGTGCTGCAAAACAATACCTACTATATCTGCAATGATATGGAAAACGATGATGAATTGATTGCCTGGAGACCATTTGCGGCACTCCATTGCCTGAAGTCATGCCTTATATTGCCTATCAGGAAGTCGGGTGAAATCATAGGAACATTCAACCTTTACTCCTCTAAAATAAATTTTTCCGACAAAGAAGAAATTGCGTTGATGATGGAAATGGCAGGAGATATTTCATATGCCCTGGACATGCTGGAAAAAGCCGGTAAACAAGAGCGTACCGAAGAATTACTAATTAAAAGTGAAAAAAGATTCCGGGTACTTATTGAGAAAAGCCTCGATATAAAAACACTTTCCAAAAAAGACGGCAAAATATTTTATGCCAGCCCTTCAATAAAGAAAATCCTCGGATACACGCAACAAGAGTTTATCAAATTGCCATTTATGACCATTTTTCATCCCGAAGACATTCCGGCATTTATAAAAATCAGGGAAAATTTAATACAAACACCAGGTAAATCTATCCGCCAGCAGTCAAGGCTTTTACATAAAAATGGCACTTGGATCTGGTGTGAAGGAACGATGACAAATATGCTGCATGAAGTAGGCATTGAAGCACTGGTATCAAGTTTCAACGATGTCTCTGAAAAGAAAGTCACCATGTTACAAAGGGAATTTGACAGGAACAACCTTAATGCATTAATTAATAATACCACTGACCTGATGTGGAGTATCGATACTGATTTTAATTTGATTACCTCCAATAAGTCATTCGACGAAATGATGCGCTTTATGACAGGAGAAATATTAGCAAAAGGAGAAAATACACTGTCCGCCACTTTTTCCGATGAAGAGCGCAACCGCTTTAAGAATTTTTACGAACGCGCACTTTTGGGCGAAGTTTTTACAGAAACGGAATATATGGATGCTCCAATCGATAGCTGGAATGAAATTTCACTTTTCCCGATCATGAAAAATAATGAAGTTATAGGTACTGCCTGTTATGCACATAATATTACGGAAAGGAAAAAGGCAGAATTGGTTCTCGAAAAGCAAAATAAGGAACTTTTAAAGACAAATTTTGAGCTCGACAGGTTTGTATATAGTGTTTCGCATGATTTACGCGCCCCGCTGACAGCCATCCTCGGGCTTATTTCATTTATTGAAGAGGAATCGCAGGAAGCCGATACTTTGGAGCATGTTCAGATGATACGGGCAAGGATAAACCGCCTTGATGAATTTATTAAAAACATCCTGAACTATTCCCGGAACAACCGTATGGATTTACAGGTTGAGAAAATTGACCTGCAAAAAACCGTAGAATCAGTCATTTCGGAACTTTGCAGCATGAAGGATTGCGACGGGATACGTTTTGAAATTGACATTAAGGAGACCGAAGCTTTTTTCTCCGATAGGCAAAGCATTACAACCCTACTTGAAAATCTCATCTCAAACGCCATCAAGTTTAATGCAAAAGACAAGCGTGACGCCTATATAAAAATAACCGGAAAGATAGATATGGAAAGCATGGAACTCGGTATATCCGATAACGGTATCGGTATCGCAAAGGAATACCACAGTAAGATATTCGATATGTTTTACCGCCTTTCCAGCGATGTCCCGGGTTCAGGTCTCGGCTTGTATATTGTTAAATGCATCATTGAAAAACTCGGCGGTACAATTATGCTTGAATCAGGATCGGATTCACGCACCACCTTCACCATCAAATTAAAAAACAGCAAGCCATGAATGAAATGTCACCTAAATACAGAACAGTAATGGTTATCGACGATAATAACATCGATCTCTATATTACCGCACGCATGGTCCGGAAAAATAATTTTGCCGCGCAGGTACTCGAATTTTCCAGCGGCAAAGGAGCATTTCAATATCTTACTGAAAACAAAAACAATCCGGGTATGATCCCCGAAGTTATATTTGTAGACATCTATATGCCCCAAATGTCAGGGTTTGAGTTTATGGAGGCGTTTGATTCGCTACCCGACGGTTTAAAAAAACATTGCCGCTGTTATATCATTTCGTCTACAATTGATGAAAAGGACATTCAACGCGCCAATTCTGATAAAAATGTTGTCGCATTTCAGGAAAAGCCCGTAAATAACGCTTTTTTTGAAAACATCTTCAAGAATTAACTGCAACTTTTTACCAAACGAACGGAAAACAACCTATAAAATTCCCCACAGTATTTCCCTTATTTCCCGGGAGAAATTCCAACAACTATGAAACAATTGGAATACTGCTTCCGAAAAAGTGTTTTTGGAACAGTCACAGGACATGTAATCAAACCGTAATTTTTCCGCGAAAGCGGACATTCCACAGGTCATTATTTGTAATGGCCTTAACCTTTAAATCAGCAGTTGATCCAACCTTTATTCTTATATGTGGTATCAGGAAATGACGGGATGTATGCCGGACGCTTGCCTGAATGTATCCACTCAGTCCATTCACGTTTGCGATAAAACCCTAAGCGATGTGTAAATAGTCTGGCTTGTGGAAAAGGTAAATATTTGGGTAATAATTCAACGGGAACATTTTCCCAAATTCCAACTTTATTAGTTAAAAAATCAAGATAAGATATATTCCTGTAGCGGCAGGTTTGTGCCAGGCTCAGCATTTCCAAAAACGGCCGCAGTCCTCTTTCTCTGATTTGCCCGTTTACACCACGCCTGTACATGGCAAAAGCTTTTACGGCTGCTTCAGCATTGTTATTATTCCAGGGTACATCATCATAGCGAAGAAACAACCATAGTTCTTCCCAATGCTTTTTAAGACGTTTTGCGTATTTTATGGAAAGCTCACTGTTGTGCTCCAACAAAAGATACTTCTTATAGAATGTTTCTGTTTCTTTTATGTGCTTTTGAAAATGTTTCGTCTTTAAGCCATATTTGTCTACCGTTGCGATAATTCCTACCAATAATTTACTGAAATTTTCCATCAGGGATTTGTACTCCTCGTCAAAAGGGTTCTTATGCAAATCATCGTTAAGGTCGCGAATCAGGTGTATCAGGCATTTTTGTCTTTTTATTTTCAATGCTTCATAGCCTGCATAAAAATCAGTGACGATAACACCCTTATACCCTTTAAGCCATTCTTTGAGAAAGTCGGATTCACGGTTATAAGTAAAGTGATAAAATACAGTATGAGGGGTTGCAAATACCCATACATAACCCCTATCCTTAAATAATTTTACTGTTGTTTCATCAATGTGGATTACCGGGCTGTTGTAAATAATATACCAAATGTAATTGACTTCCGGTTTCCATTTTATCCACCATTTGTCTTTCCTGTCAATAAGGTATTGCTTATCAATAAAAATCCCAAATAAATCCATTACCATTTTACTGATCATTTCATGGCTAATATGATAGTTGACATAAACATTGATTACCCAAGCAAAGAGGTTATCGCCATAGTGTTTTCGCCTGATGATCCCATTGTTATATTTCATCCTGCATTTGCCACATTTTGCTTGCGTAGAGCGATATTCGGTTACATGCTGCTTCACACCCAAAGTAGTAAATTTGATGTCGGTTTGTTTGTAACCTTTAATTGTTTTCCTGAGTTGGTATACTTTCGTTGAGCCGCAACCCGGACAGTACTTTAATGGTTCTGCAATGATTATTTCGTTAACGTTTTTAGGATTCCATGCACCAATTCCTTTACCCAGGCCAATTGGAATTTGTGCCTCTCTTGAATAGATTGGCGGTGGTGGAGCTTTCTTGTTTCGCCAATATATTTTTTTCTGCTGGTAATCAAAATAAGCTGCCTTGCTGATGATATTGTAATCTTCTCCGAAGTCTTTATTAGACTGGAATTTGAATGGGCTTTGGCGCTTCATTGTTTCTACAAGGCTCACATCTTCCTGTCCGGAATTAAGAATAAGATTTTGAAACCATTCGTTTACAAATTCCAATGCCTTACAATCTTCCAGATTATAGCGGATGAGCTTTTCTTTCAACTCAGTGTTTTCCGATTGCTGCCAATCGTTACGCCAAATAAGACTTTGCAAGCCATCTGCATTTTCGGTCCATTGAAATCCCAAAAAATTTCCTAATTCCTTAAGCCCATTGCTGTAAGTAGGCGGATAAATGTAAGTCCGCAAATAGGTTAACAAGTTGACCATTCGCTTCTGTAGTTTCGCGAAATCCAGTTTAAAATGACTTCCATATTTTGTGACTGCCGCTTTTAAGGCTTTAGTTTCATAGCTGCCGTAATGATAAACTTGTGACAGGGAATACGTGCTGAGAAGTTTAAAGAATTCCCTGAATATCTTCTTTTCTTCATCTTTGCTGTCTGCCCAAAATGAAAATACCTCATCAGGCTCATTTTCTTTTTTGATGAACCCTCCAATCAGATAAATAAAATTTTCGTCGGGAACACCTTCAAAATCAATGTAGATGGCGTTCTCCAGATCATTTGGTTCCGGCATATACATAACATAAGTTTTCTGTTCCCGAATGGCTAACGCTTTTAGTTCCCACATATAATTACCGGCAATTGTTGGTTTGCGCCTGCTGCGCCTTCTTGGCCGAAATAAATGGGATAATTGGGTGATGGAGAAAATCCCTTTTTTATAGTATTTGGCGATGTTACAGGAGAAATGCTCCCAAGTAAACTGATACAGTCTTTTTCTTTTAGCTTTGTATGACAGGATTCCCAAAATTGGCATTCCTGGCAATGTTTGTTTTTATAAAATTGAGGCGGATTCGGATTGCCGATTATGGCTGCTGTATCAAAAAGCAGCTTTTCGGATTTGCGGAAGGCTTCAGACGGATTGTCTGGGACTTTAAGCCATTCTCCAGGTATACTTGTAAAATATTGGCAGCCTGGTTTGTTTCCTTGTTTGATGCCAAAGCATACGCTGTAAGTGCAAGCCGATTTCCGGCAGTAAGTTTATTTCCCGGAAATGTCAGGTTATTAATCTGCTCAGTTTGCTGGCTGAGCTGCCATGCTTTATAGGGGCAATATTGCATGGCTTGCAATATATTCCATGTAGGTTCCATCTCTTCATTCTATTATATTTGGGTAGAATAAAGGTATTAAATTTTGGGTTTTTGGGAAAGTAAAAAATAACTAACACTAATAATTGTTATGCCTTCAGCTAAATTACAAATTGCTATCAATCTGGCCGAAAACGACGCCGGAAAGATTTTGGACTTAAAATATACTACTGATAGCGACAGTAGGTATTTGTGGCGACAATACAATGGTCTTAAAGCCAACCTTAAATATGCAGAACGAGTATTAATTCGAAATAACCAAAAACCAAAACTTCATTTTTATTTTTCGGATAAGCAGGAACTAAACGCTTACGTGTCAAGACTTCGTACAAAGAAATTGGGGTATGTGTTAGTTTGCTACGAAGGTACATATAATTGCATGCTTAATCTATTTCAAATTCTTTTAGCCACCCATTCAGTTCCGCGGACTTTAGAAGGATGCCCTGAGTTATAATACCATTGGTTAAAAAACCAATTAAGGTCAAGACCACTGGCTTCTTCAAACGCTAAACGGACCTGTTGTGCTTCGGTATTTTGAAAGCATTTTTAGTCAGGTACAGGTTTAGCCCATGGAAAAAGACAGCATCTCCCAAATAAACCCTAAGCATATTAAGTATTCGGCCACCCTTACTATAAGTGACCATCGCATCAAAAGTGTCTTCCTTGTCGTCATAATAAAAGCGGACCAGGTTTTTACTGTGGGATTCTGTTGATGCGAGATATTTTTTAAGAGAGCGTTCGTTATGCGCATCTGCCTCATCTTTACCGAATCTATGCTCTGCCCAAAGCACCTCGCTGTAGTCTGCGAACGATTCATTTACGGTAAGATTGCTCCAGCTTTCGGCAGTCACATAATCGCCGAACCATTGGTGAAAAAATTCATGGGCAATCGTTAACTGCAAACCGGAATAATCGATATCAATCAGCTCCTTGGATGTACGTTGCATAAAATCGCCGTGCAATGTTGCGGATGTGTTTTCCATTGAACCGCCCATGGTATGTTCGCGGACAACAACCTGTGCATATTTAGGCCATGGGAAATTAACGCCTAATATTTTTGAGAAATAGGACATCATTTCGGGCGTATCTCCAAATATATCTTTGGCAAACGGCGCAAATTGTGGCTCTAAGTAATAATCTACTGCCTTTTGCTGCCATTTATCATAGTATATTTTGAAGTCTCCAACAGCAATCATAAACAAGTAGGGCGCATGCGGAAGGTTCATTTTCCAGGTGTCGGTCCTTGTTCCGTCGGTATTTCGTTTTTGGTAAGTGAGCAAGCCGTTGGATAGTGTGGTATATTTTGTGGGAACTGTTATTGCGATTTCCTGTGTTGTCTTTTGGTTAGGCTTATCAATTGTGGGAAACCACACCGAAGAACTTTCCGTTTCACCTTGCGTCCATATTTGTATTGGTTTGTCTTTTTCGAGACCTTCGGGATTGATAAAAAATAATCCTTTAGACCGTAATGTTGCATTCAATCCGGTTTTTAATTTCCCGGGCCATGAGGTATATTTTATGTAAAGCGTATATTTTTCATTTTTATAATAGGTCTTGTCCAGTCTTACTTTTATAGTGAGACTGTCTGTATAATCAAACTTAAGGGGAATTAATTTACCGTTGTGAACAAGTGCTATTTGCTTCAGTTCCATTCCTTTTGTATCAAGCGTTAAGCTATCAGTAGGATTGAAATACGGTTTTATAGTAACCCATTCCTCACCATACAAGCACTGTTTTTGATAATTAAAGCTAATATTCAGTTTGGTGTGAATGAGTTCGTTGGTCTTTATCGGCGTTTCGCGGTAATCAGAAATTTTCTGCTTAGCTTCCTGTGCCTGAGTAAAAGTAGCGGATGCGAAGATTGCCATATGAAATAGCAGTACGGCATATCCATAGCGCGTTTTACGGGCATGGAAAGTATTTCTCACTATCTGCTGTGTTATTATCTTTTTTGGAAATATTGTTAGTGTGTACATCTGGGAAATTATTTAGTGTTATCAGATTACTGCAATAAACCATTTTCAGTCCTAAATGTTAAGTATTTGTAAATGAGTATTTTGTGATTTTCGTATATCTTATATCAACGGTATATCGTTTATAACCGCACAATTTGACGAAATATCAAAGATGGAGAACTTTCATCGCTGATGTTCTATTTACAACTTCTGCGTAGATTGAGTCATCCGGCTCCTCATTATCTTCAAATATTTATAACTCGATTTCAATAGCGATATATCGTTAAATACTATTTTATTAGTGAAATATCACTAACTATTATCCTAAATACTTAACCAAACGCCAATATATAAGACATTCTAAGCGAGGAATGATTATAGTAATGAGATATCGCAGAGAGAAATAAGTTCTCTTTTAAGATATAACCGAACTATAATTTAATCACTACAGCTATGTCAACTACAAATTCTAAAACAATTCTTTTTATCACTGGTGCATTTGTCCATGATAGTTGCTGGAATGAATGGAAAACCTTCTATGAAAACCTGGGTTATCAAACATTATCGCCGCCTTGGCCTAATAAAGATGCTACTCCAGCAGAACTGCGAAAACACCATCCGGATTTAAAAGTGGCGTCGATGCGCCTTGCGGAATTAACGTCCTATTATGAGGAAATTGCTTTGTCATTGAATGAGAAGCCGATCATCATAGGTCATTCCATAGGCGGATTAATAGCGCAACTATTGAACGTAAAAGGAATTGCTGCAGCGGCAATCGCTATTCATTCCGTACCGCCACTGGGGCTTTTCACGTTTAAGCTGTCTTTCCTGATTGCAGGCTGGGGTCCGCTTGGCTTTTTTACCTCTGCAAACAAAACTTTTATGATGAGTTTTAAACAATGGCAATATGCATTTGCCAATGGACTGCCCTTAGCAATACAGAAAAGGGGGTATGAGCAATTTGCTATTCCGGAATCTAAAAGGGTGGTTAGGGATACCATTACCTCTGCCGCAAAAATTGATTTCAGTAAACCACACAACCCTTTGTTGCTGATTGCCGGGGAATCAGACCATACCATTCCTGCCTCCCTGAATTACAGTAATTATAAAAAATACGCCGATAAAAATTCCATTACTGAATACGTTGCATTTGAATTCAGGAGCCATTTTGTTTTAGGACAACCCGGGTGGCAGGAAGTTGCATCATATATCCGGAAATGGCTCGATAAAATTGAAAACACTCATTAAATATTAATTATTTCCAACAATCACTATTAATCTTAAAAATTCAAAATTATGAAAACCTTTAAATCAAATTTCAAGAACAAAACCGCAATGTTGTTTTGCCTTCTAATGACAACTTTATTTGCAATGAACTCCTGTGCAAAAAAGAGTGAAGCAGACAATAATCGGAAAAAAACAAGCACAGCAGAAAATTTAGCTACAACACAACCTGCAGATCCGCCCTCCAATTTTAAGCATCAGACGGCTTTGGTTAATGGAGTTAATATCCACTATGTAATTGGGGGTCAAGGCGAACCATTAGTTCTTGTTCATGGATTTGGACAAAACTGGTATATGTGGAACCGATTACTTCCGGAGCTTTCAAAACACTTCACAGTTATAGCACCTGATCTTCGAGGTGTTGGTGAATCAGACAAACCTGCCTCTGGCTATGACAAAAAAACGATGGCTACTGATATTCATGAACTAGTTAAAAAACTAGGTTACAAAAGCATCAATCTTGCAGGACATGATATCGGCTTAATGGTAGCCTATGCTTACGCTGCACAGTATAATGACGAGGTAAAAAAAGTGGCTTTACTTGATGCTTTGCTACCTGGTGTTGAACCCGTATGGTCACAAGTTTCAGCATCTGCATGGTGGTTTGGATTTTTTGCCTGGCCTGCATCTGGAGAAATCGTAAAAGGAAAAGAGGCGGCATTTCTTACCAACTTCTGGCCAATGGTGGGTCATGTCAAAGATCCATTTACAGCTGAAGAAACGGCTGAATTTGTAAGAGCTTATTCTGTTGATGGCGCTACAACTGCTTCATTCAAATGGTTTGGTTCATTTCCTCAGGACGGGAAAGACAACCTGGTGTTTATGAAGAAAAAACTCAAAATGCCATTACTCGCCATGGGAGGGGAATATTTTGCTGCGGCATTTTTGAAAGAGCATTCCAAACTTGTAGCTGAAAATGTTACGGAGTCGAAAATTGCAGGTTCAGGGCACTGGCTTGTTCAGGAAAATACCGCCCAGGTACAGAAAGATTTACTGGATTTTTTTATGAAAAAATAACGCATCAGAAAGCAATAAATTATGGAAACAACTAAAACATGGTTCATCACAGGAGCATCAAAAGGGATTGGGTTCGAGCTTGTAAAACAAGCATTGTCAAATGGTGATAATGTTATAGCAGTATCACGCAGCATTAAAAGTCTTAAGATCGCATTTAATATTTCCTCATTGCAATTCTTACCTGTGGAAATGGATATTTCAAGCGAAGAAAGCGTTATTCAGGCAGTCCAATTTGGAATGAAGCGCTTCGGTAAAATTGACTGTTTGGTAAACAATGCCGGTTATGGATTACTTGGTGGTATTGAAGAATCATCAGATGCTGAAGTACGCGCAAATTTTGATATTAATGTTTACGGGCTTTTAAATGTAACCCGGGCAGTTCTTCCGTACATGAGAAAAGCAGAGAGTGGTCGCATTTTTAATATGTCATCAGTCTTTGGGCTGATTGCCGGTGCTGGTTGGGGAATTTATTGTGCCACAAAATTTGCGGTAGAAGGCCTTTCCGAGGCATTGGAACAGGAGGTTAAACCTTTCGGAATTAAAGTCACAATTATCGAACCAGGGTATTTTCGCACCGGTTTTTTGGATTCAGGTTCTTTAAAAACGCCAATGAAACCTATCAGCGATTATCCTGAACTCACAGAAATTAAACGCAAGCATCTATTTGACATTCCGGGACATCAGATTGGTAATCCAGTTGCAGCAGCGGCAGTTATCCTTAAAACCGCATTACTTGAAGAACCGCCTTTGCGATTACTGCTTGGTTCGGATGCTGTAGCCTATGCACTTTTAAAAACGGAGACACTCAAAAAAGGAATAGAAGATAATACCGAGATTTCCTTGTCGACCGACTATATGCTTGAAGAAGCTTAATCAATAATTTATCACTCATGAAAAATATATTTTTAATACTGCTTTTTATAGCGGCAGTGGCTCATAGCCAACAGAATGCAGACCTGATTATCTACAACGGGAAGATTGCTACAATGGAAAAACCAGGTGAATTTATACAGGCCATTGCGGTAAAAGACGGAATTATTACAGCAACCGGAACAACAAAAAACATACTTGCCAACTATCAATCGGCAAAGACGCAAATTATCGATGCAAAAGGGAAAACCATTATCCCGGGGCTAAATGACAGCCATATGCATGCTATCAGAGAAGGCTTAAACTATAATTCGGAGTTGCGTTGGGATGGAGTTAAAACACTGAAGCGCGCCATGGAAATGCTCAAAGAGCAGGCAGCAAGAACACCACCCGGAGTTTGGATAAAAGTGATTGGTGGCTGGAATGAGTTTCAGTTTGAAGAAAAAAGACAGCCGACTTTGGATGAAATTAATGCTGCAGTTCCTGACAAGCCCGTATTTATCACTTATTTGTACGGAAAGGCATTTCTAAATAAGAAAGGTATTGAAACACTTGGCTATACTAAAGACACACATTATGAAGGCAGCCCGTTGGAACAGGATAAAGATGGTAATCTTACTGGTTTAATGTTTGCAAAAGAAACCCCAAAAGCCATTTACACGACTCTCGCGCTTACGACAAAACTTACCCCTGAAGAAAGAATAAACAGTTCTGTTCAATTTAATAGGGAACTGAACCGCTTCGGATTGACAAGCGTTGTAGATGCCGCAGGAGGCGGGCAGAATTTCCCTGCGGATTATGTGACATCACTTGAGTTGGCAAAGAGCGGTAAGCTCAGTATCAGAATATCCTATTTTCTTTTTGCGCAGCAAAAAAACAAGGAACTACAAGATTACGAGAAGTGGGTGGCAGAAACCATTGTCAACAAGAATGATAATCTTTTTATGGACAACGGCTATACTGAAGAAGGTGCAGGAGAAAACCTTGTTGCTTCTGCAGCGGATTTTGAAAATTTCCTTGAACCCAGAATTGTTCTTTCCCCAAACATGGAAGCCGATCTTGAGCCAATCATAAGGCTTTTGGTGAAAAACAGATGGCCTTTTCGACTGCATGCTACTTACGGAGAGTCAATCGATAGGATGCTGAATGTCTTCGAAAAGGTGAATCAAGATACTCCATTTAATGGTTTGAGATGGCTTTTTGATCATGCAGAAACGATTACACCAAAGGAACTAGAGCGCGTTAAAAAATTGAACGGCGGTATTGCAGTGCAGTTCAGGATGTATTTTCAGGGTGAACTATATCAGAAACAATATGGTATACCGAAAACACAATTGCCTCCAATTAAAAAAATGCTTGACATGGGAATCCCTGTAGGCATGGGCACTGATGCAACGCGTATTTCCACTTACAACCCATGGATGGCGATACATTGGTTGTTAACCGGCAAAACGATTGGGGGGATGCAATTCTGGCCCAAAGATCAAGTGTTAGACAAATTTACTGCCCTAAAATTATACACATCAGGTAGCGCCTGGGTTTCAGGAGAAGAAAAAGTAAAAGGAAAATTGGTTAAGGGAATGTATGCTGATTTTTCGATACTAACTGATGATTACTTTTCTGTTCCGGCGGATAAAGTACGAACTATTGAATCAGAGCTGACAGTTGTAAATGGTAAAGTAGTATATGCGACTGGGAACTACAAACAATTTGACGTTCCTGAAACACCAGTCATTCCGGAGTGGGCGCCTGTCAAATATTATGGAGGTTATCAAAAATAACAATCCATTAGAATGCATTTTAACAACAAAAAATAAATATCATGAAAATCACTACACTATTCTCGAAATTTTATGCTTACACCTTCTTTTTTCTTACCAGTAGCATGATTTATGCACAATTTCCTATGCCGGACAAAGTTCCAATCTGGGATGCCAATAAAGTAACGCTTGGGCTTCATAAACTATTGGAAAATGTCTATTCCGTATCGCCCACCACAGCAGAGAACGAAACTACAAAAGGTTTAGCGCAGGCCACATCTGCGGGCTTCATTGTCGGGAATAAAGGCGTCCTCTTAATTGAAACGATGCTTGACAAAAGACTTTACGATCAATTGTATCAATTGGTACGTTCAGTCACAAAGAAATCCATAGTATATGCTGTAAATACCAGCGATCACGGGGATCATTGCTTTGGTAATTATCTACTACCAAAAGAAACCATTGTAATCCAAAATGAATTTTGCAGGGATAATCTTGCTAAGAATTATGACAATATCAAACAGTTCATGATTATGTTGTTTGGGAAAGGAAGAGGGATTGAGGAAAGCGTTTATCGCGCAGCAGACATTACCATCCCAATCAACCAGACTATGGAAATAGATATGGGAAATGGAAATTTGGTACGGCTCATCAACGTAGGTACGGCACAATCTCCTGCAGATTTGTTTGTATATGTGAAGACTAAAACAAAAAATGTATTGTGGGCAGGAAATCCTTTTATTGCTGAAAGCCCAGCAATCCCATGGCTTTTTGATGGTTTCTTTTTGGAGCCGGTAAATAATCTGAATAAAATCTACAACATGATAGGCGATAATGATATTGTTATCCCCGGGCATGGAAGAATTACCAACAAAGCCGGTATTAAATATACCATAGATTATGTGACCGAATTAAAAGCAGATGTTGAAGATGCTGTAAAAAAAGGGCTTACACTAGAACAAACGAAAACGACCGTGACTATGAAAGAATTCGATAAAGGATATGAGCTTTTCAATTGGTTGCACTTCAATTTTAACGTTCCAAACGCTTACAAGGATATTAAGGCGAACATGAAGTAGTTCATTCAGCTTTTTAAACACATTTAAACAATCATTATCATGAAAAATATAGTACTTGTCGCTATTCTCTTTATTTCTGTAAGGAGTATTGCCCAGCGATATCCTGATTTTAAATCGTTGCGATACGAAGAAAATTACGGCTATCTTAAAAATGATACCGTCAAAAATGACTGGTATAAAGCACTAAAATTTACACCACTGAACCAATCGGGGACTCTGTATCTGAGCTTCGGAGGTGACCTTCGTTACCAATATTTCTATGCGAAAAATGAAACCTGGGGAGACGATCCCAAAGACAATGACGGCTACATCCTAGGAAGGTTTCTGTTACACTCTGATTTCCATGCAGGAACCCATTTTCGAACATTCATACAAATCCAAGGTAGTACTGCTGATGGTAGGATTGATCCGAGTCCGGTAGAGCAAAATCCGTTGGAACTGCATCAGGCATTTGCAGAAGTCAGTTTTGTAAATACAGCAGCAAGCAAGTTGTTGTTCAGAGTAGGTCGTCAAGAGCTTTCTTATGGTTCTCAGCGAATAGTAGCCGTTCGCGATGGGCCAAATAACAGACAATCTTTTGATGGAGTGAAATTAATAGCTGCAAAAGGAAATTATTTGGCAGACTTTTTTTACAGTCATTATGTGGTGGCACGAGATGCTATTTTTAATGATACTTCGAATGCTGATAAACAATTTTGGGGAAGTTATTTTGTAATCAATAAAATACCGGTAATTAAAAATGCCGATCTGTATTACTTCGGTTATAAAAGAGCAAAGGCGACTTTCGATGATGGTGCTGGAGAAGAAACGCGGCATTCTTTTGGCACAAGGCTGTGGGGCAAGTACCAAAATTGGCGTTATGACGGTGAAGCAGTATATCAGTTTGGCAGCTTTGATACAAAAGATATCAAAGCCTGGACGGCTTCATTAAATACTGGTTATCGTTTTACAGCCATTAAATTTCATCCTGAGATAGGCCTGAAAGGTGAAGTCATTAGCGGTGACAGCCGCAAAGGCGATGACCAGTTAGAAACATTTAATCCGCTTTTCCCCCGCGGCGCTTATTTTGGACTGGCTGCAGTAATCGGACCTTCCAATCTTATCGACTTCCATCCTTCTCTGAATTTTGAACTTTCGAAAAATATTGACTGGGTAATTGACTATGATATGTTCTGGAGATATAGCAGTAACGATGGTATTTATGCAACAAATACTTCACTCATTTATCCGGGAAATACAACAGACAGCAAAAAAATAGGAAACCAGTTAGAAAGCGAAATAGTTTGGCAACCCAACCAGTACTTGTACTTCAGGGTTGAAGCAACTTGGTTTGATGCTGGCGATTACCTCAAAGCTTCGGGAACGGGTAAGGATATATTTTTTACAGGAGTTACCATGCAGCTCCATTTTTAACACCCATTGCAAATAATAAAAACAATATTAATTTAAAAAGTAAACTATTATGAAAAATTACAAATTATTGTTGACAGTACTATTAACTGTAGTGTCAGCAGCAGCACAAAAGCCATCACCAGCGCTTTTAAACCCAACAAACCACTCACTCTTATTAATTGATTATGAAGGGCAGATGGGTTTTGCCACAGCCAGTATTCCGATTGACCAACTCCGGACGAATGTTGCCATTATTGCCGGTGCTTCCAAAATCTTCAAAATCCCTACAGTGGTGACAACTGTTGCCGAAAAATCCTTTAGCGGTCCAGTCTTTCCCGAAGTGACACAGTTTTATCCCGACATTTCAACGTATGCCGACAGGACTACGATGAATACATGGGAAGACCCGAATGCTAATAAAGCGATCACTGGAAAAGGAAAGAAACGCATTGTAATGGCAGGGCTATGGACCAGCGTTTGTATTGTCGGACCTGCCCTATCAGCACTTTCGGAAGGTTATGAAGTTTATATTATTACAGATGCCTGTGGAGATGTATCGAAAGAAGCGCATGAAATGGCTATCCAACGAATGATTCAGGCCGGTGCCAAACCCATGACGTCAATGCAGTACATTCTTGAGTTGCAACGTGACTGGGCACGACAGGAAACCTATAAAGCGGTCAATGATCTAATGCAGCAGTACGGCGGTGCCTATGGGATAGGCATTCAGTATGCCAGACAAATGGTAAAACATTAGTCTCATGAAAAAACTTCTACTGTTATGCGCTATATGCTGTGTAATTGGTGTTGCGAATGCACAAACTTCCGAAGAAACAATAACACAAGGCATACAAACCAGAAAAGTAGTAGAAATTTTCCTCGATCAATTAGGAAATAAAGAGGCTGATAAAATTGCTTCTTGTTTCGCAGAAAATATTGATTGGTATATTTTTGAATCTCCAAAGTTCCCATGAACAGGAAGACGCACCAAGCGTTCTGAAATATCAAAGGTTTTCAAAACTTTATTTTCCTATTTCGCCGAGGACAAAGATAAATTCCAACTGGACAGTTTTATTGTTGATGGAAAAGATGCTGCAATTTTTGCCGAATTGGGCAGACAGTTTAAAAACAGCGGCAAAGATTTTTCGATGTACATGGCAATACATTTTAAAGTCGAAAACGGACTGATTACAAAATTTTACCTGTATGAGCAAACGCCTATACTTGAAAAAGCTTATGAATGAGAGAATGTTTAACTAATAAATAATAATAAAATGTCAACAACAAAATGGAAACTTGATCCGGTACACTCTGAAATCGGATTCAAAGTACGGCACATGATGCTTACAAATGTTTCAGGGAAATTTCAAAATTTTTCCGGTATGCTTGAAAGTGCAGAGGAATCTTTCGATAAAGCCATTTTTTCCTTTAAGGCAGAGGTGAATTCTATAACGACAGGTAATGAAGAACGCGATGAGCATCTTTTGAGCCCCGATTTCTTTAATGCTGAAGCATTTCCCGAAATGCTATTTGACTCTACATCATTTACAAAAATTAATGACAAAGAATTTGAACTCTTAGGTGATTTCACCATTCACGGCATTATGAAAGCGCTAAAACTCGAAGCAGCGTTTGAAGGAATTAATAAAGATCCGTGGGGCAATACCAGGGCAGGTTTTACCCTGAATGCCAAAATGCACCGTAAGGACTGGAACCTCAACTGGAATTCACTTCTTGAAACTGGAGGAATGATGGTTGCTGAGGAAGTAGCACTTAGTATTCAATTACAGTTTATAAAAGAGTAACGATCGTCATACAAAAATCTGTGTGGCATAATTAAAAACAGTGTTCCCCATATTGGTTGTGGGGAGCTGTTTTTTAAAAAATGAAAAAAATGAAAACAAAATTATTCAAATGGTTGCGATCCGATTTGGGTACACCATTTAACAATTACATTATATTTTTATTCAGAGTAGCGGTTTCTTTTGAATTAATAATTGTACATGGCTTGAAGAAAATCGGTATAGGTGTTGCATCAGCTGAAATAGTTGACAATCCCTTTGGTTTGCCTTACGTTTTAAATGATTTTTTTGCCATCACCGCCAATTTGATTTGCCCTCTTTTTATCATCATAGGATTGGGCACACGAATAGCCTGTATACCTATAATAGTAGTAACACTTACAGGATATTTTATAGTCCATTCAGGAGGTACATTGGTTGTAAGAGATATTCCATTTATGTACAGTATGGCATTTTTACTTATTGCTTTTACCGGCGGCGGTCATTGCTCATGGGACAACATCATTTATGAAAAATATAGAAATAATTTATAATCTTAAAATCGAAAAAATGAAAACAATTAGAATTTTACCATTAAAAATAAAACTCCAGTTAATGGTGATTATTGTATTGCTAATGGCCGTTGGAGGAACGGTAGAAGCTCAGATTTCAGGGGTTAAAAACATTGTAATCGTCCACGGTGCTTTTGCTGATGGTTCTGGATGGAAAGGGGTATATGAGATTCTTGCGAAAAAAGGATATCATGTTACCATAGTTCAAAACCCTTTGACCTCATTAAAAGACGATGTGGAGGCTACTAACAGAGTCCTTGATAAACAGGATGGACCCGTGATATTGGTTGGGCATTCCTGGGGAGGAACTGTTATTACCGAAGCCGGGATGCATCCTAAAGTGGTTGCTTTAGTATACGTAACTGCTTTTCAACCGGATAAAGGGGAAACCACACTTCAATGGATAATGACATTGCCACCTGCTCCTGAAAACGGAATTTTACCACCGGATGATAAAGGATTTATTTACTTTGACAAAGCAAAATTTCATGCCGGTTTTGCTGGGGATTTAAGCAAAGAAGAAGCTGAATTTATGTTTGCCTCCCAAGGACCAATATTTGCACAATGTTTTGGAACTCCTGTTGCAGAATCTGCTTGGAAGAGCAAACCCAGTTATGGTATAGTTGCCACCGAGGATAAAAGTATCAATCCACAAATTGAACGCAATATGTATAAAAGGTCAGGAGCTATAACAACCGAAGTTAAGGGTAGTCATGTTATCTTTATATCCCAACCTGATGCAATAGCAAAAGTTATTATTACTGCGGCCAAAAAGACAGCAAAAAATAAATATTAATAAAAAATCAGGTTGCTTCAATCTGATTTTTTATTTTTTAATTAGATACTAGTGAAATGATACTGAGGTATTATTTTAATTAATAGATGTTAACTTCCAAAAAATCTTTATCTTTATCACAACTAGTGCTTTACCCCATTTTAAACAAGCAGTTTCCATAAGTTTAATCTAATCAAAGTGGTATTAATGAAAACACTATACTTGATTTTTATCTTGTTTTTTCTAAATCTGTTTTACTGTCGTGCACAGGAGAAAACTACCTCTTCCATTGCAGAACTTCGAAAGGATCTTAAACGATCGGCAAATGACACTTTGAAAGTCAGGTTACTTCACGAGATTGGTACTTTCTATTATGATGAATCACCTGAATTAGCTTTTCCATATGCGATAGACAGCTCATTGTTTTATGTAAATGCGTCGCGGAAATTAGCGGAGCAGCTTAAATATAAAATTGGAATTGCAAAGACCGATATACTTGAATCAAAAATTCTTACACGTAAAAAGAGAGGAGGAGAAGCAAAGCAGCTGTTAAAAAAAACTCTTGATATTTACTCCGAAATGAATTCTAAAGCAGGAATGGCTTCAGTATATATGGCTATGGATAAAGCTGAATTTGATTCCGATGATTCAGCGTTATCAACTACAAATGCGCAAAAGGCCTTGGATCTTTATAAGGAAGCCGGTAATAAAAAAGGACAGGCCGATGCATTGTATGAGCTCGGATATATAACAATGTCTGAGGGTAAAATGGATGAGGGTCGGCAACAACTACTTGATGCGCTAGAGCTTTATAAATCGGTTGGCTATAAGGGTGTCCAGCGACTCAATTCTCTTATCGCCATCAACTACAACCAAGTTGGTAAAACTAAAGAAGCGATGGTCTATGTTATCGAAGCGATTAGAATCATTGACGAGAGAAATGATAAAAGCCCAGAGGCAGCGGAAATATACAATTATTTGGCTATAATCTATGATCGAATGGGTGATGGTATTAAGTCGTTGGAATATTTGCAGAAAGCAGATAAAATTGCGGCTAATTACAATAATGCAGCGTTGGTAACCATGCTGGAAACGAACATAGTCAATATGCTGATGAAATTTAAAAGGAATAAAGAAGCGCTCGTTTATCTTAAAAAACTAGAAGCGAAACAAAGTACACTGTCGAAAACGGCCCGCGAAATGCTCATATCGCGATGTATCTTAGCTTATATTGAGTTGAAAAATCTTAAGAAAGCAAAAAAATATGTTGAAAGTGCGATGGAAATTTCATCGAAACTACCCCCTTATAGTAGTGAGCAGAATTTACTTTATCCAGGCATTATTAAGTATCATTTTGCAACAGAGCAATATGATATTTCAAGAAAATATGTTCTGGTATACAAAACATTGAGTGAGATTGGGAAAAATGATTTGAGGTTGGCAGATGTGCATCGGATGTTGTTCAAATTGGATTCAGTGCAGTTACGATTTAAGGATGCTCTTAAAGAATTTGGGATGGCGAAAGCTTATAATGATTCTATAAACAATACCACAAAAGATAAGGCATTTCAGGAGCTAGAGATTAAATACGACAGCGATAAAAAAGATAAAGCTCTTTTGCTCAAAGAGAAAAACAACAAGTTACTCCAAAAACAAACTGAACTCCAGAAAAATAAACTGTTTCAGGCCAATCTTACGAAAAATATCGGTTTTATTGTTATCTTATTGCTAATTATAATTTTAAGCCTTGTTTATAAAAGTTATTATACCAAACAAAAGAATAACAGCTTATTGCAATCTAAAAACAAGCAGATTGATGAAAAAAACACTGTACTACAAAAACTGGCTGATGAGAGAGAATGGCTTTTACGAGAAATTCATCATAGAGTAAAAAATAATCTGCAAATTGTTATGAGTCTTTTAAACACGCAATCTCATTATCTGACTGATAAGACAGCAATGAAGGCAATCAATAGCAGCCAGCATAGGATTCACTCCATGTCTTTAATACATAAAAAATTATATCAATCAGACAGCCTTGTTGCCATTCATATACCTACCTATATTGGTGAACTTATAGAATATTTTAAAATTTCATTTGATACTGGTCAAAGGATCAGATTTATTACACAAATTGAGGACATTAATCTTGATATCGCACAGGCTGTGCCAGTCGGACTTATACTCAATGAAACCATCACCAATGCGATTAAGCACGCTTTTCCCAATAAAAGTAAAGGGATTATAAGCATCATTATGAAGCGGAAAGATTTAAAGCACTGCGAATTAATTATAAGTGACAATGGTATAGGTTTATCTTCCGAATTGTCAGATGCTAATGAAACACTTGGAATGAGGCTTATAAAAGGACTTAGCGATGAGATTGATGGAATTCTGGAAATCAATAGTTTAAACGGATATTGCGTGACAGTTACTTTTCCTTTTGATGAAAACAAATTAGAGAATTATGAAAAAAAACATATAATTTCAGAATAAATAGCAGATTATGGAAACAGTAGGTAATTCACTTCGATACGGCAATAAATCTGGATTTTCTATGAAAATTATGATTGTTGAAGACCAGTTTATTGAAGCCCATGATTTACAGTTAATGCTTGAAAGAGCTTCTTACCAAGTTTGTGGTATTGCACGTTCTGTTGAAGAAGCATTGAAAATCCTTGAAACCGAAAAACCTGAATTGATATTTCTTGACATTATCTTGAAAGGAAATAAATCTGGGATTGATTTAGCTAAAATTCTCAGGGAAAGAAATATCGGATTTATATACATTTCCGCCAACTCCAACAGGAAAATACTCGACGAGGCAAAAATGACGCAACCTTATGGCTTTATTGTGAAGCCATTTCGGGAGCAGGATGTATTGATTACTTTAGAAATTGCATCATACCGTCACAATTATAGTCAGGAATCTCAGATTCAACAGCAGTTACAAATACAAAAAGAATTACCATCAATACTAAGCACAGAAAACAATTTAGTCACCTCATTAGTGGGTTTAGCAAAAGTTTTACAAACCTATATTCCATTTGATTATTTTGAAGCTGGCTTCGTTGACGTCGGAAAATACAATCCGATCGGGCTGCTTCGAAAAAAAATAGATGATTATCAAATTATTACAATAGATAAATTGTCAGAGATTTCTAAATTAACCGTTCTGGAAATTCAGAATACACATGAACAATCTCCAAATGAAAATGTTTTGTGTTTGCAGAGTTACCATAATATGGAAAACATTGTCAAGTCTTCAGCTATAAAAAGATTGGTGATTCAAAATTTCGGTATCAAATCATATATCGTTTTACCACTTACCATAAATAATACACTTTTTAATTTATCCCTCTACTCACGTCAACAGGATATTCAAAATGAAAGTCATATTTCACTTTTACGAAATCTGGAATTTATATTGGATTCTTTTATGACTAAAATATTCGTAGACGAAGTGGTAAAAGTTAGTTCAGAATTCATACCTAGAATTTTAACTTCACAACTATCAGATATAGCGTTAGAAGAAATAGTAGGTAGTAGTCAAAAAATTCTCCAAGTTTTTGATTATATTAAAAAAGTATCTCCATCTGATACTTCGGTGCTTATTTTAGGCGAAAGTGGTACCGGAAAAGAAAAAATCGCCGCGGCTATCCACAAAATGTCCCCTAGAAATAATAAACCTTTTGTTGTTGTTGATTGCAGTACTGTTCAGCAAAACTTAGCCGAGTCTTTACTCTTTGGGCATGAAAAAGGTTCATTTACTGGTGCAACAGACAAACGATTAGGGAAATTTGAACTTGCAGAAGGAGGAACTATTTTTTTGGATGAGATTGGTGAACTGCCTATTGAGATTCAGGTGAAACTATTGCGTGTGCTTCAGGAAAAAGAGATAGAACGTGTTGGTGGCAGCCATAAAATAAAGGTTGATGTCAGGATAATTGCAGCCACAAACAGGCATCTTGAAGAAGAAGTTTCTGCCGGGAGATTCCGTATGGATTTATACTACAGGCTACACGTTTTTCCGATAACTGTACCGCCGCTAAGAGAAAGAAAAGATGATATTCCTGAACTCGCTAATCATTTTATAGCAATTTATGGACAGAGTCTTGGAAAACAGAATGCTGTTTTTTCCAAATCAGCAATAACCCACTTAATGAATTATGATTGGGGAGGCAATATCCGCGAACTGGAGCATGTAGTTCAAAGAAGCCTTTTACTTTCGGATGATTCAGTAATTGAAGTCGCTGATTTGCCTTCAAAAAAAGAATGTCTCAAAAAGGACAACGAAGAGTATGCGATTAAAACGATTACAGAAAATGAGCGTGATTACATCATTTACATTTTACAGAAGTGTAAAGGAAAAATTTCGGGAGCAAGTGGTGCTGCTGAACTGCTTGATATTCATCCTTCGACATTGAACTCGAAATTGAAAAAATTGGGTATTAAAACCCATTTATTTTCATAAAATCATCTTGATTCGGACTTTCTTATTTTATCCATTTGATTCTAACAACATAGGTTTTGAAATAAATTTATTACGAAGGTTTTGCATATCTTCACTAACCTTTTTATCAAGAACTCGCGCGTAATGTTGCGTAGTTTGAATGTTTTATGCCCCAGCATTTTACTCACACTTTCAATAGGAACTCCATTAGTCAAAGTTACCGAAGTGGCGAAGGTATGCCTTGCCATGTGAAAAGTAATTTCTTTACTAATTTCGCACAAGTCTCCAATTTCTTTCAGATATCCGTTCATCTTTTGATTGCTAAGAACCGGTAAAACTCTATCTTCATTTAGACACTTAGGATGTTCGGCGTATTTTTTGATCAATTCTTCGGGAATCGGCAGCAAGGTATTTTAGACTTTGTATCGGTCTTTTGGCGATTTTTAAATATCCATTTTTGGCCGTCGATACCAATTCCAATATGATCATTTTTCAAGCCTTTCACATCGACATAAGCTAAACCTGTAAAGCAGCAGAAAATAAATATATCGCGAACGAGTTCTAGTCGCGGTGTACGAAACCTTTTAGAATAAATGCTTTGAATTTCCTCCTCAGTCAGAAATTCAGTTTCAACTTCTTTCATTTTGCCATCATATTTGATGAACGGGTCTTTTTCCAGCCAGTCATTGCTGAGACAAATTTTTATAATCTTTCTGAAATTGCGGACATATTTAACTGCCGTATTGTTGCTGCAGTTTTTTTCGCTTCTTAGATAAAATTCGAAATCAGTGATCAATGCGAAATCAATTTTATCAATTGCAATATCTTTCGCATTCAATTTCCACAATAGAAATTCCTCAAGATGTTTCAATGAAATTTTAAATCTTTCCAATGTGCCAGGCGCGTAACCATTTCCAAGTAATCCCTCAATCCGGTTGTTATGGTCTCTGTAAATTGGTAAAAGCATTCGTTGAGAATCAGTTTCATCGAATAAACGCTTCCGGAAGTTTTCGATATTCAAAGTTTCCCTTTTATGCATAAGCGTCATTTGAATATCAATTATCTGCGATTTTACAGAATCGAGATAGCTATTTATTGAACGGGCTTCTTCGGAGCCGCCTTTCATTTTCGCCAGATCATCAGACCATTTCGATTTTTAAATAAACTTTTTGGAGCTGAATTCGAGACGTTCGCCATCGACAGTTAACCGGATATAAATTGGAAGAAGTCCGGCAACATTGGCTTTGGTCTTTTTTGCATAGAAGTGTAATGTGATTTTTGTTTTCATGGCTTTTACCTTTTAATTACTAATCAATTTATTAATCTGAGTAATTGCAAACAAGATGTACAAATTCTGAACAGGTAAGTGGTCAGGCTATTGGTACGCTAGTGATTGCAAGGCTTAAGTGATTTTAGCGAGACCCTGATTTTTAAATTTGCGCGGGTCTCGATTTTATCTCCTAAGAAATAAGATTGAATGAATAATTTGGTATAGGCACAAAAGCAAAAAGCCGATAAATCCTAAGATTTATCGGCTTTTGAAACCATTTGTATTTAAACTTGTGGGCGATGAGGGGTTCGAACCCCCGACCCCCTCGGTGTAAACGAGGTGCTCTGAACCAGCTGAGCTAATCGCCCGTAACAGGAGTGCAAATATACGTTTAGAATTTATATCTGCAACTTTATTTCAAATAAAATTATTTTTTTTTGATTGCCGTCAGTACCGCCTTATCGGAATAATTGACGACTTCGAGTACGATCGGCACCTGTTTCACCGTCTTTCCTTCAATGGTGTATAATTTTCCGCCTTCTGACGGAATGTTGCTCTTTGCAAAATCGACATCGCCGTATTGCAGCGTATTCTTGATATCTGTCGTGTCGACCCACTTTTCTGCCAGTACTGCCGAGGCCTTGTCGGAATAATTAAAGGGCTTGGTGCGCAAGTCATTCAGCACCCTGGCATTTGGGAAATAGTTGCATCGCGCGTCTTTTCCGCTGAAAACCATTGCAACGAAGAACAGTCCTATTACTAATCCAACCATATAATAGGCGAAACGGTATCTAAAAGTCATGGGTTATTTTTTTGCAAAGATAATTGAAAACCGCATAGTCCGGAGGGAATTTTTGGAGGATTTTCTTAAGGAATAAATGGTTCTGTTTTGCAGGTGTGCGTTAGGGATTGTAGCGAAATCTTTTATTTACCTGGAGCGCAGCGTAAGGAAATAAAAATTAAAGTGGAAAGCCCGGCCGAAGGCAACGCCCGTTAAAAAACAATCAGGTTGATGTCGCTGTCTGAAAGCCCGAACCAGTCGCCGATGGCTTTGTTGGTGAGGATTCCGTGGTACAGGTACACGCCGTTCTTGAGCCCTTTGTTCATCCTGATGGCGCTCTCGATACCGCCGTCTTCGGCAATCTGCAATAGGTAAGGCGTGATGATATTGCTGATCGACAGCGAGGCCGTCTTGGAATAGCGCGAAGGGATATTGGGCACGCAATAATGGATGATATTGTGCTTGATGAAGGTCGGTTTTTCATGTGTGGTCACTTCCGAAGTTTCAAAACATCCGCCGGTATCGATGCTCACATCAACAATGACGGCGCCTCTTTTCATGTGTTCGACCATGGTTTCGGTGACTACGACCGGACAGCGCTCTTTTCCGCGCATCGCACCAATGGCGACATCGCAGCGCCTTAAGGCTTTGAGCAAGGATTTCGGCTGTATGGTGGAAGTGAAAATACGTTGGCTTAGGTTGTTCTGCAGGCGCCTGAGTTTGGTAATCGAGTTGTCAAACACCTTGACGCTTGCGCCCAATCCCAGCGCGGTCTTGGCGGCAAATTCGCCTACGGTTCCTGCGCCTAAAATGACCACATCGGTAGGAGGGACGCCGGTGATGTTTCCGAAAAGCAGGCCTTTCCCGAACTGGTTGTTGATCATGAGCTCGGCGGCGACAAGAATTGAGGCCGTCCCTGCAATTTCACTCAAGGATTTGACTGCGGGATAGGAGCCGTCTTCATCTTTAATATATTCGAAAGCGAGCGCGGTGATTTTCTTTTTGGTCAGCGCCTCGAAGTATTCCTTTTTTCTGGTTTTGAGCTGGATCGCAGAGATGACAATCGTTCCCGGATTGACCATTTCGATCTCGCTCATGGTAAGCGGTTCCACCTTAAGCAGCATCGGGCAGCTCAGGATTTTTTTGGTGTCGGCTGTGATTTCCGCACCTGCATCGCTGTATTCCTTGTCGCAATAACTCGAACTTTCACCTGCTCCTGATTCGATCATCACACGGTGTCCGTGCGACGTGAGTGAATTTACCGCATCTGGCGTAAGGCAAATCCGGCGCTCCTGGTAACTGGTTTCTTTCGGAATCCCGATAAAGAGTTCGCTTTTATGCCTTGCGATTTCGAGCTTTTCTTCTTGTGGAATCAGCTGTTGTTTGGTAAACGGAGTTAATGACATACGTTGGGATGCTGTGAAAATTATTGCCTAAAGTTATGAAAAAGGTTCAAAGTACCAAAGGTTCGCAGCGCCAATCTGTTCCGGGTGATATCATTTTCGCTTTAGCGCATATCCAACTGCCGTTTCCCGCTGGCCAATGCTTTAATATTAATAGTGGAATGCGCTTCGGGAATCAGGTTCGGAATCTTCTCGGCCCATTCGATAAAGCACCAATGGCCCGAATACAGATATTCATCCATACCCATATCGTAGGCTTCGCTTTCGGATTTGAGTCGGTACATGTCAAAATGGTAAATAGTCTGATTGTCAGCCGTTCTGTATTCATTAACTAAAGAAAAAGTCGGACTCCCGGTCGTGTCATTCACACCCATTGCTTTGACCAATGATTTGATGAAAGTGGTCTTTCCTGCGCCCATTACGCCATTGAAAAGGATGACTTTCTTCGGGTTGGATTCAAGGACTTTCCTGGCGACGCTGTTGATTTCGTCTAACGAAAATTGTAGTTCCATTGACGGCGCTTACTTTGGGTTGAACACTAAAAACGGAATGATCATTTCCTCGAGCGAAATCCCGCCATGCTGGTAGGTGTTCCTGTAATAACTCACATAATGGTTGTAGTTGTTCACGTAAGCCAGGAAGTAATCATTCTTCGCAAAGATATACGAGCTGCTCATGTTAATTGCCGGCAGGCCAACACTTTTCGGATCCCTGACGGCATACACTTCTTTATCTTCATAAGTCAGGCTGCGTCCGGTTTTGTAGCGCAAATTGAGGCTGGTGTTCTTATCGCCGATTACTTTGGAAGGGTTTTTCACATTGATTGTTCCGTGGTCTGTGGTCAGGATTAGCTTGAATCCTAATTTTTGCGCCTGTTGGATAATTTCCAATAGAGGCGAATTCTTAAACCAGCTCGCTGTGAGCGAACGATACGCCTTGTCGTCCGAAGCGAGTTCTTTTACTACATCCATTTCAGTCTTGGCGTGCGATAGCATGTCCACAAAATTGTAAACGACCGTCACAAGGTCATTGTCCTTAAGCCCTTTAAAGCTTTCTGCCAGTTTTTTACCGCTGGCGAGATTGGTGATCTTGAAATAATCTTCTTTGATATTGAGCCCGAGGCGTTTCAATTGCGCAGTAAGGAATTCGGCCTCAAACAGGTTTTTTCCGCCGTCTTCCACATCGTTTTTCCAATATTGTGGGAACTGTTTTTCCATTTCCAAAGGCGTCAGTCCTGAGAAGATGGCATTCCTGGCATACTGCGTCGCGGTTGGCAATATCGCATAATACGGCACTTCTTTTTCGAGTTTGTAGTGGTTGCCTACGGTTGATTCGAAAGCTTTCCATTGGTCGTAACGCAAATTATCGATGACGACAAAAAGCACCGGGCGCTCTTTCTTTTTGAGTTCGGGCACGACGAGCTCACGGAACAGGTTGTGCGACAACACGGGTTTGTCGGCTTTCGGCAGGTACCAGTCTTCGTAATTGCGCTCGATGAATTTCCCGAACTGCGAATTGGCTTCCACTTTTTGCGATTCGAGGATCTCCACCATGCTCTGGTCTTCGATGTTTTCGAGCTCGAGTTCCCAAAAGACCAGTTTTTTGTAGATTTCAATCCACTCTTCAAACGAGTTGACCATTGCCATTTCCATCGCGATTTTGCGGAATTCCTTTTGGTAGTCGAGCGTGGTCTTTTCGGAAATCAGCCTCGAATGGTCCAGGTTTTTCTTGATGCTCAACAAAATCTGGTTCGGATTCACGGGCTTTATGAGGTAATCGGCTATCTTGGAGCCGATCGCTTCTTCCATGATATATTCTTCCTCGCTTTTGGTGATCATGATCACGGGCGTAGCCGATTTTTTCTCCTTGATTTCAGATAAGGTCTCCAATCCGCTCATCCCGGGCATGTTCTCATCGAGGAAAACAATGTCGAAATTGCCCTCTTCAAAGATGTCTACGGCATCGCGGCCATTGTTGCAGGTGGTAACGTTGTAGTTCTTTTTTTCGAGGAAAAGGATGTGCGGTTTTAATAAGTCGATTTCATCGTCGACCCATAGTATTTTTATCTGGTCCATATATTTTCAGGTGTTTGTCAACTGTTAAGGGAGGCAATTTAACACTATTTGAAACGGGTTGTTCTTAAAATTATTGTAAAGTTGGTTTTATCAGTTTCGGAAGTGATACCAGTAAATCCGTTTAAAATATCAAACAAAAAATCATCTCAAAAATTATATATATTACTTGAGATGATTTTATATAAATACTTGATATACAGCATAAATAATTATAAATTATTTATGCCGCCCGGTCCGGCTGATTTCCGCTTCCCAGCCTTCTTTCGTACTGTCGCCCGTGTCGCGGTCAATTGAACTGTTGGCATCGTTCATATAACCCGCATCTTGGTTTTTGTCCGTGTCGGTTTCAGTCTGCGGTATATCGCTTTTATGTTTTGGATTAACGGAATGAAGGTCTTTCGTCCCTTCATCGATCTGCGACAGGCGGCTTTCAATATGCTCTTCCGCAGGCGTCTGACCCTGTTCACGCCCTAGTCCGCTTTCCTTGATAGCAACTTTTTCCTGCGCCTTCATGGTCTTTGCCGGATGTAGATTGTTAACCTCATCGGGATTTATATTCGTTGGACGGTCTTCGCGTCCGGGTTTTTCTGTAGCCATTATTTCTATATTTTAGATAATATTCAAAAGTACACCAATCACAAAAGTGTCGCCTTACAGATTCTGCCAAATATCTTATATGTTATTCTTTAAGCTTTTGAATCTCAGGCCTTGGCGGAAGTACGGCCTTGTTTTTTTCCAGCTCATGCTGTTCCACATAAACGGCATAGTCGGCAGGTTCGATCCTGGCACCGCTGTATTCGGCATAAACCCTTGTAAATTCGGCGCCAAAATACAGGATGGCCGCTGTGTAATAGACCCATACCAGAATCACAATCAGCGACCCGGCCGCACCATAAGCCGATCCGGCGCTCGTGGTTTCTATATAGATCCCGATAAGCAAACGTCCCAACAGGAAAAGGCAGGCGGTAAAGAAAGCCCCGATGCGTACATGTTTCCACGCAATTTTAGCATCGGGCAGGACTTTAAAGACCACGCCGAACAGCAGCGTAATGACCGCAAAACTAACGACAATGTTAATGACATGGAAGATGAAAATGGTGACTTCCGGAAAATAACTTTTCAAAAGGTCGCTCAGGGCCAACAGTGCGCCGTTAACCATCAGCGATACGACCAGCAAAAAGCCGAGTCCGACAATCAGCGATGACGAAAGCAACCGGTCCTTGAGCAATTTGACCCAGCCTCTTTTCGGTTTGGCCTTGACGCGCCAGATGATATTGATCGAATCCTGTATTTCCCCGAAAACGCTGGTCGCACCGATAATCAGCGTGATGGCCCCGATAATCACGGCGATATTGGTTTTGCCCGAAAGTTCCATATTCTTGATGATCTCCTGTACCTGGGCTGCGGCTTCGTTCCCGATCAGCCCGTTGATTTCCGAAAACACCTGTCCCTGAATGGCATCGTGCCCGAAAAACACGCCCGCAAGCGAAATCATGAGCAGCAGCAATGGCGCCAACGAAAAGATGGTATAATAGGACAGGGCGGCGCTGAGTTTTAGCGCACGGTCATCTACAAATCCCGTGAAGGTGCCTTTGAGGATTTGGAGCATATCTTTGCCATTTTGTTTCGTAAACGGATTTTTCATATTTATTCTGTTGGTTCCTATAAAAAACACCGAATATTCCTAGGGAGAATAATCCGGTGTTTTCTCAAAAAGCAGCGTATTCAGGTGTGTTATTTATTGTTTTCGCCAGTTTCAAGATAAGTCTTCAGGCTTTCGATATCATTCCTGACCATTCTTTCGAAAAGTGGGTTTAAAAGTTTCGCCCCGGCTTCACCCGCTACGCCAAGTGGTGCGTGGTAAGAGATTGTCACGTCGAGCGCGGTGCGGTCGCCCAGATCCTTAAAATATACTTTTCCGGCATTGTCGATTGTAGATTCCGGGAGCGAATGCCAGCTCAGCATCTTATTTTTTTCGTCCATCAGGATTTGTGCATTCCAGCTCAGGCTGCCGATTCCGGCCGGGCCTTTGGCTTTCCATTCGGAGGTGACTGCATCAGTTTCGGTTACACTATCCAAATGTTTCATAAACTTTGGAAGATTCTCAAGCTTTCTCCAGAAGGCGTATACTTCTTCCACAGGCTTATTGATCGTAATTGAAGTGCGTATGTTGACATTGGAGCTTTTGAGTATGCCGCCTTCATTGTTCATTGCATCATAAACCGGACAGTAACCGCTGATGCCGCGCGCCAGCATTCCGCCGGCAGCGATGCCCTGTGCCATGTTTTTTTTCTTTCCCGACAAGGAACGATAGAGCAGGAAAGAGCCTGCTGCAACCATCAGGATGCGTTCCAGTGTGCTCACATTGACGTCGATACCCGGAATGACGCTGCCGCTTTTTTTGTGTTTCCTGATGCTGGCCAGGCGTTCGGCTTCCTGTTGGGAATAATACCCGCCATATCTGTTTGGGTCGGTTCCGGAGTGGTCAATTTTGGAGTGTGCTTTTTTTGCCAATACTTCTCCGCCGGTTGGATCGTTCGTTTTCATTGCGCTGTCTTTTAATCGTTATTAATCCGTTTTGACTTAGTGTCAGATACAAATTTATCCCATTAATGCAGCGAATGCTTTACAGTATGTTTTGAATTTGTTGCAAGATTACGATTTGCCATCGTAAGCGTTTTGCAAACCTTGGATATCAAGTTTTTTCATCTTCAGCATCGCATTCATCACGCGCCCGGTGCGCACCTGATCCGAACCGTCCATCAGCTTGCCCATGATTGTCGGCACGACCTGCCACGAAACACCAAACCTGTCTTTGAGCCATCCGCATTGCTGCGCTTTCTCATCGCCGCCGGCTTTGAGCTTTTCCCAATAATAATCCACTTCGCCCTGGTTTTCACAATATATCACCAGTGAAATGGCCTCATTAAACGTAAACACCGGGCCACCATTGAGTGCAATGAACTTTTGGTTTTCAAGTTCAAATTCGATCGTCAGCACAGTGCCTTCGGGCATTCGGTGGATTTCGTAGCCTTCTTTTCCGTAATAGGATTTCTTAAGGACCGCAGTATTTTTAAAGATTGCGGTGTAAAAGTTCACTGCTTCCTCCGCATTGGTATTGAACCAAAAGTTGGGTGTTATTTTTTGTATCGACATGATAATTGGATTTTAAGTTACCCCAAATTACCAAATCCCTCAGCAACAGTGTATTAAAGTACTCTTAAAGAAAATCAAAAGTTTGCTAAATAAACGGGGCCGTAAGCCGGTATTTGAAGGAAAACAATACGAGCCCAACCTTCGATTTGATGTCATACCGGTCAAACAGGGCCGTGCGGTATGCTTCAATCGATTTTACCGAGAGCCCCATAATGCCCGCCATCTGGTCATAAGTATATTCCTTTTCATCGCAAACGAGCTTTAGGAATTCGAATTCCCGGTCGGACAAAACGATACCGCCTTTGGCATCCTTATCAGCCGGATCCTCATAGTGGCGCATCCTTTTGAGGATCTCCGAAACGTTGTTATAGCCGATTTTTACGATATTGTCGATGGCAAATTTCAGGTCATGCGCCGTACAGTTCTTATGCAGGAAACCGCGTGCGCCATGATGGTAGGCCGCATCGATAATCTGTTCATCAAAATGCTGGGTAAGCAGCAGCACCTTGTATTCGCCTTCGAGTTCTTCGAGCGCCTGCAGCACTTCCACACCATTCTTGTTGGGCATCGAATAATCGAGGATAAACAGCTCGGGTTTGCCCTCGAGCGGAAGCGCCCCAAGGAAATCCTCGCCGTTCTCAAACTCATGGGTCACTTTATAGCTGCCGATTTTCTGGAGCAGTTCCTTCAATCCCTGGCGTACGATCTTATGGTCATCGATGATGCAAATGGTGGTCTTTTCCATGGTTATGCGTTTTTGTTTTCTGTGAGTGTGATTGAGGTGCCTTTGCCCGGAGCCGATTGTATGTCGATTCCGTAACCGATAATGGCCGCACGCTGTGTCATATTTTTGAGCCCGATCGAAACCTTTTCACCTTGGTCATTCCGGTCGAACCCTTTTCCGTTATCGGTGATTTTCATACAGAAAAGCGGATGGGTATTGATAGCAATCTCTACCGCTGTCGCTTTCGCATGCTTAAATGTGTTGTTGAGGATTTCCTGAAACACGCGGTAAATCACGATCTTCTCATTAGTGGTAAAATCTTTCCGGTTCTTGTCTTTTATCGAAAAAGTCACGGCGATACGGCTGTTCTTCTGCAGTCGCTGGATTTCGGCGGCAATCGCTTTGAGCAGGTCCTGCTGCAATAACAGTTGGCTGTTGAGCGAATGGCTGATGCTGCGGATCGACTGCGAGAGGTTGTGCACAGATTCCGAAAGCGGCTCGAGCGTTTCCTGCCATTCGGGCGAATCGAGCTTGAGATTTTCGAGTTGGAAATTGATGTAGGTGAGCTGCTGGCCCGCATCATCGTGCAGGTCCTGCGAAATATTGTGCAGCACCTGTTCCTGAGTTTCTACGATAGTGGCATTGAGCGTTTTTTGGAAATCGATATCCTTTTGGTAGATGACGCGGGTGTAGTTTTTGATTTTAGTGAAGTAGAGCCGGATCAGGACTACACAAAACGCCATGATCAGCGAAATGAAAACCATTCCAATGACAATTCCTATTGCGATATCATCCATACTTCTATTTTTTTCTCCCTATAAATGTAAATAGTAATAAGGAAATAATAAGCGGCGTTCACAAAATAGATGGCAAAATCATAGAGTTTTATCAAACCGAAAATCCGGTACGAAGTTACGGCCTTGCTGTCGAATCCAAACATGAGGCTCAAATCCAAAAAGAATAAAATGGGCGCAAACAGCAGTAAATAGGAATTGGACAAGAAGAAAGAGAGGTTTTCCTTTTTAAGTTGGTAAAAATTCTCGTAAAGGAACAGGACAATGTAAATAAAAGCCCCGATGACGAATGTATAATAATTGAAGCCGAAATAGCCGCTCATAAAAAGGAGGTTCGCCATACTAAACGCCAGAAATAGAAACAATCCCATGGTCAGCGAAACCTTGAAGGCAATATTCCTGCGCAACAGCAATAGCCAAAAGCAATCGTGAAAAATGATGCTGATGCTCATGGTCAGGCCGTTTGAGTATCCGAAAAAATAAAGCGCCGAATCGATAATCTCGGTGGCCAGGCAGGTTCCAAGAATGAGCAAAAGATAGAGATGGTCCCCGTTGCTTCGCCTCAGGCTGGCCAAGGCGAAGATAAAGGACACCAATACCATAATTTTGATAGGATTGATGTAGTTGAACATGGTGTGTTTGCTATCTCGGCTCGTTGGAGTAGTTGTAATATGCTTCAACCCCGATAATTTTTATGCAGGTAAAATCATGAGGATATAGTGGTATTACTGCTACGCCAATATAATCATTATTATCGTCAAGTTTATGACTTTCTATTAGACTTTTCAATGTCAGGCAGGAAAATAACTGTGGATCAGTCGAGTATTTCTTTACCTTATTTGGAACAGCCGTGGCTCCTGAAAGATCGAACTCTATGTAGTTTGGATACTGGTAATCTCCACCAATGGCAGCTTTTAAAACCCCTACCTTTACTTTTTTAAAATCCGCTTCATTTTTCTTGTAAAGACCATCTATTAATTCAGGATAATGGATTCGATGACTGTTTTCGACATATTTTGCAGTTTCATCATAATCAATTTTGTCTGAATTGTCCTCAAGCCATTGCGCCCTTGCATTTACATCTTTAATAAGGTCAAGATCCATAAAATATTGATTTGGGCGTTCAATATACTTTAGGTCACTATTCTTAACTGTAGCAGTAGCCATTTCTTCCAACCATAATTCAGTAGCAGGATTTCTTTTAATAACTACAGTAGAAAACGATATAGAGTTTTTAGCGACCATCATCAGTAAAGGATTTTTTAATTCCTTCTGTCTTATCAGTTTTTGCAGATTTTCAATCTTGTTAAAACTTTCAACTTTTGGTTCACACGATACAATGCCTAACAACACAGCAATTAAAACGACTGTTTTTTTCATAATTATTTGGTTTAAGGTTACGATGCAAAGATGTAGGTATTGGCAATGCGGCGAAATGGGGAAATGCCTAAATGCAATAGTGTTTTACCTAGTTCGGTATTTGATTGCTAATATAACAGATTTTGTTAAAAATATATGGAGGCAGTTGGTTTTTGTTTCAATTAGTTAAAAAGCTAAATATTTTTAGGGTTTTCTCCATTGTTATCATACAGGCCTAAAATTAACTTTGGACAGACAATAATGATTCTTGAAACTATTTTCATTAACCTTAAATACCTTTATCATGAAAAAATTATTAATCCTTATACTTTTAATCGGGTTTTTGTTTTCCTCTTGCAGCGATGATAACGATGAGGAAGAAGTGGCCGCACAGCAAACAACAGAATGCATCAAAAATACAACCACCAGAAACCGCCAAATAAATGGTTTTGATTTTAATAACTCAAGCGAGTTTTACAATCAAGTGGTCGCCAATTTTAGGTTTACACAGAATAGCGACACGTTCGCTGGTGGAAATTGTCCTTCAATGGAATGTCGCACCACATTGACTATTCAGAACCTTACGAACAAAAAAATGATTTTCGGTTACAATATTATGTTCAATCTTAATTTCGCGAATTGGAATTATGAAGGCTTTGTAACGATTCCGGCAGGACAATTGGCCGATGTTGGTTTGGTTAGCAATGGCTGTGCAAGTATCGATTTGGGTTCCATTTACATACAATCTACCATTATTACTTATGAATGAATCTGCGATTTAATAATTTTAACAAAAATTAACACAATTAAATTTATTTAATTACATTCGTCTAAGGGTCTTAGCCAGAAGCCTTTAAATACCACACTATTTTTTCTGACATGTTTGATGTCACAATAATTCCCGGATAATACCAACCGGAGAAGCTGCCGTATTTTAAAACGGACAACGCCATGCGATAAACGAAAATAAGCATTGACCCTTAAAACATTTATTATGAACAACGCCAATCCTATTTCATCCGACTCCGACCGGATTGCAAAAGGCAAAGATTTAGTGGCCATGCTGCGCGATTTATTCCTGCTTGTAATCCTCTTATTGCTTTTGATTTTTCCCGGGCGCCTCAACAGCGTATTTATCCAGGCAGGTTTTGAAGAAGGAACCATCGTCGGTATGAAATGGAAAAAAGGAATCACCAATGCAAACATACAGGTCAACGAGGCGAAGTTGACAATAGTCAACCTTACCAAAAAGCTCGACAGCGTGACACTCATGCTTGAGGAAGCCAAAAAGACTGTTTCTGATCCCGTACTCATAAAGAAAATCACCCAGATAGGGGAAAGTAGCAAAGAGTTGCAATCGGCTTCATTTAAAACCCAGGCATCACTCAGGAATATGATTGAAGGCAATGCCGCCCTGGTCAGGAATGCGCAGATTGCCGTTAACGAAAACAGTTCCTGGGGCGTAGTTTATGGCGGCGATACAACACCTAAAACTGCCGGATATGAAGTGACTACTATAGCAAAAAAACTCGATATTCCCAACCCGAAAATTTATTTCAGGCAAGGCTCTTATCGCAGTGTATCGGTGGTGCCCGACAGGAAAGAAGCTGAACAGGTACTCAGACGCACCAAAAAAAGAAGGCCTGATGCTTACATCGTTCCTATGGCAACCTGGTGTCCGGAACCGACCAAAGCAAACGGCTATCTCAAATGCGATCAATAATCAACTATTAAACCATAAAACCAAACACAATGGCTACACTATTTAGAAACTGGCTTTCCAGAAATGTCAGACACCGCGGGCTTATCCAAAGCAACGTATACAAATCAACGTTCATACAGATGATTGGATTTACGCTGATTGGACTTGGAGTCGCTTACATATCCATTTTCCTTTTCCCAAGAATCGCGCAGTACTTTTCGTGCAGCGATTCCATTTCAGGCGAAAGCATGGGAATCTGTTTTTTTATTATCATGCTTGGTGTCGGATTTGCATTCCCGGAACTGCTCAAAGGCGATAAGGACGAAGGCCTGAGCACAATGCGCATCGTGGTCTTCATGATGACCAACGTTATTTGTCTGCTGCTGATCAAAATCGGATGGAACCCGGAAATCAACAATCTCGAGGAAATCGGTCTGGATGGATATTGGGTATCCGTTATTGCCTTTATCTTTGGCGGCAAGGCTGCACAATATTATTTCGAAAGCAAACTTGCTGCGCCCAAAGCCATTCCGTCGCTGAACAAGGCCGAAATCGCAAAAATGGCAGTCGTACAGCACCGCGATGCCTTGCTGGCCCGTTACCCAAATATCGAATCAGTCAGCGATTCTTACGACGGTGCCGGCGATTATGTCGTCACCATCTACCTCAAAGACGACAATACTGAATCGCTGCCCAAAGAACTGCCGGTATCGGTACAGGGTTCGGAAACTATGGTCCGCACCGAAATCATCCCGGACTCAGGTATAGGCGAACCGCATGGGGGCACACTCACAGATGAAATAAGTGACAAGAAAACGCCTGCTTATTACGGTTCCGTTTGCTGTGTGGTTGAATCTACAAAAGTGCCCGGATTGAAAGGCGTCGTTACATCGGGACATGTCTTCACCAATGGCAGGTACGAGGATTATGGTGGCCCTGTAAATCCATCACAGGCAACAGATACGCTTATCAACGGAAATAAAAAAGGGAAACTATACATCCAGCAAATGGAATACAACCAGGACATCGCGATTGCTGCCATTACGGCCGAAGATAACTGGCTGCCAAAACATCTTTCGTTTGCATCAGGATTTTACCAGGTTAAAGATACGGATGTAAAGACACCGGTGGCAAACGCAACCATCCTCTCCAGGAACGACAATGAGCGCCATGCGTTCATCCTCGATTACAATGTGTCTTTTGAAATCAAATACAAGAACACTTCCCGTTACATCCGAAACATCATACTCATAGGCAGTACCAATGACAGGGCAACCTCAAGAACGGTATCTGCAGGCGGCGACTCCGGCAGTTGCGTGTATGACCGCGAAACCAAAAAGCTGATCGGAATGTTGCTCGGCGGCAATAAAAAATTCAGCTTCGTACTACCGCTGGAGAATTCACTACAAGCATTTAATTTTAAAACCATCTAAACCATGAAAAAGCTACTTTACTTTACACTTTTTTTAATTGGCCTGCAGGCGTTTTCTCAAAAAAAAACGATAACCTTTACAATGGTTGACGGTAAGCCAAAGGCAGCGGCAACGGCAACAGCTCCAAAACTCCCAGTGATCTTTTCCTTTTCGGAAGATTTTAGCGGAAAGGCAGTTAACCTTACCCAGGACAATAAAGTAATAGCGCTGCGAAATGCCAAATTTGGCGACAGCGAACTTTCAAAAGACGGAGAAACAGGGACCTATAAAATCCTAATTGATAAAAACGGAATCGTAAATCCGGGAAATGGAAAAGTGAAGGCGGGCAGCTTCAAGCTCAACGTAGACGGGGCTTCTTTTGAAATCAAGCCCCAAACTGAAAGCGCACCCGCAAGAACCGGCAATACCGCAAGAACCGGTGATGGTGGCGAATCCGCAGAAGAAGAAGAACCCAGCCCGTCGGCAAGAGAAAGCACCAATTATGATCCCGGGTACATTTACTATGATGCGCTAAGCCTCGTTGGCAATGATGTCGATGGCGGGACAAAAGCCATGATCCTCAAGGCCTACGACATTGACGGAACTAATATCGATGAAAACCCTTATCTTGACAATGCCATTGATTTTGATAATCTTGTAGAAGGTGGAAGTGCCGCTTCACTGCTGAGCAACCTTGGCGGAATGGATGTGACTTATTTTGCCGCAGGCTTGGCGCGATTCCTTGCCGAACGTACCAAAGAAGAACTCAATGAGGCATTTTTCAGGAAAATGAAAGACCAGCTCAACACGTATCCCGAATTGACGACACTGTTCCCACAAACCACTTCTTATCTCAACAATATAGAAACCTACAGCTACGCCGCGATAGAGCAATTGCTCAAAGAAGCTTTTGAAACGGATATCCGTAATCTTCCGGAGAACCTTTATGAACTCAAGAACCTGACAAAAGCGGCCTGTAATAATGAATTCCTGAAAGATCCGAAGAAAATAGCCAAATGCCAGGCGAGAATGGATAATATTGAGGCTTTCTTTGACTCCAGGAATGGCCATTGGACCGGATTGGGAATGTTTACACTTAAGGAAGCTATCGGTTCAGGAAATCCCGCCGATCTGCTTAAATTGGTGACAGAATCGACAGAACTCGAGGAACTGAAAGTCTTTTCAGAAAGCGGATCGCTGTATACAGATCTTAATGTCGCTTCGGCAATCGAACTCGCCAACCTGCTTTCGCAAAGCCTTATCAGCAAGGATGAAGGCCAGGTATGGGTCAACAGTAACCAGATCACCAAACTTCTCAAGACCAAAAATGCGCTTATGGTTTACCTCGGGTTGCTGATCCAGCGCCAAAAGGTAGACCACAGCTTTATCACTTTTTATAAAGGCGATGGAACCAAAGTGGCCTTTAACGATTTTTGGATTAATGGTTATGCCGACTACGCTATCTATGAACCACAGCTCAAAAGTATCATTAAAGATGCTGCGACCGCTTTCACTGCAGCCAACAGTGCCGTTAGGAAAATAGCCGCCGCTGTTGATAATTCGACACAGGCCGACCCGCAGTCATTATACAATTACTACCGGACTTTCTCGGCCTCGATCAAAACAATCGCCCATAGTGAACTCATCAAAACCATTTCCACAACAACGGATATCGCGGGACTTTATGATCAGGTAGAAAAACTAATCAACCCGGCAGTAGATATGGCATACCACCTGTCGGTCAAAAAATACTCTGCAGCGGTTTATGATGCCTCGATAGTGATTTCCGGTCTCAAAGGCGATGACGATTTCAAACCCGTCGCGAAATCATTCCTCAAATATGGAACACTAATTTCTACAGTGGCCAGTGCAGAATCTTCGGATGAGGTCAAAAAGGCGATTGCAGCTTCGGTACTTCCTGCCGGAAGTTCATCCATTAAAAGGAATACGGCTTACAGCATAAGCCTTAACGCTTATGTGGGCGGATTTTACGGGAAAGCCTACACCCATACAGAGGAAACGGTTTTCAATGAACTGAACGAGCCGGTTTCAGTGAAGAAAGCCCATACATCCTATACGACATACGGACTTTACGCACCAATAGGCGTGGCTTTCAATCTAGGTTCCAAATCGGGCTGGGGTGGAAGCGTCATCGTGCAGATGCTCGACCTGGGCGCACTCGTCAATTTTTACCTGACCAAAGGCGACGAGACGGCATTGCCGGACGACTTCAATGTGAGGCTGTCGAATATATTTGCTCCGGGCGCGCAATTGGCACTCAATATCCCGAAAACACCGCTGTCGATCCTTGTAGGAGGGCAATTCGTTCCGGCCTTGTTCAAAACGCAGCAAATCACGGAAAACGCCGAAATCACCGCATCCAATGCCTGGCGATTGCAAGCCTCGCTAGTTGTCGACTTACCTTTATACAATCTCAAAGTGTGGGATTTTTCGAAATAATTAAAAATGAAATCATGAAAAAAATAATTTTATTTGGCGCTCTTATGTGCCAACTGGCTGTGGCCGCACAAAAAACAACGGTTGTAATACAGATTATGACCGATTATGGGACGCACGAAGCTTTTGCCCAACAGGCAGTAGCAAAGTTGGAAGCAGTAATCAATTCTGACGAATTTAAACAAGCCGTTCTTAATGCCAGTTTTACTAAAACGGACGGCCATTCCAATCAGGAAATATATGAAATGATTAAAAAGGCGCATGAAGTCCAGGGCGATGGAGGTGCAGACCAGGTCATTGATTTAAGGCTGCGGACCATTACACTCGAAAAAGACGGAAAACACTGGATAAAGAATTGCGCGCTCAGTTCTTGGGCAGGTACAATTGGGATTGATGGTCAGGGGGACGGCATTACCGCTATCTGCCCACAACGACTTGAACTTTGGGCGAAAACTAATGACGTGGCACAGTTGGCCGCCCACTATGCGCACGAATACATGCATATTCTTGGATTTTCCCACAGGGGAATAGGAAAATACCGTTCAGTCGTATACCAAATTGGGAATATAATTGAAGCAATGATTAAAAAAGGCGACTAGCTTCTAACAGGTGAAACGCGCTTATAATGCCGCGTTTGGTACGGAAGTTTGTTATTGATTTATTGCACTTTCAAATTTCATAAACCTTTCCCTAAATTCCATAACCCAAATCCACACATCCCTCCCGAACTTTATAAAAAAATAAAGTCATGAAACCACAGATCTTACAAACCATCGCCGCACTGCTGTTTATAGGAAGCCTTACTACCTCCTGCAACAGCTGCGAAAAGAAACCCGAAACGGCCACAGCGCCTGAAACGGTTACGACAGCCGCCACTCCCGCAGCCGATACCACCGCAACCGCCAATGCTGCTGTAGCTGACGAAGCGACAACCGCAACGGGTTCTGAAAGGGCAGCAAAAAAAAGAACCACCGGAAAAACAGGCAAAGCTGCAACGGCCAAATTGGATAAAGGCTATAGCGCCGAAGACGGTACCGATGCCGAAAACTATGACGGCGACCAGTATTCCAAAAACGACCAGACACCGATGCCATCAGGTCCGCCGATTAAATAGCATTTTTAAATTTTCAATATTTAAAAAGCCTTTTCACATTGAAAAGGCTTTTTAATTTCATATTACTTTGAAAGACAATTGATTAAAACTTGTAAGAATTTATACAACAATCAGGCTATTTGTTAAAATTCTTAACAAATAATTTGTTGGTGTAAAATCTTTTTATCTATATTCGTCGCAGGTTTTGCCAGAAACCAATTGCCCAAATACCACTACAATTTTATTTAACACCCCGGGAATTCCAGGGTATTTTAATTTTCCGGAAAACCCCATCCGGTTCCTAAACCTAACTGTTTTATTTATTGCTGCGTGCCGGTGTAAACTCGTATGCAACAGGAATTATTGATATTCAGGCAGCTATCTGTCCACGGATATCGCTTACAAAAACATACATTTTATGTACGGGAAATTAAAAGCCTATTTTCTGAAAAAGGATCGCAAACCGATCAGGTTCAAAAGCCTGCTGCTTGTTTATACAGGGTTTTTACTTTTTGCGGTTGGTTTTACATACCTGCTTGAACATCTTGACCTTGAGCTGTACCGGATTAAGGAGCTGGCAATTGAAGATATTGATATCACCGATATCCATTACCAATATGAAGACACGATTTTTTACCACAAGCGCAAAGATATCACGATCATCAATTCGGGCTCACTCACAAAAGGGGCGGAATTCAGGAAGCAGCTCATCGTACTCATAGGCAAACTTAAAAGCGCAAAGAAAATCGGGCTGGACCTGTATTTTCCGGATAGTCTCGATACGATGGTCACGAAGAAGCTGGGAAGGCTGCTAAGTGAACGCCATATTGTTTTCGGGGTAAATAAACAGGAAAAATCAATTTTCCTTTCGGCGCCACACCAACCTTTTTATTACGGCCTTATCAATCTGCCGGACAAAGAACACGAATCGGTAAGGGAATATTACAATTGCTATCGATTACCGGTTATAGGATCACCGGATTTGGTAACAGTCAACTCCTTCGCAAGGGCTATGGTCGACCCTGAAATAAAAAAGCATGGCGAATCGACTTTTTTCATCAAATATTGCTCGAAGGACAAAGGTTTTTATAACGTCATGGTACCTGATATGAGTGAAGACCGGAAATCCAATTTCCCGGCCATAGAAGGCAAAGACCTCATGGAAGATAAAGTCCCGCCCGATTCCCTTAAAAAATATATTGAAGGTAAAATTATAATCGTGGGCCACCTGGGCAGTTTTCAAATGAATAATCCGCTGGACATGAACGACAAACATCGTGTTCCTGTCGACTTCGAACTGATTAAAAGGGAGCCTACTATGCCAGGTGTTGTGATACAGGCCAATGCGGTGCAAATGCTGCTTGATGGCAATAAAGTGTATGCCATTAAGGGATTTTGGTGTCTGCTTATCGTGAGTATCCTCTTGTTCTTTTACCTCCTTGCTTTTATGCAGATCCATAAGATGCGCCATGTATTTTATATGCTGTTTATTGAGGTGGCTTTACTGATTTTGAGCATACTTGGCTTAATGAGACTTTCTATTGCGCTCATGTGTGTAAATGTCCATTTTAATATGGGCATAATGCTGTTGGGCATTGCATTGCTGATTGAATTCAAGCTGTTTGCCTTCATAGGCTATGACTGGCTGGTAGAAAGAATTGAGAAAAAAGAAGAACAAACAGAAGTGGCTGCCGAAACACAGGGAACTTAATTAAACCAATTATTATGAGGAATATTTACATTTTGTGCTTTACGTTTTTTGCAATGTCGGCTGTTTCCAGCCAGGAATTGTTCATTATTGTTTATAAGGGAAGTGTACATTTTGCCATTCCGGGCAGGTCTGCGAAACTCGATTACGGTTCCCGGTATGCCATCCCGAAAGAGAGCGCAATTGAATACGGAGTGGCGTCTAAATTTATAGTCTTTACGCGCACAAAGTTTTTTGAGGAGCGCAATGCCAATGCCAACAAAATGGATTATGCGACAATGATTAAAAACCTGAAAAGCAATATGATCGGCAGTTTTTCTAAGTTTATGAATGACTACCACAGGCTTACCGAACTGGGCGAAGAATCGAAAGGAAGTATAATTGCCGGTACCCGTGGGCTCAACGATAAGAAAGGCGTTGCCCTGGAGGACGACGAACGCAATTATGCCCCTGCCGACCTGGCACAAATCGGTACCAGCACTGTACAGCTAAAATGGAACCTCAGGGAAAAGGTCCCCGGCGCAAAAATGATGGTCATTTACACCGAATCTAACGATACGATCTACAACAAGCCTGCAGCACAGTCAGGAACTGCAGATATTCCATTAGTAAAGGCCGGAAACTACGATTGGTTTCTTTATTCCGGGATGGAAAAAAAGAAACGAATCAACCGAAGCTTTACGAAATTAGACCCGGCCGAAGCCAAAGCGGCAGCAGATGCACTCAATATTTTCAAAAAAGAAATTGCGCCGCTAAGCCCGGAGATGCAGGAATTACTTATTGAGGAATACCTCAGTAACAGCAATGCCGAAGAATAAACCTTTCAAAAAAAAGATCACTAAAACATATACCAGATGAAGATTTCCATTTTAAAATTAAAGATATTTTTCTTTTTATTGGTGCCAATAGCCGCTATGTGCCAAACCGACATTCCTGTAAAATTCATCAAACGGGGTTTTGCCCAGAATATCGACTATGAGCAGAAACTCATACTCGTTAATTTCGCACCCGATCCGGACGACAAAAAAGTCACAAACTATGAAATCACCAGCGAAACACTCGAATTGAAAGATCCGCAGATCACCAATGAAAACAATGATAAGCTGACCATTAAAGACCTCAAAAGCAGCGAAGAAATCCTGATAGAAGGGCAGCGCTTCCGCGAAGCGAATTACAACCAGATCAACAAGATTACGATCGTCGGAATTAAGGTAAAGCCTGTTAAGGGCCGGATAGATCTTATCAGGGGCGATTTCGCCTATGTCAATGGCAATAAAATTAAGCTCAAGGCGGGCGAGGAAATCAAAGGGAAGGAAGGTTTCAGCGGCAACACCTACAAAAGCGTGAACGCGATTGCAGAAGGTGACCTCGCCAGTGTCAGCGGCAAATACAATCCTGAAGGCTATTACCTGGCGGATGATTTCAGCATAACGCCCGAAGATGAGACGGCATATGACAAGGCTGCGCTGGCTATGGAAAAAGAAGATTATGACAAGCTTTATCCAATCTGGACCGACAAGACCCAACGCGAAAAGCTTTTTGGAAATACCATACCCGGACTGGGGAAAATAACAAAGGATAAGGCATTGCAGGAATACGTCAATATGGTCGGGCTAAAACTGGTGCCGCAACACATCCAGAAGAAAATACATTTCATATTCATTGTTGTCGACAATCCCGACCTGCTTGCCTACGTGAGGCCTAACGGACTCGCTTATGTGTGCACAGGGCTACTCAAAAATCTCGAAAACGAAGCGCAGCTCGCAACCGTACTCGGGCATGAAATCTCCCATGCAATCTATGAGCACCAGGCAGAGGTGTCGGCCAAAAGTGACAGCGATACCAAAACCAAGGACAAGATTAAAGGTTGGGGAAAAGGAATTATCTCTGCGGTAAACGGCAAAAATAAAGGCGATGCCTACCGTTCCGGAAAAGGAAAAATCGACGAGGAAAAGAGCGAGGAGAAAGAAAAATCCAATATAGCGATGAAAGATAACATGGTCGACCTTTCAGGCAATTATGTCGACAAAAGATCTTCTGATTTTACGGTGGAGCAGGAATACCTGGCTGACAGGGTAGGACTGTGCCTTATGGTGCTTGCCGGATATGATCCCCGCGAAGCACCGATTGTATGGAAAAATATCTTCGAGCTTTATGGCGTCAAAACACCGGTGAAAGAAGGGGTCGCCATAACCGAAGTGCTCGACGACGACGTGGTAACCCAAAGTAAGACCGCTGAAAATAAAGGGGTGAACATCTTTGTAAGGTGGAAAGCCGAAGATTACAAAGCCAAAAGTACCAAGACACATCCTGACGAGCTCAGGCGTTTCGAGGCATTAAACCGCCTGATAGCGCTATATTGGAATAATACGGACTTGCTTGCGAAGACTGAAAACGGGGAAGCGAAATATGTTGCGATGAAACGCCGGATCAGGAAAGGGTAAGATTAATGAAGGCAATCCCTGAAAGGTTACCTGTGCATATTTTGAGATTTTATTTACAGTTGAATCCTGCTACGGTTTGGCTTTGCGAGGCTTAAGTAAAAAAACATAATCCGATAAAATCTAAAACCATTTGCAAATTCCATCTCCAATCTTTACATTTGCATCACTCGGGCGATTAGCTCAGCTGGTTCAGAGTACTACCTCGACAAGGTAGGGGTCACTGGTTCGAACCCAGTATCGCCCACAAAAACTCCATGTGTCTGCATGGAGTTTTTTTATTATTACAATGGCTCCGACATTGCCCAAAAAGCAGCCATCCTTAAAATTTTCCAAAACCCCAACCGCATCACCCTGACACCGCCGTAATTTTGCACTACCAAAACCCGCAAAATGACCACACTCCAAAATACCCCGTTATCTGTCCTCGACCTCGCCATGGTGCCCCAGGGCAAAACCCCAACCGACACCTTCGCCAACAGCGCCAGTCTTGCCCAGCGCGCCGAAACTCTGAACTACAACCGCTACTGGCTTGCCGAACACCACAATATGGAAGGCATCGCCTCAACCGCCACCGCAGTACTGATCGGCCATATCGCGTCGCAAACCAAAACCATCCGCGTAGGGTCGGGCGGCATCATGCTCCCGAACCATGCGCCGTTGGTGGTGGCCGAGCAGTTCGGCACACTCGCGACCTTATTCCCAAACCGCATCGACCTCGGCCTGGGGCGTGCACCGGGAACCGACCAGCTCACGGCCAGCGCACTGCGGCGCGACATGGGTGCCGTGGTGGACTTTGAAGGAAATGTAAAAGAACTCCAGAAATACCTTTCCGAAGAGAACAAAACCGCCGCCGTACGCGCCATACCGGGTGAAGGGCTAAACATCCCGTTCTGGATTCTCGGTTCGAGCACCGACAGCGCACACCTGGCCGCTTCACTCGGACTCCCGTATGCCTTTGCCAGCCACTTCGCACCCGCGCAGCTGTTCGACGCCATCGCCATCTACCGCCGTAATTTCAAACCGTCGGCACAGCTCGACAAACCCTATGTGATGCCCTGCGTCAATGTAATTGCCGCCGACACTGATGCCGAAGCACTCAAACTGGCCACCTCATTCAAGAAACTGTTCCTCGGCATCCTCACCGGCAAACGCCAGAAAATGGGACCGCCAGTAGAACCCGATGCCGATTTCATGGATCCGCTCGAAGAGACGGCTCTCCAGCAGATGATCCGCTTCTCCTTCATCGGCGGGCCTGAAAAAGTAAAAATGGAAGTCCAACGCTTCCTCGAAGTGACCGGCGCCAACGAACTCATGGTCACGTCACCTATTTACGACCATGCAGCCAGATTGCATTCGTATGAAATATTGGCCCGCTTGAAAGGATAGTTAATACAGTCGGTTACACAAAAGATTGAATTTATAATGTGGATTCGATCACCTTGCCCAAAGTGGCGATAGCTTCCTCATTGCGCTTGTAATAGGTCCATTGCCCGATGCGCTTGGACTGGATAAACCCGAAAATTGACAGATACTCGGAAACCGTAGACTGCGTAAGCCCGGCCTTTGCCTGTAACTGGCCCACACAAACCCCGTGTTCGTAACCGTATTCTGCTGGTCCGGAAAATTGGCCTCTATAGGTAATTCCCGATATGCCAATAGGAGCTTTGTAGTTTTTGGAATTATTTAGCAGTTATAGTATCCAGGCAACTACCAATCATAATTCAGGATTTGGGAAGTTTTTGTTCCGGATCATTGCGGTTGGATGAAATCGACACCAACTTCATCGAGCTTATCAAAAACTTTATCGACTATTTGCAAAATTGCATTGACTTATAAAAAGTTACGCCTAGCTTAGCAAAAACTTGACCGTTCGATGCACTTATACAGAACTTTCCGTTACTTGTTGCGCCTGCTCTTTTGTTTATTGGCAATGGCACATGCGAATGCCCAAACCGAAAAACAGATCGACAGCCTTAAAAAGAAACTTGTCGAATTTGATGCGCACAAACGCGAATCAGGCTCAAAGGCTCCCCGACTCATCTATACGGTGAAAATCCGGATCCTGAACGAATTGTCGGCAAAATATTTCAAGACCAATCCCAACGATGTGCTTCCTTACATCCGGGAAGAACTTTTGCTGTCGCGGAAATTAAACTACAAAAAAGGAATCGCCAACAGCAATAACGCTTTAGGAGCGTATTACGATTATAAGAGCAATTATCCGCTTGCGTTGGATTACTATAATGAAGCCTTGAAATGGAAAATCGAATCCAATGATAAAATCGGCCAGATTGACCTCTATAACAATATGGGCGTTGCCTATACCAAACTCGCGAGCTATCCGATGGCCCTGGAATACCTTCTGAAAGGACTCGCTATCTCTAAACAAATTAATGACCTTTTCGGAATTTTCGGGACCTGCAATAATATCGGTGTTTTGTACCAGCAACAGAAAAATTACACGGCTGCACTTCAGAATTATTTTCGCTGCCTGTCGCTGCAGAAAAAGATGAAAGACAAAAATTTTATCTCGGTGACTTATCAGAATATTAGCGACGTCTACAATATCCAAAACCTTCCCGACAGGGCAATCACTTATTTTAAACTTGGCTTGGAAGCGGCCGAAGAAGTAGGCGATTTGGTTTCCAAAGCCAACAATATCGAAGGGATCGGAAAAGTCTCTGAGCAACAGGGAGACTATAACATGGCGTTGTCAAGTTATCTCGTCGCCCTGAATATCAGGGAAAAAATGGAGGACCCGCTGGGCATTGCGACCTCTGTCGCCAGCATCGGTTATATTTATATCCTTCACTGGGGAAATACAATTACGCGAGCATCCTCATAAAGCCAACAGGCGGAGCAAGAACGGTAATTTTTGCAAACTACGGACTGGGTTTTTCGGGCAATAATGTTACGATAGATGGAGAAAATCTGTTGACGTTGGCCTGTACGTTTGCAAATTCCGCAACGATTAGTTTTACAGGATCGGCCAATGTCATCGTAAAACGGACCAAGATTTTTGGGGCGGGGAGTTCGGGCGTTGTCTCGGTGAGGTCGCACACTGACCTTGGCCAGGTGAAAAACGTCCTCGTTCAGAATTGCGAAATCGGACCTTACACCGGAAATTGGCCCACCTGCGGTATTTATGTATTGGGAATGACGAACAACGGATGGCTCGCAGATGGCATCGTCATCGACGGAAACAACATCCATGACTTTGCGACGACAACCCTAACGGTTACTGCCGCGGGAGTTGATGTGAGTGATGCCTTAAACGTAAATATAAAGAACAACAGGATTTACCAGACGGCATTGCACAGTTCCAGCCTGACCCGCGCGATTTCTGTCAGCGATTTGTCGCCGTATACCAATAACTATATCACCGCAAACGAGATCGGCTCGGCCAATGCGCAGGGAACCGGCACATACCAGCATACCGGCGGATCTTTTGTCGGGATTTTCTATTACAATCCTGGTGCAACCGGAACAACCTATGGCACACTACAGGTCGACGGAAATTCAATCAGAAATATTGCGGTGACCGGATCCTTTAATTACGTGGCCAGCACTTTTTGCGGAATCCAGTCGTATTACGGCTCCATAAGAATAATCAACAATACGATCGGCAGCCAAACCGCCACCAACAATATAACGGTCACCAACAGTTCCTCAGGAGAATGTAATTTTGAAGGGATCACCACAGAATATAATGGCGTGACGACGATCACCAACAACACCGTTGGCGGAATGACAGGAACAGGTAATGGTACGATGCAATTCAAAGGAATTTACACCGATGCCACGGTCACCGACGGTAATAACGTCATCACTTTTAGCGGGAATACCATTGGCGGAACCGAAGCCAATTCCATCCAGAACAACGCTACAACCTCAAACAGCCGTACCATCGGTATTTACTCTGGCAACCGCAATGGCGGGCTCAGCGGAAACGTCATCAGGAATATGACCGGTTTTAGCAGCGGCACAGCAGACTATGGTGTGGTCGGCATTACCCAATATGTCTCTTACAACAGCAATCCCATTACCAACAATACGATTTTTAACCTCACCAACGCCAATACGTCTGCGGGAGGTTCGGTTGTCGGGATTCATCTGTCTTCGGCCAACAGTGGCGGTTCTATCAAGCAAAATTCGATTTACAACCTGCAGTCTTTTTCGACCAACAATGCTGCGACAGTATTCGGGATTTTAACGAGCAATGCGCCCGTCAGCATGCACAACAACATGATCGCCATTGGTAACGGCACGATCAATAATGCAGAAATTACGGGAATTAAATTTAATGTTATTACCACCGCATCAGGACAAGGTGAAGACATTAAGAACAATTCGATTTACATCGGCGGAACCAAAACCGATGGCAGTTCACCGTCAAGGTGTTTCTGGATTACGGGGCTAGACAGCGGTTACCAAGTGTACAATAATATTTTTGTGAATAACCGGACCAACTTTGCGGCGAGTACCGGCACACATTACAGCGTGCAAATCGAAACCAGTTACGCTTCGTTATACGCAAATGTTTTTTTTGGCAACGGCAACGGTTATGTTTTGGGGAGTACGCCAGCCGGAAATAAGACAACGATAGCCCAGCTCAACAGCTATCTATATTTCCATAACAGCTCAGGCTTTATTGGCGATCCGCAGTTCCTTTCCCCAACAGCAATTACGCCTAATCTTCACATCAATCCGACCGTACAAACGATAGTGGAAGCGCACGGTTATGACGATATTGGCATCGACATCGATAATGAAACGCGTTCGGGTCTTACGCCGAATGATATTGGCGCTGATGCCGGAAATTTTGTTTCGATGACCAATGCGCCAACGATCAACAGTTTCAGCGATTTGATCACGTGCACCATTGGCAACTTCACCCTTAACGGAACGAATCTCAGCGGCGTACACGAAGCGAGAATTGGCACTGTGGTGTTACAGATTATTGCCGCTACCGACACGTCGATTACGATATCTGCCGGGACCGAACCGGTTTCGGGTACAATCAAACTCACCAATGCGATTGGTTCTGCCGTTTCTACGGGGACGATAACTTTGAATGCAAGACCACTCATTTCAGTCCAGCCGCAAAGTCTCTCGGCGTGTCCGGGATTGGCGACGTTTACGGTGACAGCCACATATGTGACCGCTTACCAATGGCGCCGGAACGGAATACCGTTGGCGAATAATGACAATTATAGCGGTGTGACGACAGCCACACTTACCGTGAATAATGCTGCACCAAATAGTGCAGACCAATATGATGTCGTGTTGACCGGAAGTGCTGGCTGCACGGCTACCTCATTTACTGCAACGCATACCGTAAGCGGATACAACATCGAATTGGTCGCTTCAGGGGCGACTACTTTTTGCGCTGGCGGATTTACCCTGTTAATCCCAAAAGTACATGTGCCTGCACTTCAGTTCGACGGCGTGAATGATTATGTCGATTTCTTTGCCGCAAACTATCAGGACTTTACCATGAGTTTTTGGGTCAAAACCACCCAAACGGGCAGCACAGGCCCGCAATGGTATAATGGGAACGGAATCATCGACGGACTGCAAAATGTCGATCGCAATTTTGGAACGTCACTCGTAGGAAACAAACTCGCGTTTGGAATCAAAGTAGGAGAATGGAGCGATACCGTGCTTTCCAACACAAGCATCAACACAGGGCAGTGGGTCAACGTGACGGTTACGCGTTCGCAGATGACAAGCCAAATACGGATTTACATCAACGCTGTCCTCGATGCGACCGGATCTACTACAAGTACGACCGGATTCCAATTGGCCAATCAGTCCATGCGCGCAGGCGGAATGTTGCAAGGCGGCAGTTACTTCAACGGCGCGATAGACGACGTTAAAATTTGGAGCCGCGTACTTGGCGATGGCGAAATCAATTTCCTCAACCAGGGCGGTACCATTACCAACATGCTGTCGGTGCAATTGGCAATGGACGAAAATTCGGGTACCCAGACCCTCAATACGCAAAACGGCCAAAACGCGCTGCTCATGAACGGTGTGCAATGGACAGACCGTCTTGCGCCCGCAATGTTTACGAATCCGGTGTGGTCTAACGGACAAAATGGGCAAGTGCTTGGCGTATCGGCCTCGGGAGATTACTCTTTCACCGCTAACTTTGGCAATTGCCAGTTGCCCTTGACCAGTAATACGGTTACCGTCAATGTGCTGACGCCATCGGTACATCTTACCGCACCATCACCCAATTTATTTTATTGCGGCGGTCCTGCTTTGCCGATCCATGCAGAAGGAGCAGTTAATTACACCTGGAGTCCGGCACAAGGTTTAAGTGCGACGACGGGCGGCACCGTTTATGCCAATCCAACAACCACAACCCATTATTTGCTGCAAGGAACCGACGCTAACGGTTGTATCGGCAATTATTCGTTTACCGTATTCGTTGATCAGCCTGCTCAGATTACGCTCAATACTGGCAACGCCTATATCTTACCGGGTCAGGCAATTTCTTTGATTGCGTCCGGCGGTTCAGGCAATTACACTTGGTCGCCGGCCGAAGGTTTAAACCAGACTTCGGGCAATACTGTTTTGGCATCGCCAACACAAACTACCGTCTATACCGTTCGGGGAATCGGATGCGACACGGAACAAACAGTTACGATTAATGTACTGCCCGAAACTTCTGCGACAGACAACGCGCTTGATTTTGACGGTTTCGATGACTATGTCGAAATGCCCGTACAAAGCCAGGGTATCAGCGGCACTTTTACGGTCGCATTTTGGGTAAAGCCAACGCATCCGACCAAGACTATGCATGTTTTTAATACCCGAAACGGTGCGAACGCCAATACATTCGACATTCAAATTAGAAATGGCAACCAGATTCATGGCGACATTGGCGACGGAACCAACTGGCTCACCACGAGTGCTGACGCGACATTTGCATACCAGGCCAACCAATGGATGCACATCGCTTATAAAATTACGCCCGGGCAATTTAAGATCTTCATCAACGGCAACCTGATACAAACCGGAAACTATCCGGGCACGGCCGTGCTGTACAACAACAGTTCGAATTTCATTACGCTGGGTAAAAACAATGATGAGAATACGCTGCTTCAGGGCACAATCGACGACCTGATGATTTCGACTTTTGATTTCCCCGATGAAATAATGGCCAATGCACCGCGTTCCGGAATCCCTGCCCCAATACGATACACATTTGATGCGGGTATTGCCGGCGGGTACAATCCTACTGTGACGCTGCTTAGCAATCAAAATGTGCAAAGCGGAATGCACGGGACGCTGCACAATTTTGCGCTCAACGGATTGAGCAGTAATTGGGTTATCGGGCAGAGCGTTCAACCGCAAACCATTTCAATGGCCGCACAAAGCAGTATTGTTTACGGCTCCACCTATAATCCGGGCGCGACGACAAGTTCAGGATTGCCGGTGACTTATTTTAGCACTGATCCGTCGATTGCTTCCGTTTTGGGAAATATATTGGAGATCCATAACGTCGGAACCGTTACGATTTTTGCCCAGCAATCCGGCAATGGGTTTTATAATGACGCCGAGCCAATGTCCCAACAGCTTACCGTTACACCAAAACCGCTCACGATTGCCAATGCAACAACACAAAATAAAGTATACGACCGCAATACATCGGCCACAATTTCGGGTATACTTTCGGGAATCGTCGGGACCGATGCTGTTTCGTTTACGGGAACCGGAACCTTTGCTTCATTCAACGTTGGCAATGCAATTTCGGTGAGCGGAACTGCGAGTTTAACCGGTTCCGATGCTTTAAAATATACGCTTACGCAACCCGCCGCACTTTTGGCCAACATCACGCCAAAAAATCTGACAATATCGGGTGCTTCCGCTGCGAACAAAGTCTATGACGGAACGACAGCGGCGATAATCAACAACGCAACCTTGAATGGCATAATCAGTCCTGACGTGGTTACGATCGCTTCGAACGCCGGGACTTTTGCTTCACCAAACGTCGGAAACTCGGTCGCGGTGACATCGCAGCTTACTTTGGGCGGTGCTACAGCAGCAAATTACTCGGTTACGCAGCCAACCGGATTGTCGGCTAATATCACGCCGTTGTCGCTAACGGCAACCATTTCGGGAACCGCGACCGTTTGCGCCGGACAAGAGGCCAATTTGCAGGTTGCAATAAATGACACCGGCCTATTCACTGTAATGTATACGGATGGCACACTCATTTATACTGCTAATAATTACAGCAGCGGCAATAATATTACTGTGGCACCGACAGCAACTTCTGTTTATACATTGGTTTCGGTGACGCGAAATAACGCACAGGTATCAGTAAACGGATCGGCAACGATTACCGTCAATGCGTATGCAACTTATTATGCCGACGCCGATAGCGATGGATTTGGTAATAGCGCCGTAACAGCGGCTGCCTGTACAGGCGCGCCGGTTGGATATGTCGCCAACAGCACCGACTGTAATGATGCCGATAACACCAAACACGCAACATTCTCATTCTTCGTCGATGCCGATGGCGACGGATTCGGATCAACGACTGCTTCTATGCAATGCGCGGTAAACGCAACGACTCCACCAACAGGATATTCAGTAAACAGTACCGATTGTAATGATTCAAATGCTACCGCTCATCAAACCTTTGCGTTCTATACCGATTCAGATACTGATGGTTACGGAACGGGAAGTTCAGTTAGCCTTTGTACGGCAAGCGGAACAACTGCGCCGTCAGGATATTCAGTAAACAATACCGATTGTAATGACTCAGACGCTGCCGCACATCAAACCTTTGCGTTCTACACCGATTCAGATCATGATGGTTACGGAACAGGAAGTTTAGTCAGCCTTTGTACGGCAAGCGGAACAACTGCGCCGTCAGGATATTCATTGAACAATACCGACTGTAACGACAATAGTAACGCTGTTCACCTGACCTTCCAATTCTATGCGGATGCCGATGGCGATAGCTACGGGGCGGGCAGCTTAATTGCTGTTTGTACGGCAAGCGGGACCATTGCACCAGCTGGATATTCATTGAATAACACAGATTGCAACGACGGCGACAACACCGTTTACCAAAGCGGGACTTTCTTTGTCGACGCCGACAACGACGGTTACACGACCGGCACTACCGCTGTAGTCTGCTACGGCGCCGCAGACCCTTCGGGATATGCCGTGGGCAATATCGGGATCGACTGTAACGACGCCGTTGCTGCGATCCATCCGAATGCGACGGAAGTTGCCTACAACGGAATCGATGACGACTGCGACGGATTGACCGATGAAGGTTTCCCGCAGATCACGACATCGCTTTTGGCTTCCGACTGTAATGCGACACTCGCTTCGATCGGATCACTTATCGGAATCACGACACTTGCTCCGGGTAACCTTTACACGGGCTACAGGATCCGTGCGACATTGGGATCGCAGGTCCAGGTGATCGAGAAAAACGTCCCGCACTTTACCATGCAGGAATTCGCCTCCTACGCTTATGCGACGACCTACACGATAGATATCCAATTGCAGAGAAACGGTGTCTGGTTAGGCTATTATGGCCCGACCTGCCAGGTCTCGACCCCTGCGATCCTTGCGGAGAACGGCGCGGCCCAGGTCTCCCCATCGCAATGCGGCATCGTATTGCCTAAGATCAATACGCTTATCGCGACCACAAGCCTGGCCGGTGTCACCGGATACCGTTTCCGCGTGACCAACCTTACCGATGTTTCAGGCCCGAATGCGGTCCAGACCATCGACCGTACGCAGAACTGGTTCAGCCTGCAGATGCTGGCGCGTTACAACTACGGGACGACCTACAGGATAGAGGTTGCCGTTAAATCGGGGACCGGAGCCTTCGGAGGTTTCGGATCGCCATGTGAGGTTTCCTCGCCGGCTGCGCCTTCATTGGTTAACTGCGGCGGAATCGTTGCCAGTGGAACGGCCTATATTTCGGCCACAAGCGTAGCCGGTGCCACACAATACAGGTTCCAGATCACAAGGCAATCAGATTTGGCCTCGGCAACAATCGACAGGAGCGCAAACTATTTCACCTTCAATGCGGTTCCGGCAGCGATTTCGTCACCGGGCGTATTGTATTCGGTCAGGGTTGCGGTGATGTCGGCAGGGACCTGGTCCCCGTTCGGGGATGCGTGCGAGATCACTTCCCCTGGAACTGCGGCAAGGTTTACAACAGCTGCACCAACAAACGAATCGACAGTCTTCAAGGCTACCGCTTACCCTAACCCGTTTACTTCGGAATTTGCAATCGATGTTACGGCTACGACTGTAGAAAATGTAGAAGTGAAAGTGTATGATATGGTCGGAAAACTGGTTGAATTGAGATCGGTCAACGCTTCCGAACTTAATACGCAAAAAATCGGGCAGCAATATCCATCGGGTGTTTACAACGTGATTGTAAGCCAGGGCGGTATCGTGAAGACACTTCGGGTGATCAAGAGATAATATTCCTGCAGCCTTTTTAAAAACCTTCCTCAGCAATGGGGGAAGGTTTTTTTATTCATCCTGTATCGGTCTTATTTTCAGGAGAAAAGTTTCATTAACAATAGCTTAATAAAACTGAATTTTTCTATATTTACGTTTATAAAAATGAATCCAATGAAAAAACTTTACGCACTAATTACGCTTTTCCTGATTTGCGGCACTGCAACATCCCAGAATGTCATTTTTTCCGGAACGGGTTTCAAAAACGAACTTCTGGGCTTACCCACTGGTGAAACCTGTGCGTTAAATGCCTTGGGAAATCCAATGATTGTAGATATAAACGGCGACAATCAGATTCAGCTTTCTGAAGCTTTAAATGTTTATGGCATTCAAATCCATCTAACAAGCCACATCGATAATTTGGTGGGACTTGAGAACTTCACCAACCTAAAGACATTGAATTTTGATAATTGCCATCTCACAACTTTCAATTTCCCACAATTGGTCAATCTCGAGGTGCTGAGTTGCCAAAATAACAGTTTGACTAACCTGGATTTAACTATCTATCTAAATCTGAAGGTAATGGGCTGCTCGGGCAATGCTTTAACTGTTCTTACCTCTAACAGTGTCAGCCATTTCGAGTTTTTCGATTGTTCATATAACAACCTGACGAATCTGGAGATTAATAACGCCATTCCGAATACTGCTGCAATGCCATGGTATTTTGACTGCAGTAACAATCAGATTGAAAATCTTACTTTATCAGGAAACTTTGGAGACATTCTTTGTGGATCCAACCAACTTATTACACTTGATCTTCGCAATTGCCTTTTTGAAAGCGTGAGCTATGCCTACAATGAACCGCTGACCTCAGCGATTTTTAAAAATGGGCAAGACAATACTTTAGAGGGCAATTTCAACTTCGGGATTACGAATGAAGGTACGCCAAATCTGCAATATGTCTGTGTAGACGAAGGTTTTGAAATGCAATATATCCAGGACGATACTTTTTTCCAGACTTTTAACTGGACAATCAACTCCGATTGCTTTGCCTTGCCCGGCGAAGAAACGCAGACTTTTGATTCTATTGCACAAAATGCTGCTGTTTGCGATGGCAGCCAAGCGACATTTACCGTTTTCGGATTGGTGCCTGAAAGTACGTCAACGCTCGAATACAAAATTGCCGCTGGACCTGCGCAATCTGTAATGGGAGTCGGGGCCGATTCGTTCGGATCTGCAACTTTTCAAGTCCCGCTGGCTATTGCAGACAACGGTCAGTTGCTAACTTTGCTTTCAGTCACGAGAACAGATGCCGCCGCACCGATATTGAACCTTTCTGAAAACAATACTGTGGCTTTATTGGTAAATGCGAACGCGATTTATTTTGCCGATACGGATGCCGATGGTTATGGAAATGCGGCCGTTTCCCAAACGGCATGTGCTGCAGTGACAGGTTACGTCCTTGACGATACCGATTGTGATGATAACGTTTTCGCTATTAATCCGGGCCACGTAGAAGTATTTTTTAATGGTGTGGATGACAATTGTGACGGAAACTTTGATGAGGGCAACCAGATTACGACTTCATTATTGGCTTCTGACTGTAACTCAACGTTGGCAGCTATCGGTTCGCTGGTAGGTATCCAGACGATTGCTCCGGCAGCTACCATCACGGGATGGAGAGTCCGTGCAACAAATGGTGCGCAGGTACAAGTAATAGAAATAAATGTTCCGCACTTTACGATGCAGCAATTCGCTTCTTATGCCTATGCCACGACTTACACGATCGATATCCAGTTGCAAAGAAACGGCGTTTGGTTAGGCTATTATGGCCCGACCTGCCAGATCTCAACCCCGGCCATCCTTGCGGAAGGCGGAGCGGCCCAGGTTTCACCATCACAGTGTGGAATCGTATTGCCTAAGATCAATACTTTGATCGCAACTACAAGCCTGGCCGGTGTCACCGGATACCGTTTCCGCGTGACCAACCTTACAGACCCGTCAGGGCCTAACGCGGTCCAGACCATCGACCGTACGCAGAACTGGGTCAGCCTGCAGATGCTGGCGCGTTACAACTACGGGACGACCTACAGGATAGAGGTTGCCGTTAAATCGGGAGCAGGAGCTTTCGGCGGATTCGGTTCGCCATGCGAGGTTTCCTCACCGCCTGCGCCTTCACTGGTTAACTGCGGCGGAATCGTTGCCAGCGGAACGGCCTACATCTCGGCTACGAGCGTAGCAGGGGCGACACAGTACCGATTCCAGATCACGAGACAGTCTGATCTTGCATCGTCTACAATCGACAGGAACGTGAACTATTTCACTTTCAACTCTGTTCCGGCGGCGATTTCATCTCCGGGCGTGTTGTATGCGGTTAGGGTTGCTGTTTATACAGCCGGGACATGGTCTCCGTTCGGGGATGCCTGCGAGATCACTTCTCCGGGAACTGCTGCACGGTTTACAACAGCTGCACCAAGAAAAGAATCGACAGCATTCAAGGCTACGGCTTATCCAAACCCATTTGTATCCAACTTTGGAATCGACGTGACCACGTCAAGCGATGCCAACGTACAGGTGAAAGTTTACGACATGCTCGGCAAACTGATCGAGTCAAGAGAAGTCAAGGTATCCGAACTCGATGCTCAGAAAGTGGGCGACCGATATCCATCGGGAGTTTACAACCTAATTGTAAGCCAGAGCGATATCGTGAAAACACTTCGCGTGATCAAAAGGTAAATTTAAAACGGCCTTAAGGTAGAATCTAAACAGTTTTAAACTTTAATTCGATGACAATCGTGCTTCCGGACGTCCGTCATTGCGAGGAACGAAGCAATCCCACGACGTTACCGTAAACATGATGAGATTGCTTCGCTGCGCTCGCAATGACGCCAGCGAAGCAATCTTCTCTTCGCAATGAGACAGGCTGTCACCTGTCACCAAACACGATATAGGCAAAATACCTTTTCTAACTAGGGATTTCCCTATAAAGGCAGCCGCGATTTGGATTATTTTTGAGAAAGAAATAAAACGAAAGCATATTATGGATCGAAGCTGTATGAACACAATTATGATAATTTATAGTATAATGTTAATAAAATTAACAATATAAATATCAAAGTAATATATAATTACATATATTCGTTTCAGGTTTGCCAGAACCTTTTTTTAAATACCACACTTTTACGGAGATCTGTTGGCAGGAATTGCAACAGAAATCAGCTTTGAATTCCCGGAAATCCCCCAATTCGGCGAATTAATTTTTCTAAGTTTTGATTTACATATTTCTTAAATGAGATAAATGCTCAATTTCAGGATGTTCATTAGAATTATCTGTGATGCATTGTCGAGTAGATGGCTAATGTAATATTACCCTGTGTTTTTAAACGTATTAAAAAATAAATAATATGGCAAGCAATACTAAACTCCAACCGCCACCATTTCGAAAACTTAAGGGTTATGCTTTTGACCCTTCACTATCCTTAAAGCTGGATACTGCCTTTATCAATAACATGGTCTATAAAGTACCTTGGGAAACTTTAACCCCGGGACCTTGTGGTGAATATCTTGAAGTAATGGATTTCGACCCGACTACCAAACAATTCTACCTGGCCGCAGAACTCGACAATGCATATTTGCTTGCACAAGACGGACATGAACCCAGTGAAAGTAATCCGCAGTTTCACCAGCAAATGGTATACGCCGTCGCCATGACCACCATCAAAAACTTTGAGAATGCGCTGGGCAGGCAAGTCTTTTGGAGCGCCCGCAATGCTAAAGGCAAAGATTCCAAAGGCAAAGAGATTGATGATTTTGTTCCAAAGCTTCGGATTTATCCACATGCCTTTCGCGATGCCAACGCGTATTATAGTCCCGACAAGAAAGCTTTACTATTTGGATACTTCTCAGCAACACCGGCAAATGAAACTCTACAGATGCCCGGCTCGTTAGTCTTTACATGTCTTAGCCATGATATCATCGCCCACGAGACCACCCACGCCATACTCGACGGGATGTTCAGCAGGTACATCGAAGGGACAAATCCCGATGTGCTCGCATTCCATGAAGCCTTTTCAGATATAGTGGCGCTTTTTCAGCATTTTACCTTTGCCGATGTACTGAAAAATCAAATCGCTAAAACCAGGGGAAGCCTGGACGAACAAAATATTCTCGGACAACTGGCACAACAATTCGGAACCGCAGTCGGAAGCTATGGCGCCCTAAGGGACGCAATCGGATTTATTGGCGACGACAAGCAATGGCACTACAAAGAACCCAACGGAGAGGAATACCAGACTGTTTTTGAACCGCATGCACGGGGATCGATATTGGTATCGGCAGTTTTCGAAGCATTCCTTACGATTTATAAAAACAGGGTGGCCGACTTGCTGCGAATCGCAACAAACGGTTCAGGCATTCTCCCGCAAGGGGAATTGCAACAGGATTTGGTCAATCGCCTTGCGGATGAAGCGGCAAAATCCGCATCGCATGTCCTTAAGATGTGCATCCGGGCACTCGATTATTGCCCACCAACCGACATCACTTTTGGCGATTACCTGCGCGCAATTATCACCGCTGATGTAGATTTGGTCCCTGATGACCGACAATATTATCGGCTCGCTTTTATAGATGCTTTCCGTAAACGGGGCATTTATCCGGCCGGAGTACGAAATCTCTCTATCGAGAGTCTGTGCTATCAGGAAATCGACAACAGTCCTTTTAACGGATTATTCGGAATCCTCACTGACTCTCTGCGTTCTTATAGAAAAGACATAAGTTATGAAAAATCGCGCCGCAGGCTGTTTGAGATAACAAGGGATTACGTCGCTGGATCCGATCGCGAAATGGGCCTCCATAAAAGACTCTTTACTAAATTCCTGGATTCCCCCGAGTTTGAGAATTTGACTGGCTTGGTGATGTCGGGTGGCTGGAGAGAACTCGGAATACGGACTTCGGACGCCTACAATCAGAAAATACCATCATTGGAAGTACATTCACTCAAACTAGCGTCAAGGTCCGGCCCCGGAAATATCCAACGCAACCAGATTATCCTGACCCTCATGCAACGTGCGGACATCGCAAAGGTGACCAATAAAACCGTAACGCCGGTAAACGGCGACGCGTCTCCATTAGACAAAGATCATTTTGTCATGCGCGGCGGATGCACGCTCATTTTTGATCTCGATACCCTGGAGTTAAAATATGCGATCAGCAAGCCTTTATTGGACATGAGGGCATTGAAAGACAATAAATACAGGATCGACCATTCAAGGGCGCTTTCCATCTTCAATTATCTTAATGATAGCCCTGTACACAATGATTATACGGCTTACTTCTCTCAAAAAGACCATCCTTCAGGAAACGAGCCATTTGCCTTTTTACACAACCATTAATCTAAAAGTGATGCCAGATAACAACCAACAAAATACAATTGATTCCGTGCTTGTAAGAATGTACAGGGCAGGGACAGGTGACTTCTTTGTACTCAAAATGAAGTCCGCAAACGGCAATTTCAACATGATGATTGACTGCGGCTGTATAAAGGCAGGCAGGAAAACTTTTGAACCACTCTTAGCAGATCTCGCAGTATTTACAGAAAACACAATTGATTTACTCATAGTCACCCATGAGCATGCCGACCACATCAACGGCTTCCAATACGCAGGCGACTTATTTAAGGACATCAGGATAAAAAAGCTTTGGCTGTCATGGACCGAGGACGATACCGACGCCTTCGCAAACAAACTGCGAAAGGAAAATACCAAAATCAAGGTCGCACTCCAAAACGCCGCGGCAAAATTAACTGCGCTCAAGAAAGATAAATACTACGAAGCTTTTTTCAAACACGACCCGGCGCTCAACGCCAAAGTCGCCAAACAGGAGTACTTTATAGATTCGGTAGGGGAGCTGAGTGCGCTCAATTCCCTTCCGGCGGATGCAGATGATAAGATTCCGACGATGTACGATATGCTACTCGAAAAGAAAGTCATCAACAATACGACTGTAGTAGAATTTCTTTCACCGGGCGATATCAGGGAAAATCTGGAAGGGGCTTTGGGGATGCGTTTTTATGTTTTAGGGCCGCCACGTGATGAACAAGCACTTGGCCTTGAAGAGAAGGCTGGCGAAGGCTACCATAGAAGGGAACAGAAAAGTACGGTCGACTTTTCATTCATAAACGCATTGGTAAATGATGTGGATGCTGCAGATTTCTCACCTTTCGACCCTGCCTACAATTGCGCGCAGCCGGAAAATAAGGCTGCTTATGAGGATCCCGACAACCAATGGCGCAGCATCGACCATGACTGGCTCTATTCATCGGGAAGTTTAGCGCTGCGCTTTCAGAAAAGCATTAACAATACCAGTCTGGTACTGGCGATACAATTTTTAGACAGTGAAAAAGTATTGCTGTTTCCCGCAGATGCAGAGTATGGAAACTGGGAAAGCTGGCAGGCCGTAAAATTCAAAACAACAATCAAAGGCGAAATCAAAACTGTAGGAGCCGAATACCTTCTCAACAACACGGTATTCTATAAAGTAGGCCACCATCTTTCGCAAAACGGATCGTCAAAAACGCACGGCATAGAAATGATGCTGCAGGATGACATGGCAGCAATGGCTACACTCGACTTTAAGAAAATTAATTCCGGCTGGCTCAATACCATGCCCAATGACGAGATCGGTGCCGAGCTCCTCAAACGGACCAAAGGAAAAATATTTTTCGTCGGAGACTACGAGAAAATATTGAAAAATATTGCCACGGGCAGGGTACAGATAAAAGCACAGGACCTGCAAACGGCAAAAGACTTAAACCGTCCTTTCACAGGGAAGTTTTATATCGATTATGAAGTAGATGGCTTACTATAATAAGCCTAAATAAAACCGAACAAATGAATAAGAAAACCTCACTCGTATTAATAATTGGTTGGTTGCTGATTTTTTCATCAATTGTTGCTTACTGCGCTTATGGTATGATTGATCGGGGATTAACAAAGCCCTTTGAGCCTTTCCTGACGATGCTCAATTGTGTCCTGATTGGCGGGGCAGGTGGCGCCATGTATTGTTTGCGGGGAATTTACCGCAATTATTCCAAAAACAAAAGCCTGGACAATGTGTGGATACCGTGGTATTTTTTGCGTCCCATAGTAAGTTTGTTTTGTGGCGGTGTCGCCTTCCTGTTCCTAAAGGCCGGATTGCTTTTATTGGAGGCCGAAAAGCCGCAGGATACTTCCAATCTTGGGTTCTATGCATTTGCACTTATCGCAGGAATGAATGTAGACAATTTCATAAAAAAAATTGAAGAGATTGCCGAAACGACATGGGGCATCCATAAAAGCCGGGCATCAGATACTGATGATACACTGGCTGATACCGACAAAAAAAAGACGGGCAACTGAAAACCATCTAACAATTCATAAATGAGCAATTTTTTAACTTCGAAATTTACATTTTACAGGGCAGGACAGGGGTCTTTCTATGCCGGACGCATTTATGACAGGAACAGAAGCTCATGCTATACGGTTGTTTATGATTGTGGCACAAGCCAGTTTATTGCAGGACATACGAAATCATTAAACAACGAGATAGACGATTTCAGGGAAAATACACTTCCTTGTTATCCCGATGGTGTAATCGATCTGCTGTTTATTTCACATCTTGATTTTGACCATGTTTCCGGAATCCGGAAATTGCTTAACGAATTTGTGGTAAAGAAAATCGTAATCCCGTACTTCCCCGAATCAATACGCAAATATTCACTTCTTTCCTATAGCGAGGAGGTGGCAGAAGCGGAATTTAGTTTTGAAGAGTACGCATCATTTATCGACAATCCATACCGCTATCTTTCAGGCGACGGAAGAAGGGAAATATACATCGTGCTTGATGAAGAAACAGGGGAGTATAATCCAAACGAGAATCCCGGTGACGAAGTGGGCATTTTTCCTGCGGGGACAATTTCAGGTACACTTGTAAATGAACTTTTTAACCTGTCAGGAGTTTACACCTACAAAAACAACCTTCAGTTCTTTATCAATACAAAGTGGGAGTTTACAACCTATTTCAAATCAGTTTCTGATATTCAATATCAAAAACTCCAAAAGAGTATTAATGCCATTATTGGCCAGCCTGAAAGCCATATTCTGGATTTAACGGAAATCCGGAACATCATCATATCAAATCGAAAAAAAGCACACGAATGCTATGTAAAATGCTTACCCGATATCAATTGTTTTGGTTTGGTGCTTTTGCACGGACCGACAAATTATAAATATTTAGAAGGTAAACTTTCCTTTTTCAATCTGCTTAACCGGTACAGTATCAATCCGTACGAAAGTATGTTTCGTAATGGCGGCAACAGATCTTCACCAAATGACAAATTTTTAGGAACGCTGTTGATGGGCGATACCTCCCTGAAACCGGAAAACAACCCCGTCGATTTTCCGGCACAGTTCAGAGAAAAAGTCAAGTCACTGCATATTTTTCAGGTGCCGCATCACGGATCGGAAAAAAATTGGGATTATCAGGTATATGAAGAGCTCCTTATGACGCAGTACTATCCTTATCCCTATATCGTAAACGTATGCAATTTCGGATACGGCAATAAGTTCGGCCACCCCGGACACAGGATTTTGGAAAGTATCGGTTCCAATTTGATCTTAAACTCGCAATTCCTGAGATTCAGCTATAAATACAAAATCCACTATTGACAACCCATCAAAAACCAAACGGACTCTATTTTTTATTAATAACAATACCCTAAAAAGCAAGATTATGGATAAAACACTAAGGCTGATATTATGCTACATTCTTTTTATGGCCTGCAGCATCTGCAACAGCCAGGTTACCAATACTGATTTTGGAACACAGACATCGAAAGAAATCGACTTGCCCAGCGAGTTCAACACAGTCATCAATGTGGAAATGCAAAGGATGATGGCCAAAGAGGAGAGAAATTTTTTTCAGGAAAACAACCCCGATGAATCTTTCTGGATTGACTCAAAACCCCTGAAATGGAAAGTGAAAAAAGACACGGCCAACAAATTAGAAATTACGGTAATCCCGATGAAACCCAATCGTTTCTACAGGATCAGGGTTTCCTACTACAGCACCAATACGATGTATGCCATCATGCGGATGATCGACAAGGAAGGTATTGACAACTGGTATACTGCCCCAAAAAACTGGATGAAGGCTGTCGATTTGCTGGATTTGAGGTACAAACAATTTACATTCGCCTACGTTCCAAGTTACGAAGAAGTTCAAAATTTCAAAGCCGGACTTGATGCGTTTAAGCTGAATAGTTTAGATGATGCCCAAAAAGCAAAATTAAAGGAACATGCGCTGAAATGTTTCAGGAACCTTAACTTTAAAAGTTCGGAAATCGATAATAAAAAACTGGCCGACTATGCCAACCTGATCTACAATGCGACGTCCATTGGACAGGCAGAGTTGCTTGCATTGGAAGACATGGTAATAAAAGTGAATGATTACCAGGGCATTTATGACTTTTATGCGGAGTATTTCAAACCGTATCTGGCCAATCATGAATTTGATTCACAAGATTATATCGCCTTTTTTAATCGTTCCGTCCTGGCGAAAGAACTATCGGTTACTGGGTCTGACCTGATACCCAACTATCTTTATGTAATAAAAGAGGAAATCCTTTATGCGGAAACGGCCACTTCCACTTTTGCGGAGACCTTTGAGAAAAGCTACAAGCGTGCAATTGTTGCCGACTTCGGATATGTAGCGTTTGCCAATTTTGATGACGACCTTACCGGTGGGAATTTATTCCTCGGAATTAATATACAGTTGCAACCGGTCAATAAGAATACGCCACTTCGGCTTTCCGCATTAACTTTTGGGCAACGGGTTTCCATCCACACGGGCTTCCTGATCAATTCGCTTAAGAAAGATTATGTGCGGGAAGATTTCTTTAAAGACAATTCGCTGCTGCTGGGTGCCAGTTATAAAATACTCGCACAGGCGTTAAGGATTAATCTGGGAGGGGTATTTTATAAAAAGATCGATCCTTTAACTGCTTCCAAAAAAGTGGCTATCCAGCCTTACATCGGATTGTCAATCGATCTGGAAATCAGGGCATGGCTCATACAGACGTTCCCATCACTAACAACCATATTTTAAAATTAAAATCATGAAAAATAAATTATTACTCCTGCTGCTGATTTGCTGCTGTTCCTGTGAAAAAGAAACCGAAACTGATTTCAGCGATTACAACAACGTAATGTCTGTATATGTTACCGATGACAACGCGCTGGGGAACGGTGTGGAAAAAGTGCACGTGGTGGCCGACTTCCGTTCAGACTTCAATACCGAAACGGATTCAAAGGTTAGCTTCCAGATTTACAAGGAGACCCTCGAGACACAAACGGGCGACATCCGCCAGGTCGACAACAAAAAAACTGCCGAGATATTCATTACCCACGATAAGGTAGAACAGCTTTTGGTTAAAGCGGTCATTACCATCAACGGAGTGGAAATTTCGAAAACTGTGTTTGTCAATTTCAGGGATGCACGGCCCGAGTTTATCAATGTCCATACCGACGACTTATTGATCGAGCCCGAGAATTTCAATTTGCTCGATATTACTACAGAAACCACACGGCTTTCGGGTAAAGTAAGCCGCAATATCCTCGTTACGACCGAAGTAAGGGATGTAGACTTCCACAAATTGGGTATTTTCAGCAACTATCAGGACAGGACGGATGCCGATGGAAAAGTGAAAAACAGATTTACGCTGGGTCCCGATACCTACGTAGGGAAATTGTACATCATTTCGCGGACGCTTAATGAACTGGATGAAGAAATTCGCGATACCGCGATTGTCTATAGTCAAATACCGGAATAATTATTAACCTAAATTTTATATTATGAAAACTTTTAAAAAAAGAATTGAAGAATTACCTAATGAACTTTTTGTTGAATTACAGGCAGTAGTAGATAAATACAACGAACAGAAGGACATAAAGATTACTAATGTGAAGTTTAATCTGATAAATCCGCCTGAACATTTCATTTCATTGAGACCTACTGGCAACATTAGAGAATTTTCTTGTTACAGGACACCCTCGGGAAGAGTAGTATGCCGATAAAAGAATAATCAAAACCAACTTCATGAAAAATCTAATCTTAACACTGATCGCCATACTTCCTGTATTAACCTATGGCCAGACCGCCGCCCAATACACCGAAAGGGCCGGAAACGAAATAGTTACGAGAGATTACAATAAAGCAATAGCGGATTGTAATGCTGCACTGGCCAGAGATAACAATTTCGGGATGGCCTATTTTTACAGGGCCATCGCCAAAAGCAAATTCCCCGAACGTTACGATGAGGCTATGGCCGACTTTAACAAAGCTGAATCCCTTGGTCTAAATAACGGCAACTACTATTTTGAGAGGGGCAAAGCAAAGATAACAGGAAAAGACTTTGAAGGTGCTATTGCTGATCTTGACAAGGCGATTGCACTAAATCCATTGCCCGATTATTTTTATCAGCGCGCGCGGGCAAAATCGTATCCTTCAAAAACCTATCCGTATTTGGTCGATTATGCGGCAGCAGATGCCGACTTTAATTCGGCAACTGCAGCTAACCCCGCTGGTTTTGATTACGTAAAAGAAGCGGAAAACAAGAAAAAAGAAGGCGATGTTGCCGGCGCAATGCTGTATTTAAGTAAGGTCGCAGTTACAAAAGCTACAGCAATTGCATGGGATAGTCTTGCCATGCAAAGGATAAAACTATACGACTTTACCGGTGCAATCGCCAATTTAGACAAGGCAATAACACTCGATGCGAATTTTGCACAAGCCTATTATGACAGGGGATTTGCGAAAAGCCAAAACTACGATGAGATTGCCGGACAGAGTGATTTTATCGGGGCGCATACAGATTATGATATGGCCATCAGTATCGACCCCATGGTAGATGTAAAATATGAGCGCGGCTATGCAGGGGCATACAAATATGATTACAATAAGGTTATCGTTAGTTGTTCGAAACTTATTGCATCCAACAGGACCTCATCAATAGCCTATTACCACCGTGCAACAGCCAAATACCGGCTCGGAATGTATGAGGCAGCAATCAAGGATTTTGACAAGGCAATTGAATATGGAGCCAGCTTCGACAAATATTTTAACCGCGGGCTCGCAAACGAAAAGGCAAACCGGGATAAAGAAGCGATTGCCGATTATACCAAAGCCATCACCATGTCGCTTGCAATAAAAAAGCCTTTTCCGGTTGCGTATCTTCGAAGAGGCCTGGTCAAAAAGAAACTGGCGGTAGCCACAAATGGTAAAAAAGTACTCCCCGATAAGGCGCACAAGACAATCGATGACGGCTGCTCAGATTTAAACGAAGCCGCAAATCTCGGCCATCCGGATGCAAAAAATGCTTACCTGAAAATGTGCAATCCGTCTTAAATGAAACTTTGTTTTTGTAAAAGCCCATCACACAGATGGGTTTTTCTATAACGTGCCAGTTCTTTAAAATCCTGCAAGACCAAAACGGCACGATTAAATCTATTTCCCTTGGCAGTTTAAATTTAACTTCATATACTTGCTGAACATTAGCAGCAAATACCACTTCAGCTGCATCATTAAACACCATACCACGGATAACTCTATCCCATTTCTAAAAACCAAATATTAATGACAGCCACTAAAAGTATACAAATTCCTGAAACACAAAACAGTGTCAGGAATTAAACGATAGTACCGACTGTATCCAAAGTATAAATTTTGTAAGTATAATTTTTAATGGTAAGTTTGATGACTTACCCCTGCAGTAATAAATGGCAAACGAAGCGCATGCAAGAATCAAAATAAACCAACTGCTAACAGAAGCAGGTTGGCGTTTCTTTGATGATGAAAATGGCAAAACCAATATACTACTCGAAAAATCACGTAAAAATTACCCAAAACGAAATTGATGCATGGGGAAACGATTACGAAAAACTAAAAGCGATACTTTAGATTTTTTACTTGTCGATAGTAATAATAAGCCTATATGCATTTTAGTGGCGAAGAAAGAAAGCTTGCATCCAGAATGGTTTTAAAACAAAAGCCGATAAATTTACAAGAGTAAAACTAAAAGAATGATTGATTTAATTATGGGTTTAGGATTAGCAAATAACTTAATAATATCATCTAATAATTCTGACTCATAATGACATTATGGAAACTAGGGTGTAGGTGGGGAAAAAATTACCCACCATTATTTTATGATTTTATTAAAGCTGAAAACATCGTCATTAGCTCAATTGGTCAACCATATCAGATAGATGACTGGATATTAGTGGCCAATGGGCATAGTATATTAGCATTTGCTAAAGTATTGGAAACTCTAAGTCCCAGCACAAATTTTCGAGTATATAAAGATCAATTTTTAAAACATAAAATTCCCTACAACAACACAGTCACCATCGCTAAAGCCGATTGGATAATTTTAGATTCGGTTGACAGATTTGATTATGTCCTTCAGCAGGGTATTTGCAAAGTCCATCAAAAAGAAATTATCGCTACGTTTCATAAATTATTAAATAAGTACCAGAAAAAGTTAAAAATCACTTCCATGATAAATTTACTCGCCTATAAAAAGCAAATCATACTCCAGGGCCCTCCCGGTACCGGAAAAACAAAGCGAGCAAAAGAATTAGCGGGAGCTATTATTGGAGAGACACAACTTGAAACTGTCATACCTCATACAATAACCAAAAAAGATATACAGGATACGCTCACAATAGATTTAATAATTAATAGTGTGACAGCAGGGAGCGACTATAAAATTAAAGAAATTAATAACAATAACGTAAAAGTCGAATTAACAGGAGGAACATCTTATTTACCTAGTTATACAGAAATTATAAAGTGGTATGCCAATCAGAAATGGGACAAAGGACAGCAGGTAGGTGGCACGGATCCTTATGCTGCGGCAATAGCAAAATACATATATCAAAACATTAAGACTGGGGGTACTATTGCTGCCGAAGATTCGGAACAATATAAATTGATTCAATTTCACCCTTCATATTCTTACGAAGATTTTGTACGAGGTATAACAGCAAAACCAACTGAAAGCGGCGAAGGAATATTATATGAAGCAGAAAACAAGACATTAGCTGCATTTGCAGACAAAGCTTTACACAATTATTTAGACAGCAATAAAAAACCGGAAGAATTATCTGAAGAAATTTGGTTGGAAAATGCTTTCAGAGACTTTGTTGTATATATAGCAGAACAATTGGACAAAGGCCCAATAACATTATCCGAAAAAGTGAACTTAATTGGACTTGATCATGATGCTTTCCGATATAAAGGTGAAACTGGCTGGTCTAAATACGGCAATAGGATGTTATTTGAAGACATCAGACAATCATATTTGGATAGAAATTCAGAACGCCAGGATTTAGTAAACAATGATAAGCTCGCAGGTTTGGCAAACTGGCATGCAACTTATTACTTGGCAGTACTCAACATGTTTAAGGACTATTTAACAGAAAAAGAAAATGTGTTTGTTGAAAACCTATTACAAAAAACACCCCTTAAGAATTATGTATTAATTATTGATGAAATCAATCGTGCAAATCTTAGTTCTGTTTTAGGAGAGTTAATCTATGCGCTTGAATATAGGGGAGAAAAAGTAGAAAGCATGTATAGTGTAAAAGGCAAAAATGATTTAATCTTACCACCAAATTTATTTATCATTGGGACTATGAACACCGCAGATCGCAGTATAGGTCACATTGATTATGCAATTCGAAGAAGATTTGCCTTTGTTGATGTTCGGGCAGAGGATTTGACTAAAGAATTGGGTACTGATTTTAAAACGGGCTTGTTTGAAAAAGTTTCGGCACTATTTGATCATAAAACTAATTTATCACGAGAATTTAACCCTCTCGAAGTACGATTAGGACATTCTTATTTCATTCAACAATATGAAAAAGATAACAAAGGAAAAAATATAACAGAAAAACCCTATGATTTTGAACTCAGACTCGAGTACGAAATTAAACCTATCCTCTTAGAATATGTAAAGGACGGTATTCTTATAGGCGAAAAAGAGAACAAAACCATAAGTGAATATATCACATCTCTATCTAACTAATATTGGAACTGTTAATTACAGAACATAGAAGAAAAGAACTTATTTCACTAATTGTCGAAAATGAGTTAGCGATCAATACACAGGAATTTTTGGCATATGCAACTGTAAAACCAAGATGTTTTAGTAACAGCCGTCAAAAAAATATTCCATATTATAAATTGCATAATTCTGGAAATAAGATTGAATTTGAGGCAGATTACTACATTGGTATTGATTGGATTATTCCAAATAAAAAATACGTTTATGTAGCCCCCAAAATAAATACTTTACTAATTGAAAAGTTTAAACGGCAAACTGAAAGCGAATATCATTTTGATATTGATGAAGAAAATAAGCATGAACTTGATGAACGAATTGAATTCGCCGAGTTGAATTATCTGAAAATGTATCTTGATGCCGCAAGCCATCCTGAAATTTTCCAACATACTGAAAAGTTGCTTTTTATTGACTGGGAATCTCAGCCAATTCCAATTACCCAGCAGCAAGACATTTTAACACCATTTCTCGTGGTTCAGTTTCTAAATCTTCTAAAACAAATAGTTCGTAAAGGATTGAAAAAATCATATTACAAAGTAGAGCAAAATTTACAAGGTAGGATTAAAGGGAAAATATTAGTTGCCGGGCAAATCAAAATCAATGTAATGAAAAACCGCATTACTACTACTTTATGCTCTTATGAGCAATTTGGAATTGACAATATAGAAAATCGTTTATTGAAAAAAGTACTTGATTTTGTATCAAATTACATAAATAACAATTCGATTATTTTCAAAGGTTCGGATAAAAATGTTCAACAATTGGTATCTTATTGCAAACCTGCTTTTCAACAGGTTTCTGATGAAATTGATGATTATAGTCTAAAGCATTTTAAAAATAATGCCTTTTTTAAAGAATATAAAGAAGCATTAAAAATCGGGGATTTTATTCTAAAACGCTTTGCGTATTCAATTTCCACAACTACCGAACAAAAAGTTCTGACACCCCCATTTTGGATTGATATGCCCCGATTATTTGAACTTTACGTTTATCGTCAACTTTTACAGATATTTAGTCCAAATGAAATTAATTACCATGTTTCAACCTATGGCAATGAACTTGATTTTTTAATCACAAAAGAAGGCTACAAAATGGTCATAGATGCGAAATATAAGATGCATTACAAAAGTAGTCATATACATAATGATATTCGCCAAGTGTCTGGATATGCTCGTTTAAAAAAAGTTTATGATATGCTTTATCTAACTGAAGAAGAAAATAAGAAAATAATTGATTGTCTCATTATCTACCCTGATATCGAATGCAAGAATGAATTCATTACCAATGAAGAGCTAAAAAATAAAAAACAAATTATGGCTTATCGTAACGTTTATAAAATAGGTATAAATTTACCTATAAAAGATTAGTATTAAAAAACCCCCCCGCTGGCGCGAGCATCCTGCCATGCCAAATCAAGCCCTACACCATATCGCGCGGATTTACAATCCGTGCCCAGCCTAACACCACCAATCTTTAACAAAAAAAATAGCGCGAACCCAAGTCCGCGCCATTTCCCCCAATTTACTGCCCAACCCGATACCACGGATTTTCAATCCGCGTTCAAACAATCTCCCAAAACGGATACCGTTTCCCCAAATCCCTAAACACAAAAGCAAAGTCGCCAACATCAATCACAAACTTTACATTCGGGATAGTTCGGCAAAACTTATTGAGCTGCACACACATCCCACGATCCGGTACGCTGATTGTTGCCGAAGGCAAACCTAACAAGTATTCAATATCATCGTCAGTAATGTCCAATTCCCATGTGCCGAGTAACAACCGAAGTTTGTTGAAGTTTACTCGGGCGGCAGCCTTTTCCAAAGCAGCCATTTTAAGATCAAAACCTTTTTTAAATAGTAACTGTGCCATAACAAAAAAAATTAAAAAATCCCCGCTCCCGCGGGGACTCCCATTAAACCAAATCCAAAACACTCAACGCATTATAATTCCCATTATTCAACGCATACTGCACCCCGTTAACCTCCTGCGTAAACTCCACCAAAAGAAGGTAAAACAAAGTGCCGCTGGCAGCAGGAACAGAACCCGGAGTCAAAGTCTGGTCCGCTTCAGTCAGGTCAAGCACCAGATTTGCAACCGGACTGTAAGCCACTTCCGAAACCCCGCTCTGGAAATCCACATGCAATACGGCCGACTGTAAATTGACGTGTGTCGCATGCGGTGGCGCGTTAAGCATCTCAAGCGGGACAAGCCCGGCAATCGACACCTTACCCGAAGCCAGGTCGAGCGCATAAGGCGCCGAAAGCACACTGCGCAAACCCGAACGCCCGTTAAAGTCAAAGCCCTTCAATAGCGCCCTGCCTTCAGCAGTCGCAAGCCCCTCATAAACCTGCCGCTGTCCGCGCAAAGAGGTCAAATCGGTGATTTTTACCTTGGCAAGCAACTGCATCAGCCGCTGGTTCAAACCGCCATCATAAGCCTTGCGGATCAAAACCGCATTGCTGTCGCGCAAAAGCTTGCTCGCCGCGGCAACCATACCAAATTCATTCCCATTTTCACGGGTACGCTTAAAAGCGGGATCATTCATGATGCGTTCTTTATTAACGCCACCTTTACTACGGATATAAAAATTATCCTTGTTTTTGTAGAAGGAAATGTCACCCAGGGTTCCTTCCACTTTCAAAAAGCCATTTTGTTTAGCCATGATTGAAAAAATTTAAAGATTAATAATGACCCAAAGCTATAACGGCTTGATTTTCAATACAAATTGCCATTTCCGAAAACGCAGCAAATTGCCGTTTTTGCCGGAAAACGTCACTTTTTGCCGCTGAAAAAAGAGAAAATTTTCCTACACTTCGTTACAAAATTCAATATTCGTTGTTCAACATTCAACATTCAACATTCAAATCCGCTATTAGGCCTTTCTTTTACAGATAAACAAAAGCCTGCTATTGCTATATTTATCATAACCTTTTGATTCTCCAACATAAAAAAATGTAAAGAATACTTGTCTAAATGTAAAATATACTTTACATTTGATTCAATAACCTTAAAAGCACAATCTTATGTATCAAAACCTGTTATTCGCAAACCGGTTCAAAAGGGTAGGGTGGTTCTTATTAACGCCATCGCTGCTGGTAGGGGTGTTTCTGATAACGACACACTATGAACCCGCAGTATTGAATGTAAAAATCTGGTCGCTGTTCCCATCACTCATGGCTACCGAAAATTACAGTTGGATCCATGCCAACCTGGCCAACACCATTACAGGGATCATTTTTATCGCAGGCGGAATCCTCGTCGGATTTTCAAAGGAACGCGATGAAGATGAATACATCGCAAATCTCCGGCTATCAGCCTTGCTGTGGGCCGTGCTCATTAACTACACCTTACTGTTATTGGCCTTCATATGCGTCTACGAATTCGCGTTCTTCACCGTCATGATCTACAATATGTTCACGGTCCTGCTGCTTTTCATCGCTCGCTTCCAATTCCTGCTATACAGAAACGCCAAAATCTTAGCGGATGCAGAATAATATCAAAACCCAACGCGCCATACACAACATGACACAGGAGGAATTGGCAAGGCAGATCAGCGTAAGCCGCCAGACCATCAACGCGATGGAATCAAACAAATACGTTCCCTCAACGGTCCTGGCACTCAAGATCGCACGGGTGTTCAATAAAACCGTCGAGGATATTTTCACCCTCGACACCACAGATTAACCCCGTCACTCAGGTAGGGATAGTGTAGGGATAGTGTATAGATAAAGCATAGATACAGTATGGATAGTGTATGCGGAGTGTATCAAAAGGGTATTTTAAAAAGAAATGACAACCAAAAAACGGACAAACCATGCAAAGAATTTGTATAAACGCAACAGACATCATCATGTTCACCGGAAGAAGCGAGCGCCAGGCTCGCAACATCCTCAGGAAAATAAAGGAAACCTACAACAAACAACCCCACCAGATGGTAACCGTCACCGAACTCTGCCAATACCTCGGCATCAACCCCGAAGAAGTAACAAAAATAATCAAATGACAATCGTAGTCATTGCAAGCGCCAGCGAAGCAATCTTCTCCACAACCAGATGTCTCTCACAACCAATACACCCTAAAGCGCGTTCCAACCCAAACGTCCAGTCATCCCCAAACGCTCTTCATGGGCCGGCCCAGGACCGTGGCAGGCGGGTCCCTGCTTTCCGAAAATGCTGTAAAATGAAAAGCTGTCTGAGCGCAGCGAGTTCTTTTCATTTCAGCATTGAGAAAATAGCAGGTCGCCGAACGGTCAGGGCCTGGACTTTTTTGGTTCTTTTTTGGGCAATGCAAAAAAGAACATTAACAAGCGCCAGCGAAGCAATCTTCTCCACAACCAAATGTCTCTCACAACCAATACACCCTAAAGCGTGTTCCAACCCAAAACGTCCAGTCATCCCCAAACACCCTTCATGACAAAAAGCGGCAAGTGCCGCTTTAACGTTTGTCATTATTGATTGAGTTCACAACCCATCAATATTTACCTGTATCTCTAATCTTTGATAATTTTACTTCTTTGTATAACCTGTCCGCTATCATCCCTGAACGTAACGAGGTAAAATCCGCTTGGTTGGCCAGAGAAGTCAAAAGATGCTGCGCCTGGTTTGTCTGCAATGATTTGGCCCGCGATATTATAAACCTGGATACGCGCCTGTTTCGGGAAATAAATGCTGCTATGGGTAGGATTAGGATACACGCTAAAGGCATCGGCTGAAACTTCCACTACGCCCAACGCACTGCAATCTTCACTAAAGTTGGCCACAGGATCAAAGAGAAAGTTATCGCCAGTCCAGTTTTGCGTACTAAACTGCGCATCATCGACCTGTATACAGGTCAGCGCCGGATTGTTAACTGCCGATAAGGAAAACGCGTTAACATTATACCCATTGGCGAAATTAAGGGACTCCAGTCCGTTGCTGTCACACACCAACATTAAGCAATGCGTCTCACTTAAATCTAAGGTGGCCAGTTGATTTTCGCTACAGCCCAATTGGATCAGATGTGTTTTGCCCGACAGGTCCAATGTGGTAAGCTGGTTATGGCTGCAATCAAACTGTATTAACGCAGGGATATTACTTAAATCGAGAGCAGGCAGCTGGTTGTACGAACACGAGAAAAACTTAAGGTTGCCGTTATTGCTAATGTTTACCGTTGCGAGGTTGTTGTAATCACAATAGAATGATGCTAAAACGGAGTTGAAGCTTACATCTTGCGAGGCGATGTTGTTGTGGCTGCAGTTAAAGCTGATCAATGCGGTATTGGAATTGACGTTTTGGGAAGTTAAGTTATTATTGCTGCAATCAAAAATAGACAAGGCAGCGTTGGCACTCACGTTAAGCGTATTGAGGTTATTGAAGCTGCAATTTAAATTGGTTAGATTCAGATTGTTGTTCACATCGAGATAGTTGATGTTGTTGTGGCTGCAATCCAACTGGGCCAGCGCAGTACTATTGCTCACCAGCAAATAAGGCAAATGGTTATTGGAACAATTGATGGTGGTAAGATTGGTGTTGTCGATCACATTCAATGCAGTCAGTGTATTAAAGCTACAGTTGAGGTCGGTTAAAAGCGGGCTGCCATTTAATGCCAATGATGTAATGGCATTTTTGCTGCAATTTAAGGTGGTCAATGCGGTACAGCCTTCTAAATTCAAAGCTTCAAGCGCATTGTCATTACACACCAGGCTCGTGAGGGCGCTGCAATGGCTTACATCCAGCGAAATCAGGTGCTTATTGTTCAAGCTTAAGCCGGTCAATGCGGTACAGCCATTAAAATTAAGGGAAAGGTCAGCAAAACTGGCGACGTCAACCGAAGTTAAGGCAATACAGCCGCTTGCGTTTAACGAGGTAAAGAAGATATTATTGAGGCAGCTGATGCTTGTTAATGACTTTAAACCGGATACATCTAACGTAGTGAGGCCCCAGTTGTTGTCATTACACGAAAGCGACGTGATGTTTGTGAAGGCGGCAATTCCGGTCATGTCTGAAATATTGGCGGAGTCCACATTGAGCGGGCCTGCATAGGCTTCTGCTTCGGTACATTCGATCTCATTGTTTCCGTTGGTGTTGATCGCGTTGTTTCCAACTAATTCCGCTTTAAAGTTAACATCAGGGATGGTTACGGTACAAGGTCCGACAGGCGTACAGTCCGTACTGAAATTTACCCATTCGTCAAATTGATAATAGCCTCCCGTCTGGGTCCATAAGTATTCAGAAACACTTACATTATTTACTTTTATACAAGTCAGGTCCGGAAACCCCGTGGCAATGATCTGCACAAAACTTTGCGGATTGCCGTTAGCCATGTTCAATGATGTTAACGGGTTGCCGGTGATAAATAAATACTGTAACGAATGGCAGCTGCTCACATCTATGGCCGTTAGTGCGCTGTTGGTACATTGAAAAAGTGTTAGCAGGTAGTGAAAGCCCATCGTTATGGAAGTCAATAACGGGTTGGCGTAAAACCGGAGTTCTTCTACAGCTGTACAACCGTTTATATTGAAGTTAGTAAGAAGCGGGTTGTTTGAACAGTTGATGTTTTTGAGGCCGGGACATCCGCTTAAATCTATAGAGGTTATGGTAGGGCAGGCGATATCTACAATTTCCAGCGAAGGATTGACCAGATTCAAAGTCGTAAACAAATTGTTATAATTCGCCGTTAATCTTTTTAATGACAGGCAGCCGGTGATGTTAAGTGCCGTCAACGGATTATCGGGAACGTTGAGCCATTCTATACCCTGGAAAGCTTCAATACCTGTCAGGTCGGTAATATTCAATCCCTGCAGAAAAAAAGCATGGTTATAAATGTCCGATGTATATACCGCGGCTTCACTGTATTGGATTTCGCCGTCGTGATTGCTGTCGAGGTAAATATCAGTTCCGCCCACCATCGGATTGGTATTATAATGGTGATTGACCAGGAAAGCTTTAAAATTAGGGTCGGGGATGTTTACGATTTGGGCGTTTACAGAGAAAATGGTAAGCAGCGCTACAGTCGCGTAAAGTAATAGTTTCTTCATGATTCGTTCAGTTAATGGTTTAAGTTCTGGGATTTTCAGGTGAATGTATGCTTATCTTTTACAGCGAAATACCATCGACTATTATTCGCTGCTTTCCGGTTATTATTGCGGCATTATGAATTATTATAAAAAATCGTCACTTGGAAAAACGATCACTGCGTTGCGATAATCGATTGATAAGATGGCAAAATGATAACCCAAGAAGTTCCACCCAACCAGGGATAAACACCTCAAGCCATCACCAAAAGTTCCCCGTGATGCCAAGCCTCCTGAAAATTTCCCGGAATTTCAAAGGCTGCACTGCCCTTAGAAATTCAGGAAATTGAGCTAAAAGAAAAGAATATAAAGGTTAAAGAAGGAGATTGCTTTGTGACTCGCAATGACGCTACGCTTAAGAACGATTCAACTCATCGTAGTTAAATTCTTCCTGTTCCTTCTGCGCTTATAATGCGTCTGCCGCAACCTTACATCACCGCTAATCACACTGATATTCCCATCAGGCTCCAGCATCGCAAGCTTCACATCAGTAAAATGCTCCACACCATGTTCGCGCATCGCTTCCTTCAACTCGTCATGTGAAATATCCAGCCTTGAAAGCTGTTTAAAATCAAGCTTACCCTCATGGATGAGGATTTGCGGTTTATCGGCAATCAAAGCGCTGAACCATTTGCTCTTAAACATGAACTTCTTCAGCATAAAGTTGATGAGGAATAAGACCGTCGCCGCCGCCAATCCGCCCCAAAGGCTCGTGTCAGGGCCAACCATCGCATTCTGCACCGAATTGCTGATCAGCAATATCAGGATAACATCGGTAGTGTTGAGTTGGGATAGTTCCTTTTTGCCAAAGATCCGCAAGGCCACCACCATGAAAACATAAACGGCAGCAGAACGGAGGATAATATCTAGGTACGGATTCATATATATTTCAATATTCGTTATTCAACATTCACTATTCAACATTCAAAATACTACACACTTCATTTTACATTACATTTTCTAAAGTTAAATTTAAAAAACGAATGCTGAACAACGAATAACGAATAATGAATTTTGAAGTTACTGCTTCAGTTTCAGATTCTTTTCAATCGCACGGATCATTTCACCCGCAATGTCTTTATTGGTCGCGCCTTCAATACCTTCAAGCCCGGGCGAAGAGTTCACCTCAAGCAATAACGGTCCTTTCGCCGAACGGATGATATCCACACCAGCAACTTTAAGATCCATCGCCTTCGCCGCTTTAATCGCGATTTTCTTTTCTTCGGCAGTGATTTTAATAACAGAAGCCGTTCCGCCCAAATGAATGTTGGCCCGGAATTCCCCCGGCAAAGCTTCCCGCTGAATCGCGGCTACGACTTTCCCGTCGATCACAAAGCAACGAATGTCTTTTCCATTGGCTTCCTTGATGAATTCCTGTACGAGTATATTGGCGTTGAGGCTTTTGAAAGCATTGATCACCGATTCTGCTGCTTTCTTCGTTTCTGCGAGTACGACGCCTTTTCCCTGTGTGCCTTCAAGCAGTTTCACAATCAGCGGCGAACCGCCAACCATCTTGATCAGATCGTCGGTATCGAGCGGTGAGTTGGCGAATCCTGTCGTTGGAATATCCACGCCATGATTCAGCAGCAATTGCAGCGAATACAATTTATCGCGCGATTGCGTAATTGCAGCTGATGAGTTGAGGCAGAACACTTTCATACCCTCGAACTGACGTGTCAATGCACATCCGTAAAAGGTAATGCTTGGGCGGATGCGTGGAATAATCGCATCGAACTTATCCAGGATTTTCCCACCGCGGTAATGGATTTCGGGCGTCGTAGCGTCGAGTTTCATATAGCATTCCTTGATGTTGAGGAAATGCATTTCATGGCCGCGCGCTTCACCGGCTTCCATGATGCGCTTGTTGCTGTAGAGTTCCGGGTTACTGGCCAAAAGCCCAATACGGAAACCCGATTTGGTCTGTTCGGCATTGCTGTAAATCGCCTTTAGGCTATCGGTTGTAGGTTGTGTTGCTAACAAATAGGATTGTTCAGGATCTACCAAAACGCGTCCGCTCATGGCTTCACGCCCCAAAAGCATACGGAAACCCATGGAGTCGCGATTGGTCAGCGTCATTTCGATCGGCCAGCTGGAGTCGCCGATATCGAGTGTGGTTTGTATCACATAGCGCTGTTCGCGGAAACCACTCGAGCTTTTGACGATGCGTTTGTCTACCAATGGCGCTTCGCAATGAATGACGGTTTTTTGGTTCTTCTGTATCGGATTGATATCGAAACGCACCCAGCTGGTCTCGTCCTTGATGAAAGGCGTGATGTTGACAGCGTGCAATGCGGATGTTTTTGCGCCCGAATCGACGCGCGCCTTGATGGCAGGGATTCCTAAATCGGGAAATGAAAACCATTCTTCGCTTCCGAGTATGACTTTGTTTTGCATTGATTGATGATTTAAGCGCCGAAAGTAATTATTTTTCGACAGCATTCATGGGAATTAACAGTAATTTAATGTTGCGAAAGTCGCTGAGTGGATGAGGCACTGATCCCGAAGCTTCGGGACTATGTTTTTGGAGTGTGTTGAAAATAATACGCATAAAAAAACCTGCCGTTGCGGGCAGGTCTTATAATTATTAGAAAAACTTAATTCGTCGGTTTTTCTTCTTTTATGATCTTAACAGTGAGCTCTTGTGAAGTTTCATCTTCCAGATCCATAAAGATTTCATCTCCCGAACCGATTTTGGAAGTGATGATTTCTTCCGCAAGGGTATCTTCAACGTACTTCTGGATGGCTCTTTTCAATGGCCTTGCTCCAAACTGGCGGTCGAAGCCTTTTTCAGCGATAAACGCCTTGGCACGGTCAGAAAGGGTAAGGTTGTAACCCAATTCCTGGATTCTTCCATAGAGTTTTTTCAATTCAATTTCGATAATCAGGTCGATGTGCTCTTTTTCCAATGCATTGAAGACAATCACGTCATCAATCCTGTTGAGGAATTCAGGGGCGAAGGTTTTTTTCAAGGCGTTCTCGATGATGCTTTTCGAATTGTCATCGGCTTGCAAAACTTTTGCTGCCGTTCCGAAACCAACGCCCTGACCGAAGTCTTTAAGCTGTCTCGCACCGACATTTGACGTCATGATGATTATCGTATTCTTGAAATCGATTTTGCGTCCCAAACTGTCTGTCAGGTAACCGTCGTCCAAAACCTGCAACAGCATGTTGAAAACATCCGGATGCGCCTTTTCGATCTCGTCTAACAGAACCACACAATAGGGTTTTCTTCTTACTTTTTCAGTCAATTGTCCGCCTTCTTCATAACCGACATATCCCGGAGGCGCGCCGACTAATCTCGAAATCGCAAATTTTTCCATGTACTCGCTCATGTCGATACGGATCAGGGCATCTTCAGAATCGAATAATTCTTTCGCAAGGACTTTTGCTAATTGTGTCTTTCCGACACCGGTTTGCCCGAGGAAAATAAACGACCCGATAGGGCGGTTCGGATCTTTCAATCCTGCGCGGTTCCTTTGGATGGAGCGTGCGATTTTCAAGACGGCTTCCTTTTGCCCGATCACTTTGTTTTCAATCAGTTCGGGCAGCTTGGATAACTTGTTGCTTTCGGTCTGGGCAATTCTGTTGACAGGAATTCCGGTCATCATCGAAACCACATCGGCTACATTATCTTCTGTCACCTGAATTCTGTTCGATTTGGAATCTTCTTCCCATTGTTCCTGCGCAATCGCCAAATCCTTTTCGATGCGTTTTTCATCATCACGCAATTTGGCAGCTTCCTCATATTTCTGTTTTTTGACAACGGAGTTTTTGAGTTCGCGTACTTCTTCCAATTGGCGTTCGAGGTCTAAAATCTGTTTAGGAACTTCAATATTGGTGATGTGAACGCGTGAGCCGGCCTCATCCAAAGCATCAATCGCTTTGTCAGGAAGGAAACGCTCAGACATATACCTGTTGGTCAATTTTACACAGGCTTCAATCGCTTCCTGCGTATAAGTGACGTTGTGGTGGTCTTCGTATTTATTTTTGATATTGTTGAGGATCGTAATTGTTTCCTCAACAGATGTCGGTTCTACGATAATCTTCTGGAAACGTCTTTCGAGCGCGCCATCTTTCTCAATATATTGTCGGTATTCATCTAAAGTCGTTGCACCGATACATTGGATTTCGCCCCTGGCCAATGCCGGTTTGAACATATTGGAAGCGTCAAGCGAACCTGTCGCGCCGCCGGCTCCAACAATGGTGTGGATTTCATCAATAAAAAGAATGATGTCGTCGTTTTTCTCGAGCTCGTTCATCACCGCTTTCATTCTTTCCTCAAACTGCCCGCGGTATTTGGTCCCGGCTACTAAACTGGCCAAATCCAAAGTCACGACGCGTTTGTTGAAAAGGATGCGCGATACTTTTTTCTGTATGATTCTTAAGGCAAGACCTTCGGCAATGGCAGATTTACCAACTCCGGGTTCACCGATTAAAAGCGGATTGTTTTTTTTGCGTCGGCTTAAGATTTGCGAAACCCTTTCGATTTCTTTTTCGCGGCCAACCACAGGGTCTAATTTTCCCTCTTCGGCAAGTTCGGTCAGATCGCGTCCGAAATTATCCAGCACCGGAGTTTTGGATTTCTTATTCGATTTGTTAGCCGGATTATTGAAATTGCCTTCTTTCAGGCTCTCGTCCTGGTTAGAATCCTCGTTGAAAGACTCATTTTTAGGGAGATTTTCTAAGAAATTATCTTCGTTTGGCGTCATATTCAAATATTGTTCTTTGGCTGTGTCGTAGTCGATTTTCAACTTATTCAACAGCTTGGTTGTTGGATCGTTCTCATTTCTTAAAATGCATAATAACAAATGTGCTGTGCTTATTGAAGTGCTCTGGAATACTTTTGCTTCCAGGAAAGTTGTTTTTAAGGCACGTTCGGCCTGACGTGTTAAATGCAGGTTTTTCTTTTCGTTACTTACGGTAACATTAGGGTTTGCAGGACTTAAAATTTCTACTTTTCTTCTTAAATGTTCGAGGTCTACAGACAAGTTGTTCAGAATCGTAATTGCTTTACCGTTTCCATCCCGCAAAATTCCCAACATCAGATGCTCTGTTCCAATGAAGTCGTGACCCAAACGAAGGGCTTCTTCTTTACTGTAAGTGATTACATCTTTGACTCTTGGTGAAAAATTATCATCCATAATTATATAATTGGGTGTAGTAAATTTAGTGAATTGCCCCGGCTTTTGCAAAAACCATTCCTGACATATTGTGCTGTCAGGCTAAGTGACAAAAAAAACTTCAATATCACAGTTAAATATTTATTAACTTATTAACGGAAATTTAAAGCCATTTTGTTAATAAATCAAAGTAAATTTCTGTTAATTCATATACGAAAAAAGTTTGGGAAAGGTTATATTAGCGGGATTTTTTAATTAGAATAATTTTTAAAATAACTATATAATATGTCTGACGGAGAAAAGTTAATTCCTATTAACATTGAGGACGAAATGAAATCAGCTTACATCGATTATTCGATGTCAGTTATTGTGTCAAGAGCACTGCCTGATGTGCGTGATGGCCTGAAGCCTGTACACAGAAGGGTACTTTACGGAATGTATGATTTAGGAGTTTTTTCAAACAAGGCCCACAAAAAATCCGCGAGAATTGTCGGGGAAGTTTTGGGTAAATACCACCCGCACGGTGATACATCGGTGTATGATGCCATGGTTCGTATGGCGCAGGAGTGGAGTTTGCGTTATATGTTAATAGACGGTCAGGGTAACTTTGGATCCGTAGACGGCGACAGTCCGGCTGCGATGCGTTATACCGAAGCCAGGATGAAAAAGATGGCAGAGGACATTATGGCAGACATCGACAAAGAGACAGTTGATTTCCAACTCAACTTTGACGATACGTTATATGAGCCGAAAGTAATGCCGACACGCGTACCGAATCTTCTCATTAACGGAGCATCGGGAATTGCAGTCGGAATGGCGACCAATATGGCGCCGCATAATCTGACAGAAGTGGTCGATGGTACTTTGGCCTATATCGACAACAATGATATCGAAATCGACGAACTCATGCACCATATCAAAGCGCCGGATTTTCCAACAGGCGGCGTAATCTATGGCTATGAAGGTGTTCGTGAAGCATTCAAAACCGGCCGCGGACGTATTGTCATGCGTGCGAAAGTGAGTTTTGAAGAAGTTGACGGTCGCGAATCGATCATCGTTTCCGAAATTCCATATCAGGTCAACAAAGCGGATATGATCAAGAAAACCGCCGATCTGGTCAATGATAAAAAAATAGAAGGCATCGCCAACATCCGCGACGAATCGGACAGGAACGGTATGCGTATCGTTTACATCCTGAAACGCGACGCAGTGCCGAATGTGGTTTTGAATACCTTATATAAATTCACGCAATTGCAGTCGTCTTTCAGTGTGAACAACATCGCATTGGTCAAAGGCCGTCCGCAGATGCTCAACCTCAAAGACCTGATCCATTATTTTGTGGAACACCGCCATGATGTGGTTGTGAGAAGGACACAGTTCGATTTGCGCAAAGCGAAAGAACGCGCGCACATCTTAGAAGGTCTGATCATCGCTTCCGATAATATCGACGAAGTGATCGCTTTGATCCGTGGTTCGAAAAATACCGACGAAGCACGTGAGAAACTGATGGAGCGTTTCAAATTGTCCGACATCCAATCGCGTGCCATAGTAGAAATGCGTCTGCGCCAACTGACCGGACTGGAGCAAGACAAATTGCGCGCAGAATACGACGAGATTATGAAAACGATCGAGCATCTGGAAGCGTTATTGGCAAGCAAAGAGCTCAGGATGCAACTGATCAAAGACGAATTGGTCGAAATCCGCGACAAGTATGGAGATGAACGCCGTTCAATTATCGAATATTCAGGAGGCGATGTTAGCATTGAAGATTTGATCGCCGACGAAAACGTAGTCATTACAATTTCACACGCCGGTTATATCAAACGCACGCCATTGTCCGAATACAAAACGCAAAACCGCGGTGGCGTAGGGCAGAAGAGCGCCGGAACACGCGATGCCGATTTCCTCGAACACATGTACGTGGCCACAAACCACAATTACATGATGTTCTTTACCCAAAAAGGGAAATGTTTCTGGATGCGCGTTTATGAAATTCCGGAAGGAAGCAAAACGAGCAAAGGCCGTGCAATCCAAAACCTGATAAACATTGAGAATGACGACAAGGTAAAAGCATTTATCTGTACGCAGGATCTTAAAAATGCCGATTATATCAATTCGCACAACGTTATCATGGTGACCAAAAAAGGACAGGTGAAGAAAACGTCGCTCGAACAATATTCCCGTCCGCGTGTCAACGGTGTCGCTGCGATTACGATCCGCGAAGACGACGAATTATTGGAAGCAAAACTGACCAATGGTGAAAGCCAGATTTTGGTTGCCGTAAAATCCGGGAAGCTCGTCCGTTTTGAAGAAAGCAAGACGCGCCCGATGGGAAGAACCGCTTCGGGAGTACGCGGAATCACGCTTCAGGATGATAATGATGAAGTAATCGGAATGGTTTCCGTAAATGACATGAGCAGCGAGATTTTGGTCGTGGCCGAAAACGGTTACGGAAAACGCTCCAGCCTCGACGAATACCGCGTAACCAACCGTGGCGGAAAAGGCGTGAAGACCTTAAATATTACCGAGAAAACAGGAAAACTCGTTTCCATCAATAGTGTTACCGATGCGGATGATCTGATGATTATCAACAAATCGGGGTTGACCATCCGTATGGCGGTGGAAGATTTGCGTGTAATGGGAAGAGCGACTCAAGGTGTCAGATTGATCAATATCAAAGGGAATGATTCGATTGCGGCCGTTACGAAAGTCATGAAAGAAGAAGCTGCGGAAGAACTCGAAGATGTTGTCGTTGACGAAAACGGCGAAGTAATCCCGGCAAGCAGCAGCTCAAATGCAGTTGTAAGCGATGATGACGATGTTGTTTCTGATAATGATACCGATTCAGATGATGATGACGTTGCAGAAGCTTCAGAAGAGGAAGATACAGAAGAATAAATATTAATCAAATTTAGCATATAATGAAAAGTAGATCTATAATACTCGCATCGGCACTGCTGATATCAGTTGGCAGTTTTGCTCAGAAAGACCAGATTAAAGCCGCTGAGAAAGCACTGAAAAGTGGAAATGCACTCGAAGCGATCAACCAGCTTAAACAGGCTGAACCATTATTGGCAAGCGCTTCCGAAACCGAAAAGGCGCAATACAATTTTGTAAAGGGAAATGCGTCAAAGGATATGGCCGATAAAAAGATGGAAGTGGGTAAAAATTACACCGCTGCCGCAAAAGCCTACCAGGAAGTGCTTACAATTGAAAAAGCTTCGGGTAAATCAAAGTATACCGAAGAAGCACAGGTTGCTTTAACCGACGTTAAAAAGAGCCTGCTGGGTGTTGCACAAGCCGAAATCGACAAAGGAACCGCCAGCAACGATCCGAAAAACTTTAAGTCGGCGGCCGATTTGCTTTATCAGACTTATGAACTCGATAAAACCAGCCTTGACAATCTTTACTATGCTTCTGTGTATTATCTGAAAGGGGAAGCCTATGACGAGGCGTTAAAGAATTTCCTGGAATTGAAAAAACAGAATTTCTCAGGAGAAGCCACAAATTATTATGCGAAGAATGCCGTTTCCGAAAAGGAAGAGTTCTACGGTGCCACTCCGGCGGCCAAAACAAACCGCGACAATCAGGTCCGACTCAAATTGGCCAGTGCGCCAAGAGATGAAAAAGTCCCGTCCAAAAAGTCTGAAATCACCCGATATATTGCCCTGATCTATGCACAGCAAGGTAAGAATAAAGAAGCACTGGATGCTATTGCTGAAGCGCTGGCTCTAAGTCTGGACGATGATGACCTGTTGACTGCCCAATCAGGAATCTACCTGAAAATGGGTGATATGGAAAATTACAAAAAGGTAACGAGTAAACTGGTTGCCAAAAAGCCAAACGATCCCGATTTGTTTTTTAACCTGGGTGTCGCTTCCGCAGCCGCCGATCCTGTAGCGGCGGAAGGTTATTACAAAAAAGCCATTGCGATCAAACCGGATTATTACGGAGCCTATATCAACCTTGCGGTGCTTACTATACGCGACGAGAAAAAACTCATCGATGATATGAACAAACTCGGCACTTCTGAAAAAGACAACAAAAGATATGAAGTACTCAAAAAGCAAAAGGACGTAATGTACCAAACCGCTTATCCTTATCTCGAAAAAGCCTACGAACTCAAGCCTGATGATAATGTAGGTGAAATGCTTATCTCCATTTATGGCGCGCTCGAAATGACAGATAAGAAAAAAGCGCTGAAAGCCAAAATGGGAAATTAATTTTCCAAAGCATAAAAAAACCGGTTCAATTGTGAACCGGTTTTTTTATGCTTAATTTCTTTATATGATTTTCTTAATCACCCTGAGTTTGTGCGTGTGCTTATTCGCCTCAGCATTATAAATGCCTAAATGATCGAGTCGGTCAATCCTGATTTTCCCACTGCCGTGAATGATATAATTGTCGTCCATAATAATCCCGACATGGATGATCTTTCCTTCCTCATTGTCAAAAAACGCCAGATCGCCCGGCTCGCTTTCCTCTATGAAACTCAAAGCTTCACCCTGGGTCGCCTGTTGTGAAGCGTCGCGCAGCAAATGATAGCCATTGAGTTTGTAAACCATCTGCGTAAACCCGGAACAATCAATCCCGAAAGGCGTCTTTCCGCCCCATAAGTACGGCGCATTGAGATAAGCGAATGCCGTATTGATCAGGTTCGATTTCGGTTTCACGCCGCTGATCCGCATGCCTTCAAAATCAAAATTGTCCACATTGATATCGCTGTGGCTCAAAAATGAAAGCGAAGCGCCCAAAGGTACCGGCATCAGCAGATTATTCGGGGCCGTCACATATTCGATCAGGTCCGAATTCAATACAATCGCATCCTCGGAAAGCTGCTTGTATTGCTCTTCGGTAATGATTCGGAATTGCTTCGTGTCAATCCAGCCTTCATAATCGTCATACTGAAGCCTGATCCGCGTCCATTGTTTCGCCTGTTCCAAAATTTCAAAATGCTCGCCAAACAAGACCTGCGATACAATCTCGCTTCTGTCGCTCGATTCAAATCGCAAAGGAATAATGGCTAAATTACAAATCCCGAACATGTATATTTTTTTTGAAGCTATTCCGGCTATCCACTGCAATCTGTCATTGCGATCAGGTCATTGCGGGCAAAGCGCGGCAATCTCGTAATCGCAATGCCAGGATTTCCGTTTCTATCCGGGCTAGGGCAGTCGTCCTTTAATTAATATCTCTCAATCACAATCGCCGAAGCGCCGCCACCGCCATTACAAATCGCAGCCGCACCAACTTTAGCGTTGTTCTGTTCCAATACATTGAGCAGGGTCACAATAATCCTCACACCCGAACATCCCAATGGATGGCCCAATGAAACCGCACCGCCGTTCACATTCACCTTGTCATTGTCCAATCCCAGAATCTGCGCGTTGGCCAATCCGACCACCGCAAAAGCCTCATTGAATTCGAAGAAATCAACATCGCCCAAAGTCATTCCGGCTTTGTCAAGCGCTTTCGGCAACGCTTTCGACGGCGTCGTGGTAAACCATTTTGGTTCCTGCGCCGCGTCGGCATAGCTTTTAATGTACGCTAACGGCTTCAAACCTAAAGCAAGTGCTTTTTCCTCACTCATCAGGATTACCGCAGCAGCGCCGTCGTTAATCGTCGATGCGTTGGCAGCCGTAACGGTTCCGTCTTTTGTAAACGCCGGATTCAGCGTCGGTATCTTGTCCAATTTCACATTGGTATATTCTTCATCCTTGGTCACCATGATCGGATCACCTTTTCTTTGCGGCACGGCAACAGGAATGACCTCATTGTCGAATTTCCCTGCGTCCCATGCTTTCGCCGAACGGTCGTAAGATTGCACTGCGAATTTGTCCTGGTCTTCTCTGGTAATTTTATATTCGGTCGCACACATATCCGCGCAAACTCCCATTGCGTTGTTGTCGTATGCGTCGCTCAAACCGTCTTTCTGCATGCCGTCGATCATTGAGGCCGGGCCAAATTTAACACCGTTCCTCAAATGCAGATAATGCGGAATCAGGCTCATGTTTTCCATTCCGCCCGCAACTACGATTTCGGCATCTCCGGCCATAATCGCCTGCGCGCCCTGCATCACGGCTTTCATTCCCGAAGCGCAGACCTTATTTACGGTGGTGGCGATTACGGTATTCGGCAAACCCGCATAAAGCGCAGCCTGGCGTGCCGGAGCCTGGCCAGTGCCAGCCTGAACGACATTTCCCATAATGACTTCATCCACTAAATTCGGATCAAGATTGATTTTATCCAAAGCGCCCTTGATTGCCGCAGCACCCAGTTTCGGGGCGGTAACGGTAGACAATGCGCCCATAAAGCTTCCGATTGGCGTCCTCACAGCCGACACGATAACAACTTTTTTGCTCATAGTATTGTTGATTGTTTATTTTGGTTGCGAATTTAACCATTTTCAACCGATTTAGAAATGACTTTTGGATTTTATTCAGATTGGTCGAACGAAAACGGAAGCTAGCCCTGATAGCAGTGGAAATCCTTTTGCGGAGTATACGGAGCAAAAGATTACCTCACAAAATAATAATTTTGTTTTTGTATTCGGTCGATTCGCTGCGCTCGGGTGAAACGAATAGCAGGACCCGAGCTCCTAGCGAACAGGCGAAGCAAATTGCTTCTAAAAAAATCTTTAAGTAATAAAGCTTGGATATTTTGCATAAAAAAAACCCTCCGAAAGGAAAGGTTTTATTTAAGTGAGCACAGAAGGATTCGAACCTTCGACCGCCTGCTTAGAAGGCAGGTGCTCTATCCAGCTGAGCTATGCGCCCATTTTCTTTTAAAACTTAATGGTAAAGTTTATTTGTCGGGGTGGCAGGATTCGAACCTGCGGCCTCCTGCTCCCAAAGCAGGCGCGATAACCGGGCTACGCTACACCCCGAGGTGCAAAAAGCGGAGAGTAAGGGATTCGAACCCTTGGTACAGTTTCCCATACGCATGTTTAGCAAACATGTCCTTTCGGCCTCTCAGGCAACTCTCCAAGCTAATGAACGTAATTGTTTTAAGCGGTTGCAAATGTAATTTTTCATTCTGTATTCTACAACAAAATGGTAATTTTTTTTGAGGTTTTTTTAATAGGCAAATAAAAACAACTCATTGTCAGCGCTATACTGTATCTCAAAATTCGTGGAATTATTAAATTGTATCCGATAAGGCTTATTTTAAAATTTTTCCTGATATTGTAATACCAATTCCAAGGCCATGAAAAACATCGGCATACTGCTTTTTCTGCTCACATCCTGCTTCTGCAAAAGCCAGACAATTGATTTCGATACCGACATGATTCCGGATGATCCCGCCGATACGACTTTCGTCAATCTTAAAGATTACAGCCCTGATTTTATATATGACATGAAATACGCGACGGCGGATAATTTCCTCAAATCGAAAGTATACGATTGCGCCGAATGTTACCTGCGATTCAAAACCGTCAAGGCACTAATCAAAGCCAATGGAAAATTCATGAAGAAAGGCTACAAAATCAAACTTTTCGACTGCTATCGGCCTTTGGATATCCAGAAAAAAATGTGGGCCATCGTTTCCAATCCCGAATATGTTGCCGATCCGAAGAAAGGTTCCATCCACAACCGCGGCGGCGCTGTTGATATTACATTGGTCGATACCAACGGAAAGGAACTCGACATGGGAACGGGTTTCGACCATTTTGGAAAAGAGGCCAGCCACAACTACGAATCGCTGCCCGAAGGAGTCAAGGCCAACAGGAAGTTGCTGCGCGGCGTGATGACCAGTTTCGGCTTCAGGATTTTTGAAAGCGAATGGTGGCATTACAACCTCAAAAAATCGGCAAAAAATTATGAAGTCTCCAACTTCAAATGGGAATGTGAGTGATTACTTATTGTCTTCGATGCAATGGAAATAATTAACGAAGTAATTGGCCGGCTCGTAAGCCTGTCCATCCAGCTCTGCAGTCAAATCTTTCCTCAAGATATAATCGACAGTATCTGAGCTGTATTTGATCCGTATTAAGGAAATCGGCGAGTTTTTCAAATATTCAAAATCATCTTTCTTAAACATAAAATAACCTGTCAGGAGTCTGTTGTTCATCGTCTTGTCGTCACGAACCATCGATCCGCAGCTTTCCTTGTCGATATGGATCAGCGTCACGATTTTGCCGTTTTCGAGCTGCAAATACATTTTCGAATTCTTATCGAAACATTTCGCCTTGATGAAGTCGAAGCTCTTTTCGATAAACTGCACGTTGAGTGTCGGCGTTCCGTCGGAAACGGCAATCGAATAGAAGATATAGCTCGAATTGCCCGCAAAGTTTTTCTCATATACCAGATAGTCCTTTGTAACGCGGTATTGTCCGATCGAATCGACAACGTTCACGCTGAAATCACATGGTTTTTGGGCAAACGAGAAACTGCTGAAAGTAAAAAAAGCAAGGGCGAAAAGAAATCTCATGGTTATTTAATTTTGGTGCAAATTAAAACTATTTTATTGTTATTTGCATCAGTTGTGAAAAAACAATATGTCGCGCCGCCGTCTTTTATGTTCCATTTTTTTCGGATGGTTTCTACCGAATCGGGAAAGTTGCGCGTCGTAATATTGGCTTTCGTGTTTTCAAGGAATGACTTCATTTCCGACTTGCCATAATTTATTGAATTCGTGATTTCGAAAGCCCTTCCCGGAAAATAAATCACCGAATCGGAAGTATACAAATGGGAATGCGGATGCAGTTTTCCAAGGTCAAATTGGGACGCAACCGCATCAAATCCGCCCGATTTCATAATGGCGGCGTTGGGTTCATAAAGGTATTTTTTCGGAAGCGCGAAATTTACGGTTTCGGCATTTCCCAGAATGAAACTGAAATCATCGTCTTTTTCCTTCGAAAGGTTGACCGTCTCAATCGCAATGTGTCCCGAATGGCCTTTGGAAATTTCCCAAACCAATTCTTTGACTTCGTTTTCAACAGCGACAATATGGATTTTTCTGACGTTTTGTAATTCGGATAAACCGGCAGAAATGTCAAGAATCGGCGCCGTCTTCACCAGGATATTTTCGGTGTATTGGAAATAAAAATTCAGTAATTCCGGGACATTCGGTTGGCAATCCTTCAACATGAAAACCTTCCCTTTGGTATCATTCCGCCGCGACGGATCGATATAAATCCAATCGAATTTACGGTTTAATTTTTCAAGGATTTGCGTACTGTCGCCCGAAAGGCATTCGATATTGCCAACGCCTAAAACATCAAAATTATGCTTCACGATTTCGGATAATCGCGCGTCAATTTCACAATGAAAAACCTTTTCCAACCGTTTTGAAAAATAAAAATCGTCGACGCCAAAACCACCGGTAAGATCAATGAGGCTGTCGCCCGAAACCAATTTGCTTTTGTATGACGCCGTCTTTTCGGAAGAGGTTTGTTCTACAGAAATTTTGGATGGATAAATGATATTGCCGGACGAAAACCACGTCGGCAGTTTTTCCTTCGCTTTGGTTTTTGCCGCAATCTGGTTGATTATTGATATCCATTCCACTTCGGGAAACGGATTTTTCTGCAGCGCAAGTCTGGAAATATCCGCGCCAATATTACTGTCGATAAATTTCTGGATATCCGGATTTAGGAAAGGGAACTGCAAATCAAATGTCTTTGGTTAACAGTTGTATGATTTTGTTTTCGGGGAAGAATTCCTTTCCGATAACCTTAAGGATCGTGTAGCACGGAACTGCGACAATCATTCCCAAAATCCCGAAAAGCGAACCGGCAATCAGGATCACGATGAAAATCTCCAAAGGATGTGAATTGACGCTTTTGGAAAAAATCATCGGCGACGAAACATTGTTGTCGATCATCTGCACCACCCAGAATCCAATCATTACATAAATGGTCGTTGGCAGAATCACGCTTTGGAAATCGCTGCCCAGATTGCTGATCATCGTCAGGATTGCAGCCAGGACCGAACCGATCAGCGGCCCGATATACGGAATGATATTGAGAACGGCGCACAGGAATGCGATAATCAGCGCGTTTTCGACGCCAAAGATCAATAAGACAATAAGATACAGGATAAAAATAATCAACAATTGAAGCAGCAATCCGATGAAATATCGCGACAAAAGGTGGTTGATTTTATTGAGCGAATTGAGGATTTGCTCTTCATGCGAATCGGGAATCAGTTTTTTAGCGCCTTTCACAAAAATCATCCGGTCTTTGAGGAAGAAGAACGTGATGAAAAGTACAGATGCGAGTCCGACGCCAAAGCTCCCAATCGTTCCCAATAAAATATTGAGGAAGTTCGGGATAAAAGCAAAATTAATCTTCGAAGTGACATTGGCTTCTTTCATCAGGCTTTTCGAATCGATGTTGTGGCTTTCGAGCCAGACGCCAATTTTACTGATCAGTTCGGTGATGTTGCTTTCGATTTGCGTCGTACGCAGCAGCGACAGGTTTTCGCCCTGTGACGAAATCAGCGGGATAAACATCATGATGAATCCGGCCAGCACCGCAATGAAAATCAGTACCGTGGCGATTGTTGCAAACGTGTTGTTGAATTTTAACCTGCGCTGGAAGAAATTGAGCATCGGCAAACCGATCAACGTCGTAATCAATGCCACCACAAGGTAAATAATGACTGATTGGATTTCGTACAGAAAATAAAGCAACAGGCAGATTCCAGTGACAACGCCAATGGCTTTTAGGATTCCGGTTGCGATTATTTTCGAAGTCATATTTAAATTTTTACGTGAAGGTACAAATCTTTTTTCCTAATTATTGAAAATATAATTGAGGATATTGGCACCCATTTTTAAGGCATTGAGTCGGATTGCCGCCGGATCGTGGTGTACTTCCTCATCTTCCCAGCCATCGCCAAGATCGGTTTCATAAGTGTACAAAAGCGCCAATCGGCCATCGATAAAAATCCCGAAAGCCTGTGGGCGTTTGCCATCGTGCTCGTGGATTTTCGGAATTCCTGCAGGAAAGGGATTCGGTTTCTGGAAAATCGGATGGTTTGCCGGAATTTCGACCATGTCGTTGTTCGGGAACAATTTCTTAATTTCCTTGCGGATGTATTGGTCCATCCCGTAATTGTCATCGATGTGCAGGAAACCGCCGGAAGTCAGGTAATTTCTCAGATTAACCTGGTCGGCATCGCTGAAAACCACATTGCCATGGCCGGTCATGTGCACAAACGGATACGAAAATAAATCCGGACTTGAAGGCTCGACGGTTGCCGGTTTCGCCTTAATTTTCGTATTGATGTTCTGGTTGCAGTATTTGATCAGATTGGGCAACGAAGTCGGATTCGCATACCAATCGCCGCCGCCGCTGTATTTTAGCAATGCGATTTCCTGGCTGAAACCCGAAGCGCTGATAAAAACCAGCAAAAGGCAAAATATTCTTTTCATCAATGGTTATTTAATCTGATTTATAATTTCGTCCGCATCCGTAGTATTGAAACCGTATTGAAGCGAGAAATCCCGGGCTTTCTCTGCCCATCTTTTTGCGCCATTTTTATCGTCTGCTTTTATGCTCAACTTTGCTAAAAGCAAATAACTGTCTTTGGATTCCTTAATTTCAGCCGAATGCGTTTCCCAAACCACCGCTTCTTTCAATGCTTTCGGGTCTTCGATATTCTTCAGATAAACGTTTGCAATCTCATTGATTTCCGAAGGATATTTCCAGGACAATTGCTGTATCGATTTTGAAACGGTCTGGTGATAGGCTTTCCAGTTTTTGGTATTCTCGAAAAGCATACGGTCGTATTTAAACACCAAAGAATCGGTTTTGGGCATTCCAATCGCCGCTGCAGCTGTGCGTTCTTTGAAATAATTGACCGTATCGGAAAGCTGCGCATACGGCATCAGCGCTTCCATGACAATGTTGACGATCTTTCGTTCGACTCTTTTCGCAGAAGAAACCGCGGCAAAAGCTTCCTGATTTTTCAATACATATTGGAATTCCCGCGAGTCGATTTCACGGATGCCATTGGCCAGTATTTTCCAGTTAATCGATGAGATTAATTCTGTTTCCTTCAATTTTGAAAGGTAAATCTTTGCAGGCTCATTCGCGTCGAGATTGCTTTTGCGTAAAGCGGCGACATAGGCGTAACATTTATCCGCGTTGTCCGGTTCGGCTAAAAACTGAGATTTGAGATACGGAAATTGCATTTTCGGATCGAGCGCGTTTTTGCATTCCTGGATAAAGGTATCGGTTTTGAATTCACCCGAAAAACTATAAAGCAATTCGCCATTGCTATCCATAACGGCAAAAGTAGGGAAGGCCTTGACGCCGTATTGTTTGGCGATTGCCGGTCCGGATCCTTTTTCTGCATCCTGCCACGCGCAGACAAAATTAGCATTGCAGAAACTGACGATTTCAGGCTGGTTCAGCACTTCGGCTTTCATCTTATTGCAATGGCTGCACCAGGTAGCGTAGAACATAAAGAGGATCGGCTTCTTTTCAGATTTGGAAAGCTGCAGTACTTCGGGAAGATTCCCGTCATGGAATTGAATCTTTTCCTGCGCCTGAATGGCCAGACAAAAAAAGATAAAAAGCAGCAGCTGAATTTTTCTCATAAAACTATTCATTTACAAATGCGACGCTGTGGCAGGCGACTATCGCGGCGGTCTCTGTGCGCAATCTTGTATGTCCCAAAGATACCGGAATGTATTTATTTTCAATTGCCATTTGGATTTCTTTGGCAGAAAAATCACCTTCGGGACCAATCAGGATTGTGAGGTTTTCATTTGGTTTCAATACGTCCTTGAGCGATTTTTTGTCGGTTTCCTCACAATGGGCGATACATAAAAGTCCGTCGTGTCTGGCTTTCATAAAATCCTTAAAAGCTACCGGTTCGTTCAGTTTCGGCAGGAAATAATGCAAGGACTGTTTCATCGCCGACTGGATAATCTTGTCGAAACGGTCGGTTTTGATCTGTTTCCTTTCGGAATGGTCGCAAATGAGTGGCGTGATTTCGGTGATCCCGATTTCGGTCGCTTTCTCGAGAAACCACTCAAAACGATCGTTCATTTTAGTCGGCGCGACGGCGAGATGCAATTCGTATTTCGGTTTTTCGGACGCTTCGGAAGATACAACTTTGGCGGTACATTTCGAATCGGAAGCCAAAGTGATTTCCATCTTAAATAAAAATCCCAAACCATTGGTTACAAATAAGGTATCTCCGTCCTTTTTTCGAAGCACTTTAATAATGTGTTTGCTTTCTTCCTTGTCGAATGAAAACGTTTCCGTATCGGTATTGATGTTTGGATTGTAGAATAATTGCATAATTAAAGGGCTATTCTCGCTTTGGAAACCACGTCCGAAGTTTCGAAATTTTCAATGAGGAATTTTTGGTAACCGACGATGCCGATCATCGCCGCGTTATCCGTAGTGTATTCGAATTTTGGGATAAAGGTTTTCCATCCATATTTTTGTTCCGCCGCCTTGAGCGTATTCCGGATTCCCGAATTGGCCGAGACGCCGCCACCGATTGCGATCTGTTTGATTCCGGTTTCCTTTACAGCCATTTTTAATTTATCCATCAGGATTTCAATGATCGTATGCTGGATCGAGGCGCAGATGTCATTCAGGTTTTCTGCAATGAAATTCTCATTTTTCGCGACTTCTTTCTGGATGAAATACAAGATTGCGGTTTTCAATCCCGAGAAACTGAAATCGAGTCCGGGCACTTTCGGTTTCGTAAACGCAAACGCTTTCGGGTTTCCCAATTGCGCATATTTGTCGATCAACGGGCCGCCGGGATAAGGCAATCCGAGGATTTTCGCACTCTTGTCAAAAGCTTCGCCAACCGCATCGTCGGTGGTTTCACCGATAATTTCCATATCGAAATAACCGCTGACTTTTACGATCTGTGTGTGTCCGCCCGAAATGGTCAGCGCGATAAACGGAAATTCCGGCTTGTCGAAGTTTTCCTCATCGATAAAATGCGCGAGTATGTGCGCCTGCATGTGATTCACGGCAATCAACGGAACATTGAGTGCAAGTGACAATGATTTGGCAAATGAGCTTCCAACCAATAGCGAGCCCATCAATCCCGGGCCTTGCGTGAATGCGATTGCGGAAAGTTGGCTCTTATTGACGTTTGCTTTCCGAAGCGCCATTTCAATTACGGGCACAATATTCTGCTGGTGCGCACGCGAGGCCAATTCGGGCACCACGCCGCCAAATTCAGTATGAATAAGCTGGTTGGCAACAACATTCGACAGCACTTTATCGTTCTGTAAAACAGCCGCGGCGGTATCATCGCACGAACTTTCGATTGCCAGGATAAAAACAGGCGGTTTTTGCATAAAAAAGCAGGAAATTTTGGATTATATTTGACAAACATTTCGAAGCACACAAAATTAAAGAATTTTATCAAAGGGAACGGCCTTTCCGAAGGCAAATATTTTTTGGAAAAGACTAAAACATCTACGGGCAGGAAAATCAGGAAAATAGTATTGCGCACCTTACTCGCGCTGATTCTATTATTGCTGATGCTTGCCATTGCGCTTTCTTTGCCGGTCGTGCAGACGAAAATTGCCGAATACGTTACGGAAAGGATCAACGCCGATTATAAGACCGACATCAAGGTCGACCAGGTTGCGATTACCGTTTTCGGCGGCGTAAAGCTTAAAAATGTGATGATCCGCGACCATCATAAAGACACGCTGATTTATGCAGGCCGCATCAAAACCAACATCCTTGACCTTGAGAAAGTAGCCGACGGCGATTTGCTGTTTGGCGTGCTGCGCGTTGACGGACTCGTATTCAACCTCAAGCAATATAAGGGCGAGCAAGGAACAAACCTCGATCATTTCATTGCGCTTTTCGACTCGGGAAAACCGTCAACGTCGAAGAAAAAATTCCTGATGAAAGCCAAAAATGCCTACATCACCAATGGGCATTTCTTATTGCTGGATGAAAACAGGCCGAATCCGAAAGACCTCGACCTAAAGAAAATAAACGCCGAGCTCGCGAACTTCCAGATTTATGGCCCGGCAGTGACGATCGATATCAAAAAGATGTCGGTGCTGGACCATCGCGGATTGTATGTCAAAAACCTCACGTCGAAATTCACCTACACCAAAACCAACATCAAGCTCGAAAACCTTGATTTAATTACCGAAGAATCTTTCCTGAAAGGAACGGTGATTTTAAATTATGACCGCAAGGATTTTTCAGATTTCAACAACAAGGTCAAATTTGACATCAAGGTGGCGAATGCACTGCTGGCGACCAACGATATCCGTCATTTTTATAAGGAACTGGGTGCCAATAAAACCTTCAAGCTGCGCGCAAACGTTAAAGGAACGCTCAACGATCTCACGGCGACCAAGCTTCGGCTGATCGACAACCGCAACTCGCAAATTATCGGGAACGTGAATTTCAAGAACCTTTTCGGAAAAGCCGACCAGGACCAGTTTTTTTACATGAACGGGAATTTCTCGCGCGTTTCTTCCAATTATGAAAATCTGACGTCATTGCTTCCGAACGTATTGGGGAAAAAATTGCCATCGTCATTAAAGAAACTCGGGAATTTCAACCTTACCGGCCGCGCGGAAATCACGGCGAAGACCATCGATACCGATTTTTTCCTGCGCACCGTCCTCGGAAATATCAAATCCAATCTGGTCATGACCGATATTGATAATATTGACAATGCGACTTATGTGGGCAATGTAATCCTCGACGATTTCAACATTGGTGCATTCCTCGACAGGAAAGATATCGAGAAGGTTTCGATGAATGTTGACGTTGACGGCAAGGGATTTACGGAAGAATTCCTGAATACGAACTTCTCGGGTGACATCCATAAAATCCGCTACAACAATTACACTTATACGCGGGTGATTGTCGATGGAAGCTTCAAAAAGCCTTTCTTTAAAGGGAAAGTTTTTATCAACGACCCTAATTTATTTATGGATTTTGACGGCGCTGTCAATTTCAGCAAAAAAGAATATGCGTATGATTTTCACACGAAAGTGGATTATGCCAATTTGAACAAGCTCAATTTCGTCAAGGATTCGGTTTCGATCTTCAAAGGCGATGTGGTGATGAAGATTTCGGGGAATTCGCTTGACAACCTTCAGGGCAACGTTTACATCAACCAGACATCTTATCAGAACAGCAAGGACACGTATTTCTTTGATGACTTTACGGTGAGTTCGACTTTTGACGAGAACAGGCTTCGGACGATTTCGATCAATTCGCCCGATATCATTGATGGGAAAGTCGTTGGGAAATTCGAATTCGGGCAGCTGCGCAAAATGGTTGAGAATTCGCTCGGAAGCCTGTATGCCAATTATTCGCCGAACAAGGTCAAGAAAGGGCAGTTCCTTAAGTTCAACTTTACGATTTACAATAAGGTCGTTGAGATTTTTTATCCGGGGATTGTCATTGGAAACAATACAAATTTTAAGGGAAGCATTGATTCTGACCACGACGACTTTAAGCTGAATTTCAGTTCGCCCAACATCACCGCATTCGACAATTCATTCGACAACATCAGGATTGATCTCGACAATAAGAACCCACTGTACAATGCCTATATCGCGATGGACAGCATCAAAACCAAGCAGTACAAGATCCGTGATTTCAGCCTGATTAATGTGACGATGAAAGATACGCTGTTCCTTCGCACCGAATTCAAAGGCGGAGATCAGGGGCAGGATTCCTATAACCTGAATCTTTACCATACGATTAATAAGGACAAGCAGAGTGTGGTTGGAATCCAGAAATCTGAACTCAAAATCCGCGATTATATGTGGTATCTCAACGAAAAGGATGCCGCCGACAACAAAGTCGTATTCGATAAGTCATTGAAGAATTTCTCAATCGACAATATTGTCATGTCGCATGAACAGCAAAAGATTGAGCTTGGCGGAATCATAAAAGGGCCTAATTTCAAAGACCTCAGGTTGAACTTCACCAATGTCAAACTGGATAAATTATTGCCTTCGCTTGGAAAATTTACTATTGCAGGGAATCTGAACGGTGTGATTAATTTTAAGGAGAACAACTCTGTTTACCAGCCGACTTCCAAAATTAAAATCGACAGCCTGTATCTCAATAGTGTCGAACTGGGCGCGATGAACCTCACGATACAGGGCGACAACAGCCTGAAAAGATTCTATCTCGACTCGAGTATCGAGAATAAGAATGTCGAATCGTTTACGGCCAGGGGCGACCTTGAGATTGTGGATAAGAAAACGAACCTCGATCTCGATTTGAATTTCGACGATTTCAACCTTGGCGTTTTAGGTTCGATCGGTGCCGGTGTTTTATCTAATATCCGCGGATATGCTTCGGGAAGGTCGACCATTGGCGGCGATATCAATGATCTGCAGATTAACGGAAGATTATTTCTTAAAGATGCCGGACTCGGGATCCCATATCTTAATGTAGATTATGAAATCGAAAAAGGCGCCATTGTCGATGTCACTGAAAAGAAATTCCTGTTCCGAAACGTCACGATAAAGGATACGAAATACAACACCGAAGGCAAGCTCAACGGAAATATCGAGCACACGAACTTCGGCGATTGGAGGCTCGACCTTTCTATCGATTCGAAAAGGCTTCTGGCCCTGGATACGCAGGACAGCGAAGATGCTGCCTATTTCGGGACGGCTTTTATCAACGGAACCGCTTCTGTTAAAGGTCCGACGAACGGATTGTTTATTAAGGTAGACGCCAAATCCGAAAAGGGAACCGCGATAAAAATCCCAATCAACGATGCCGAGGCGACCGGCGACAACAATTACATCCATTTTATAACGCCAAGCGAAAAATTCAACCAGAAGAAAGGGATTGCAGAGCAGACGAAGAATTACAACGGGCTCGAACTCGAATTTGATTTTGCCATTACGCCAGATGCGGAAGTGGAAGTTATTCTCGACCGGAATTCCGGCCACGGTATGAAAGGGAAAGGTTACGGCTCACTGCTATTCAAGATCAATACTTTGGGGAAATTCAATATGTGGGGCGATTTCCAGGCATATGAAGGAACGTATAATTTCAAGTATGGCGGACTGATCAACAAGAAATTCGATGTCAAGAAAGGCGGTTCGATTACCTGGGAAGGCGATCCGATGCGCGCAATCCTGAATCTCGAAGCCGTTTACAAAACCACTGCAAATCCAGCGGTGCTGCTCGAAAATTCTACACTGAATAAGAAAGTCGACGTAGAAGTGGTGATCGGACTCAAAGGAAACCTGAGCAATCCCGAACCCAATTTCGATATTAATTTTCCGACGGTAAGTTCGGTGCTCAAATCTGAAATCCAGACCAAACTCGATGATAAGGACGTGAGGCAGAAACAGGCGCTCATCCTGCTCTCGACCGGCGGGTTCCTGAGTGTTGAAGGATTGAACCAAACGTCTATCACCAATAATTTATATGAAAAAGTGGGCGATCTTTTCGGGGATGTATTTACCAATAGTGATGATAAGATCCAGGTTGGCGTTGACCTTGTCGCTGTCGACCGGACTCCGGGCTACGAATCGGACGGTCGTGTCGGGGTGACATTTTCCTCTAAAGTTGGCGAACGCATCACCATCAATGGAAAACTCGGCGTTCCTGTTGGCGGCATCAACGAATCGGCTGTCGTGGGCGATGTCGAAGTGCAATACCGCGTGAATGAAGACGGAACGATGAACCTTCGGGTATTCAATAAAGAAAACGACATTAATTATATTGGGCAGGGCGTAGGCTATACGCAGGGAATCGGTATTTCGTATGAGGTCGATTTCAAGACTTTTTCCGAACTGGTCAACAAAATCTTCAAGGGCAGCCAGAAAATAGAGCTTGAGAAAACGCCTGTTCTGGTGGTTCCTGATTCGCAATTCCCCGATTATATCAACTTCGATAAAGAAAGCAAGGAAGGCAAGAAGCGCGAGGAAGAAACGCCGAAACAAAATACGGAAGCGGTTCCGCACGAAGACTAATTCCGATCCCCGTTTTTAATTCTCATTTGATAACTAAAAAACTTATCAACGAAAACGTTTGAATTCCGCTTTATTTGCTAAACTATTAAAAACAGTACCCTAAAAGTGATTGATGTTTGCTAAATTTACATTTTAATTGTAAAATAAATGTCAAAAACGATAAAAAAAATAGGTGTGCTGACTTCCGGCGGCGACGCTCCCGGAATGAATGCCGCCATCCGTTCTGTAGTCAGGACATGCGCTTACCACAATATCGAATGTATCGGAATTTACCGCGGTTACCAAGGGATGATTGAAGGCGACTTCAAGGAAATGGGCCCGAGAAGCGTAAACAACATCGTAAATAAAGGCGGAACCATCTTAAAATCTGCCCGCTCCAAAGAATTCATGACGCCTGAAGGCCGCAAAAAAGCCTACGACAACCTCATTGCAGCCAATGTCGACGCCTTTATCGTTATCGGCGGGGACGGAAGTTTTACCGGCGCCGAAATCTTCAACAACGAATATGAGTTTCCCGTAATGGGAATTCCCGGAACGATCGACAACGATATTTTCGGCACGAGCCACACTTTGGGCTACGATACTGCGCTCAACACTGTCGTTGAAGTTATTGATAAAATCCGCGATACCGCCAGTTCGCATAACCGTCTTTTCTTTGTGGAAGTCATGGGACGCGATGCCGGGCATATCGCATTAAACGCCGGAATCGGGGCAGGAGCAGAGGAGATTTTAATTCCCGAAGAAGATTTGGGGCTCGAAAGATTATTGGAATCCTTAAAGAAAAGCAAGGCTTCCGGAAAATCATCGAGCATCGTCGTGATTGCCGAAGGCGATAAAATTGGGAAAAGCGTTTTCGAACTCAAAGATTACGTAGAGGCCAATTTACCCGAATATGACGTACGCGTCTCCGTACTCGGCCACATGCAGCGCGGCGGTTCGCCATCGTGTTTCGACCGTGTGTTGGCGAGCCGCCTGGGCGTAAAGGCAGTGGAATCGATCTTGGAAGGAAAATCAAATTTCATGGTCGGCATCCTGGGTGACAAAATCACGCTCACGCCTTTGGAACAGGCCATCAAAGGACATACGGAAATTGACCGCGAACTCTTGCGTGTTTCCGACATTATGTCGACCTAAACAAATTCACAAATTAACGAATAAACAACTAAAAGAAAAATGTCAACAGTAAAATTAGGAATAAACGGTTTCGGAAGAATCGGCAGAATTGTCTTCAGGGAAACCTACAACCGCGACAATGTAGAAGTGGTGGCCATCAACGACTTATTGGACGTAGACCATCTGGCTTACCTTTTAAAATATGATTCCGTTCACGGGCGTTTCGCAGGGAAAGTCGATGTGAAAGACGGAAAATTATACGTCAACGACAAGTATATCCGCGTGACTGCAGAAAGAGACCCGTCCGTATTGAAATGGGATGAAGTGGGCACAGACGTCGTTGCAGAATGCACCGGAATCTTCACCACACTCGAAACGGCGCAATCGCACATCAAAGGCGGCGCGAAAAAAGTAGTAATTTCGGCACCTTCAGCCGACGCACCAATGTTCGTCATGGGGGTGAACCATACCAAAATGACGGCTGCCGATACGATCGTATCGAACGCATCATGCACCACAAACTGTCTGGCTCCGGTCGCAAAAATCCTAAACGACAACTTCGGGATCGTAGAAGGCCTGATGACAACGATCCACGCTACAACAGCCACGCAATTGACCGTTGACGGACCTTCAAAAAAAGATTTCCGCGGCGGTCGCTCTGCTTTATTGAACATCATTCCGGCTTCAACCGGCGCTGCAAAAGCGGTTGGAAAAGTAATCCCGGAATTGAACGGGAAATTAACCGGAATGTCGATGCGTGTCCCAAATGCCGACGTTTCTGTAGTCGATCTGACGGTGAAACTCGCAAAAGAAACATCTTACGAAGACATCATGAAAGTCTTCAAAACCGCTTCTGAAGGCGATTACGCCGGAATTATCGGTTATACCGAAGACGACGTCGTTTCGCAGGATTTCATATCCGACAAACGCACTTCCATTATCGATGCAAAAGCCGGAATCGCATTGAATTCGACTTTCTTCAAAATCGTTTCCTGGTACGACAACGAATACGGTTACTCGAGCAAACTCATCGATTTATCCGTGCACACCGCAGGATTGAAATAAATTGTGTTAAAAATCCCGTCGGGCAATCGGCGGGATTTTTATTTTTTATATTTGAAGCTATTCCTGCTGTCCGCTCTATCTTTTACTGGCTAAAGAAGCCAGCAAAAGGATGCCGCTTCCATCAGGGCTAAAACCGTTCAACATTCAACATTCAACATTCAACATTCAACATTTTTAAATACGAATAACGAATAACGAATAACGAATAACGAATAACGAATAACGAATTTTTGAAATACAAACTAACCAACACCGCCTGATAACCAAACCCGAAAAACCCAATGAAATTATTAGTAGACAGTGGATCCACAAAAGCCGACTGGATTTCGATCGATGACAATGGAAAAGTACTTTTTACCACACAATCTTTAGGGCTCAACCCTGAAGTCCTCGGTAAAGACCAAGTCATTGCCCGTCTTGAAGACAAATTTGATATTTCCCACAATAAGAGAAGTGTTTCCCATCTTTATTTCTACGGCGCAGGCTGCGGAACGGAACGGATGCGGAATTTCCTCGCGGGAATCTTCAGGGAATATTTCCCAAATGCGGTGATTTCGGTACATGAAGACACTTACGCCGCGGTTTACGCAACAACGCCAAAGAATGAAAAGGCCATCGTGGCCATTTTAGGAACCGGTTCCAACTGCAGCTATTTTGACGGTGCGGTTTTACACCAGAAAGTGGATTCGCTGGGTTACATCGCCATGGACGACTGCAGCGGAAACCAATTCGGCCGCCATCTGATCCGCGGGTATTATTTCAAGAAAATGCCGGCGCCATTGGCCAAAAAATTTGAAACGGCTTACGACCTGAATTCCGATACAATCAAGCACAATCTCTACAAAGAACCAAATCCGAACGCGTATTTGGCAACATTCGCGAAATTCCTGATTCAGCATAAAGAGGAAGAATATTGCAAGAAAATCATCTTTGCCTGCATGGAAGATTTTGTCGAGCTTTACATCAAGCAATATGACAATCACAAGGAGGTTCCGGTACATTTTATCGGTTCGATTGCGTTCTATCTGAAGGACGAACTCAAAACCGTCCTCGACAGGCACAAGATCAGTCTCGGAAATGTTTTGCGACGCCCGATCGACGGCTTGATTGCGTACCATTCCCTAAACAAATAAATTATGGAAATCGCTATTATAGCGCACGACAACATGAAAGCGGATATGGTCCAGTTCCTCAATAAGAACAAAACGCTGCTGATCCATGAAGACATTCACCTCATTGCCACCGGAACCACGGGAAGCAAAGCGGAGAAAGCAGGATTTATCGTAACAAAAATGCTCTCAGGCCCGCAAGGCGGCGATGCACAGATTGCTGCGCGTGTCGCCGAAGGGAAAACCAACATGGTATTGTTTTTTAAAGACCCAAATTCGAGCCATGCGCATGAAGTCGACATCAACATGCTCATCCGCGTCTGCGATGTGCACAATGTCCCGCTGGCAACCAACGAAGCCACGGCGCAATTGCTTTTGAATGCTATAGCACAGCAATCATAGAGATCTCGACACTGACGTCTTTCGGTAAACCGGCCACTTCAACCGTTTCTCTTGCAGGAGCGGTTTTTTCATTAAAATAGCTTCCGTAGATTTCATTGACTTTGGCAAAATCGGCCATGTCGGTGAGAAAAATGGTGGTCTTTACTACGTTTTCAAAAGTCATGTCGGCTGCTTCGAGTACGGCTTTGAGGTTTTTCATGACCTGTTCGGTTTCCTTTTCAACCGAGCCCAAAACCAAATGCATCGTTTCGGGATCAAGGCAAACCTGCCCGGAAAGGTAAAGTGTATTCCCGGCCAAAACTGCCTGATTGTATGGGCCAATTGGCGCAGGCGCCTTATCTGTGTGGATTATTTTTTTCATGATATGGTGTTTTAGAAAATTGTCGGCCTTATCGCAACGTCTTGTCAGGCGTTGTCCTTTTCTCCCATTTGATATCGCTGAGCACACCCGATTTGATTCCGATAAAGAAATTCCAATAGGCGTTGGTCCCGAAAGGCGTCCAGTTGAAATCCATTCGCCAGCTCAATAAGTCGCGTTCAAAGCGGAACTGTGTAAAGGTAACGCCTTTCTGGACAAAATCATAACCGGTAGAGACGCCGACTTTCCATCGCGGCGTCAAATCGGCATTGGCCGAAATCATTACCGAGTTGCCGGAAATCTTCTTGTCCCTTTTCTCATTCGTATAAGTCAGCTGATAGGCGAAAGTCATGTCCCACGGCAATTTGGCATTAAAGAATCCGGGGAATTCCTCTTCGTCTTCATCCTCATTGCTGAACTGGCTGTCCCTGCGATCGCTGAAATCGGTATTGGTACCGAACAAATCGTCATCGCGGCCACCATTGCGCTGGCCCTGTACATTTTCTTTCTTGTCCTTATCGCCGTCTTTGCTCGACAGCGAATAGTTGACCGTCATGTTGGCGCTCGTCATCCTGAAAAGGCTGCCGCCGTTGTCAATATTGAACTTGTTGATCCTGTTTCCGGAATTGTTAATCGCATACGGATTCAGCGTCATCCCAAAATTGACATTCATCTTATCCTTAAAAAGGTTCGTTCCGCCGCTGACACGCAAAGGCGCCCATGGCAACGAATCGGCTACGATATTATAACTTGTGGAAAAATTTAGGTTGTTGAGCAGCATGACTTTCTTGGGCTCGACCTTGGTGCTGTCACGGTCCCTGACTTTCGCCTCAAACGTATTGCTGAGGCTGAAGCCGATATTATTGGAATTGCTTTTTCCCGGCGCGCCAAAAATTCCGTTTTCGAAACGCGTGTATTCTTTGATGGCCATTTGCCCGCTGGCATCCGAAGCATAAGTGTCGTAATACTGTTCAAAACTCGGCGTATAACTGTAAGAGACCGACGGACGCATGACGTGGCGGATAGCCTGGATTTTTTTGTTGTCGCCAAATTTGAAAGTCCCATAAACCGTTGTTCCCAAACTCGAGGAAAACGAATAGGTGCGGTACGAATCAAATCCGTTGACATCGAGAATAGTGTCTTTCGAGGTTAACGGATTATAAGACTTGCGGATAGTTTTGAGATACCAGACTTCCTCATAATTCACCGAAGTACTCGCGCTGAAATATTTAAACAGCTTGAAATTCGTACTCAAAGGAATGCTGTGCTGGAAACCGGTCTTGGCATTCTTGAACATTTCCGATTTGAAGAAAAGCGAATCCGTCGTATTGATCCGGTTTTCGCCCCTTAAATTATACTGAAGGTTGATGTTCTTGAAAAAACCTTTCTTGACGCCGTCTTTCGGGACAAAAGGATAAATCCTGTCGACACTCAGCTGCAGCGTAGGCAAAGTCATATTGATCTCCTCCGTTTGTGTATTCTGCGAATGCGTCGCGGCAAGCGAAAGATTCACCTGCGGAATGGTATTGAAAGTTTTCGAATAGGAAATCGAAGAACTCAAAGTATTGTTGAGCGTCGAAGCCACATTGAGCTGACTCGCGGATTGCTGGAAATACTTGCTGCTTCCGAGGTTGACCGATGCCGAAAAACGCGAATTCGGGTTGGATTTCCCATCCTGCGAATGCGTCCATTGGATGTTGTAGATTTTGGTCTTCGAATAATCGGGCAGGCCGCGCTCGCTGCTGATCAGGTTCTCAAAACGCACATTGATGTTTCCGCGGAAGCGATAACGCCACGCATAAGCCGATTCAAAACGCATCGCATAACTTCCGTTGGTGTAATAATCGCCAAGCACAGCAAGGTCATAATGGTCGCCGAGTGCAAAATAATAACCGCCGTTCTGCAGGTAATAACCGCGGTCGCGCGTATCTCCAAATGTCGGGATAATCAAACCCGACTGGCTTTCGGTAGTCATCGGAAAAAAGGCAAATGGCAGCGCAATAGGCGTCGGGACGTCGGCGATGACCATATTGGTAAATCCGACGACGACTTTCTTTCCCGGGACAAATTTGAGCTTGTCGGTGACAAAATAATATTCGGGATCATCGATATCTTTCGCGGTCGTAAATCTTGCTTTCCTGAGGAAATAAACAGAATCGTTGATCCTTTTGGACACTTCGGCCTTGACCTTAAATTCGCCCTGGTCGGTGCGCGAATTCCAGATCAGCGCTTTCTTGGTCTTGTAATTGAATCGTATGGAATCGGGCTCGACGACATTCGAACCCTGCTTAAAATTCGGATATTGCGTCAGGACTCCGGCGGAATCCTTTATCCTTCCGGCATAAACCTCATTTTTTTCGTAGTTGAACACAATAATACCGGCCTTTAATTCGATATCCTGATAGTAGAGTTCGGCTTTGTCGTAAAGTGTGATGAGTTTCTTCTTTTGGTCGAGTTTCGCATACTTTTCGGCCTTGTACTTGATTTTGCTTTCGAGCAGCGGTTTTTTGGGCTTGATGCTGTCGGTTTTGGTGGAATCGCCGATTTTCGCAGCCGCTGCTTCGAGTTGGATCGCAATGCTATCCTGCTGGGTTTTAGGAGGTACTGCCGCGGTTTTTTTATTTATTTCCTGTGCATACGTTTTACCGATTCCGATTGTTAGGAAAAATGCTGATAAAACGATATTAAATAAGTTTGTACGCAAAGGTTTTAATGCTATTTTTGTAAAAATATGGCTTATTTTTGACCCGCCAAACTTACATATTATTTTCCGTCAAAAATAATCAAATATGAAATTTAAAACCACAGGGTTTTTATTAAAATTAACTTTATTCGTCGCCATGATTAAATCGTATAAAATCAATTATTTACTGCTAATAATAACTGTTGCGGTTACCTTTTCATCTTATGGGCAATCGGGGACAAAATTCAAGGTAGCGCTTGATGCCGGCCACGGCGCACACGATTTTGGGGCGGTTTACCACGGCCATATTGAGAAAAATATTGCGTTGGCTGTCGTACTGAAGGTCGGGAAGATTTTAGAGAAAAACCCCAACATCGAAGTGATCTACACCAGAAAGACCGATGTATTTATCGAACTGGTCGAAAGATCCAATATTGCCAATCGCGCCGATGCGAACATTTTCGTGTCCATCCATTGCAATGCCAATAAAAACACGGTGGCCGATGGTTCGGAAACCTATGTGATGGGTTTGAATAAGAATGCTTCCAATCTTGCCGTAGCAAAAAGTGAGAATGCCGTAATTACATTGGAAAAAGACTACAAACAAAAATATGAAGGTTTCGACCCGAACAATCCGGGTTCGATGATCGGCGTGACGCTGATGCAGGAAGAATACCTCGACAACAGCATTTCGCTGGCGAGTAAAGTCCAGGATAATTTTGTGAATGACAACGGACGCAGGAGCCGCGGCGTAAAACAGGCGCCATTTATGGTTTTGCACAAGGCCTATATGCCGAGGGTTTTGATCGAGATGGGTTTCATTTCCAATCCGACTGAAGGTACGATGCTTGATTCTGAAGAAGGCCAGCAGGAAACCGCCCAGGCCATTGCCAATGCGATTATCAGCTACAAAAAGGAATATTTCGGGAACGGCGCCAATGAACCGGCCGAAGACAAACCATCCAAAAAAATAAAAGAAGCTCCGAAAGATACGGCTACACCTGTAAAAGAGGAAGTCGCAGACAAGCCGACAGAAGCTAAAAAGCCGGAAATAACGAAACCAGACCCAAATCCGGAAGACACAGGCGCCACGATTTTTAAAGTGCAGATTGCCGCGGCCAGCAAAAAACTGGAACCGATTCCGTCTAACTTTAAAGGGCTCAATAATATTACCGTAAGCAGCGAGGGCGGCTCGGTCTACAAATATATGTATGGCGAAACCTCCGATTATGAGACCGCAAAACGCTTTCTTCAGGAAGCCAAAGCCAAAGGGTACGACGGCGCTTATCTGATCGCTTTCCGTGACGGAAAAAAAATATCCATACAGGAAGCCCTGAAATAATGGCTGCACTCCAATAAATTATTTTAAATTTGTTAAAAACAAGACTATTTTGAAAATTACCAGAGAAATTAAAACCGCCATATTAGTCATCGCCTCCATCTTATTGTTTATCTGGGGTTACTGGTTTTTAAGGGGCCGCGATCTTTTAACAGATTACAAGACTTTTTACGTTCAATATGACAATGTGGAAGGGCTGACCGCTTCGGCTCCCGTAACGATCAACGGATTGGTTATCGGGAAGGTGAACAAAATCAGTTTCCTCGATAACAGTGGGAAACTGCTGGTGGAACTCCAGATAAAGTCAGATTTTCCGATTTCGCGCACCAGCGTTGCGGCGATATATGAGCCGGGACTTATTGGCGGAAAGCAAATCCAGATCATTCCGAATTTTAAGGACCCGGTTATGGCGAAGTCGGGCGCAATGCTCGCGGGCGATAATGTTCCCGGATTGACCGCATTGGTTGGCAACAAACTGACGCCGATTGGGGAAAGCCTCGAAAAGGTATTGAAGAACGCCGACAAATTGCTCGACAATGTCAATAATGTCCTTAACAAAGACAGTCAGGAAAATCTTAAGAAAGCCATTGTAGAATTGCGGATTACGATGGAAGAATTCCATAGAGCTTCCGGAAGTTTGAATGGAATCCTCGACAACAACAAAGGCAAAATCGACGGAATCGTGACCAATTTCAATAAGGTTTCAAAAGATTTCTCCTCGATTTCCGATTCGCTCAACAAAGCCGATTTGGGCAAAACCGCCAAAAACCTTCAGAAAACCCTCGATAATGTTGATCAGATTATTGCCGGCGTACAATCAGGAAAAGGGACTTTGGGCAAACTCATGAAAGATGATGCGTTGTATAAAGACCTGAATGCGGCATCTAAAGAACTCGAATTATTATTGCAGGATGTAAGGCTCAACCCGACGCGATATGTGAATGTATCGCTTTTCGGAAAGAAAAACAAGCCGTACACCGCACCTGTAAACGATACGATCAAAAAGTAAAATCTCAAGTTTATGCGTTATCTTGACAATATATTATTTCTGGTAATCTTAGGTCTCGGAACTGGTTTCTTTGCCATCAATATCAGGAAGATTATCCGCAATATCAAATTGGGACGTGACATCGACCGTTCAGACAATCCGTCGGCACGATGGAGAAATATGGCGTTGATTGCGCTCGGCCAATCCAAGATGGTCAAACGACCGGTTGCCGGATTGCTGCATATTTTTGTCTATGTCGGTTTCATCATCATCAATGTGGAAGTTTTGGAAATCGTCATCGACGGGCTTTTCGGGACGCACCGGATTTTCTCATTCCTCGGAATCTTATACAGTATTTTAATCGGTTCGTTTGAAATCCTGGCGATATTGGTCCTGGTCGCTGTCATTGCGTTTTTAATCAGAAGAAATATCATTAAACTCAAACGCTTTATCCATTCCGACCTTAAAGGCTGGCCGAAAAGCGATGCGAATTATATCCTGTATTTCGAAATCTTGCTGATGACTTTGTTCCTGTTAATGAATGCTGCAGATTATCACTTGCAATTGCTCGGTTTCGGACATTATGAAAGGGCAGGGGCTTTTCCGGTTTCGCAATTTATCGAGCCGGTTTTCAACGGCATGTCCGAAAGCGCCGTGATGATGATTGAAAGGGCGATTTGGTGGCTGCATATCTGTGGCATCCTGATTTTCCTCAACTACCTTTATTTTTCAAAACACCTCCATATTTTACTGGCATTCCCGAATACGTATTACGCCGATTTAAATCCGAAAGGAAAATTGGACAATCTCGAATCGGTAACCAATGAAGTGAAACTGATGATGGACCCGAACGCTGATCCATTCGCTGCAGCGCCAGTAAACGAGAATGCGGTTCCACATAAATTCGGGGCGCAAGACGTACAGGATCTGAACTGGGTACAATTGATGAATGCTTATACGTGTACCGAATGCGGGCGATGTACATCTGCCTGTCCGGCAAATATCACCGGGAAAAAATTATCGCCGCGAAAGATCATGATGGACACGCGCGACCGTTTGGAAGAAGTCGGCAGAAATATCGATGCGAACAAAGGCATTTTCATCCCGGACAACAAAACATTATTAAACGATTATATTACCCCGGAAGAGCTTTGGGCCTGTACTTCCTGTAATGCCTGCGTGGAAGAATGCCCGGTGAACATTAGTCCGTTATCCATTATCATAGACATGAGGCGCTATCTGGTAATGGAACAAAGCGCGGCACCGATGTCGCTCAACGCCATGATGACGAATATCGAAAACAATGGCGCACCATGGCAATACAACCAACAGGACAGGCTAAACTGGAAAAACGAAAATTAATTACCGAAAATAAAAATTCTCTTATAGGTGAGATTAAGGGTGTTTTTAATGAATTTTAAACAAAATAAATTAAAAACCAAACGAAAATGAACACAGACGAAATCGACGACAACTTACAGGAGACAACAGAAAACGGCAAAAAGATCAGCCCGATATTACCCGAAGGTATCAAGAATTATCTGATTGATATCGATGGGACAATCTGCGACGACATTCCGAATGAAGAGCCGGAAAGGATGCTTACAGCAGAATTGTATCCGGACGCATTGGTGACGCTCAACAAATGGTATGACGAAGGGCACATCATCTTCTTCTTTACCTCAAGAACGGAAGCGCACCGCGAATATACCGAAAGGTGGCTCGCGCAGCACGGATTCAAATACCACGGTATGGTCATGGGGAAACCGCGCGGCGGCAACTATCATTGGATCGATAACCATTTAGTGAAAGCGACGCGTTACCGCGGAAAATTTACCGATCTTGTCGACAAGGAAGTGACCATACAAGTCTTTGATGACGGAAAACACGAATAGACATCTGGTAATTTGTGGAGTTGTTTATTTGGACACAAATTATCGGATTCATAAATTACCGAATTAACCAACGATATGGAAAGTTTAAAAGTGCCAACAATGGCGGAAATGATGGCCCAGGGCCAGCAGCCCGAGGTTTTATTCTGGGTAGGCTGCGCCGGAAGCTTTGACGACAGGGCAAAGAAAATCACCAAGGCGTTTGTGCGGATTTTGAACCGTGCCAATGTATCTTTTGCGGTACTCGGGACCGAGGAAAGCTGCAGCGGCGATCCGGCAAAAAGGGCTGGGAATGAGTTCCTTTTCCAGATGCAGGCAATGATGAATATTGAAGTCCTGAACGCTTATGAAGCCAAGAAAATCGTTACGGCTTGTCCGCACTGCTTCAATACTTTAAAGAATGAATATCCCGAATTGGGCGGCAAATACGAAGTGATCCACCATACGCAATTCCTCAAATCATTGCTCGATGATGGCCGATTGACCATCGAAGGCGGACAGTTCAAAGGAAAACGCATCACTTTCCACGATCCGTGCTATCTGGGCCGCGCCAACAATGTCTATGAGGCACCGCGCGATCTGATCGAAAAGCTCGACGCCGAACTCGTAGAAATGAAACGCTCCAAAGCCAACGGTTTGTGCTGCGGTGCCGGAGGCGCACAGATGTTTAAGGATGCCGAGCCGGGAAACAAGGAAATCAACGTTGAAAGAACCGAAGACGCTATGGAAACACAGCCGCAGATCATCGCAGCCGCCTGTCCGTTCTGCAATACCATGATGACCGACGGTGTAAAAAACAAAGAAAAAGAAGCCGAAATCAAAGTCATGGACATCGCCGAACTCATCGCGAATGCCCAGGATTTATAGTCTGGAATCTCGGGCCTAATATCTAAAATCTCAAAAAAATGTACGTCCCATTTGAAAGTTTACCACCCGAATCCAAAATCTGGATCTACCAGTCCAACAGGAAATTTTCGGAGGAAGAAATGAATGAAATCGAACCCGCACTGCAATCTTTTGTAGAGAACTGGGCGGCGCACGGAACCGGACTCGAAGCCTCGTACCAATTGAAATACAATCGTTTCATAATCCTTGCCGTCAATCCCGAAAACCAGATTGCGACAGGATGTTCTATTGACAGTTCGGTGCAATTTATCCAGGATCTGGAAAAAAAATACGGCGTTGATCTGTTAGACAAAATGAACGTCACCTTTAAGCTCGGCGAGCATGTGGCGCACAAAACCCTGATCGAGTTCAAGAAAATGGCGAAAGACAAAGCGGTTTCCGAAAATACGATCGTATTCAACAATCTCGTCAATACGATCGAAGAATGGAACGAAAACTGGGAAGTCCCTGCCGGTGACAGCTGGCACAGTCGTTTCTTTTAACCAACACCGCTTAATGAAAAATCAAATTTTCAAAATATTCTTTTTTGGATGGTGCCTTTTTATCATAGGTTGTGCTGCGAAGAAAGACACGACTACAGGACCTGTCCAGCCATTCGTAAAGCCGGTTGCAAACACCGATACGATTGCCGATATCTATGCCGAGAATTATGATTCCGACAGCCAGAAAAAATGGGTAGACAGCGTTTACAGCCAATTCACATTCGACGAAAAGATCGGGCAATTGTTTATGGTTTCGGCCTATTCGAATAAAGATTCGGTACATATCAAAAGCATCGACAAGCTGATAACGGAAAACAAGGTCGGCGGACTCATTTTCTTCCAGGGCGGACCCGGCCGTCAGGCCAGACTGACCAACCGTTACCAATCTGAATCAAAATTGCCGTTGTTTATCGCCATCGATGCCGAATGGGGACTGAGCATGCGTTTGGATTCCACTTATCGCTATCCATGGAATATGACACTGGGCGCGATTAAAGACAAAAGCCTTATTGAGAAAGTTGGCATCAACCTGGGGAAACAAAGCAGGAGAATGGGAATCCAGTTCAATTTTGCGCCGGTTCTCGACATCAATACCAATCCCAAAAATCCGATCATCGGTTTCCGTTCTTTTGGCGAAAGCAAAGAGAACGTAGCCGAAAGTGCACTGGCGATGATGAAAGGTTTCCAAAGCCAGCACATCATCAATACCGGGAAGCATTTTCCGGGACATGGCGATACCGAAGTGGATTCGCATAACTCGCTGCCGCTGATCAGTTTTTCACGCGAAAGGCTCGAAGAAACGGAATTTTATCCTTATCGAAAATTGATTAAGGAAGGGTTGGAATCGGTTATGGTGGCGCACCTGAACGTTCCTTCGTTGGAAAACCGCCCGAATTATCCATCATCGATTTCGTATAATGTTGTGACGAATATACTTCAGAAACACCTTGGTTTTAAAGGCCTAGTTTTTACAGATGCGCTCAATATGAAAGCCGCAAGCAATTATCTAAAGCCGGGTGAAATCGACCTTGAAGCATTTTTAGCGGGGAATGATATTTTGCTTTGCGCCGAAAATGTCCCGGTGGCTTATGAGAAAATCTGTGCGGCCTATCAGGATACGATCATTACTGAACAAAGATTGGCGCACTCTGTCAAGAAAATCCTCAAATACAAATTCAAGTCGGGATTAAATAAATACAAACCGATTGACACCGCCAACCTGTACCAGGATTTAAACACATCCGATAACGATGCGCTGCAATACCAACTGTACGAAAATGCGATTACAGTCCTCAAAAATAAAAACGACATACTTCCAATTAAAGATCTGGAAAACAGCAAGATAGCTTATGTTAAGTTAGGCGATGATGTCAACTCCTCTTTCGTCTCTACTTTGAAGAAATACGCTGATGTTACCGAAGTTTTCGATGAAAATATCGACAGCCTCAATGTCAAATTAAAAGCCTACAATACGGTTATTGTCGGTTTCCATAAATCCGACAAGGCTTGGAAAAGCCATGCGTTTTCGGATACCGATTTGCTTTGGCTCAACGCAATCGCCAGAAACAACGTGGTGATTTTGGATGCCTTCACCAAACCCTATTCGCTGCTGCAGGTTCCGGATTTTGATGAAATCGAAGGCATCGTCCAATCCTACCAAAACAGCAATATCGCGCAGGAAGTCTCGGCAGAGATTATCTTCGGAGCGGTTGATGCGAAAGGGAAATTGCCTGTTTCCATCACGCCTAACTTTAAGGAAGGCGACGGACTCACAACCGAAAAGATCAACCGACTCGGATTTACTGCGCCTGAAAACGTCGGGATGAATCCGTATGTGCTTTCGCAGATTGACGACATTGCCAAAAAAGCGATCGATAAGAAAATGACACCCGGAATTCAGGTGCTTGTGGCGCGGAAAGGGAAGGTGATTTACCAGAAATCTTTCGGCTACCACACATATGAAAATACGGTAAAAGTCGCCAATTCCGATCTATACGACATCGCTTCACTGACCAAAATCGTGTCGACCTTGCCAAACGTCATGCAGCAATACGACCAGAAGAAGATCAATATGGAAACGACTTTAGGGACGATGCTGCCAATTTTTGCGAATTCGGATAAAAAAGACATCCATTTCAAAGAGCTGCTTTCGCATTATGCGCAGCTGCAGGCATGGATCCCGTTTTACCAGTCGACTTTAGATGCCGATAAAAAACCATCCTCCAAATACTACAGAAAAATCGCCGATTCACAGTTTTCAAGACAGGTCGCCGACAGCCTTTACATCCGGAATGATTACCATGACACGATTATGAAAATGATTGTCGACAGTAAATTGCTTCCTAAAAAAGAATACAAATACAGCGATTTTACATTCATCATCCTGCGCGATTATCTTGAAAGGACAACCGGAAAAACCCTGGATCTGCTGAGCGAGCAACAGTTTTTTAAGCCGTTAGGAATGAACAATACGACTTATAATCCGCTCAATAAGTTCAATAAATACGTCATTCCGCCTACGGAAGTTGACAATTATTTCCGCTATCAGACGCTCCAGGGCCACGTGCACGATATGGCTGCGGCCATGGACGGCGGCGTTGCAGGACATGCGGGGATATTTTCGAATGCGATGGATGTTGCGAAGATCATGCAGCTGTACCTTCAAAAAGGAAATTACGGAAACCGCCAATATTTCTCTGCGCGGACCTTTGACGAATTCAATACCTGTTATTATTGTGCCGAGGGAAACCGCCGCGGTATTGGGTTCGACAAGCCACAAGCTGCCGGAACTCCGGGGCCAACCTGCGGCTGTGTGCCGATGAGCAGTTTCGGGCATACCGGATTTACGGGAACGATTGCCTGGGCCGACCCTGAAAATGAGATCGTTTATATCTTTTTATCCAACAGGACTTTTCCCGATGCAACTACAAATACTTTGTCTAAGGAGAATATCCGCGAAGACATCCAGAAGCTGATTTATGCGGCAATTATAAAATAATCATGGTGGACATAAAAATCACCGACAACGGCAATATAAATTTCAGCCTGTAATTTATCTGTCTTAGCATTAACCGATTGCATTTTCTCATTCCGTTTACTGATAATTTCATTGTTAATTTTTATCAATATCACAATTTATGCGGTGCATTTTCGCTAAATTCGTGGTACTAAAAACATACAATGAAAATAGCAATCGTTTGTTATCCAACCTTTGGCGGAAGCGGCGTCGTGGCTACTGAACTCGGACTTGAGCTCGGACGAAAAGGCCACGAAATCCACTTCATCACTTACAGCCAGCCCGTGCGCCTCGCGCTTTTAAATCCGAATGTACATTATCACGAAGTCAATGTTCCCGAATATCCGCTTTTCCATTACCAGCCATACGAACTGGCGCTGTCGAGCAAACTCGTCGATATGGTCAAATTGTATAAGATCGAACTGCTGCACGTGCATTACGCCATTCCGCATGCCTACGCAGGTTATATGGCCAAGCAGATGTTAAAGGATGAAGGCATTGATATTCCGATGGTGACCACGCTTCACGGAACTGATATCACGCTTGTAGGGAACCACCCATTTTACAAACCGGCGGTGACTTTCAGCATCAATAAATCGGATATAGTGACTTCGGTTTCGCAAAGCCTGAAAGACGATACGCTGAAACTGTTCAATATCACGAATGAAATTGTCGTGATTCCGAATTTCATCGAACTCCATAAAGATGTCGACGATTCGAAAATCCCATGCTACCGTTCGCTTATCGCAAAAGACAACGAGCGCGTCGTGACGCACATCAGCAATTTCAGGAAAGTGAAGCGCATTCCGGACATCATTAAGATTTTCCATAAGATACAGCAGGAAATGCCGGCCAAACTGATGATGGTGGGCGACGGCCCGGAAAAAGACAGGGCCGAAAGGATGTGCCGTGAACTCGGAATTTCCGAAAAGGTCATCTTTTTTGGAAACAGCACCGAGATCGATAAGATCTTAAGCTATAGCGATTTATTTTTATTGCCTTCGGAGACAGAAAGTTTCGGGCTGGCGGCTTTGGAGGCGATGGCTTCGGGAGTACCAGTGATTTCGAGCAATTCGGGCGGTTTGCCGGAAGTGAATTTCGAAGGGATTTCGGGTTATCTGAGCGATGTCGGCAATGTTGACGAAATGGCAGACAACGCGATTAAAATATTAAGTGATGATGTTACGTTAAACCAATTCAAAGTCAATGCGCTCGAAACGGCAAAACAGTTCGATATCAAGAATATCCTGCCGATGTATGAGGAAATCTACCAGAAAGCCATTAGCGTTTATGCCTAAAACTATGAAAAAAATCCCATTTGTCTTTTTGCTGGCTATCGTATTTGCCTGCGGTTCCGGCGCCGATAAGAATTCGAAAAAGCCGCTGTATGAAGTGCTGACCCAGCAAAATACCGGCGGGGCGCAAGTCCATTTCTTCGAAATCCTTACCGAAGCCAAAGAAATCAAAATGCTTGAAAATGACGAAAACCTCAAAAAGAAAATCAAGCCCGGCGACATCAATACGTCCAATTTTGTCATCTTGAATCTGGGCGAAAAAAACTCCGGAGGCTACGGTATAACAGTCGACAAGGTTGAGGAAACGGCCGATAAGATAATCGTTACCGTAAAAGAAACGAGTCCGGCTGAAGGTGAAATGACTACCTCGGTGATGACCAACCCGTATACGATTGTAAAGATCAATTCGAAAAAGGAAATCATCTTTAAATAAGAAATCCTCCCGAAAGGGAGGATTTCTTTTTATTGTTCGTCTTTAATTTTTTCGACTCCGGCCAGATGGCTTTCGATTAAAGGCAGGTGTTTTTTGGCAAACTTGCTTAAGTCGGGGTCTTCAGATTGGGACGCTTCTTTAAATTCATCGACATCTCTTTTATGGTCAATCTTGATCATACTCAGGAATTTTTTGTCGAAATCCTTATCGTATTTCTTTTCAAGGTCTTTGAGCGCGTCGCTTTTCTCTTTGCTGATTTCTTTCGGGAGCGCAATGTTTTTAGATTCGGCCAATTCGCGGATCTTAATGAGCAGAAACGCCTGGTCTTTCATCATCAGTACGCCATATTTCCGGATTTCTCCGGTCGTTCCCCTTTCGGCGGCGAGCCTTCCTTCGGCAGCATCCATCATACGGGCATCCGCCGCTTCTGTGAGGAATTTGGTAATATCTTTTGAGGCAGGTTTTTCATAGACCTTAAAGGACAAAAAAGTAAAGAGTCCAATAATCCCTGCAATCTGTAAAATCGTTTTCATAATGTTTCCTGATAATGTCCAAAAATCAACATTAAAAACGGGCAAATTTTACATAATTTTCCCCAAAACATATATAATTCCAATATTTAGAACGAATTGATGTTTTTGGAAAACACAATAGACGCTACAATCTGCTGGCTGATCGCATCTTCCATTTCAAACAGGTCTTCTTCCTCCGTATAGTTGTTTTCAGAATAGCGGTACATTTTCCAGCGCTTTTTGTTGTATTCCAACGCGGTCAGGTTTTCGACCCAATCACCCGAATTCAGATACAGCGTGCTACCGTTCTTATTCGATTTTTCCACAATCTTCGGCTCGTGGATGTGTCCACAGATCACATAATCATATTTCTTCTCAATGGCCAGTTCGGTCGCGGTATTTTCGAAATCGGAAATATGTTTGACCGCTTTCTTCACGCTCGCCTTGATTTTTTTCGAAAAGGAGTAAGGCTCCCGTCCCACTTTCAGCAGCAACCAGTTTACGGAACGGTTCAGTAAAATCAGGTAATCGTAGCCGAGTCCGCCCAATTTCGCAATCCATTTCGAATGCTGCACAGAAACGTCAAACACATCACCGTGGAAAATCCATGCTTTCTTCTCATCCAGTTCCAAAACCAGCTTGTCGATGATGCTGAAATTGCCCATGACCGTATCGCTGAATTTCCGCAAAAGCTCGTCGTGGTTTCCGGTGATATAATACACTTTCGTGCCTTTGGAAGCCATATCGATGATCTTGCGGATGACTTTGAGATGCACTTTCGGAAAATACGATTTCCGGAACTGCCAGATGTCGATGATGTCGCCGTTGAGTACCAGGATTTTCGGCTTGATTGAAGAAAGGTAATTGAGCAATTCTTTTGCATGTGATCCGAAAGTCCCAAGATGGGCATCTGAAATCACGACCAATTCTACTTTTCGCTTTTTCATAAGATTTGAAGTTTTACAAATTAAGGGCAGCAATATGAATTGAAGGCGAAATCAAGGTTAAGAAATAAACAATTGCCTGCAAATTCCCCTTTGCGACTTTCCAACTAAAAACCTACATTTGTTCACCGGGGCCGATAGGCTGAACGGTATGAAATAAAAACAAACAAAATGGCGGGAAACAGTTACGGTACACTTTTTAAACTCACGACTTTCGGCGAATCGCACGGCGAGGCTTTGGGCGGAATCATCGATGGCTGTCCGGCCGGGATCGAACTTGATCTCGGGGCCATCCAATTCGAAATGATACGCCGCAAACCCGGCCAGTCGGCAATCGTAACCCAAAGGAAGGAAGACGACGAAGTGCAGTTCCTCTCGGGAATCTTCGAAGGCAAAACTACCGGAACGCCAATTGGTTTCCTGATTCCGAACACCAACCAGAAATCGGACGATTATTCCCATATCAAGGACACGTATCGTCCAAGCCACGCCGATTATGTCTATGAAAAGAAATACGGCATCCGTGATTACCGCGGTGGCGGCCGGAGTTCGGCGCGTGAAACGGCCAGTCGTGTTGCGGCCGGAGCAATAGCGAAGCAGGTTTTGAAAGAAGTCAAAATCAATGCGTTCGTTTCATCGGTTGGCGATATTTTCATCGATAAACCTTACCAGGCGCTCGATTTTTCCAAAACAGAATCCAATCCCGTGCGTTGTCCGGATGCAGAAACCGCCGAAAAGATGGAAGCGTACATCCGCGAAATCCGCAAAGAAGGCGATACTGTCGGCGGCACGGTCACCTGCGTTTTGCAGAACGTCCCGATCGGGTTGGGCGAACCGGTTTTCGATAAACTGCATGCCGAGCTCGGAAAAGCCATGCTGTCGATCAACGCCGTAAAAGGCTTCGAATACGGCTCTGGTTTCTGCGGCGCCAAAATGAAAGGCAGCGAACACAACGATTTGTACAATGCCGACGGAACGACAAAGTCGAACCTTTCGGGCGGAATCCAGGGCGGAATTTCAAACGGGATGGACATCTATTTCCGCGTCGCTTTCAAACCGGTCGCGACCATCATGCAAAAACAAGACGCGCTCGACAGCAGCGGAAACATTGTTGAAATGCAGGGCAAAGGACGCCACGATCCGTGCGTTGTCCCGAGGGCGGTTCCGATCGTCGAGGCCATGGCGGCGTTGGTGCTGGCCGATTTTTACCTAATCAATAAAACCTATAAATAAGAATTTTAAGTGCTTCCTGATTTTTTTGAGAAGCTGTTTCCTGCTTTCCACTGCAATCTTGTCATTGCGAACGAAGTGAAGCAATCCGTTTCACGATTCCATAATCGCAATGCCAAGGATTTCCGCTGCAATCAGGGCTAAACCAAACAACAACGAACGACATGATTACAACTGTAAACGATTCCAAAAAACCGTCTTTCTTCTCAAACCTCACGACCCAGATCCTCATCGCGATGATTCTCGGGGCGATTCTCGGCATCATCATCCACAACAACGCAACCGAAGAAACTGCAAAGGATTTCAGCACCTATATTAAGATGCTCGCCACCGTTTTTATTCGCCTCGTCCAGATGATTATTGCGCCTCTGGTGTTTACGACATTGGTGGTCGGGATTGCGAAACTCGGCGATATCAAAGCCGTAGGAAGGATAGGAGGCAAGGCATTGGGCTGGTTTTTTACCGCTTCTTTTATCTCGTTATTGATTGGGATGTTTTGGGTGAATATCCTGCAACCCGGACTCGGACTACATTTATCCGATGTCGATTTGTCCACGGCCGCCGAAGTGACCGAAAAGACCGGCAGTTTCTCCGCCCAGAATTTCATCGAACACATCATCCCGAAAAGTATTGTCGAGGCGATGGCAACCAACGAGATTTTACAGATCGTCATCTTTTCCATTTTCTTCGGATTGGCCGCGGCTTCAATCGGCGACACGGCAAAACCTGTCGTGAATGCGCTCGATAAGACTGCGCATATTGTCCTGAAGATGGTTAATTATGTAATGAAATTTGCCCCGATTGGCGTTTTTGGCGCTATCGCAGGCGTTTTTGCCATTCGCGACTTTAATGATTTGTTGATTACATATGCCAAGTTCTTTGGGTCATTTTTGATTGGAATCTCCACACTTTGGGTAGTCTTATTGTTGATTGGCTATCTTTTCTTAGGCAAGGCAATGAGTCTTTTATTGAAAAGGATCGTCGGTCCGCTGATCATCGCCTTTGGAACCACAAGCAGCGAGGCGGTTTTCCCAAAACTCACCGAAGAGCTCGAACGTTTTGGTGTGAAAGACCGGATCGTTTCGTTTATGCTGCCGCTCGGTTACTCATTCAACCTTGACGGAAGTATGATGTATATGACGTTTGCGAGTATTTTTATCGCACAGGCCTATGGAATCGACCTGAGCATCGGGACGCAATTCACCATGCTTTTCGTACTGATGCTCACAAGCAAAGGGATTGCCGGTGTGCCAAGGGCGAGTCTCGTTGTGGTTGCGGCAACCTGCGGGATGTTTAAGATTCCGATTGAAGGCATTGCTTTGATTCTGCCAATCGACCATTTCTGCGATATGTTCAGGAGCGCGACCAATGTGCTTGGAAACGCTTTGGCGACGAGTGTTGTAGGAAAGTGGGAAAAATCAGATGAACTTCCATCCGCCTAATTTTTTTTTTGCAGGATAATATTTAAATCCATAGATTTCATACATTTACGTATTCAACTTTTAAAAAATCTCTTATGAAAAAAACTTTACTATCGCTATGTGCACTCGGATTCGGATTTTTCAGCCAGGCACAGGTTCTTTTGGATGAAAACGTTTCGACACTTACTGTCGGAAATGTAGGTACTGATCTTACTGGTACGACGCCTGGACAGGGCGGATGGTTAACTTCCGTTCTGGCTGCCGGATCTAATACTGATTTCCAGGTGATTGACCAAGGCGGAAATTATGGAAATGTATTCCAGATTATCGGTTCCAATACTGCTGTAAATAGCAGGAGATTGTTTAAGGACGTTTCAAGCGACTGGGGTTTCCGCGAAACCGGAAATAATGTCGCCGAAGTACAATTCGACTTTTTCACCGGTCCGGCCACGACAAGCGCCAATTCTATGCGTGTCCTTTTATACGACGCCACGCTCACCAAAATGCTCGCCGGTATGATGGTGAACATGAGTACGAAAGTGATGAGCGGTCTGTCTTATTATGACAATACAGCTGCTGCAGGCGGAATTCTTGGAAACTACTCTTTTAAACTAGGTTACACCGCCACGCCAACGCCAGCCTACAGCGATGTGGTTTTACAACCGAATACCTGGTACCGGATGGGTTTCAGCTACAATTACACCACCGGACAGGTTATTTTTAAGGAAAGTACGGGACTGATTACGAGTCCGCCAATCATGGGTGCTTCCGCAGGAACTGAGGTAGGGCAGCTCAATATGATTATGACGGCGATTTCTACAACGGGGCAAGCCAACAGCGTTTCGGCGACCGGACTTTTTGACAATGCTTATTTCCAGGCATCCGTAACAAGCGGACCGATTCTGCTTTCAGTAGATTCGAATGAAATGGCCCAGTTTGCGGTTTTTCCAAACCCTGCCGAAAATGTAATCAATGTTACGAATAGTAAAAATGCAGCCGTTTCAAGGGTCACATTGACAGATATGAACGGAAGGACGGTGAAGCAACAAAATTTCGAGAATGTTTCCGATTTGCAACTTAATATTTCTGATTTGGCTCCCGGTATGTACATGATGAATATCAAATCGACTCAGGGTGAATCAGTTAAAAAAATTATAAAAAGCTAAACAAACGCTTTCCAATCATCAGTAAAGGCTCTCCGTTCAAGCGGGGAGTTTTTTATTTGATTTTTATTGGTAGTCCCCGCTTTATTGAATTTATTGTTAAAATTTAATTTTATACAATTATTAACAAAATTTCAAAGATTTGGATAGCAGTTGGAAATATTTTTTTAATAACTTCGCCACTTAATAAAAATTTACAATGAAAGCAAAATTACTTTTCGCAGGCCTTTTAATGGCGGCATTTACAGGTGCAAAAGCACAAACTACAATTTACTCACAGGATTTCTCTGTAGCAACAGGCTTAACCGTTATCGATGGTGATGGCGATGCCAAGCAATGGGGCTTATTTACAGGAAATGCTACAACTGCAGCATGGGGTTTAACCGGAAATTTCGCAGGATCAAGATCATGGGATGATGTGCCATTAACACCAAATAACTTTCTTTTAACTCCTGAAATTGTAATCCCGGATAGTTTCGGAGCAACAACTTTAAGCTTTAAATTGGGAAGTAATGACGAAGATTTCCCAGCTGAGCACATTTCAATTTATTTGGCGCCGACTTCTGCAAATACTGCAGATTTGATCGCAGCTTTGACTCCTGTATTCTCTTATACACTTACTGCAGCTGATGCACTTACTGCAAATGTTCATACTGTTGACGTTTCTGCTTACGCTGGGCAAACAGTGAAAATCGTAATGAGACACCACGATTGTGCAGATCAAGATATGATGTATCTTGACGATTTGTTATTGACTCAGGAAACTTTAGGAACTGAAAGCTTTATCGCTTCTCAATTTACAGTTTCTCCAAACCCTGCAACTGACGTTATCAACGTATCAGGCAAAAACAACAGCACAATTTCTGCAGTATCTTTAACAGATATCAACGGAAGGGTCGTTAAACAAACTTCATTCAACAATATTGCTAAAATTGAGATGAACATTTCAGATTTATCAGCAGGTGTTTACATGATGAACATCAAATCTTCTGAAGGCGAAGCGACCAAAAAGATTATCAAAAACTAATATTTTAGTTTCCAAAAATAAAAACTCCCCAAGCGATTGGGGAGTTTTTTATTATAAGAATTTGGCTTTCAGCTCGGGAGTCGGAATCATACAGCTGTCTTTTTTTCCATACCATTTGTAGCGGTTCTTTGCAACGTAGTCGTAAACCAGGTTTCTTACTGCAGCCGGGATGATCTTGAAAATGGTTCCAAGATGAAAAATCCCGCCAAACTGCCGCGCAATCTCAATGGCCGCCGAGGATTTGTAATAATAGGCGACGCCGGGCTGGTATAAAACGATGCTGTCTACATTTTTGCGGTCGATGCCGATGTAATCCAATATTTCCTCTCCCAACTCCGATTGCAGCGCAACAAACCGAAACACGTCTTTCTTGTCGTGGTTGATCACATATTGTACCGCGCTGTTGCACAAATTGCAGACGCCGTCGAAAAGGATGATCTTTTTATCTTTTGGTAAATTTTCCATAACTATCTTTTTGCTTCGACGAGTTCGAGCACGTCGAGGCTGACTTTTGAAGTGAATACGCCATAATTGACCGTGGCTTTGTTTTTTTCGATCGTATCGATGCTGCCAACGGCCTTTCCGTCAAACATCCGGACACGGTCGCCAACTTTAAGCACCGGTTTCGGTTTCTCAATCACTTGGGCCGCCTTGATTTTCTTTTCTTTTTTCTCTTGTCGGATTGCTGAAACCTGAACGGCGACTTCCTTGATGATTTCCTTTTTCTTTTCGGTTTTGGCTTTTTCCTCTTTGACGGAAGCGGCTTTCTTGCGTTTGGAATTCTCAATCTCGACGATTTTCAGGAATTCACCCATGAGCTCTTTCTTATTCTTGCTGTTGAAATATTTCTCTGCGATATCATCAATCTTCTGGCCCATGTAAATGATGCGCTGGTTGCTGTCATACAATTCCTGGTAACTTTCGAGTTTTTGCTTGATCTTGATGTTGATACTTTCCATTTTCTTGCCTTCCTCGCGCGCCTTCGTTTCCTCTTCCTTGAGTGTTTGCGAGGTTTTTTCCATTTTGGAGCGCTCTTTCTGGAGTGTCGCGATCGTTTTGTCGAAACGCACTTTACCAACCTCAATCTTCTTTTTGGCACGGTTAATCAGCCCGAACGGAATCCCGTTTTTCTGCGCGACTTCAAACGTAAACGAACTTCCGGCCTGGCCCAGAGCCAGCTTGTACATCGGTTCCAAAGTATTTTCGTTGAACATCATGTTGGCGTTCGTCGCAAAAGGTAATTCATTCGCAAGAATCTTGAGATTCGAATAATGCGTCGTGATAATCCCGAAAGCTTCGCGGTGGTAGAATTCCTCTAAGAATATTTCCGCCAAAGCGCCGCCCAATTCGGGATCGGAACCGGTTCCGAATTCATCAATCAGGAACATGGTTTTGCTGTTGCATTTCTTTAGGAAGTAATTCATGTTCTTTAAACGGTAACTGTATGTACTAAGATGATTTTCAATAGATTGATTGTCGCCAATATCGGTCAGAATTCGGTCAAACAAAAAAGTTTCGCTGCGTTCGTGAACCGGGATCAGGATGCCCGATTGCAGCATCAGTTGCAATAGCCCAACAGTTTTAAGCGAGATGGTTTTTCCACCCGCATTCGGGCCCGAAATCACGATAATCCTGTTTTCCTGATACAGCTCGATACTCTGCGGATGGGTGATCTCGTTTTTCTGCTCGTTGTTCAGGTATAAGATCGGATGATAAGCATCACGGAAGTTCAACCGCCTTTCCTCAGTAATGTTGGGCAAAATCCCGTTGATCCGGACTGCGTATTTTGCCTTAGCGGCAATCACATCGATATCACTCAGGAAATCCTGGTATTGTATAATTAGCGGAAGGAAAATACGTATGGCGTCCGACAGTTGCTTTAATATGCGCATGATCTCTTCCTTTTCCTCATATTCGAGGTTGCCGAGCTCGCGCGAATATCTCAATGTCGCTTCCGGTTCGATATAAGCGATGCTTCCGGTTTTGGAACTTCCCATGATGGAACCTTTGACTTTGCGTCTGTACATCGCCAAAACGGCCAAAACCCTGCGGTTCTGTACGAAACTTTCCTTGATGTCATCGAGATAGCCGAGTTGGTTGTATTGCGTCAGCGCCATGCCAAAACTCTGGTTGACCTTCCCGCGGATGATATTCATCTCGCGCCTGATATGCAACAGTTCGGGAGAAGCATTGTCTTTGATTTCGCCGTATTTATCAACGACCTCATCAATTTTCTGTACAATTTCTTTGGTCAGTTGCACCTGCGATGCCTTGAGATTCAGGTTCGGATAGTAATCATCAAATTTCCTAAAATAAGCCAGCAGCGTATTCGCGGTTTCGGATATCGCAGCAATTTTCCTGAAACTTCCCGCTTCGAGGAAACTGTCTTCAATCGCGAGAAACTTGATTTCATACGCAATCGAATCAAAGCCGTGATTCGGTATCGCATTGTTGTTCTGGAAAGAAGAAACGTATTCTGAAGTTTCCCATAATGCCGGCATCAGCGACGCTTTGTCTTTAAAAGGCACAATTTCAAGGGCTTTCTGTTTGCCGATGTCGGTATTGCAGCTGCCCGAAATGGTCTCTAAAACCGTTGGGAACTGTAAATCCTGGAGTGTTTTTTCTGTAATTGAAATCATGTTCTTCTTTAGCGCTTTTTCAATGCAAATTTACTTAAAAATCGGCAAAGTTGTGGTGTAAGAAATTCGGATAATATTGAACGGGTTTTCAGCTCCGAATTCTTTATTTTTGCTGTAAATCGAATTAAAAATGGATATCAATATTGAGGCATCGTGGAAAAAGGTTTTGTCGGATGAATTTGAAAAGCCTTATTTCAAAACCCTGACCGACTTCGTAAAATCAGAATACAGGCAACATACCTGTTACCCGCCGGGAAAGGAAATTTTTTCCGCTTTCAGCCATTGCCCGTTTGATAAAGTAAAAGTGGTTATCATCGGACAGGATCCATACCATGGCCCTAAACAGGCCAACGGCTTGTGTTTTTCCGTACATGACGGCATTCCGTTTCCGCCGTCGCTGGTCAATATTTTCCGTGAAATCGAAACCGACCTTCACAAAGGAATCCCAAAAACCGGAAACCTCGAACGCTGGGCCGAACAAGGCGTATTGCTTTTAAACGCAACATTAACCGTCAGGGCAGGCGAGGCGGGAAGCCACCAGAACAAAGGTTGGGAAACGTTCACCGATGCAGTGATACAAAAGGTTTCAGATCAAAAGGAGCATGTCGTTTTTTTACTTTGGGGTGGTTATGCCAAAAAGAAAGGTGCAAAAACAGACCGCGACAAACATGAAGTCCTCGAATCGGGACATCCTTCGCCATTGAGCGCCAATAAAGGGCATTGGTTCGGGAATAAGCATTTCAGCAAAGCCAATGCTTATTTGAAATCGGTTGGGAAACCGGAAATCGACTGGTAATTATTCTACTGTAAAATAGAAAAAACCATTGGCGTCAAGGTCATCGCATGGTGAATAGAGGTTTACGAAAAGATTATTGTTGATGCTGTCTGAACGCAGCAGAACCGTTTTTGAAGGCAGGCTGTTATAACCAAAACTTAATCTGTAGTTTCCTGGTTCAGAAAAAGTATTATCGGTGTTGAAATCATAAGATCCTCCAGCATTATTATAGTGCGCATGCCCAACGACGAAATCTCCGGCTTCAATTGAACCTGAAGCAGCATAAGCATCCATTACAGGAAAGAGCTCCCATTCACTATTTGCGTTCTGTTTTTCTATCAGGTAGGAAAAACTAAAACTTGGCGCGCCACCAGAAGTGCGATATACATCCAAAGTATGTGTTTGTCCCGTTTCTTCAACATCTTTAGAAAAGTTATTGGTGTTGACGTTAACTGTGGTTCCGCCACCGGCAGCATCAAACGAAGTAATATTCACAACGTTAGGCGCGGTTACAAAAACGTCGTTGTAAAACTCACTGTCTTTATTTGAGCAATCAGAAGCCATCAGCAATGTAGCAGCAGCAAAGTAAAAAGAATATTGTAGTATTTTCATTTTCATATTTTTTAGAATCTGTAACCGAAACTTAAGCCAACACGCGAAATCACGTCCGGGCTCTTATCGGTATCGATTAGATTGCGTCCGAAACCAACTAAAAGTTCAATTCCGAATTTCTCCTTAATATACATTTTGTAGCCTATGGCCGCACCCGCAGCCACGTCAAAATAATCGCTTTTCTGGATGGCATAATAGTCACTGAATCCATCGTTGAGGCGAACCGTTTCGCGATAATCACCGCCGTTTGCAGAAGCAAAGATCTCGACGAAATAATAGTTGATCAGGCTTTTGGAGAGGCTGTATCTGACGAATGGCGTAATTTCATATTTGGGCATCGTATTCCTGTTGCCTTCATCAAAATCATCGTTTACCTTTTTGCTGTTGGCATAGCTTCCGCTCAAACCCACAGAAAAATCCTTGTTGAGGAACCTTTCGTAGGTCAGGTTTAATTTTGAAAGCGCAATCAGCGAAACCAAGTCTACGTGAAATTCGTTTTTCCTATTGGCGAGCGCCGATTTCGGAATGGTATCCTGGGCGTTCATAAATTGCGAACAAAGTAAGAGCGCAAACAAGAATTTTTTCATATAAATGAATTTAATTTGATAGCGCTAAGATATAAAAAGGTTTCGTAAAAACCGGCTTTGTTCATAAATCAATAGAGCGTCAAAGCTCCGAGAATCTCCTCCGACATAAAAGGGCCGCCGGGATAAGTCGCCGTATAATCAAGGTTGAGCCATACCTGGCCGCGCTCATCAATCTGGTAATGAATCTGTTTTCCTTTACTTTCCTTCACAAAAAGCACTTTTTTTATGAGGTAGTTGATGGTTTCGAGATCGTTCTTATCGCCAATGAGAATCTCCGGATAAATATGCCCGCCCGTGTGCACCAAACGCGGAACGCCGCCAATCGATTTCACGCAGGCCGACATTAAAATCGCATGGTCGTCGCAATCGCCCGAAAAATAGAGTAGCGATTCGGTTGCCTTGGCTATATAATCGCGCCCTTTGGGATCGCTGACATAATTCCACCTGCCATTGATTTCCTTAAAAACGGCAAAACACTGGATAATCGTGCGGTATTTCGAATAGCCGCGAACGTTCTTAAAATCCTTCGTCGTCGCCATGACCGCGAAATTGCGCACTTTCGGATTCTCATATTCAACGGCATTGAGGATCTTCGATTTGTTTGGGAAAGGCAGCAGTTTGGAAAGGATCATATCCTGCGGGTTCGGACTGTCAGACATCGCATAAATCATGTAACGGTAATCCTCAAATACACTGTTGAAACCATAATTCCCCGAAAGGCTCCCGATAAGCAAAGCAATCAGATACAACGCAATGCAAATAATGATAACATGCCGCATCAACCGCAAAACCAATTGTATAACCACCACAATCACAATGAATAGTAAAATCCTGTCGATCTGGAAATACCACTGCGGGTCGATGATGTTCTGGTGGATGATGATAAAAACCGGAATCGCAATCAGGATATTGAGCGCAAAAATAATGACCATATCCCACGGCTTCTTGACTTGAAGCCTGTCGATTATTTTTTGGAAAGGAATGTCCTGAAATCTTACCATAGCGCAAGGGCAAAGCTAGATTGCCTTTACCATTTCAGCAAAAATACCCTTTTTATCAATAACAGAAAGGTCAAAGAGTTGATTTTGAACTTTGTTTAACATATTTTCTGTTAAGGATTTCTGTGACCATTTGGTCAGCGAAAGCCATTCGCGGATATCTTCGGGTTTCTGGTTGTATTTGGAAGCCAAAGTCCGGTCGATACTTGGGATTTCCTTGAATTCGGAAGTCGTCTGGTTGATGATTTCGAGAATGCGTTTGATCGTCCCCGGATGTTTTTCAAGAATCTCATCGCGCACCGCAATCACAAAGCACGGCCATGGTGTCGGGCAATCGGCGATCCTGCGAAAAGTGCCGTTGTCAACCAGCGGCTTGGTCATGAAACGTTCCCACATAAAGTAATCTGCGGTTCCGTTGGCCAGCGCTTCCACCGCGCCATCAATGGTGTTGACGATTTCGAATTGGAGTTTTTCGGTATTCCAGCCTTCATTTCCGGCATTGACATAAGCCATCAATTGCGATCCGGAGCCGATCCTGCTGATTGCTACTTTGGTATTTTCCAACTCGGAAAGCGTTTTATATTTGGAATTCGCCGCCACATGGATGCCCCAAATCAAAGGCGATTCCACATAAACCTGCACAATTTTGGAAGGATTTCCCGCAATAATATCTTTAACAATGCCTTCGGTCAGAATCACCGCGATGTCGGTTTCGCCGCTGCGCAGCATCTGACAGAGTTTTCCGGTGCCTTCGGGAATGTCGGTCCATTGCAGGTCGATGCCTTCAACCCCAAATTCGTCGTTTTCGATGCACAAATGCCAAGGAAGATTGAAATGTTCGGGAACGCCTGCGATTTTTATGGTTTTCATTTTTTTGAGGTTGCTGAGTGGCTGGGAATCTGAGTCGCTGAGCCGTTAATTATTTATTGTTAATTATCAATTGTCAATTGATTTTGGGCGTTTCCCTGCGGGTCGGGCTTTCGGCTGCACGCGGTGCTTGCCTAATCCCTAACGCGTTTGTGCATCATTGAAAAATCTGGTTCAAATGATGTTCCAGATGCTCCGGGTAATCGGTCATAATGAACCGCAAGTCTGCGATCATTCCGTCGGTGAATTGGACTTTCAAATGTAATCTTTCTTCGGTTTGCGATTGTATGACGCGCACAATTTGTTTGTTGAGCGACAGCCACAACCGGAAGATTTCTTTGGCATCAGCCGTTTGATATCGGTTGATTTCCACGAGTTCATTTTGCCTGTATTCCCTGTAAATATAAGGTTGCGGCTGGTAACCGATTTCCGTAAAGCGCGTCAGGTTGTTGACTGCAGAATCGATCAGATGCCCGAGGATTTGCTTGCGCGACCATTTCCCTTCGGCGATCGGCAATTGAAGGAAGGCGTCGTCGGCTTTGGCAAAATAAGCTTCTGCAGCGGTGAGCAGGTTTTGTAATTTATTGACGGTTTGTTCCATTTTACCAAATTAGCCCCGATTGCGCCGGTATCCTCGCAGCGCAGCGCAGAGATAAAGGCAAAAGCGGGAAATAGCTACTAATTATTCGCCAGTTTTTCTAAAGTATAGGCAATCAGCTCGTCGACGGCTTTGTACGGATCTGCGCTGAAAGTACCTGAAGCGCGATTGGCGATAATGGCGTTGAGCGACAGGGCGTTGTGGCCCAGAAGCGCTGAGAGTCCGTATATGGCGGCGGTTTCCATTTCGAGGTTGGTGATTTTATGGCCTTGAGATTCGAAATTGTCCATCTTGGAATTAAGGTTTTTATCCTGGATTTCCAATCGCAACACGCGGCCCTGCGGGCCGTAAAAACCTCCGGCAGTTGCGGTAATCCCTTTGTGCATCCGGTCGCTTTCGATGATTTTCTCGAGCGCTGAAGAACACGAAATTACATACGGCCTGCCTTTTTTCGCATCCCAATTTGTGTGTTTGATGAACGCGTCTTCGATTGCGGTATTGGAAACTTCGTCGATGCGGTAGGAGCGGAGCATATTATCGAGCCCGAGCCCGAATTTGGAAAGTACGAAACTGTCGACAGGGATATTTTCGTGAAGTGAGCCTGAAGTCCCGATCCGGATAATGTTTAATGCTGTCAGGTTTTCTTTCGGTTCGCGCGTATTGAGGTCGATATTTACGAGTGCGTCGAGTTCATTGATGACGATGTCGATATTGTCAGGGCCGATTCCGGTCGACATGACAGTGATTCGTTTGCCTTTGAAGATTCCGGTTTGTGTCTTGAATTCGCGCTTTTGCGTAGAAAATTCGATACTGTCGAAAAACTGCGTGATTTTCTCGACGCGGTTTTGGTCGCCTACGAAAATGATGTCGTGTGCGATGTGTTCCGGGCGCAGGTTCAGGTGATAGACGCTGCCGTCTGGGTTTAATATGAGTTCAGATGATTGTATCATGTAGTTGAAAGTCGAAAGTTGGAAGTCGAAAGAGCTTCACTTTCATTATTAATTGTTAATTATCAATTGTTAATTAGTTATCCGCCGACGCGCTTCACTTTGAAGCCTTTGTCTTTGAGCAGTTGCATGATTTTGTCGCGGTAATCGCCCTGGATGATGATGCTGCCGTCTTTAAAGCTGCCACCGACGCTGAGTTTGGTTTTGAGTTCTTTGGCGAGCATTTTGAAATCGTCGTCGGAGCCGTTGTAGCCTTCGATGATGATGATGGGTTTGCCTTTTCGCTTTTCGAATTTGCAGATCATCGGTTCCTGCTGGATCCATAGGTCTTTTGGGGCTTCGACAGTTTCTTCCTCAGGAGAAGGCTGGTAGTCGGGAAATAGGTTTTTTAGTTGGTCTTGTAAATCCATAATTTTTCTGAACGCGGATTAATGCGGATTTTCGCAGATTGACGCGGATTTTATTTTCGATAATTTTCAAAAACTTTCCTCATAAATTGTGGTTTCTTACCAAAATTGAGGAGAAGTCCAACTTCACAATCAGTACTTCTTAGATAGTTTATCAATTGATATTGATGCTCATTAATAAGGTTGTCACAAGTTTTTAATTCTAATATAATTTTACGGTTCACAATAATATCGGCAAAATAGTTGCCTACAATTACATCTTTATATTCTACAATAATTGGACATTGGATTTCTGCTGATAAACCTTTTAATTTCAGTTCATATGCCAAAGCATTCTGATATACTTTTTCCAAAAAGCCATATCCCAATTCATTGTAGACTTCATAAAATGATGCAATGATACATCCGTCATCTCTTTAAAAAGCAATTCAGTTTCCATAATATAATTTTTTCGTGGCGTATATAAATCCGCGTCAATCTGCGAAAATCCGCATTAATCTGCGTTCAATAAAAAAAAGACATCAAGCAAAACCCAATGTCTTTCAAAGATATAATTAAAATCTATTTTTTTATCAATCCCAAATCAACCAGACGCTCATGCAGGAATTCCCCCGCGGTGATGTCGTCATATAATTTCGGGTTTTTATCGTCGATACAATTGTCGAGTACGTCGAGTTTCATATCACTCACAGGATGCATAAAGAACGGGATCGAATAACGCGACGTTCCCCATAATTCCCTTGGTGGATTCACCACCTGATGTATCGTCGATTTCAATCGGTTGTTGGTATGTCTTGAAAGCATATCGCCCACATTAATTACGAGTTCGTCCGGTTCTGCAATCGCATCGATCCATTCGCCGTTGTGGTTTTGCACCTGCAGGCCGCGGCCCTGGGCGCCCATTAAAAGCGTAATCAGGTTGATGTCGCCATGAGCCGCTGCACGAATCGCGTTTTCAGGCTCTGAAGTGATCGGCGGATAATGGATTGGACGAAGAATCGAATTCCCTTCTTTGCCGTAATTATCAAAGTAAAATTCATCCAGTCCTAAATGCAACGCCAAGGCGCGCAATACATAAATTCCGGTTTTTTCTAACATTTGGTAAGCTTCTTTACCGACTTCATTAAAACGCGGCAACTCTTTCACTTCAACGTTATCAGGATATTCCGAAGCGTATTTGGAGTCTTTGCCGACATATTGGCCGAAATGCCAAAACTCTTTCAAATCGCCTTCTTTTTTGCCTTTCGCATGTTCTTTTCCAAAAGACACATAACCGCGCTGGCCACCGATTCCCGGGATTTCATAACTGTATTTGGTGTCGAGGGGCAGCGAGAAGAAATTTCTGATTTCGCTGTACAGTTCGGCTACCAGTTTGTCATCCAAAAAATGACCTTTTAATGCCACGAAGCCAATATCTTCGAAAGCTTTTCCGATTTCATTTACAAATTTTTGTTTACGTTCCGGGTCACCCGAAAGGAAATCACGCAAGTCAACACTAGGAATATTTTGCATACTAAAAAATATTTGTTAATAACTTTGCTGGCCGTCAGGCCTTGTAATCACAAAAGTATGTAATAATTTCAAAAGTCAAATTTAAAAGTTATCAACAATTCAAAAAAACGAGACAATCGCAAGCTATACTGTAATTTTTTTATACTTTTGAGCAGTTTTAATAACATCCTTATATTATTATATGAATTTTGAAAGAAGGAATCTTACGGACGATCAATTATTAGATTTATATAAAAGGCTGATTAAGCCAAGGTTAATAGAAGAAAAAATGCTAATCCTGATCCGTCAGGGGAAAGTTTCCAAATGGTTTTCGGGAATAGGGCAGGAAGCCATTTCTGTCGGAATTACCGCAGTTTTGGAAAAAGACGAATATATTTTGCCCATGCACCGCAACTTGGGTGTTTTTACAGGCCGCGACATTCCGCTGTTCCGATTGTTCTCGCAATGGCAGGGCAAAGCCAACGGATTTACCAAAGGCCGCGACCGTTCGTTCCATTTCGGCACACAGGAATATAAGATTATCGGGATGATTTCGCATCTCGGCCCGCAATTGGGTGTCGCTGACGGAATCGCACTCGCCAACAAACTCAAGAAAAACGGAAAAGTGACCGCCGTATTTACCGGAGAAGGCGCCACCAGCGAAGGTGATTTTCACGAAGCGTTGAATATTGCCGCTGTTTGGGATTTGCCGGTTTTGTTCGTGATTGAGAATAACGGTTACGGACTTTCAACTCCTACAAACGAACAATACCGTTGTGAAAACCTTGCCGATAAGGGAATAGGTTACGGAATGGAATCGCATATCATCGACGGGAATAATATATTGGAAGTGTTTACCGAAGTGTCAGAAATCGTAGAATCGATGCGCGCAAACCCGCGTCCGGTTTTAATCGAATTCAAGACTTTCCGTATGCGCGGCCACGAAGAAGCCAGCGGGACCAAATATGTACCGCAGGAATTGATGGACATGTGGGCCGAAAAAGATCCGGTGGATACTTTCAGACGGTATTTAATGAGGCTGAATGTGCTCAAGACTGATGTCGATGAGCAATGGCGCAATGATATCAAAAAGGAAATCGACGAGAATTTACTCATTGCCAATACCGAAGCCGAAATTGTCGCCAGCTATGAAGAAGAGCTCGACGACGTTTACAAACCCTATACTTTCGAAGATATCAAGCCAGGCGGCGCAACCGAAAACATCCGTTTTGTGGATGCGCTTTCCCAAAGCCTGAAACAATCGATGCAGCGTCATGATAACCTCGTGATCATGGGTCAGGATATTGCCGAATATGGCGGTGCCTTTAAAATTACCGATGGTTTTGTGGCCGAATTCGGGAAGGAGCGCGTCATCAATACGCCAATCTGCGAATCGGCAGTCGTTTCAGCCGCGATGGGATTGTCGATCAACGGATTTAAGGCGATTGTGGAAATGCAGTTTGCCGATTTCGTCTCTACAGGTTTCAACCCGATTGTAAATTACCTTGCGAAAGTCCACTACAGATGGCAGGAAAATGCCGATGTCGTGGTGCGTATGCCTTGCGGCGGCGGTACACAGGCCGGGCCTTTCCATTCGCAGACGAATGAGGCGTGGTTTACCAAAACACCCGGATTGAAAGTGGTTTACCCTGCATTTCCATATGACGCCAAAGGATTGCTCAACGCTTCGATCAACGACCCGAATCCGGTGATGTATTTCGAACACAAGCAATTGTACCGAAGCGTTTACCAGGATGTGCCGACAGCCTATTACACTTTGCCATTGGGCGAAGCGGCTTTATTGAAAGAAGGAAAAGACATTACGATCATCGCTTTCGGGGCGGCCGTACACTGGGCTTTGGAAACTTTGGGCAAGAATCCTGATATTTCAGCCGACCTGATTGATTTGCGCACTTTACAGCCTTTTGATAAGGAAACGGTTTACACTTCGGTGAAGAAAACGAATAAGGTCATTATTTTGCAGGAAGACAGTATGTTCGGCGGAATTGCCAGCGATATCTCGGCGATGATCATGGAGGACTGTTTTGAATATTTGGACGGTCCGGTAAAACGCGTCGCCAGCCTCGACAGCCCGATTCCGTTTACCAAAGCGCTGGAAGACCAATATCTGCCAAAGAGCAGGTTTGAAATTGCCTTAAAAGAACTGATGGCATATTAAGCCGAAATTCTTCCTAATAAAAAAAGCCTCCATTTGGAGGCTTTTTCAGGTTTTAAATAGTTTACATCAATCAGTCTTTCCCGTTCAATGCAAAATACATTTCGTTGGGATCATAATCGAAATCATAATCTTCAACATCGTCGTTGTCAGTGTCAGTAGAATTGTTGATCCGGATGATATTGTTCATGTCATGATCGGAATCAAAAAAATCGTTGTGTGAGTCTAGTTGTTTCATAGCGATAATAGATTAGTTGCTTTCTTACAAATTTGAATAAACTTAATTACACCGGGTTTACATTTAAAAATGCAATTGTTATATAATTAACACATTTTAAATGGTGATGTTTCCATCAAACAGACTCGAATCATTTACTGTTTTCTTATCAGTGTTCAGGACTTTTTGTTTTGGAATTACTTCTGATGGCGGCACTTCTGCATCAGATTTCTCGTCCTTCGCTGTGTCGTCATTCTTGTGAAAATCGTCAGAATGATCAAAATCCTGTTCGGCTTTTTTATCGAAAGTTGCATCCTGGTTCAGCCCCGGATCGTCAATGCCTCTTTTGTCTTCAAAATGCATAATTCCTTATTTTAATTTTAAAAATATCCAAGTACATAATAGATGATGATAAATACGACAATCGTGCCTAGGCATCCGCCGCCGAGTTTTTTTGCGCCATATCCGGCGATAAGGGTTTTGAAAAGTCCATTCATAATGTTTGTTTTTATGGTTTGCTATTTTCCCGAAGGCTTCTTTTTATCGGCGTTATCCTTAGTGTCGTCAAAATCCGGATTGCCTTTTACAATATGGCTGTTGATGTCGTAATTCTCATCATTCGTGAGCGTTTTGTCATATTCTTTATATTCGTGGTCGCGGGTATTGTTCCGCACGTTATCAGGATTCCGCTGATTGGAATTTTGATAATTTTTTTGCCCGTCGTGTTTTTGCTGTCCGTCTTTGTTATTTAAAGTTCCCATGATTCCTCAATTTTAATTTAGTATCATAAAATTAATCATTAAGTAAAATCTGACGTTATCGAGTTTGTTGAAAATGTTACACAATCCCAACAGCAATTAAGCGCTCATCCTGCGCTCATCAATTTCAAGATTCTTATGCGTATTGACAATCGCCTGTTCATTCTTATAATCAATCCAGGCCTGCCCTTTGTATTTTCGCATCCAGCTGTCGTAATGGCGCATGATTGCAATATTGTAAATCGCTTTCGCAATATTGGCTGCTTTCCTCGGAAACGCGCGCAGGCTCATCGAAAATCCAGGCGTCAGGTATTTCATATAATGCCAATAACCTTCTGGCATGTAAAGCATTTCTCCATGCTTGAGATTGCAGATCAAGCCATTCGCTTTGTCCAAAGCCGGCCATTTTTCAAAATCGGGATTGTCAAAGTCGATATCTTCACGCGAAATCAAAGCATGCGGGATTTTATATAAATACGGCGTTTCGCTCGGGGCGAATAATATGCATTGCTTCGTTCCCTGAAAATGAAAATGCAGGATGTTCGAATAATCGATATCATAATGCATAAAGACCTTTGAATTCTGTCCTCCGAAAAACAACATCGGCAATTGCTTCACCAATTTCAGTCCGATATCCGGCCAATTGAAATCGGCCTTGAGTTCCGGAACCTGTTTCATCAGATTGTAAAGGAAAATGCGATAATTGGTCGGTTTCTGTTGCAGCAGGTCGACATAATCACTCATTTTCATCATTGCGTGCGCCTGATTGAATCCGTCTTTATGCGAAACCGGCCTGTCATCATATAACGGAACGGTTTTTTCTCCGGCCATGGCCTTCATATACTGAAAGTTCCATTTTTTATAAGCCGGCCAGTCGGCGGTAAGTTTTTCAACCACGACAGGTTTCTGTTTTTTCACATAATTGTTGTAAAAATCTTCCCGGGAGATGGTTTTGACACGTTCGATCGGAGTTAAATGAAGAGACATAAGCACTTAGTTGCATTATTGCTGACAAAGCAATAACTCATTAATAATAGGTATTTGGTCAGATTCATAACAGTGGATTTTAATTTAGCCTTACAAGACAAATTTCACCAAAGCCGCCATAAAATATTTACAGATAAGCAGGGTAATATTATATGATTTTCCAATTAATCCATTATTTTTATTATGGATATGTCTTAATCGAATCTTAAGAATATTGCAGCAATAACTGTGGCTACCAAACGTTTTTTATCTTAAATTCACATCATGAAAATTTTTATAGCATTCCTTTTATTGGCACTCCCGCAAGCATCTGTCAAATGGGAACCTGATTTTGAAAATGCCAGGAGAATGGCGAAGGAACATCATGAACTGATATTGCTCAATTTCTCCGGATCCGACTGGTGCGGCCCGTGCATCCTGATGCGAAAAGAGTATTTTGAATCCGAAACCTTTTCTGCCTTTGCAGATGACCATCTGATATTGGTCAACGCCGATTTTCCGCGTAATAAAAAAAACCAACAGTCAGCCGATAAGGTCAAGCGCAATGAGGCTTTGGCGGAATTGTACAACAAAGAGGGCTTTTTTCCGCTCACACTGTTGCTCAATGCCGACGGAAAGGTTTTGAAAACATGGAAAGGCAAACCCGAAGAACCGGTGGCGCAATGGACCGCAGCTATAAAAGCCATCTGCGATGCCAATAAGTAATGCGCCGCTGATGCAGAAATACTCCAAATCTCTGAAGCTAATGGGCAACAACTTTACGATTACGGTTGTAGCCGAAGCGGAAGGCATCGCTAAGGATTATATTGAATTTGCTATTGATGAAATCCGAAGAATAGAACAATTGCTCACAACCTACAACAACGACAGCCAAACCAGCCTCATCAATGAAAATGCCGGGATTCAACCTGTAAAAGTCGACCGTGAAGTATTCGACCTGATCGAAAGGAGCATCGGGATTTCAACAATCACACAGGGCGCTTTCGACATCACTTACGGAAGCGTAGATAAAAGCCTTTGGAATTTCGACAAGGCCATGACCAGATTGCCAACGCCCCAAAAAGCGATGGAAATGGTTTACCTGATTAATTACAAGAATATCATTTTAGATCGCCAGAATCTTACCGTTTTCCTCAAAGAAAAAGGCATGCGCATCGGTTTTGGCGGAATAGGGAAAGGCTATGCGGCCGAAATGGCTAAGAAAAAACTTCAGGAAAAAAATGTCGAAAACGGCATCATCAATGCCAGCGGGGATTTAACCGCATGGGGATTCCAGCCCGACGGAAAGCCCTGGACCATCGGAATCGCCAATCCCAATCAGCCGGAATGGGCGTTTTCGTATATGGAAATCTCCGGCAAAGCGGTCGCAACATCCGGAAACTACGAAAAATTCGTCATGATCGACGGAAAAAAATATTCGCACACCATCGACCCAAAAACCGGATTGCCAATAAGCGGAATCAAAAGCGTCACCATCATCAGCGGCAACGCAGAATTTGCCGACGCCATGGCAACACCGATTGCGATTATGGGGATCGAGGCCGGACTTTTCCTGATCGACCAATTGCCCGATTTGTATGCGATTATTATCGATGACAACAATAAAATATACACCTCAAAAAACATTAATCTCAAATGAAAAAAATGTATACCAGATTAATTCTATGTTCTATCATCGTATTGTGCCTTGCGTGCGCACCGGTGAAAGAATACCAGAAAGCCAAACTCAACGATTCGGAAATGGTGCTTTCCAACCGTAAAATAGAAAAGACAGAGTTGAGTTTCCAAGGCTACCGCGAAGGCGCTTCGGGAGCAAATTCAGGGAAATCGGGTGGCGGCTGCGGCTGTAATTAATCGATATAAAAACCAAACATGAAAAGGATATTTATTACAGGTTTCGCATTACTCGGCTTGTTTCGCGTTTATGGCCAATCAACGCCCGCCGATTCTACCGGATACAAAAGCACCAAATTAAAGATCGACGAAATCAACCTCGTTTCGAGCTATTACAAACAGGACGGGAACAATTCGGCCGTAACTGGCGGAATCGGCTCTGAAGAACTCACCGACCTTTCCAATACGCTCGATGTCAGATTGATCAAATACGGGAAATCAGGGAAAAAGCATACGCTCGATCTTGAAGTCGGAATCGACCATTACACCTCGGCATCGTCAGATCAAATCGACCTCAATGCCAATTCTTCGGCTTCTTCAAGCGATAATCGCTTCTATCCGTCTTTGAACTATACGATGGAGAATGAGGAAAAAGGCAATGCGATTGGAGTAGGCCTGTCTTCCTCAACCGAATTTGATTACCAGTCATTCGGGGGAAATATCAGTTATTCTAAAAAAACGAAAAACAGGAACGGAGAGTTTACCGCAAAATTCCAGGCCTATCTCGATCAGGTCAAATTGATTTTGCCCGTAGAGCTTCGCCCGGCCAATGATGGCGCCTATCAAACCACGCCGCGCAATTCCTACGCACTTTCGCTGGCCTATTCCCAAATCATCAACAAGAATTTCCAGATGATGTTTATGGCCGATGTGATTACGCAGCAAGGCTACCTCGGTTTGCCATTCCACCGCGTCTATTTTAACGACGGAACGGTGCATCAGGAAAATCTGCCCGATACAAGGCTCAAAATCCCAATCGGAATCCGCGCCAGCTATTTTCTTGGCGACAACGTGATTATCCGTGCTTATTACCGTTATTATTCAGACGATTGGAAACTGCAGGCGCATACGGCAAATCTTGAAGTTCCGGTAAAATTGTCGCCGTTCTTTTCCGTGAGCCCATTCTACCGGTATTACACCCAAAGCGCCGTAAAATATTTTGATGCTTATGGAAAACATACCGCTGCGGAGGAATTTTACACGAGCAATTATGACTTGTCCGGTTTCAACAGCAATTTCCTTGGAATGGGATTGAAATTAACGCCGCTCAAGGGGATTTTCGGAATGCGGAATTTCAATACCGTCGAGTTCCGTTACGGGCATTACACCAAAACGACCGAAATGGTTTCGGATATTATCAGTGTAAATCTGAAATTTAAGTAAAAATCATTCAGGGATTTGAATAATGGAAACGGGCTAATATTTCCCGTTCAGCAAACTGCCGCCGATGGTAGACCTGGCTTCAATCCCTAATTTTTTCATCATTTCATAAGTGGTGCAAACCGCCGCAGATGTCACCGGAATCCCGATTTCCTTTTCAATAAGATCAATCGCTTCCAAAGACGGCATCTGCACACAGGCCGAAGCGACCAGCACATCAACGCCTTCAAGGTTTAATCTTTTGTATATTTCCAACAGGTTCATCGGATCCTGCGCCGCAACTTCGAGGTTATCCGGAATTTCCAGTGCTATCGAATCGACCACCTTAAAACCCTGATGCTCGATATAATCTACAACCATATCGGTCAAAGGTCGCATGTAGGGCGTAATGATTGCCACTTTCTTCGCACCCAAAACCTTCAGTCCGTTAATCAAAGCGCCGGCACTCGTTACAATCGGCGTGGGGAAATCGTTCGCCACCGTTTCCTGGTGCAGGTTGACTTCCGAAACGCAATGATAGCCGCGCCCCATGCTCATAATCGCCACAAGACAGGCATAACCCATCACGTCAACATGCGCGTCCGACAATTCCTGTGCGCATTTTAAGCTCATGGCGTCCATCGCCTCAAGTTCTTCCTTGGTGACTTTCTTCATGCGCATCCGGCTCGAATGGAATGTAAACCTTTCCGGTAATATCGCTTCGCGTGCGCGGAAAATTGCCGGGATTTCGGTTTCCATCGTAACATTGGAGGAAGGCACAATCTGGCCAATTCTGTATTTTTTCATGACTTTATCTGCTTTTTTTATTTGGGCGTTGCCTTCGGCCTGGCTTTTCACTGCAATCTGTCATTGCGAACCACTTTGTCATTGCGAGCGCAGCATGGCAATCTCGCAATTCCAGGATTTCCGTTGCAATCCATAACGCGTATCCTAAGAACGTTTGTTTATAAATCAAATTTGTTTTACCGTATTCACCAAAGTCCCGATTCCTTCAACAGTCGCGGCAACCACATCGCCGTCCCACAGGAATTCCTGCGGATTCCTGCCTGCGCCAACGCCAGCCGGAGTTCCCGTTGCAATGATATCGCCCGGCTCTAAAGTAAAAACGATACTTAAATCTTCAATCAGTTCGTTGATGTTGAACAGCATGAATTTGGTATTGGAATTTTGTTTCTCAATGCCATTTACGGTCAGTGATAAATTGAGGTTGTGCGGATTTTCGATCTCGTCTTTGGTCACCAGGATTGGTCCGAGTGGCGCAAAAGTGTCCTGGCCTTTTGAAACGATCCATTGTCCGGCACGGCGGCAATCGCGCGCACTGATGTCGTTGATTACGGTATAGCCGAAAACATAATCGAGCGCTTTTTCTTTTTTGACGTATTTGCCTTTTTTGCCGATCACTACCGCGAGTTCGACTTCCCAGTCGAGCTGCTGCGTGAGTTTCGGGTTGAGCAGGATATTGGTATTTGTTGCGGTTACGGTTGTCGGCGGCTTGGAAAATATCACCGGCTTTTGCGGCAATTCGTTTGAAGTGTCTAAAGTCCGGGCGCTTTCGGCGACATGCTCGGTATAATTCAGGCCAATGCCGATGATGTTTTTTCTTGGTTTCGGGATCGGGGCGAGGAGCGTGACTTCTGCCATTGGAATGGAGCAGGAAGCGACCACATTCTCGTTCGCCTTGCCTAAGACTTCCGAAATCCTTGCGACTTCTTCGAGTCCGAGGTCGATAAGTGCGAGCATCGTGTTCGGGAAAGTCTCATTGGTCTTGTGTCCGAGTTTCTCGACTTCGATAATCGTGTCATTTTGCAGGATGCCGAGCTTCTGTTCTTTTGGATTGGTTTGGTAGGTGACTAATTTCATTATTATTTTATTATTTCGAAAATTTGTTATTCAACATTTTTCGTTTTTTAATTCTTCATGTTGAATGTTGAACAACGAATAAAGAATGTTGAAGTTTGCGGATTGCCTAGCCCTGATGGAAGCGGAAATCCTGTCATTGCGAGATTGCCACGCTTCGCTCGCAATGACAAAAGTTGTTCGCAATGACAGATTGCAGCGAACAGCAGGTTCCCGGCTCCTAATCCAAAATCTGATAACCGCCGTTATCCGGATATTCCTTTTCCTGGTACAGTCCGAGTTTCTCCATTACCGGCAAATCGTTGAATGAAAACAAAACGGCGTCTTCGGTTTCCGAAAGATTCACATGTTCGTGGTAAATCCAGCTCGGCACGCAGAAAATATCGCGCTCCTGCCAGTCGAACCTTTTGCCGCCGATAATCGAATAGCCTTTGCCTTTGGCACATTGGTAAACGAAAGAACCGGTATGTTTGTGCGCTTTTGTATGTTCGCCTGCACGCAATAACTGGATCGATGCGCCCATAGTTTGCATCACATGTCCGCCGGTAAGCGGGTTGGAATAATGCATCAGAATACCATCAAAAGGATTGCCGTCATTGACTTTTGCGGCTTCGAGCAATGCCGGATAAACCGATTTCCACGAATATTTAAACAACGGAGAATAAGGCTTGTCCCAAACCGCATCGGCCGGAATCACGCCGGAGCCGCTGTAACTCAAAGGCGAGAAATTCACCGGATTTTTTAAAGGCTGCTTACCGTCGAAAACCGCGTAATCGTTAGCCTCGAGTGCATTTACGAGCGGAATATCGAGTCCGTCCTGCCATATGCAGGTTTTGCCGCCTTCCGCGACGCCGTGTTCGTGCCAGGTGGAATTGGGCGTGATGACGAAATCGTTGACCTCAAACGTAATCTTATTCCCGTCGACGACCGTATAACCGCCTTCGCCTTCCATAATGAACCGCAATGCCGAAGCTTTGTGGCGGTGTGCCGAAGTGCTTTCTCCGGGACGCGTGACCTGGATTCCGGTATAGAGCCAGCCGACAGCGGCAGAAACATCTTTGCGTTTGTCATTAACCAGATAAACGACGCGGCGTCCCGCCTGTTCGGGTGTGACGAGATCGGAGGATTTGACGACGAGTTCGCGCAGATCGGAATATTTCCAAAGCATCGGAACCGAAGAAGGCCGCGGTTCCCAAGGCTCGATATCGTTGGCGACTGTCCATAAGGCACCGGCGCCGAGATTTTCGAGTTCTTTATAGTAGGCTTCCAATTCGGGTGTGTCTTTGACGCGGGCGCGGCCGATGACGTCATCATTGTGTTTTGCTTCCATAGTATACAGTCTAAAGGCTAAAGTCGACAGTCTGAAAGACAATCGGTTCAGCCTTGTTATTTTTTATTAAAATCTTCGTGATTGTCGATAAATGTAATTTTTCTGGTCGGAGCGACATTCACACGCAAGTCGAAAATGTCAAAACGGTTGTAATGGCCGAGAATGTCGTGCATCTGTTTCGGCTGGATGCATTTCGCCAGGTCGATATCAGCATAAACGATTCCTTCGTCATCAATCAACGATTCGCCAACGACGGCGCCATTCGGGCCGATGATTCCGGAGAAAGCGGAGTTTTTTCTCGTTAGCAATTCTTCTACATTCGGAACATCGCCTTTCAAAGCGTCCATGATTTCCTTTGAAATGGTCGAACACGAAACTATCGTAAACAGCTTTCCTTCAAAGGAATGTGCCGCCGCACGGATCTTAATCGCTTCGGCCATATTGTAATCGGGCGGCGCAACAGGCAATGAAATATAGTTGGCGATGTGGATCAATTCGCCTTGGGCCAATAACGCAAACCGCGCTAAAGTATTGGTGTTTTCGCCACAGGCTAAAGTGCCGATCGGGCCGATTTCCGTTTTATATACTTTCAATGAAGAGCCATCGCCTGATGTCCACGTCAGTTTTTCTGCCCATGTCGGGACGAGTTTGCGGTGTTTGCCTATCAAATTTCCGTGATTGTCGATGATAAGATTGGTGTTGTAGATTTCACCATAGCTTTCGCCGCGCTCGTTGATTCCGATAACGATATACACATCATTTTCTTTGGCAGCTTTGCAGATCCTGTCGATTTCCGGGCTCGGGACTGCGACCGAACTTCTGTACAATTCTTCATACCATTTGCTTCCCTGGACTGGCGTCATGATCCAGTTCCAATACGGATATCCGGCTATGAAAACTTCGGGGAAAGCGACCAGGTTTGCGCCGTTTGAAGCGGCTTCCTTTATAATGGAAATCGCCTTGTCGACCGTCTTTTCAACGTTTAGGAAAACGGGTGAAGTTTGTACGGCTGCGGCTTTGAATTTTGGAAAATCAGACATTTTAACTGGATTTGTGAAGTTTCAAATTTACGTATTTCATCGGAAAATTACTTTGCTTTCCAGATATAAAAAGCAATCCATCCCAAAAGCGATATTGCGCTGAGTAAAAGAATTCTATTGCCATTTCTTCGGTCGCTTTCGTGATAGCTATAAACCTGGCTGCCGTCGGGTAATGTTTTTTTGAAATGAGCGAGGTGGTAGCCGATGAAAAAACCTAAGAAACCGCCGCCCAATGCAAAAATATAGCCAATAACAATCCATTCGGCAGCATTCTTTTCCGGTTTTGCTTTTTCTTCGATCCGCTTTTTTTGAAGTGTTTCCAAGTCATCCTGCGAAAGAACAACGCCATTTTTATTGAGGATGTGCTTTGCGAGTTTTACGTCAAGCGGATGCCATTCATCGGCATGTTTAATCACATCAATCAGTTCGTCATTGGTAAAGCCGAAAAGGAAATGTTCCGGATCAATCTGGCTTTCGTCCAGCTCGAGTTTTTCATTAATCAGGTTTACAGCCTTTGGAAAATCCTGCGGACGAACCTGAATGTCGATGCTTTTTCCGGATTCATTATTTCCCATGCCCGGATCAAAATCCTTGCGGCTGTCGTGTATGTTGTGCAGGATTTTTCCTTCTGTAAGGATGGCGACAATTTCCTGCGCCATCTCAGGTTCGGTAAAACTCATGAATGTCTTGAAATCTTCTGCCATTTTAGGAATTGATCAGGAAATTGGTGATTCTGTTTCTGGTGTCTTCTGAAAAAGCATCGGCCTTGATGTCGGCGGAACCTTTGTTTAACGCAACATTCACCAAAGTGACTTCGCCTTCAAGACAGGTTTTTCCGCTCTCATCGGCAAACATAAATCCGCAGGTCACCGAAGCGCCGCCGAGATGAGTCACCCAAAGCGATTTGGCCAGCACTTCGCCAATGCGCGCCGCTTTTTTAAACTGCACTTTCAGGTCGACGGTCGGAATGCCGTTGGTCTCATGTATTTTGGAAAACGGGCGGTCGAGCGCCTCCTCAAACCAATCTTCTACGAGGTCGTTGAGCATTTCGAGGAATCTCGGGTAGAAAACGATTCCGGCATAATCGACGTGCTTGAAGCGGATTTTTTCAGTTCTTGTAAACGTTTGGTTCATTGATTCTGGATTGGTTAAAAACTTTCGGCTGATGCTTTCTTCCACGCATGGAATAAATTATCGGGAACGGTCTGGGGTTCCAAAAGGCAGCCTTTTTTGAGTTCCGGGAAAAGTTCGGAAAATGTCTTGATATTGATCTTATCTATACGCATGCTCACGACATCGCGGTCAACATTGTCGGGATGTTCGATCCCTGCAGAAGCCATCAGTTCCATCGCCGCTTTCACAGTCTCATGTTGGAAACGTGCCACACGGATACTTTTTTGTTCGGGAACCAAGCCTTTGGTGAGTTTCGGGTCTTGTGTCGCAACGCCTGTCGGACAAGTATTGGCATGGCATTCCAAAGCCTGGATGCAGCCAAGGGCGAACATCATTCCGCGGGCCGAATTGCACAGATCTGCGCCCATTGAAAGCGTGCGGATAATATCGAAACCACTAATGACTTTACCGCTGGCGATAATCTTGATCTGGTCTTTGAGGTCGAAACCGTTCAGGGCGTCATAAACAAAAGCGAGCGCATCGCGCAAAGGCATTCCCACGTGGTCGGAATATTCGATAGGGGCAGCGCCGGTTCCGCCTTCGCCACCGTCAACAGTGACAAAATCGAAATAGGTCTTGGTTTGTACCATCGCCTTACAGATGGAAAGGAACTCCGATTTGTTGCCGATGCAGATTTTCATACCGATCGGTTTTCCGCCCGAGCCTTCGCGTAAGGTTTTGATAAAATCCATCAGTTCCAAAGGCGTCTTGAAAGCCGAATGCTTTGGAGGTGAAATGATATCGCCGCCTTTGTTGACCAATCGGATCGCCGCAATCTCATCGGTTACTTTTTCTTTCGGAAGGATGCCGCCATGTCCGGGCTTTGCGCCTTGGGAGAATTTGATTTCGATCATTTTCACATTGTCGAGCACCGCCCTTTTGGTGAAATTCTCATAGGAGAAATTACCGTATTCATCGCGGCAGCTGAAATAACCGGTCCCGATATTCCAGACGACATCGCCGCCGGGTTCGAGATGGTAAGGGGAAAGTCCGCCTTCGCCAGTATTGTGGTAAAAGCCGCCCTGTTTCGCCCCGGCATTCAAAGCCAAAATTGCGTTCTTGCTCAACGAGCCGTAACTCATCGCGCTGATATTGAAAAGACTTGCCATATAAGGTTTGGTGCATTGTGAGGAACCGATGCGGATTTTCGGGTTCTGGTCGATATCCTTGAAAGCGATCGCCTTGATGCTGTGGTTGATCCATTGGTAGCCGGGATCATAAACATTGAGTTGGGTTCCAAAGGGATGCGAGTCGGTTTCGTTCTTGCTTCGTTGGTAGACGAGGCTGCGCTGGAGGCGGTCGAAAGGCTTGCCGTCGGTATCGGTTTCCACGAAATATTGGCGCATTTCAGGGCCGATGGATTCGAGCAGGTACCGAAGCCTTCCGACTAAAGGGAAGTTGCGTCGGATGGCATGCCTCGACTGGAACATATCGTACAATCCCATCAGGATCAACGGAACAAAGAATGCCAGCAGGAATAGGAATTTCCAGTTGATATAGGTTAAAATTGCCGTAAGCGCCAAAGCCGAAATGCTGCAGACGATGAATACTTTTCTCATGATTGGTATTTTATAAGGATAACAAATTTACGGTTTCCAATCTTTTATTTTTGTTAAATTATTGCTTGATGAATTTGGCCTGGAATTTTTCATTACCGGAAAAGCATTGGATAAAGTACATTCCGGAAGACAGATTTTCAATGTTGACCGAATTGGTATTTGCGGATTGCTGAAGAATAATTTTCCCGGAAACCTCTGTGATGTTTATTTTTTCAGGCTGAATTCCGTCAGGTAACTGAAGGTTTAGAAATGTACTGGCAGGATTTGGATAAAGCTGTAGTTTGTTTTTATCAAAATCAGCAACAGACAAAGACTCAGGCGCTAATTTTACAATCCAATAATCATCGCCGTGGTTGCCCGTAACATCAAAGTCGTTTGAACTTGAGTTTCCAAACACGATGCAGCCATTATCGGGTGTTTGTTTGATGCAGAATGCAGAATCAAATCCACTACCTCCTAAACTTTTTTCCCATTCCAGTTCTGCAGAGGCATTTATTTTGGCAACCCAATAATCAAGCGCACCGTGATTTCCGCTGATATTACCGTCATTTGACGAGCTTTGTCCAATCAATAAGAATCCACCATCAGTAGTTGGTTCGAATGTATGCCCGTAATCGGTATCACTTCCGCCCAAAGTTTGCTGCCATAGCATTGTTCCTTCAGAATTAACTTTAACGATCCAATAATCGATATCTCCATGATTAAAAACAATGTCCCCGTCGTTTGATGCGGTATACCCAGCGATCACATAGGAACCGTCGGCTGTCTGCCAAATGCGGTAAGCACTATCATTATTTGTACCGCCATAGGTTTTTTCCCATTCGAGTGTGCCGGTGCTGCTTAATTTCACTACCCAATAATCACTTCCGCCATGATTTGAAGAAACGTCGACATCGGTTGAATAGGTAAGTCCTGCGACGATATAACCGCCATCAGTGGTCTGCTGGATACTTTCGGCGACTTCATTTCCTGAACCTCCAAATGACTTTTGCCACAATAGGTTTCCTGCGGCATTGGTTTTGAGAATCCAACAATCGCCATTGCCAAACGCCTGGGTAACATCGCCATTGGCAACAACAGATTCCCCACAAATTGCATAACCAAGATCGCTGGTCTGAACAATGTCGAAAGCAAACTCCGTATTGGTCCCGCCAAATGTCTTCTGCCATACTTTTGTGCCCGAAGCATCTAATTTCAACAGCCATACATCACTCAACCCATGGTTAAATGTGATATCGCCGTCGCTCGAATGGGTATAACCGGCAACGATGTAGCCACCGTCGGCAGTCTGTTTGACGACATTTGAAAAATCAAGGCCCGAACCGCCGTAGGAATGCTGCCACATCATATTTCCGGATGCGTCCAATTTGACTACCCAGAAATCCGAACTGCCGTGATTGCCGGTGACATTTTCGTCTGAAGAATTGGAATTGCCTGTTACAATTGACCCGCCATCAGCAGTAATTTCAACATACCTGCCTTGTTCGCCCATACTTCCGCCCAAACATTTCTGCCATTGAATGCCGGGGGCCTGGGAATAAGAAAAAACAGTTGAAAAAGCAATCAGCAGCAACATGGTAATTTTTTTCATAAGCGGTTATGTTTTTAATTTAAAACGTTGGATTTTTCCGGTTTCCGTCTTCGGTAACACTTCCATAAAATGAATTTCACGTGGATATTTATAAGGCGCCGCTTTTTGTTTGAACCATTCCTGTATGGATTTTGCCATCTTATCGCCGGCTTTCTGTTGGTCTTTTAAAACGATATATGCGCAAACCAACATGCCGCGTTCTTCATTGGGCAAGCCAACGACTGCGCACTCGGCAATCTCTTCATGCATCAGTAATACATTTTCGACTTCAATCGCTGCGATATTATAGCCTGAAGAGATGATCATGTCATCGCCGCGTGCCACAAACCAGAAATAGCCGTCTTCATCCCTTTTGAAGATATCTCCGGTGATGTTCCATTTGTCTTCCACATATTCCATCTGCTTCTCGGGTGAATTGAGGTATTTGCAGCCCGTGATTCCGCGAACGGCAAGCCGGCCGGATTCATTGTCGGGAAGCTCATTTCCTTCGTTGTCTATAATTTTAGCTTCATAACCGCGAATCGGCAAACCGGTTGCCCCGGGCTTCATATTGTCTTCAGTGGAAGAAATAAAGATGTGTAGTATTTCGGTCGAGCCGATGCCGTCAATGATCTTCAATCCGGTGGCATCATACCAGTCCTGCCATACCTTTAAAGGCAAGGTTTCCCCAGCCGAGACGCATTTCCGCAACGAAGAAATATCGTAATCCTTGACCAAAGTCGTAATAATCCGCCAGGCGGTAGGCGCAGTAAAGCAAATCGAGACTTTGTATTCGGAAATTGCTTTCAACAGCAATTCGGGTGACGGTTTTTCTATCAGGAAGGTCGACGCGCCGAAATAAAACGGGAACAGTACCAATCCGCCCAAACCAAAAGTGAATCCCAGCGGCGGGCTTCCGGTAAAGATATCCCCGGGTTTCGGCTGCAGGGAATATTTGGGGAATGCTTCACAGATCAACAGGATGTCGCGGTGGTAATGCGACGTCATCTTAGGTTTTCCGGTAGTTCCCGAAGTAAATCCAATCAATCCGATTGCGTCGGAAAGTGTATGGTAATTGTGAAAAGTTGTTGGTTTCGAAGCCATTAATTCTTCCAATGCTGCCGGGTTTTCATTCGAACCGTCAAACGTACAGACGCATTTCAAAAACGGCGACTGCACCAGGTTCATTTCATCAATCAGCCGGATGTCACAGAACGCATGTGAAATCTCGGCGCTTTCGATCATCACGGTCAGTTCTTTTTCGCGCAGCAAAGGCATTGTGGCCACTACGATTCCGCCCGCTTTTAAAATTCCAAACCAAATGGCGACAAACATCGGATTGTTTGAAGCGCGAATCAGGACGCGGTTCCCGGATACCAACCCAAGATCTTCTGTCAAAACATGCGCAATCTGGTTCGATTTGTTGTATAAATCCTGATAGGTCCAGGTTTCCGTAAAAGTCCGGATGGCGACAGAGCTGCCGCGGCCTTCCTTGATATGATTGTCCAACAGCCTATCGACACAATTCAGGTTTCCCGGAAACTGGAAATCAGGATGCTCCAGAATGTAATCCGGCTGTAATTCCTGCGGCGGCAAGTGAAGGTGTGCAAAATTGTCTTCGTAATGTTTCATTAATTGTCAATTATCAATTGTTAATTATCAATTATTTTTATGTGATTCGGGTTTAAGGGCTTTCTTCATATTCTCTTTCTCTTTCCTTTCGGATTGGTGCAAAGGGAACAAGTGCTGGATTCCCATCGTATACTGGTTCGGGATATCATCGGGTTGGAATTGTTCATAAGCCTGCGCATGGCGCACAAAATTAGGATCCAGTAATAATGGCTTCCCCAATGCAACCAGGTCGGCGCGGCCATTGAGCAGGATGGTATTGATCTGATCAATGTCCTGGATAAATCCCGTTGCGATTGTCGGAATTTCAACCGAGTTGCGGATCACATCCGAAAATGGCGTCTGCCACATCCTTCCGATCTGCGGCTTTTGGTACGAAACCGTATTTCCGGTAGAAACGTTGATGATGTCGGCGCCAGCT